>OLMA01000584.1_pt1 | contig 85568 bp, 78 predicted proteins | sample 1604671 | NCBI WGS metagenome assembly OLMA01 (sample SAMEA104055725, study PRJEB20765) | soil metagenome | biome: Arctic tundra; feature: Polygonal ground; material: soil | place: USA | collected 2011-09 | depth 0-0.5 m | reverse complement strand
GGACTCCAGGTATTGTTATGCTGGTTCCATTTGTAAAAATCAGTATTATAACTCACAGAACATCCGGAAACAAATCCATCATTTCCTCCAACACCTACATAGCCATAATGGCCAATAGTGAAACTGGATGCTATAAGCCTTGTTGTTCCTGGGAAGTTGGTCTTTTGTGACCAAGTATTGCCTGCATTCGCATTTAATGCAAATGCAAGAATAGCCAAGCACATACTGATGTTGAATAGTATTTTTTTCATTTTGATAAAAAATTTGGGAGTTGAAAATAATTAAGTGATTGTGCAAATGTAAGAAATTAATGAACACGAGGCATCAAACACGTTAAGGCCACCAATGTGTGATTTATGTAAGTATCAGGGGTAAATACATAACACCTTAAAAGTCAAATAGCTCTACGTTTGGACTTAGGTTACTTAGGCTTGAACTTAAGTCGCTGTGTTACATACAGGTATAACGAATATTTTACTTTAAGGACGATTATGATTCTCAACCCACATGACACCCCACTTACAATTTTACTTGCCGAAGACGATGTTGACGACTGCGAGTTTTTCAAGAAAACATTAGCCGAAATTCCTGTTCTAACCCAACTTACAATGGTTCATGATGGGGAGGAACTCATGGAGTATCTTTATAAAAATGCGGATCATCTTCCTGATGTTCTTTTCCTCGACCTGAGCATGCCGCGTAAAACAGGCTTTGAATGTTTATCGGAGATAAGGGGGAATTCAAAATTGAGTGATCTGTTGGTCTTCGTGTTTACCATATCCTACCCCCGTAATAAAGATTTTGAGATAGAGATTAAAACAACGCTTAATAAAATGGGCGCGCAGGAGTATATCACTAAGAACTACAACTTTGAAGAGTTCAAGCAAACCATTCATACCGCTATTAATAGTGTAATTGAAAAAAATAGCGCCAAACGCGCCGTGTAAAAATGCACAATGATCGAGTACATACATATAACCCCATAATACCTATGAATCTTAAAAACCTGAATATACTGCTTGCGGATGACGATACCGACGATTGTACCTTCTTTACAGAAGCGCTGGAAGATTTAAAACTATCTGCTCACCTTACAATAGTGAGAGACGGAGAGCAATTGATGCAATTACTTAAAGAAGAGACCAAAGTGCTCCCCAATGTTATTTTTCTCGATATTAATATGCCTCGTAAAGATGGTTTTGAATGCCTGTGGGATATGAAACGAGATAAAAGACTGAAAGATATTCCTGTTATTATGTTTTCCACGTCAAATTCACCTACCCAGATAGATACAGTATTTAAGATAGGAGCGCATGTATATATACACAAGCCCGGAGATTTTTCACAACTGAAAGAGGTTATTCGCCATGCGCTTCCAATAGTAGCAGAAAAGCGCTCATCAAAAAAACCGGTAAGGTATATTATGAATGCATGAGCTCAAATAAACTGAATATTTTGCTTGCGGATGATGATACTGACGATTGTTTTTTTTTTAAGGAAGCATTGCAGGAATTAGCGATACCGATTGAATTTACTGCCGTGCATGATGGTGAAGAACTTATGCGACAACTTGAAGACGAAATAAGCGAACTGCCGGATATTCTTTTCCTTGACCTGAATATGCCACGTAAGAATGGCTTTGAATGCCTGTCTGAAATAAAGCTGAGTGAAAAACTTAAAGGACTTCCTGTAATTATATTCTCTACTTCATTTGAACAGGAAGTTGTGAACCTGCTATATAAGAATGGGGCGCAACACTTCATCCGAAAACCTTCTGAGTTTTCACAATTTAAAAAGATCATTCAGCAATCACTTGCACCAATAGTAAGGGGAATTACTTTTCAACCTACACAGGAAAATTTTGTACTTACCCTGCAAAACAGCTTAATTACTTAAACGTAACCAAATACAACATGGCTAAAAACATATCGGATGAAACTGAATTGATACTGGTTCGTAAAGAGCTGGTTCTTCAAATGGCGGAGAAGGATAAATTGGTAATGGAGCTTGGCATTGCGACCAAGGAACTTGCTTTTCAAAAAGAAGAAAAAGGTAAGCGCGCCGCAGAACTTGGTATTGCCAATATAGAACTAGCTTTCCAGGATGATGAGAAAGGAAAACGCGCAGCAGAGCTTGGTATTGCAAATATAGAGCGTGCCTTCCAGGATAATGAGAAAGGGAAACGGGCCGCTGAATTAGGTATCGCGAATAAAGAACTTGTCTTTCAGGATGAGGAAAAAGAAAAACGGGCCGCTGAATTAGGCATTGCCAATATTGAACTTGCCTTCCAGGTAGAAGAGAAAGAGAAACGTGCAGCTGAACTTATCATTGCCAATAAAGAGCTTCTTTTCCAAAATGAGGAAAAAGAAAAACGTGCAGCCGAATTGATCATTGCCAATAAAGAACTGGCCTTTCAGAATAAAGAGAAAGAAAAGCGTGCGGCTGAATTAGGTGTTGCCAATAAAGAACTTGTCTTCCAGAACGAAGAAAAAGAAAAGCGTGCGGCCGAAAAAGAAAAGCGTGCGGCTGAACTTATTATAGCCAATAAAGAACTGGCTTTTCAGAATGAAGAGAAAGGCAAACGCGCGGCAGAGCTTATTATAGCTAACAAAGAACTGGCTTTTCAGAATGAAGAGAAAGAGAAACGTGCTGCTGAGTTGATAATTGCCAATGAAGAACTTGCCTTTCAGAATGAGGAGAAAGAAAAGCGTGCAGCCGAACTTGTAATTGCGAACAAAGAGTTACTTGCATTTACCTATATCTCCAGCCATGACTTACAGGAACCATTGCGTAAAATACAAACCTTCGTTACTATTATACTCGAAAACGAGAACCATAACCTATCGGAAAAAGGAAAGTATAATTTTCAACGCATGCAATTAGCGGCAGGCAGGATGCAACAACTTATAGATGACCTGCTTGCTTTTTCGCGCATAAATACTACCGACCATAAATTTGAAAAGACCGACCTTGGCCTAGTTGTAGAAGAAGTTAAAACAGAACTGAGAGACACTATTCAGGAAAAACACGCCACCGTGGAGGCAACCGAACTTTGCGATGCCAATATTATAGCTTTTCAGTTCCGTCAGCTTATGTATAACCTCATAAGCAATGCCCTGAAGTTTTCAAACCCTGCCGTACCGGCACACATACTTGTAAAGAGCAGCATAGTAAAAGGAAGTAAATTGAATAATGAGAAACTTTCTCCTGATAAAAACTATTGCCATATCACTATTAAGGATAACGGTATAGGCTTTGAGCCCCGTTTCAGTGACCGCATTTTTGAAGTGTTTCAAAAACTGCATAGCAAGGAAGTATACGGAGGCACCGGTATAGGATTGGCAATTGTAAAGAAAATAGTGGAGAATCACAATGGTATGATAGTGGCTACCAGTGAACTGAATAAAGGCGCCACGTTTGATATTTACATTCCTGCTAATTAAGTAGCACCTAAAGTAATTAACCGCATTGCAACATGAAGATCTCTTTAGAGAAAATAATAATACTTTTTGTTTCCCTTTCGGTTCTTGCTTTCTTGTCGGTATTAGTGTTCTTTTTTTATAACACGCAACAAATAAAGTCAAATGGTGATTTAGTAGAGCATACCCAGGAGGTAATTAATAAAAGTAACGATGTACTATTAGATATTACCGATATAGAAAGTGGTTTAAGGGGGTATGTATTAACCGAGAACAAAATTTTTCTTGAGCCATTTGATAAAGCGATAACAGTAAGGAATGGAAATTTAGCAGCCCTGGCAGAACTTGTAAAAGACAACCCAAAACAAAAATTGAGGGTGGTTTTATTGAAAAATGCCTCAGACCAAAGATTGGCCTCAACAAAAATATTAGTAAGCACTTTGAGCCGTGACAGCCTGAATGAAGCAAGCAAGATAATGATCCTTGAAAATGGAAAGATCACTATTGACCATATCAGAGCTATCGTTACGGATATTAATTCAGAGGAATTCCGTTTGCTGCAGGAACGAAAAATAGAAAATGAAAGGAGCAATAGAAATTCAGAATCGATATTCTTAGCGCTTATCGTATTGCTTTGTGTCATTCTTGCCCTGTTAGCCGCCATTATCAAAAACCAGAGAGCGAGGAATAAAATAGCAGGAGAATTAGAAAAGGCGCTTTTGATAGCTGAATCGGCCATGGAAAAAGCACAGGAATCAACAAGGCTTAAAGAAACATTCCTGGCTAATATGAGCCACGAGATACGTACGCCGATGAACGCTATCATGGGTTTCTCTGAAATATTATCGAAAGGAAAACTTAACGAAAAGGAAACGCAATATGTGAGTATGATAAAACTGGCCGGAAGAAACCTTCTTGTTATTATTAATGACATACTTGACATATCGAAGATAGAAGCGGGGATGATGAGCTTTGAAGAACGTGTTTTTAGTGTGAGGGAGATATTTAAGTCCTTGAGTGTAATGTTGAAAGGAAATATAAAAGAGAAAAAGCTCGACTTGTTATTCACATGCAACGAAGATGTGTCTGATTGGTTGCTTGGCGATCCCTTACGCCTTACCCAGGTAATTATCAACCTGGCAGGCAATGCTATTAAATTCACCCAGGCTGGTAACATAAGTGTAGGCTGTAAAGTGCTTAGTAACGAAAACGGAACTGTTTTACTTGAGTTTTCTGTTACTGATACCGGTATAGGAATACCAAAGGATAAACTCGAGCATATCTTTGAACGGTTCCGGCAGGCAGAAGATCAAACCACAAGAAAATACGGTGGCAGTGGCCTTGGCTTAAGTATTGCTAAGCAACTTGTTGAACTCCAACACGGAAGTTTATCTGTAAAAAGTGAATTGAATAGTGGCTCGGTGTTTTCTTTCTGTATTCCTTATAAGGAATCGGTTGAGAAGCTTGGTGAAAAAATAGTTTCGGAAGGGAAATATTCAATGAAAGAACTGGGTAAGTTGAATATACTTTTGGTAGAAGATAACCCGCTGAATATAATATTGATAACAAGCCTGTTTTCGGAACATAACCTGAAATTGCAGATTGCTGAAAACGGAAGCCTGGGTGTTGAAAGATTAAGAACGGACGACTTTAATATAATATTGATGGATATGGAAATGCCTGTGATGAACGGGTATGAAGCAACTGCCATTATCAGGAAAGAACTGAACAGCAATGCGCCTATTATAGCTATGACAGCCCATGCAATGGCAGGTGAAAAAGAAAGATGCCTCAGTTTAGGCATGAACGATTACATTTCAAAACCAATAGACGCAAACCTTTTGTTTGGTAAAATATATGACCTGACCCTTAACTTATGATATATGATAAATAATTTGCCCGGAACGATGAATCAAAGCATTTGCAACTTTAAGTACCTGATAGGGATAATGGGCGATAAAAAACCTTTAATAAAAGGAATAATGGATGCTTTTCTAATACAAATACCCGCGAAACTTACCGGTATTACCAATGGAATAGCTAAAATGAACTATGATACCGTGAAGAATTTTGCCCATACCATGAAATCATCGGTTTCAATAATGGGCATTATTATACTTGCACCTATATTGAATGAAATGGAAAGTTTAGGAACGGCAAGGGTTAATATGGAGAGAATAAAGGAACTTAACCTGGAACTTAACTCATTATGTGTACAGGCAATTGAAGAAATAGAAACAGAGAAATACAAGTATGCTTAGTTTATAGGTTTTACCGCTTAATTTGCGTATCTTCACCAAATACTATCGATCTGGCGAAAGCCTTTAAATAGTAGGTATGAGTAATCTATTCACCCAGTACAATGAGCATAAAAAAGTCAGATACAGTTTTAAAAAAGAAAGGACAAATAATACTGAAAAATGTAGATAAATGGCCTTTTACTGTAGTAGCTATCGGCGCTTCGGCAGGTGGGCTTGAGGCCATAACCAAGTTTTTACAAAACCTTGCCCCTGATACAGGCATGGCATATATATATGTGCAGCATCTTAGCCGCGATCACAAAAGCATACTTACCCAGCTTTTATCGAAGGAAACTAAAATGAAAGTGCAGGAAGTAACCGATATGGAAAAAATGGAGCCAAATAATGTGTACATTATTCCATACAACCATGAAATTGAAGTAACAGACGGACACATAAAGCTCACTCCACGGCCTACAAATAAACCAACCAACCTGTCTGTTGATGTACTTTTCTCTTCCTTAGCCATTACCCATAAAGAAAATGTTATCGGTATTCTTCTGTCGGGTAACGGATATGATGGCACGCGCGGGTTAAAAGAAATAAAACTTGCCGGAGGAATCACATTTGCCCAGGATGATTCAGCAAGATCGGGCAGTATGCCCAACACGGCTATTGCCGAAGGGGTTGTTGATTTTGTTTTATCTCCTGAGGAGATTGCAAAGAAATTGTCGGGCAGGAATAAATTCCCCTTAAAAGGGCAGAACAATGTAAAAGCGGCGCCGGAAGAAGAGATTAAAGACAATGACCCTGACCTGAAAAATATTCTTGCGCTTATCCGTAAAAACAAAAAAGTTGATTTCACTCAGTACAAAATGAGTACTGTTAAGCGGAGAATAGCCCGCAGAATGGTGATACACCAGGTAAGAACAGTAAAACAATATTCAGGACTGCTGAGCAAAAAAGATGATGAGGCGGAATTGCTTTATAAGGACTTGCTTATTAATGTTACCGAGTTTTTCAGGGATAACGATGCTTTTTTGCTGTTGAAAAAAACTGTATTCCCAAAGTTGTTAAAGGCTAAGAAACAAGGAGAAGCACTACGTTTATGGGTGGCAGCATGCGCCACCGGTGAAGAAGTGTACTCAATAGCCATGCTGCTTTTTGAATTACAGGAGAATAATAAGAACAAACATATCCCATTCCAGATATTTGCTTCAGACCTTAGCCTGGAAGCGTTAAAGGAAGCCCGCAACGGTGAATATTCGGAGATTCAATTGAAAAATGTTTCACCTGATCGCCTTCAACGGTTTTTTACAAAGGCCAAGGACCATTACCGTATCTCCCAATCTCTGCGCGATGTATGTATCTTCGCGCAACACAATATTCTCGGAGACCCTCCTTTTTCACGGATGGATTTCATCAGCTGCCGTAATTTCCTTATATACCTGGAACCTTCGGCGCAGAAAAAAGCCATATCAACTTTTCATTATGCCTTAAATGATAATGGATACCTTATGCTGGGCAAATCAGAAACCATAGGTGCATCCACACAGCTTTTTACCAGTGTCAATAAAACACATAAGATATATTCCCGGAGAAAGACCTCGGGTTCGCGCAGGATGTCTGGTATGACCTATGTTAAACCATACGTTGCCGGCCCTGAAAAAACAAAACGGGGACTTATCCTCTCCAAAAAACAACCTATTGCAATAAGTGGTCAACTCAGCGGTGCTTTCGATACGTTACTGTTATCGCAATATGTGCCGGCCAGTGTAATAATCAATTACGATATGGAGATACTACAGTTCAGGGGGCAAACCTCACTGTATCTTCAGCAGTCGTCAGGAAAAGCCAGCTTTAATATTTTAAAAATGGCCAATACCGAAATTACTTTTGAATTGCGTAATGCAATTCATCATGCAATTAAGTCGAAACAGGTAGTGCGTAAGAATGGTATTGAAATGAACCGCAATACAAAAACAAACACCGTTCAAATAGTTAATCTTGAAGTTGCCCCGATTAAGATAGAGGGAGAGGAGCCCTTACTCCTTGTTGTGTTTACAGGACAACAACTAACAGAGGCAGCGCAGCGCCAGGGTAAAGGGTCAAAAGGCAATTCTGCCGCCAAAGACACCAGGATAAAAAAACTCGAAGAGGAAATTGCCGCCGCACGTTATGATATGGGTTCTATTACCCACGACCAGGAAGTCGCTAACGAAGAACTGCAAAGTGCCAACGAAGAAGCTGTTTCAAGTAATGAGGAACTGCAGAGTTTAAATGAAGAGCTGGAAACCTCAAAAGAAGAAATTGAATCTACAAACGAAGAGCTTACCACCACCAACCAGGAATTACATGCACGTATTCAAGAGGTTGAGGATCTGTATATATATTACGAGGGTATACTTGCTACCGTTCATGAGCCAATGGTTATTCTTGATAAAAATATGCGTGTTAAATCTGTAAATAGCGCATTCTCAAAAATGTTCCGGGTAAATGAAGAGGAAAGCATAGGAATATCATTATATAAATTAAATAATAACCAATGGAATATTCCACGCCTGAGAGAGTTGTTGGAAGACATAGTTCCCAAGAACAATCACTTCCAGGATTTTGAGGTGGAACATGAATTTCCTTTGGTTGGCAATAAAACGCTTTTACTCAACGCGCACCGTATTATTCAGCAAAGTAAAAAGGAAGAGTTGATAGTGCTTACCATTATAGATGTTACCGATGTTAAGAGACTGGCTATTGAATTGCAGGTTAAAGAAAATAAGGTAATGGAAGTATCGATGGAAGCTGATAAAAAGCTTTTAAAGAAGACAGAAGAAGATAATAATGAGCTTACAGAGGCAAGAAACAACGCAGATATAAAAACAAGAATAGCTGAAGACGCGGCACAGGCAAAACAACAGTTCTTATCTAACATGAGTCACGAGATACGCACCCCTATGAATGCGATAGTAGGGTTTACAAAGGTGTTATTGAAAACGGATGTATCGGACAAGCAACGGGAGTTTCTGAATGCCATAAAGACAAGTGGTGAAACGTTAACAGTGCTGGTAAATGATATACTTGACCTTGCAAAGATAGATGCGGGAAAAATGTCGTTTGAGAAAATGCCTTTTAAAGTGGAAGAATCTATATCATCAATGCTTCATTTATTTGAAGTAAAAATTCAGGAGAAAAACCTGGAATTAGTAAAAGAATACGATAGAAAAATTCCGGAGTACCTGCTGGGCGACCAGGTAAGGCTTCACCAGATAATTTTGAATTTGGTAAGCAACGCTATAAAGTTTACAGCGAAAGGAAAAATTACGGTACGCGTTAAACTACTGCATGAGGATAAAGAAAAGGTGACTGTTGAATTTGCCGTTACTGATACAGGAATTGGCATACCTAAAGATAAGCTGGAAACTATTTTTGAAGTTTTCCTCCAGGCATCGACAGGTACAGCAAGGTTATATGGCGGCACAGGGCTTGGTCTTGCCATTGTTAAACAATTAGTAGAATCGCAAGGTGGGCGTATTAACGTAGTAAGCAAAATTGGCGAAGGTTCTACCTTCAATTTTATATTACGCTTTAAAAAAGCAAACGATACTGCTAAATCTGAGCCAGCGGCAATAGAGCTGAATAAGGAAATTAAGAACTTGAAAGTATTGGTAGTTGAAGATATTATACTGAACCAGCTATTAATGAAAACCTTATTAACTGATTATGGTTTTGAATATGATATGGCTTCAAACGGGAAAATAGCCGTTGAGAAAATGCAGGCCAATACCTACGATATTATTTTAATGGACCTGCAAATGCCTGAAATGAATGGGTTTGAGGCCACAGAATACATTCGGAATACATTGAACTCTAAAACACCTATTATTGCCTTAACTGCCGATGTAACCACTGTTGATCTGACAAAGTGCACATCGCTAGGTATGAATGACTATATATCAAAACCGGTTGATGATAAGTTGTTGTATGATAAAATAATTTCGCTGGTAAAGACAAACATACCGGTACATTATAGTACACCTAACCACAATGGAGATGGTTATGGTAAGAAATTTAAATACGTTGACCTGAGTAGCTTAACGCAACGTTCAAAGTCTAATTCGAAATTGGTTTTGGAAATGATATCTATTTACCTGGAGCAAACTCCCCCTTTGATAAGGGCAATGAAAAAAGGCCTGCATGATAAAGACTGGAATTTATTACAAACATCGGTACATAAAATGATCCCTTCTTTTTCAATAATGGGGATCAGTACCGAATTTGAAAATATTGCAAAGCGTGTTCAGGAAGATGCAAACAACATACAGGTTCAGGCAAATGAAGTATCTGATTTGGTTTTACAACTTGAAAATGTTTGTACAGAAGCATGTAAAGAGCTGGAAGTCGAATTCGATACTATTAAAGCCGCGAACAGCTAAGGCAGAAATGTATCGATCAGTATCTACGCTTTTTCATCAAGACTAAGATCAGGAAGAATATCTGTTTTATCTAAAGGTTTATTAATGGGCAGTGTAAAGTAAAATGACGACCCTTCGCCCTCCACACTTTCAACCCATATTTCACCACCATTCTTTTCTAAAAAACCTTTTACCAGTAATAACCCAATACCGGCTCCTTTATTTTCTTTTCTCGCTTTTGATAACGAGTTCATTTGCGGGGTGAAAAGTTTTTCCTGTATTTCTTTAGACATTCCTATTCCCGTATCCTTTATCTCAACAATGATCTTATCCTCTTTCCTTTTTGCTGTTACAGTAATATTTCCACCGGGGCGTGTATGTTTTATTGCATTCGAAACTATATTCTGAAGGATAGACAGTACCATTTTTCCGTCGGCGAAAACGCTTACATTCTCTTCAATTTCGTGATGAAGGTTTATAGTATTTACAGCAGCGGTTTGATTTAGCAGATCAAAAACCTTTTTAACATATTGAGTAACATCAATTTTTACCGGGGAAAATACTTCAGCTGCATATTTTATTCTTGCCCATTCAACAAGATAGTCTAACATGTTCAACTCATCTGTGGCCGATTTATTAAGAAGGGTTAGCATCTCCTTTACCTTGACGCCTTCCATTTTATCAAAGTTTTTACTCAAATATTCAGATGCCCCTATAATTCCACCCAGGGGACTTCGCAGGTCATGTGAAAGTATGGCAAGCACGCTCTCTTTATGGGTATTAAGTTCTTCCAGCTCTTTTATATATGTATTTATGGCGTCTTCCGATTTTTTTCTCTCTGTTAAATCACGCAAAATTTTAACATACCCAAGCATTTCTCCACCTATACCGGTTAACGGAAATACTACGCCGTATGCATAAAATGTCCTTTTATCTTTACAAATATGCCACCTGTTATCAGTGGCTCTTCCCTCCCTCAACGCCGTATCAATCTCTTTTTTGGGAACGCCGTTTTTTTTGTCTTCTTCGGTAAAAATTATATCAAAGCTTTTTCCTACGATCTCTTCGGTTTCATATTGAAATATTTTGGTGGCACCTGAATTCCAGCTGTTAATTGTCAGGTCGTTATCGAGTGTGAAAATAGAATAGTCCTGTAGGCTATCAATTACCTGGCTATAAAATTCGGCAGTAGGTATGTATTGTTTTTTGAGAATCTTAGAAGTCGTTTGTTCGCTTTCCATTTTCTTTATTAAAATATTATCTTATTATACGGAAGGCAAAGAATACTACGATTCCTATTGCGATAAACGCAGTTAGAAGCCGTGCTACCTGTTTTGATATACTGAATTCTCTCACCATGATCCTGATAGGAGCAGTAACTATATGATGTACTAAGGTTGTTACTTTTTTCCATGCGCCTGATCCTTTTATAACATACTCGGCAGCGCCTGCGTTGAATGTTTCTATGGCCAATGCTGTGTCTTCATTGCTTGATAACATAATAACCTCGGTTTTAGGGTTAATGGCTTTGATAGATTTTAAAACATCCAGACCGTTCTTACCTTCCATATGGTAATCCAGGATAACTATATCTGTATCCTTATCCACTTTTTCCAGACAGCTTTCACCATCATTAAAAGTTCTTATATGCATACTTTCTCCAAACCTGTTCTGTAGGTATTGTTTCATGGTTATAACTACAAGGTTATTATCATCTACAATAAATATATTTGTTCCCTGATTTCCCATATTTTATTTGATTTCCGTTTATGTCTGCCCCTTAGGGTTTTTGTTCAATTAAGTATAGAGCAAAGGTGAAGGTAATTGCCCTGTTAATTGTTGTATAATTTTCAGGAACTCTTATATAAAGCATAGTTTAAGTAATACATTGGATCAGCCCGCACCAGTATAGGGATTTTGTGAGAGATACCGATTTAATTGCTTTTCGGCGCAATAAAAATTCATAAGCTCTTCTTCCCTTAAGGCCGAGAAAGGAAAATACGATCTGAACTATTCAGTTTCACCATCACGCAATTCACGCGTTAGTTTGGTAAAGCCTATAACTTCATTGTTCTTATTATGAAGGGCGGTAATAAGAATGCTTCCCCAAAAAGTAGTTCCATCTTTTCTGACTCTTCTACCAATATGTTTTGCTCTACCTTCCTTAGTAGCCAAAGCAAGCAGGCTTTCGGGTAATCTTGCTTGCCGGTCCGAGGGCATATAAAACATGTTGAAATTTTGGCCTATGATCTCTTTTTCAGTATATCCTTTAATATATTGTGCTCCCTTATTCCAGGACAATATTGTTCCATCCCTGTCAAGCAGAATTATAGCCACATCCTGAATTTCATCGATCATTACCCTGTGAAGCTCTTCTAACTCCTCTTTCTTCTTGTTTATCATATTGGTACAAATGTTATTATCTACCATAAATGTATTTGTTCCCTGAGTTCCAATATTTTCTTTGATTTTCGTTTACCTCAATCCTTTACGAGGTTTCTCTTCAATTAGGTACTAAGCAAAGATGAAGGTAATAGCCCTGTTACTTGTTGTATAATTCCCGGAGACTCTTACATAAAACATGGGTTAAAATAATAAGCAGAACCCTTAAGACGTTGGTGTGCCATTTAGGGGAAGCTTGAGTTTAAGAAACAGAAGTGAACCTAATGTGTGAATTATGTAATCCTTACCTGTAATTGCATAACACGTATGCAGTTGTAATCAGGCAATTTCGTACAGTGAAAATTGATTTTCACAATAATCTGAATAAAATGAAAAACAAAACGACGTATAAGACTTTAACCACACTCTTTTTTTTATCCTCAGCAGTTATTGGCTTCTCGCAAGCCCCTGCTTTGGGCGATGTTGCTGAGTTTGCTATTTTTTCAACTAACGGGGCAGTAACCAACTCCGGCATTACACACGTTACAGGAGATATAGGAACCAATAACGGTTCTGCCACGGGTTTTGGAAATATTGATGGAATTATTCATGACCTGGATACGGCAAGTGCAAAGTGCGCCGCCGACCTGTTAACTCTTTACAATAATTTAAATACTACTACTGCCACCTTGTTTCCTGCTTCACCTATCGGAAATGGTGATACCTTAATAGCAGGTGTATATTCTATAACCGGTGCAACTGTATTAAACCTGAATCTTTTTCTGAACGCGAAAGGAGACCCTAACGCAGTATTTATATTCAAGGTACAGGGTTCATTCTCTGCAAACGCATCATCTAAAATAATTTTAATTAACGGGGCATTGGCATGTAATGTGTTCTGGAAAGTAGAAGGATTGGTGAGTATGGCCTCCGGGGCTACCATGCGCGGAACTGTTATTGCAAATAATGCCGCAATAAATATGGCTACCGGCGATACACTTGAGGGAAGAGCCCTTTCTACTGCAGGGGCAATTACTATAAACGGTATACTTGTGTATACGCCTATTGGTTGTGGAAGCCCTACACTTACCGGGCCAAAAGCTCCTACACTTAACGGTGCCGCTTGCTATGCTTTATTCTCTTCAGCGGGTGCAGTTACAAATTCGGGGACCACACATGTTACCGGTGATATAGGTAGTAACAGCAGTTCGACTACTGGTTTTAACCCCTTATTGGTAAACGGCACTATTCATGCCAGCCCCGATGGTTCCACAGCTCGATGTGCATCTGACCTCTTAAATGCCTATAATTATTTAAATACTTTGCCATACGATATTGAATTGTTATATCCTGCACAATTGGGCAATAACCTGGTTCTTACACCTCATACATATATAATGAAAGCGGCGGCATCACTTACGGATACGCTTTACCTGAATGCAGAAGGTAATGCCAATGCGGTTTTTGTTCTTCAGATAAATGGTGCGCTTACAACCAGTACATACTCGAATATAAAACTGATAAACGGCGCGTTAGCGAAAAATGTATATTGGAAAATTGAGGGAGCGGCAACTATAAATAACTATTCTGTTTTTTGCGGTACCATAATTTGTAATAATGGGGCCTTTGGCGCAATAAATACCGGGGTTGTATTAAATGGCAGTGCTCTTACAACCACAGGTGCTTTAACCACAACAGCCGTTACAGTTACTGCAAATATGATACCTGGCAATTGCATAACCTTAGGTGTTGAACCATTGGGAGGCCAATTAAAAGAAGCTGTTACAATTTACCCTAATCCATTTGGTAAGTCAGTTACCGTAGTAATGAATGATGCATCGCAAATAAAAAATACCCGGATAATACTATATGATGTTTTGGGGCAGGAAGTAATGAGAGCTTCTATTATTGCAGAATCAACGTCTATTGAAACAGGCAATCTTATTTCCGGAATATACTTTTATAAAGTTGTGATTAACAATACTGTAATACAGTCAGGCAAGCTGATCTCACAACAATAGATAGGTAGGGAAAAAAGTATGATTTTAATTATTAATTTTCCCCTTCACGCAATTCCTGTGTTAGTTTAGTAAACCCTATTACTTCATTATTTTTATTATGAAGGGCAGTGATAAGAATGCTTCCCCAAAAAATGGTACCATCTTTTCTTACTCTTCTGCCTATATGCTTTGCTCTTCCTTCCTTGACAGCCAATGCAAGTAGGTTTTCAGGTAACCTTGCTTGCCGGTCTGCAGGCATGTAAAAAATATTGAAGTTCTGTCCTATAATTTCCTGCTCTGTATATCCTTTAATAAGTTGCGCTCCTTTGTTCCATGATAGTATTGTTCCATCACGGTCAAGCAGAATTATAGCCACATCCTGAATTTCATTGATCATTATCCTGTGAAGCTCTTCTAATTCTTTTTTCTTTTTTGTTATCATATACTATAAGGGTAACCCTTGTTTCACTTCCTTTGCCGTATCCCACTTAGGTTTGTACTGCTTGCCCCATTTCTCAGGGTCTTCATTGTGCATCTTTTCCATTTGTTTAGCCACATCAGGGTGACTGGCCATTACATGTTTGGTCATTTTCTCAACCATTTCATTCCATGTAGATGCTGTGAGTTTTGTATCGCATACGCCACCTAGTTCTTTACAAGTCATAGTTTTCATACTATTTCCAATTTAATTGGTCAAAAATAATAGGCGGAGAATATGGGTAAGGAAATATTTCGATGAAAAGGAATTTTGAGAAGATGGAACCAAGAAATGCTTGTGCCTATAGAGCAGGGATTTAACTTCAGCAGTTTCACTCGGGGATTTCCATATCTTTGCGCCCTGAATTTATTAGGAGAGTTGTCCGAGTGGCTTAAGGAGCACGCCTGGAAAGCGTGTGTACTCGAAAGGGTCCCGTGGGTTCGAATCCCTCACTCTCCGCCTTCGCCCGCCATAGCTTTAGCGTCGGCGGGTTTCTTTTTACAGTTAATTACCATTTCCCTATTTCGCAACTTTACCTGAGGGCTACGGCGGACAAGGTCCGCTTTCAGGATTTAATTAATTTTACTTTTCATCAAGGTAATATATACAATACAGATTTAAAAGTTTATGGCAGATTATTTAGTTTGTTTATTTACATCATTACTGTTTTTGTATAATTTGAAAATAATATGGTTGCCTCAATCACTTTATAATAAATTTAAAGGTGTGACATTTTATATAAGTGTAATCCTATTTTCTATCTTGTTGTTTTTATTATCGAGAAAGGTGTTCTAACTACTCAAAACTGCAATAGTATTAAAATGCAAAAGCCCGGCAATAATATACCGAGCTTTCAAATTTATTGAATTAAGTAATTACTTGGCAATTCTCGCAGCAGCTAGTTCTTCCTGCATTTTCTGGTATTGTACAAATTGATCAGCTGACAGTATTGCCTTGATTTTTGTATCTCTATCTGCACGGATTGAATTCATTTTAATTCTGATAGCATCACTATTGCCATTGTTGTTATTGCGTGCATCCAACAAGGCATTATCAGAGGCTTGTTCAACCAGGAAAATTTTGTTTTCCTGATCGGAGTTAACACCTTTAACATGAGACATTATATTACCTGTTTGTATTTCAGCAAATTTTTGAACATCAATGTCACTTTTCTTACTGGCTGAAACATTTAATGCAATAAATGCCAGTCCAATACTTAAATATGATTTCAGGGTTTTCATAATAAAGATAGTAATTGTTTTGTAGTGTCAAATATTACAATTTTTTCAATACGAAAAACGCATAAAAACAAAAACAAAAAACGGATTGAAAGTTGTAATTGATACTCAGTGCAATCCTCTTAGAAAAGATAAGCAAAATTATCTGCTTTAATCGTTGGATTTCTTGTGACAGTAATTACTTTTTCATTTTGTATTTTTGTTACACGAAAAAATCATCACACATAAATATACTATAATGGAAAAAGACAAAAGCGAGAGCACATCGAATGAACCTATCCATACCCCTTTTTCTCAAACATTCTTCCACGGTACAAAGGCTGACCTAAAGATGGGCGACCTGATCGAAGTTGGTATTAGCTCAAATTACGGACAAAATAAAAAAGCGAAATTTATTTATCTTACCGCTACCCTGGATGCTGCCGTTTGGGGCGCTGAACTTGCTTTAGGAGAAGGACCTGAAAGAATATATTTGGTAGAACCGACAGGTCCGATAGAAGATGATCCCAATTTAACTGACAAAAAATTCCCAGGGAACCCAACAAAGTCTTATCGTTCAGCACATTCGTTTAAGGTTGTTGGTGAAATTACTGTTTGGCAAGGACATTCACCGGAAAAAGTAAAAACCATGAAAGATGGTATTGAGCGAGCCAGGCAAATGGGTATTGAGGCAATAGAGTAAAAAAAGAATAAGGAAACTTCAAAATGTCTAAAACAGTAATCGCAGAAGGAGTAGTACATGAAGTGCCTGCAGATCTGAAGAAAGCTTTGGTATCCCATCCGGATGTACTTGAAAAATGGAATGATCTTACAGCACTTGCACGTAACGAATGGATTTGCTGGGTTACCATAGTTAAGAAAGCAGAAACAAGAAAAGATCATATAAAGCGGTTATGTACAGAGCTTCTCGAAGGAGAGCGCAGGCCATGTTGTTGGCCTGGCTGCCCGCACAGGAGGCCGAGTGCGAAAAAATGGTTTAAATAACCCTAACCTGGGAAATGACCATTGACGTATTTCAGTATTTTCGCTAAACAAATCATGCTCACCTATGCAAAACTACAAAGTACCTTTTAAAGAAAAATCATTATCAGCAACAACCCTTGGCAATTCTGCTAATACGCCGATAGTATTAGTACATGGCAATTCCATGTCATCTAAAATATGGCAGCATCAGTTTCAAAAGTCGCTTTCTGATAAGTATTTTTTGATTTCTTTCGATCTGCCCGGTCATGGTGATAGTGATAATTTAGATACTTACGGCCTTGCTATACTTGCTGAATCGGTTACAACCATAATTGAGTATTTTAAATTAAGTAATTATATAGTAGCAGGTAATAGCCTCGGTGGCGACCTTATACTTCAGCTTAGCCAAAAACTCAATAGGTGCAAGGGCATAATGCTGATTAACACTCCACCGATGAGCAAGCCACCTGTAATAGACAAAGCATTACTGCCTAACCCGCTTATTGGCATGTTTTTCGCAAAGGATTACGAACAGACAAATTTAGAGCAGTTTCTAAATATATTTTTAAGTGACACTAAAAATACGCCTGCATTTATAAGATCTGATTTTGAAAGAACTGATGGAACTATGAGACAGTCACTTTCAGAATCTATAAATATGCATAAATACCTCGATGAGGTAGAAGCCATAAAGGCCCTCACGATGCCTGTGGTAATAGTTGCAGGCAAAAATGAGAAAATGGTAAATAATGATTATTATGCATCTATCAATATACGTATGCTATGGCAACAAAAAGTGCAATTGATAGAAGGATCTGCCCATTGCCCGCAATGGGAAAAGCCGGAGGTTTTTAATAAAATATTAGACGATTTTTGCACCGGCATTTAAATCAGCACAGTAAAAATGCAAAGAAGTGGTTTAAATACCCCTAATGATATAAGAGTAAACTTCTAATTAACCTATAATGAGAAAAATAATCGTGTTATCAATGATTACAATAGATGGAGTAATGCAAGCACCCGGTGGACCCAAGGAAGATGCATCAGGTGGTTTCAAATATGGCGGTTGGACGGCACCGTATGGTGATAAAGTTGGTGGTGAGGTTGTGCAAAAAGAGTTGAAACAACCTGCAGATTATCTGTTGGGCAGAAAAACATTTAAGATTTGGGAAGCCTATTGGCCTAAGCATGGGGACTTTTGGCCAGGCATCAATGAAGGCACAAAATATGTTATGTCTAACACCATTAAAAAGTCAGATTGGAAAAATTCGGTTTTCCTCAAAAGCTTGTCAGATATCAAAAAAATAAAAAAATCAAAAGGCGCTGACATTCAAGTGTGGGGCAGTACTGAGCTTATTCAGTTGCTACTTAAAAATGATTTGGTAGATGAACTTCGGCTCAAAATTTATCCATTGACCCTTGGTAAAGGAAAGAAGTTATTTGACAAGGGCGCTATTCCGGCTGCATTTACATTAATAGATAGTACGGTTACATCAACAGGAGTAATTATTGCCAATTACAAGCGGGCCGGAAAAGTGAAAACAGGTACGATAGGAGCATAGTCTGACCATTCAAAGTCCTTTTAGGGGGTTGGGTAAACAAGTACGACCTCACCCTGCCCTCTCCTTGAAATAGGAGAGGGTGACGTAAAGTTGTTTCGCGATATGGATAGTAGCGGTTACCCCGCAGCGGAGCGAGGAGTTAAAGCGGATAGCCCGATGGCTTTGCGAAGCATTGCCGTAACGCCCTGAGAAGTTAAAAAATGGAAAGGTCCAAATAATAAATAAGTGATAAAATGAGAAAGCTAATTGCAGGGATGAATATGACACTCGATGGGTTTTGTGACCACACGGCCATGATTCCTGATGATGAAATAATGCTGCATTATAATGAACTGTTAAGTAATACAGACACCCTTTTATACGGAAGGACAACGTATCAACTTATGGAAAGTTATTGGCCGGCTGTGGTGAAAAATCCTACTGGTAACAAACCAACGAATGAATTTGCACTACTAATAGATAATATTTCAAAGGTTGTTTTTTCGCGCACGCTTCAACATGTTGATTGGAAAAATACACAATTGAAAAAGGAATTCAGTAAAGAAGAAATTTCAGAACTCAAACAACAAGCGGGTAAAAGTATGTTAGTTGGCAGCCCGGGGTTAATAGCAACCCTTACCCAAATGGGCTTAATTGATGAATACCAGCTTGTCGTTCACCCAATTGTTTTAGGAAACGGCTTGGTGTTATTTAAAAACATTAGGGATAGAGTTGATCTTACTCTTTTGAAGACAAAAACATTTGGTTGCGGTGCTATAGCTCTTTACTATGAGCCAGCAAAAAAATGAATGCATGGTAAAACCTATAAAGAAAGCCTCAAACTCAATTCTTTTTCCAACAATCATTCCGTAGGTTCACAACACGTTCGCGCCGGTTCATCGATAAATAAAAGGAAATAGGTGATATCCAACCGTATCTTGTTCTCAGAAAAACAAGATATTATGAAAAATGATTCAGAGATAAAACCAGTCAACATCCTCTTAGTTGAGGATAACCCTGGCGATGTAATGCTTACTAAACAGGCTCTTATAGAAAGCAAGATAAAAACTACACTTAATGCAGTTATGGACGGAGAAGAAGCAGTTCATTATTTGAGAAAGCAAGGGAAATACGCTAATACAGAAACTCCCGACCTTGTATTGCTTGATCTTAATCTCCCTAAAAAAGATGGGCTTTCTGTGCTGGCTGAGATAAAAGCTGATTTACACCTTAAATTCATACCTATAATAATTCTCAGTACTTCATCAGCCGAAGAGGATATTGCCAATGCATACGCCCGCTATGCAAATTGTTATATAATAAAGCCTGCCGATTTCCGTCAATTCATTCATGTAGTAAAATCAATAGAGGCTTTTTGGTTCAATCTCGTTAAGTTTCCAAAAAAGAAAAAAAGAGCGTAGGCCAAATAATCTATCTACGCATTTACCCTATCTTAACAACCTTTTTAACAAGTGTACTGTGTGATTGGGCTGCAACTACAACCTCGTTGGGGGCAGGGCAGGTGAGGGTTATTTCATATAATTCATCGGGCTTGCTGATCTTTAAAGTAAATGAAAGGTAGTTCTTCGTGCCTATCTGCGGAATGAATACTACATAGCTTCCGGCAGAAAGGCCGGTGAAATCAATAGCGCCGTCTTTACCTGTGGTGGCGAATTTTGCAAGGCTTGAATCTTTTGCGTTCAGCAATTCTATGAAAGTACCTTCTGATGAATTTTGTTGTTTGTCAATTATCTTAAGGCTTATTTTTCAGGTTGGCTTTGCCATTGCGCTGACACCCAGTATCAGCGCGAGTGAAAGTAGTTTTAATTTTTTCATGGTATGTTGATTGTATATTGTTAGTTGTTTTTTACTTCTGATAAACCATTTATTGTCATGGTCCATTTATGGGCTGCCATGTGGCGGTGTTGGTGGTGAACGTGTGAACACATAATATGATCTATTCCTGCAGGCATATCAATCGTTTTGTTCACAGGCACTTCAAGTATAATTCCTACTTCCTGCATTCTCCAAGGCATACCTTGGGCAAACTGGAAGTAAGGATTAAGTTGCAATATAGAATCGTGTTGGGTAAAAGAATACTGAATACTGCTTGCTGCACTTTCTGCTTCTGCTGCATTAGATCCGTGCGCCGATTTATTCAGCTTTACGTGAAAGTTAGTATCGGGACTTGTAGCTAAGCATAATGTAGGGCTTCCATTAAATACATCGTCATCAGATACATAGAAATTTGATGAATCAATATTTATTGATATGTTCTCATCTTCATTCCATCCGGGCATTTGTAGGTATAATGTTTTAGCCGATGCAGGAATACTGAATGTTGTTTGGTTGCCTGTATGCGCCGAAGTTTTAAAATGATCAGAAACCTTTGCAATACCAATTATCAGGAATATCCATGAAAAGGCCCACAACACAGAAGCAGTTACGGTAAACCATTGTATAGGACGTTTCCTGCCTGATATGGCTCTGGTAAAGCGGACAATCAGTGCTAATAAAGGAACACCTATGAAAAGAAAAATTCCGGTTAAAAGCATTTTGCGTTCAAAGCCATTTATATTGAGCATGTTAAACAGGCTATGTATAGAGTAGTTTAGCGTGTGGCCGTCGTGCCCTTCAATATGAATTATGTTCATACCTGTAAAGAGCGATACTACTAAAGCTGCCAATACACATCCAAGACAAATGACAAGTATAAAACCGATAAATGCCAGGATCACCTTTATAATACCACCTATCAGGCTGCCTGTTCCACGAAAAAGTGAGTTGAAAAAATCGCCAACGTTTCTACCGAAATCATTTGGCCGGCGTTGCGAACTCCAGTTCTTCATGTCGTTTCCGAAGTCCTTCGCTTTGTTCTTAAAATCGTGCAGGTCATCCTCTATGATCTTACGTATATTATTAATATCTACCGGCTGGCCGCGCATTTCAAGCTTTTCAGCTGCGGTGCGCGCTTTTGGTATAATAATAAGCAACAGTATATAGAGTATGAAACTGAAGCCGCCTAAAAAGAATGATACGCCAAAGGCCAAACGTAACCAGATGGGATCGATACCAAAGTGGTAGGCCAAACCTGAACAAACACCGCCCAATACTTTATCATCCGGGTCGCGGAATATGCGCCTGTGTCCGTATGGTGAACGTCCTTTTTCATTGGTAGTATAAGGTGTTTCCTGTTTTGCTCCTGTGCTGCCAGTGCCGAATTCTTCAGGGCTGCCCATTACACCAATTACTTCTTCTATTTGAGTAATGGTAACAACCTGGTTGTAGTCGCTTATTTTAGGTTGCAGCAATTCTGCAATACGTGCTTCAATATCGGCCATTATTTCGGTTTGCCCTTCAGACCCTGCCATAGATGCACTTATCGCATCGAGGTAGGCCGACAACTTTTGGTGAGCATCTTCTTCTATATGAAAAACGATACCGCCAAGGCTTATGTTTACTGTCTTTTTCATGGTGTGATTATATAACGTTGTTGGTTGAATATTTTTTTACAATGAACTTAACTGAGTCCACCAGTTCCTGCCATGAGTTGCTGAGCTCAGCCAGGAATTTTTTTCCTTCGGGTGTAAGCTTGTAGTACTTACGTGGCGGGCCCGATGTTGACTCCTGCCATTCGTAGCCTAAAAGGCCATCGTTCTTTAAGCGCATAAGCAAAGGATAAAGTGTGCCTTCTACAACAAGGAGCTTTGCATTTTTCATGGCGTCTATTATCTCAGAAGGATAAGCGTCCTTTTCTGATAAGATGCACAGTATGCAAAACTCGAGCACTCCTTTTTTCATTTGCGCTTTTGAGTTTTCTATTTCCATGTTATTTGTTTTTATTAGTACTTGACAATGCAAAGATATATATAAATATTAGTACCTTGTATGACATAGTACTAAAATAAATTGTATTTCATTGATTTTCAATGAGTAAAATTTTAACGATGGGCTATGTACGTAGACACAAATGGTAATAACTACAAAAAAATGGCTGACCTTAATTTCAATGACGGCGGTGCTTTGGGCTCATTAACCCTATTGGGTAATACATTATATGGAATGTTAGCATGGGGACAGCCCTTTGGAACGTCTTATGGCAATATCATCTCTATAGATACAAATGGGAATAATTTAAAAGACCTGTATAATTTTGATACAACTGATGCTAAAGGCTATGACTCCCAGGGTTCACTAACCATATCCGGAAATATTTTTTACGGAATGACTTTTTATGGAGGAACATATAATAATAAGAATGGGAATGATGGTTATGGAGTTATTTTCAGTTTTAAGGATACTACCGGAACTATTACTTCAACCAATAAACTTGATAAAACTCCGCAGGCAATAACACTATTCCCTAATCCCAACAACGGAAAGTTTATAATTCAATCTTCAGTTAATACGGGTATGAACACAATTGAGGTTTATAATATGACAGGGCAAAGAATTTATGCAGAAACCCTTCGACAAACTCAGGGTGACGTTATTGATTTGACAAATGCTTCGGAAGGCATATATCTGTATAGAGTTCTTACCGAAACAGGCAGCCTGGTTTCAACCGGGAAATTTGTGATTCAGAAATAAGGGCTTAAAATGCTGCTCTGTGTATCTTTTTAGGCTTAGTGCTGTCGCTCTTCTTATCTGCTTTTGTAGTAGAAAACTTCGCCCTGTGCATTTTTTTTATTTTTGTGGTATCGCTTGTTTTTTGTGGTGTTGTGCTTTGTGCAAACAGGCTGCCAAACGAGAGAAACAATGCTGTACTTAGTAGGAGTAGTTTTTTCATAAAGGTGGAGATTGGTTGTTGTTAAAAACAAATATAAAATTTTGTTTTAATGTATCTAATAGCTAGGCTCTTTCTTATTTACCAACCAGAACCTTTAAATACTATTGAAGGGAAGAAGGCCTCTCTGAGGCCAAAAAAATAGGCCGGAGTAGAAAAGGTTGTTTTCTGGGCTCCGGCCATTCTTGCTCTTCCACCACTCAAAGAAGAGCATTATTGTAATGTATTTTTTACTGTCAGATCGTTATGGTATTACAAATATATGTCAGAAATTAAATAATGCAAGTTTTTTTATGTTAAATTTTGCTAAAAGGTTCCTAAAACGTTATTCTGTAGGAACCTACGGGGAAGAAACCTAATTGATAATCAATCTCCTGAGCATTAGTATTAGGGTTATATATCTCCTGGAAGATATTTTTCCGGTTGAATATATTCTGTGCTTCGAAGGACCATTCCTGGGTTATTTTTTTGCTGTTCAGTTTAAAACCTATTTTCAGGTCTACGCGTGAATAGTCGGGGTAACGACTTACGTAGGCATCGTTGTATTCGTAAATGGGTATATGTTCAATAGCGCTTGCGGCATAGTCTATAGGTATGTAGCGCTTGCCACCTGCGTAATTTATCTTGGCGCTTATTGAAATCACTTTGCGTTTGGACTTATCGAGGTTAATATCTCCACCGGCAAGTGCGTTAAGGGTATAGTTACCGTTGAATGCCGTATTGCGTTCAATACCATCACTGGCGGTATATTCTGCCTGGTACAGCGATGCTGTCATAAGTGCATAATAGGTCTTGTCGAAGAAGCGTTCAATAGTAAGCTCGGTACCATAATTGCGACCTGTGCCTTTGTTGGTAAGGCTATCGTATGGTGGATCGTAATACGATGCGCCAATGTTCAACACTGAATATGTACTGGGTTGTATCTGCACTGGTATATTGTAGAGGTATTGATAATAAACTTCCAGCTTCATGCGCCAGTTAGGAAGAAAGGAGTAGTCGTAAGATATTACTGCATGTGCGCTTTTCGAAAAGCCAAGGTCTTTATTGCTCGTATAATAAGAGCCATTAGGCAATTGTGTTTCAAAATAATAAACACCCATAGGTTGCATTTCGCTATGCATACCACCTGCAATTGCAATAGATTGTTTTACTGCAAAATTCCAGCGTATACCCAGCCGTGGCTCAAAGCCATGGCTGTTATTATTCAAGGTGAGTTGCTGGTAATGTAGCCCAGAATTCAACACAATGTTATCAGTAAACTTATGTTGCCATTCTACATACGATTGGAGCAGGGCAGTAGTAGCTTTAAAATTTTGTCCGTAGACAAATGCATGGTCAATTAAAGCGCTGTCAGCATAATCTGAGTTATATACGTCAGCAGTGACTCCAGCTTTTACAGTATTCTGTGTATTGACCTTTGTGTTTATAACATATGAGAATGAAGATATAAGGTCGGTTGATTTATCTCCGAATGTAACTTTAGTAGTATTGTTATAATTGGTGTCTACAGTAAAAATGTTTTGTAGGCCTGATACAGCAACCGATATGATCTGTGATGTTTTTTCATTAAAAAAATATTTGTGTGATATACCTACAACACCCATGTTTGAATTAAAATAGGTGTTCTCGTTGAAGGGTGTAAGGCTGTAATTATTCTTGCCCTGGTCTTTAGCAAGCATGGCGACATAGCTCGGGCCACCAATACCGAAAATAGAAATGGTGCCATACTTAATACCCATGGGTATGTTTATTTTAAAGGAAAGATCCTGGTACTCGGGTATGGCAGCAAAACCATAATTAATACCCAGGTATTGAAATACTGCAAGTGTAGAATATCTATAATCAACAATATACGATGCGTTGGAGCCTTTTGCCAAGGGCCCTTCGGCTTCCAGTTCTATTCCATTAAAACCTATTTGCCCCGCAAACTCACTTCTTTCGGTATTACCTGCACGCATTTTTAAGTCAAACACACCTGCAATAGCGTTACCATATTCTGCAGGAAAGGCGCCCGTCATAAAGTCTGACTGGTCGAGCATATTGTTGTTTAAAATACTTACCGGGCCGCCTGTAGAACCAAATGTTCCGAAGTGATTAGGATTTGGAATATTTACTCCTTCCAGTTTCCATAATAAGCCCAATGGTGAGTTGCCACGTATTACAATGTCGTTACGTGAATCGTTTGCAACGCCAACACCTGCAAAGTTTGTCGCCATGCGCGATGGGTCAGACAAAGCCCCGGCATAACGGCTGGCATCGTCGGGTGAGAATTGCCTAGCACTAACCGTACTCATGTCGTTCAATGGTTTATCCTTGCTCTTGCCGGAATGCACTACCACTTCATTTAAGGTATCTACATATTCTTCCATGGTAACGTTCACCATTCCTTCTTTGCCAATATCGAGTATTATGTTGTTCAGTACCACAGGCCTGTAGCCTAACATAGAAAAGCCAAGTGTAACGTGCCCGATATGTACGCCATGCAATACGAACTTACCATCGGCATCAGTCGATGTGCCTATAAGTGAATCGGTATTAAGTACACGTACCAATACGCCCGGCAAGGGAGATTGTGATTGGCCGTCGGTAACTATACCATGAATTTGTTGGGTAACGTTTTGCGCAAATAAGGAGAACGCCGTAATGAGTAAAGAATAGGTAAGTAATAGTTTTTTCATCCTCAACAGCAATATCGGAGCGCAAATATGCGGATAAAGACGATTGCCTGCTTCAATTACTTTAGCTCGTTTACAGGGCGAAATTATGTATGTTGCCTGACAGATACCCATAGTTCATTACCTTTGCCCGAATGAACCCCTTGCAGGATTTTTCTTCCCTCTTTACATTGCATGGCCTTGTAAGCCTTGTTGTCCTCTCTTTGTTAGAGCTTATACTGGGGGTTGATAATATCATTTTCATTTCACTGATAATTGCTAAGTTACCGGCACAAAGAAGATTAGCTGCACGGGTTACTGGCCTTTCGCTTGCTTTATTAATGCGACTGCTTATGTTGTGGGGACTGGTTTGGTTATCGCATATTACTTCTGCTTTATTTACCATTTCAGGATTTGTCGTTACCACGCGCGATGTGTTGTTCTTTGTCGGTGGTGCATACCTTATCTATAACACAGGTAAGGAAATGATAGAGTTATTGCACAAAAAAGTAAAGACCAAAGAAGTGAAAAAACAAATGCGATTCGGTACAGCCATAATGCAAATAGTAATGGTAGATGTGTTGTTCTCTTTCGATTCTATTTTTACTGCAATTGGTTTATCGCAAAGTTTTGTAATAATGGCCCTTGCAATAGTAGTCGGGATGATGTGTATGTTATTGATCTCAGGGAAAATAAGCACATTTATAAATAAGTACAGGAATATAAAAGTACTCGCATTGGGCTTTATTATTGCAATTGGTGTTATACTTATAGTCTCGGCTTTCCATATTGAGTTCCCTAAGAAATACATTTACATTACTTTCTTTGCTGCATTTGCAGTGGAGTTAGTGAGGATAAAAAAGCCCACCCCTCCCTCCCATAAGGGAGGGTGATTCAATTCAGCGATTTTATTAATTCTTGTTTAGTTATGATTGAAAGTATCAGTTTGTATAATTCTACCAGAATCATTAAATGAAATAACACTATCTCTTTTTGTTTCCCTATTTAAATAGACCTTAAAAAGTAGCTTTCCATTTAAATCATAGGTTTTGGTATAGATTATACTAGAGTGATTACTGGAATAGAAAACGGAATCACACACTTTGCCATTCTTAAATAAACTAACATGATTAAATATTAGAGTACTACTTTTATTATTATCTCTAATACAGCCTATTCCAAGAAAAGTACAAATCAATAATAAATTGCGATTTATTAACATCTGCTTAATTTACACAAATCTAATAGAATTAGTTGCATGATTTTCGCGGCTTGAATTTGAAGCTGTAATGTTCCTGTTTATAATTTAAAAAAGCTTTAGCTAGGCAATATTTAAAAATGTAAAAGAAAACATAGACTATCTTTGTATATCAACAAGAACACTACAAGCCATGATAGAATTTAAAGCTGCTGAATTGTCCGATGACTCTGCCGATAACATACGTTGGAACACCATAGCTAAAAACACTGCTGAGCAATTCAATTTTGCACATGGCAATAAGGCCTGCACCAATCCCGATCATGCTTACTACCACAACATACTCACCATATTCTTTAAAATGGAAAAGGAGTTTTATGTAGGCGATATGGAATATACCGACGTATGCTGCGATGCCTTTAAAGAAAAGTGGATATTCCGTGATACTCTGAACTAGTTAACAGATAGAAATAAAAAAACCCCTGATTGCAACACCAGGGGTCCTTCAACACATGACAGCAAAATATTATTTTGCTATCCCAAATAGGATTTCAACAGCTTGCTTCGCGAAGTATGGCGTAACCTGCGAATAGCCTTTTCTTTAATCTGCCTTACGCGTTCCCTGGTAAGGTCAAACTTAGCGCCGATCTCTTCCAGTGTAAGAGGGTGGGGAACATCAAGTCCGAAAAACAACTTGATAACTTCCTTTTCTCTTTCGCTAAGGGTTGAGAGTGAACGCTCAATTTCTCTTTTTAACGATTCCTTAATGAGCATGCTATCGGCACGTGGTGAATCGTGGTTCACCAACACGTCGAGCAGGCTGTTGTTATCATCTCCGTTAGCAAACGGCGCATCAACCGATACGTGTTTGCCCGAAAGCTGCATAGTATCTTTCACCTTGTCCATCGGAAGTTCCAGAATTTCAGATAGTTCCTCAGGGAGAGGCTCTCTTTCGAACTGTTGTTCCAAACGTGAAAAGGTCTTATTTAATTTATTTAACGAGCCTACCTGGTTTAAAGGAAGGCGCACAATACGAGACTGTTCTGCCAAAGCCTGTAATATAGACTGGCGGATCCACCAAACCGCATACGAGATAAACTTAAATCCACGGCTATGATCGAAACGTTTTGCTGCTTTTATAAGGCCTAAATTACCCTCGTTAATAAGGTCAGGAAGGCTCAGTCCCTGGTTCTGATATTGCTTGGCAACTGACACCACAAAACGTAAGTTGGCGCGGGTAAGTTTCTCAAGTGACCTCTCATCTCCATCTTGTATCTTTTTGGCTAAAACCACTTCTTCATCGGCGGTTATAAGCTCCTCACGACCAATCTCTTGCAAGTACTTATCCAGGGAAGCGCTTTCTCTGTTAGTAATTGATTTTGTGATCTTTAGCTGTCTCATTTCTGTCTTTTAAAGGTGTTAAAAGGGCAATTTTTCGAGTTTTGCAAATGTAGGAAAAAAAACTTTTAAGGGATATACGTTTTCCCCTGATTTTTTTCCACAATTTATACCACCCTAAGCCCCAAAGGCATAGTATGCCCTTGAGCCATCGGGGTAAACCCCTTCAACTAAAATTCCTCCTGTTTTATTCTTTAAAATGTGCTCAAGATCACCCGCGGTAGCCACCCTCTGGTGGTCTACTTTTGTAATGATAAAACCTTTCTGAATTCCAACGCTCCTGAGCTTGCCATTATCTAACTGAACTACCTTAACTCCATTCTCAATACCCAACTTGCTTAATTCTTCTTTAGAAGCAGTTGAAAATGATGCTCCAAGAACATTTGAAACGGCCGGCTCTTCCTTTTCTACGGCACCTACTTTATTGGTATTGCCGTCGAGGTTGCGTAAAAGCACAGGTATTTCCATTTCCTTATTATTCCTGTTTATGGTAATATTTACCTTATCACCAGGCCTCATGCGTGCGATCTGTTCTTCAAGACCCGGAACATCGTTCACACCCTGGTCGCCTATTTTGGTAATAACATCGCCTTCTTTAAGTCCTGCTGCTTCAGCGGCGCCATGTTCAGTAACCCCATCTACATATATACCATTGGTTGTATTAAGCCCGGCACTTTTTGCAATATCCTCATCAACCGTACGGATAGATACACCTAAAAAGGCACGTTGCACAGTACCGTATTGCAATAGATCGGCCACTACCTTACGGACAAGATTAACTGGTATAGCAAATGAATAACCTGTATAAGAACCGGTAGCAGATGCAATTGCAGAATTGATACCTACTAACTGGCCTTCGGTATTTACCAATGCCCCGCCACTGTTACCCGGATTTACGGCAGCGTCAGTCTGTATATACGATTCAATAGGGTACAGTTTCTTGGATGGATCGTTAGGCAGAATGTCAATATTACGGCCTTTGGCACTTATAATACCGGCTGTAACTGTAGAGGTAAGGTTATAAGGATTACCTACCGCCAATACCCATTGGCCGATCTGTGTCTCATCAGAATTACCATATTCCATAAAAGGAAGGTTTATGGCATCTATCTTTAACAGAGCAAGGTCGGTTTCGGGGTCCTTACCAATTACTTTAACGGTATAAGTATGCCTGTCGCTAAGGGTTACTTCTATTTTTCCGGCTTGGTCAATAACGTGGTTATTGGTTACTATATAGCCATCGTTAGAAACAACAACACCCGAGCCTGATACCTCACCTTCCATCATTCCATGGCGTGGGTTACCATTCATATAGTCCCATATAGAACCATACCCACGCGAGTCTTCCACTTCTACTTTTGATTTAATGTTTACCACGGCAGGAATGGCTTTTTGCGCTGCTCCTACAAAATTGGTTGTGGTTTCTGCAGTAGGGTTAGTTAAACCCACAAATTTTATAGGTATCGGATTTCGTATATTTGCTTCTGCAAAAAGGTTGTTGTTCTTTTGAATGTAAAAATGATCTACCGCAATTGCAGCTATTCCACCTAAAAGGGCAATAGAGAATACTGATAAAAGTTTTCTGAATGTTTTCATGTTGTAAGCGTTTTGAGTTTTCGAATACAAATATCGTCGAAACCCCTATAAACATTGAAATATTTAACAATAATTAACAGCAATACTTTGCTAACTTTGCACCACGGAATTTATTGTGTGCTGATTAACAAATGAAAAATAAAATAGGCTTTTTAGTAATAGGGTTGGTAGCGGGGGTAATTCTCGGCGTTATATTCGATGTGGGTATTAAAACGGTGTTTAACCAGGTGCGTAAATTAGATATTAGCCTCAGGCGTATCAATAACCAGCAGGATAAAATATCGCAACGATTGGATAGTATACAGGGTAAGTTGAAGGATGGAAATAAAACAACTGTGCCTGTAATAAATAAAACATTTAACAAAACTCCTCTTGTAGTTATTCCTCAAAAGCACGATACCATTGCAGCAAAAGCAAAAGAAGAAAAAACGAATAGCGATACCGATTCTACCATGGTCATTCAATCACATGACAGTAATATAGTAGTAATGACTAACCAATTGGTAAGCGTAAAAACACTTCCGCTGAAAAATATTGATTCTTTAATGATCAATCGATCTACTGAAAAGTCTGATTCGGTAATAGCTTCTATGAGCAATGTGGATGAGGAAAAAGAGCCTTCGGTATATCGTGTTGAGTTCTGGCAATCGCCTTTAAACTTTAAAGGCTATAAGATGAGCAAGGGCAAAATAATATTGTACGGAATAAATTCTACTGCACCGGTCCGCCTGGTTAAATGGGATGACAGCTATTATTTGTTATCGAGTCCGAATGTGTATAAAGTGACCTATACCGACGATTACAAGCCATTTGAAAAGGTAGTAGATAAAACCGTATTGAAGAAAATAATATTATGAAACTGCATTTTTATAAATACCAGGGCACCGGCAACGACTTTGTTATAATTGATAACAGGGATGGAAAACTGAAGGAGGACAATTATAAATTGTGGGCAAAGTTATGTGATCGCCGTTTTGGTATTGGTGCTGACGGACTTATGTTATTGCAGAATAAAAAGGGATACGATTTTGAAATGTATTATGTGAACGCTGATGGTAAGCCGACTTCTATGTGTGGCAATGGAGGAAGATGCATTACCCATTTTGCAAAACATTTAAAGATTATAAAGGGCCATAGGGCACAGTTTATAGCAATTGACGGCAGGCATGAGGCCATTATAAAAGGTAATGTGATAAAGTTGAAAATGAGTGATGTGGATGTTTTGTTCGATAAGAAAACCTATTGCACATTGAATACGGGGTCGCCACACTATGTTGTGTTCGCCAATGATGTTAAGAACACAGATGTAGTTGCAAAAGGCAGGGCTATACGCAACAGCGCCCTATTTAAGAAGCAAGGCATAAACGTAAATTTTGTTGAACTGCGCAAAAATGAAATTCCTTTATTACGTACATACGAACGTGGAGTAGAAGATGAAACATTATCATGCGGGACTGGTACAGTTGCTACAGCATTGGTGTTGGCAGAGAAAAGCAAATCGACTGCAAAAGACCATTGCGATATTCAAACCATGGGCGGAAAATTAAAGGTGAGGTTTAAAAAAGATAAACGAGGTTTTAAAGATGTATGGCTGGAAGGCCCTGCTGAAATGGTTTATAAAGGGAAGATTACAATATAATAAGAATGTTTTCTGAAGAGAAGGATAGATATACATTGGATGTTTCTCAGTTGCAGTCTCCCGATGAACTGAATACAGGATTGTGGGTGGTATTGGCAGGTATAAACGAAATTCCTCCGCACATTGCATTGATACAAGAGGGTAAATACTATTCAGTTACTACAAACAGGGTGAAAGTAGATGAACCTGTTGAGAAGATATTGAAAGCAATAAGCCGTAAAAACCTGCCAACCATTTTTGTGAGAATTAAGAGTAATAATGAACCTATACTTTCGGAGGAGTTAGGGGAAGCTTTTTCAGTTTATCCTACTCTTGGCAATGGCGAGCATTCATGTCTGTCGCCAATTAGTGATTTTTTTGCAAAGACGTATTCAGCTGAGTTTGGAAATAAGCATTTGGTGTTCGATGTTTTATCGTTAGCGCAAAAAAAAGGAATGCTTGTTGAGGGAAAGGCACTATACACAGATAACTTAGATAACGGAGTTTTGCATTTGTCAAAATATTCGCATGAGCAGATACGTAATAAAATAAATTCTATTCTGAAGGTAAATGAATAGAATTGCTCGTTACTCAGTTTGTGTTTTACTATTATCCTTTGTTATTTTCTCTGCTACCTATTGCCATACTTCAACTACATCATCAAAAGAATCTTTCCTGGCAAAGGTTGATACTGCCAAGCATTATCTGAACATAAACGATACTGTAAAGTACGTAGGTGAGCAGACCTGCGCCCTTTGCCACCAGGCTATTTACAACTCATTCCGGCATACAGGCATGGGTGAATCGTTTGACATTGCAACGAAACAAAAAAGCGCAGCACGATTCGGTCCGCATGAAGTGGTATATGATAAGTTCAAGGATTTCTATTACCATCCCTTCTGGAAGAAGGATAGCCTTTATGTGCTTGAGTATAGATTAAAAGGACACGATACAGTTTACAGGCATGAGCAACAGAGCAACTACGTAATAGGTTCGGGTATGCATACCAATTCGCACATCTATCGTGTGAACGGATATTTATACCAGGCTCCTATAACCTTCTACACACAGGAAGGCAAATGGGATCTGGCTCCCGGTTTTTCAGATGGGTTCAATTCACGATTCAGCAGAGAGGTGGGTTTGGAATGTATGTCCTGCCATAATTCGTATCCTGATTTTACCATGGGCTCGACCAATAAATTCAAAAGCGTACCTAATGGTATAGCTTGCGAACGATGCCATGGAGCGGGTGAGGTGCATGTAAGGGCAATGCAATTAGGGTATAGGGTAGATACAACTAAGGCTGTTGATTATACAATTGTGAATCCTGCCAAGCTGCCGGTTGAATTACAGGTTGATATTTGTGAGCGTTGCCATTTGCAGGGCAATGCTGTGCTAAAACATGGAAAATCATTTTATGATTACAGGCCGGGAATGAAATTATCGGATGTGATGGATGTATTCATGCCAAAGTACACGGGTATGGAAGATGAATATATAATGGCATCGCATATAGCGAGGATGAAAATGAGTAAGTGCTACCTCAATAGCCTGGGTTCTGCAAAAGCTACATCATTAAAACCATACCAGGGTAGTATGACCTGCGTTACCTGCCACAATCCGCATGAAGATGTTCGTAATGTGAATGATAATACCTTCAATACTATTTGTAAGAATTGTCATGGGAATTCGGTCCACCAGGTTTGTACCGATAATTTGGCTGACAGGCAAGAGGTAGGAGATAATTGTGTTAGCTGCCACATGCCCAAGGGTAAGACAATTGATATACCACATGTAATTACAACGGATCATTATATACGCATACCAATCAAGAATGAGGATAAGGAAAAGGTAAAGAAGTTTATTACCCTGTACGATGTCAGCAATCCTAATCCTTCCGAGGAAACGCGTGGTATTGCATTTATACAGCAGTTCGCGCATTTCGAATCAGACTTTCCTGTATTGCTCGATTCTGCAAAACATTATTTCCATGATAATACACCCATACAGATCCGCGCTAACTTTTCCTCGCTGACAGACATCTGCTTTTATAAACAGGATTATAAAGGGATGTTGAATTATGTGGCTATTCTTCACCCGCAAATTGTGATAGATAGCATGCTGGTGCATAAAGATTACGAGAACCGAGATGCATGGACAGCATACCATATAGGCGAAGCATTTTACCAGATCAATAATATAAAAGGCGCAGAAGCATTTTACAAAAAGGCAACCGTGTTGGCTCCTTACGTATTGGAGTTTCAGAATAAATTAGGTGCATCCTTGGTAATGCTGAACAGGGATGATGAAGCAGATAAAACATACGACTTTATATTATCGCAAGATCCGGAATTTATTTCGGCACTTACCAATAAAGGATATATAGCATTGCGAAAAGGTAATGCAGATAAGGCAAAAACCTTTTACGATAAAGCACTCGCATTGAGCCCAGACGATAAGCAGGCTTTATTGAATATGGCCGGATGGTATATTTATGAAAAGCAAGCCGACAAAGCGAAAGAGACCTTGCAGCAGGTTTTGAAAAAATATCCCAATGAAGAACAGGCAAAGGCTTTATTGCAACAGTTGAAAGGAATTAACAGAATATAAACCACAGCATGAAAAACTTTTTGAGTTTTATGTTCCTCGTAATCGCAGGAATTCTATCCGCGCAGAAAATAGATTCTGTTAAGTTCAATACTATGCTTAACAATAAACTCGCATCGGCCAATATAGGCGACCTGTTTAAGCCTGACCCGAATAGTGTAATCGGTTTTATCGGAAGCAATTACCAGCGCTTCCAGGTATACTTCGCTTCTGTTACCAAAGATAAAAAGAACCCAAATGTTTATAATGTGAAAGGGAAATCGATGGTTAAAAATAATATTTGTGATTTTTCAGGAACAATTACAATTACAAAAGCAGTAGAAGCAGAAAACTATACCGATGTAAAAGTTAACGATACCTTAACCCGCCCTACATTGACTGATCTTGATTCAATGAGAGAATGTGACCTGATTGCTCACTACGTTTTCAAAGAAGATTCAACACAAAAATACAGCGGCATTTTTGAGGGAGATATAGATTTGCAAATTACAGTCGACAATCATTATAAGGTAGGGTATGATAATTTAATGTTAGGGGCTGATGGTTATAGCAATAACCAGTTTACAGGCACATGGACAAGCTATGATAAGAAGATAAAGAAAGTCTGCAATTGGGGAGATACCCGTGTCTCTGGTTGCGGAGACCTGGATATGGGTATAGGAGAATTTATTCCCGATCCAAAGTATATAAAGAATGGCTGGGAGGGTTTTGCAGCAGACAATTCCGGTGATTCAGCCAGGAAGCCTAAAGAGTGGTGGAAGTGATTTACCCAACCAATACACTTTCCCCGAATTTCTTCGACACGTTTACCTTATCGCTTTTACCTACCTGTATGGTCATAGAGCTATCGAAGGATATTTTTTCCAATACCTTTAAGCGTGTACCGATTCCTACCCCAAGTTTTTCAAGGTATTGAAGGAACTCTACAGAAGTATCTTTAACTGCTACTACCTGGCAGCTGGCTCCAGTTGTTACTTCAAGTAGGGTTGTTTTATGTATGGTGGCTATTTTGCCATTTGCTTTTGGTATAGGGTCTCCATGCGGGTCATAGTCCGGGAAGCCAAGGAATTTGTCAAGCCTGTCAGCCAACTCATCATTATGTATATGTTCTAACTGTTCAGCAATATCATGTATCTCATCCCAGCCATAGCCCAGTTTTTCAAGCAGAAATACTTCCCATAAGCGGTGTTTTCTCACTACGTCCATGGCGGTCTTAATGCCCTTATCTGTCAGCTTGGCTCCTTTCTTCTTATCATAGCTGATGAGTTTTTTATCGGTCAGCTTTTTAAGCATATCAACAACCGATGCAGGGTTGTTCTGCAACTCTTCTGCAATAGCCGTCGGGCTTATTTTGGTAGTGCCTTCGAGGCTTATCCTATAGATAGCCCGTAGATAGTTTTCCTCTGAGAATGTGTGCATGTGCTTAGATGAATGATACAAATATAATTATTTTACTCAAATGAAAAAAATTAGGCATGTCTAATAAATATTGTTAGCTTTGTTGAATTAATGTAATAAACAGAAATGTCTTCGGAGAACAAAAAAGTACAGGAGAAAATATGGAGGAATGAGAGCACAGGCGCTTCTCTGCCCGAAGTATTCTCATCTGTCAAGGTTCCCCACAAAGGCGGTTTCTGGAGGCGCTTGTTGGCTTTTTCTGGTCCCGGTTTAATGGTAGCGGTTGGTTATATGGACCCGGGTAACTGGGCTACCGATATTGAGGGCGGTTCTAAATTCGGGTATACCTTACTATCAGTCATTCTTATATCAAACCTATTTGCTATCCTGCTCCAATACCTTTCCCTTAAACTGGGTATAGCTACTGAAAAAGACCTTGCCCAGGCCTGCAGAAGCAATTATAGTCCGGCGGTCAGTTTTTCGTTGTGGATAATATGTGAAACGGCAATTGCCGCATGCGATCTTGCTGAGGTAATAGGTTCTGCCATTGCGTTGAATCTTTTATTTGGCCTTCCCTTAACTTGGGGGGTATTGCTCACCGGCCTCGATGTGCTTGTTATTTTGTTCTTCCAGTATAAAGGATTTCGGTTTATTGAAAGCGTGGTAGCTACCTTAATATTGGTGATCGTGACTTCATTCGCCATTGAAATGCTGTTGTCGCATCCGCAGATGGTACCTATGTTAAGTGGTTTATTGCCCAAAGCAGAAGTAGTTACAAATCCTTCCATGTTATATATAGCTATTGGAATATTAGGCGCAACAGTTATGCCCCATAACTTGTACCTGCATTCGAGTATTGTGCAAACGCGCGATTACCCCCGTACAACTTCAGGTAAACGAATGGCGATAAAGTTTGCAGCAATAGATAGTACCGTAGCTTTAATGGCGGCCTTCTTCATTAATGCAGCTATTCTTATAGTGGCTTCGGCTTCCTTTCATACCTCTGGCCACAGCGATGTAAAGGATATAACCGACGCCCATCAATTACTCAGCCCTTTGTTAGGCACAACACTGGCCAGTACCATTTTTGCAATTGCCTTACTTGCATCAGGACAAAACTCTACACTTACCGGTACGCTTGCCGGGCAAATAGTAATGGAAGGCTTTTTAGATATTAAGCTAAAACCCTGGGTGCGCCGCTTAATTACAAGGCTTATAGCTATAGTTCCTGCCTTTATTGTAACATTTATTATGGGAGAAAAGGGAACAGCTAATTTGTTGGTTCTTAGTCAGGTTATATTATCCATGCAGTTAAGCTTTGCCGTAATTCCTCTCATTATGTTCACAAACAGTAAACATAAAATGGGTTTATTTGCAAATAGTAAGCTTATGAGGATAATAGCGTGGGCTGTTGCAATAACAATATTGGTATTGAATGTTTACCTGTTGTACGATACCCTGTTTAAATGATAAAAGTGTTTGAATGAAAAAGATTATTCTGTTTAAAATAGCCCTGTTTACACTGTTGCCTTTTTGCGGTTATGCCCAATTGGCAAAAGACACTACGGATAAAAACCAGGCCGGAAATGGCTGGTTGTTTCATTTCCAACTGACTGCTATTGACCAGTATCACGGATATTTTCATGCACCGTACTCCGGCCATAATAGTTTGCGTGATACAACGGAGCAGGATATGTCGATTACCTCAACATTATTCCTGGGAAGAAAACTCTGGAAAGATGCTGCTGTTTATTTTACTCCGGAAATATCGGGTGGGAGAGGTTTTAGCGGAACTACCGGTATAGCTGGTTTCCCGAACGGGGAAATATATAGGGTAGGTAATCCTACACCACAGGCGTACATAGCCCGTGCATTTTTCCAGCAATCATTTGCATTACCTGGGAGCCACGATACATTGATAGATGATGACCTGTTGCAGGTGAGCCAGGTATTGCCAACTAACCGGCTTACATTTAGTGTAGGTAAATTCTCCCTGGCCGATTTTTACGATGACAATGCCTATTCGCACGATCCACGTACCCAATTCCTGAACTGGACATTGATGGATAACGGTGCATGGGATTACCCTGCCAACACACGTGGATACACCTATGCGTTTGTGGTACAATATATAACTCCACTTTGGCATATTTACTTGTCAGATGCATTAGAGCCTCTTGTTGCCAATGGCCCAGACCTTGATTGGAACCTCGGTAAAACATTTGGTATTACTGCAGAAATTGGCCGTAATTATAAAGTAAACGGAAGAAGCGGCAGCCTAAGCGTATTGCTATACCTTAACCAGACCCGTACTGCAAATTATGAAAATGCCATTGCTGATTATAAAGCAGGTGACCTGAACGCATTGCTCATAGATTCTCTTTCTGCATATAATGGAGAAAAGAAATATGGCATTGGCATTAACTGGAACCACCCGATTGGTAAGTACATTGGTGTATTTATGCGTGCAGGCTGGAATGATGGTAAAACAGGCACATGGGCATTTACCGAGGTTGATCAGACCTTTACGCCGGGCATCAGTTTTAACGGAGGTTTATGGCACAGAAAGAATGACAATTTTGGTATAGCATACATTATTAATGGCCTTTCGAAAGAGCACCTTGACTATGAACGTGCCGGCGGATACCAGTTTATTATTGGTGATGGCAAATTACCAAACTACTCACCGGAACAGATCTTTGAAGCCTATTACCAAACAAAATTCTTTGAGCATTTTTCACTCGCCCTCGATTATCAGTTCGTGCAAAACCCTGCATACAATGCTGATAGAGGTCCTGTAAGTATAGAATCGGTAAGGGTTCACATGGAGTTCTGAGTTTATAAAGTTTTTAAAGTTCATAAAGCAGAAAGCCAATATGACTTTACAAACTTTTAACTTTACAAACTTTATAACTCGCTTGTATGGTAATCCTCTTTGATGGTGTATGTAATTTATGTAACGGCTTTGTTCAATTCGTTTTAAAGCGCGATAAGAATAAAGTATTTCAATTTGCATCTCTACAATCGAACTATGGTAAAGAGCTTTCTGCTCATTTCAATTTGTCATCCGACAATCTTAAAACAGTAATCTTATTCGACGGAGAAAATATACTAATGCAATCGGATGCCGGTATTAAAATAATAAGTTCATTTGGTGGTGTTTGGAAATTAATTCTTGTTTTTAAAATAATACCACGTTTTATCCGCAACGGAATTTATAATTTGCTGGCAAAGAACCGATACACGCTATTTGGCAAGAAAGACCAATGTATGATTCCAACTGAAAACATGAAGGACAGATTTCTCGATAACACTGTTTTTTCTTTAATTCATTAGTCTTGCAGGCATAGTATAATGTTAACAGGAAATTCCTTTATTTTCTTACTTTTGCAGGCCTTAAAGGTCTGGAAATATGAAACTCGATATACTTGCTTTCGGTGCGCATCCCGATGATATAGAATTATCTTGCGCAGGTACACTTATAAAAGCTGTTAAGGCAGGTAAAAAAGTGGGTATAGTAGATCTTACCGAAGGCCAGTTAGGTACACGCGGAAGCGCTGAGATCCGCCTGCAAGAAGCTGCCAACTCAGCAAAAATAATCGGGGCTTCTGTCCGCGATAACCTGGGCATGATGGATGGCTATTTCAAGAACGACGACGAGCACAGGTTAAAACTGATACAAAAGATACGCCAGTACCAACCCGATATAGTATTGGCTAATGTTCCGCAAGACAGGCATCCCGATCACGGACTGGCATCTACTATGGTTACAGAAGCTTGTTTTTATGCAGGGCTGGTTAAAATAGAATCGTATTTCGATGGCAAGAAACAGGAGCCATTCCGCCCGAGAAGGTTGTATTATTATATGCAACACTTCAGTTACGATTTTAGTTTTGTGGTTGATACCAGCGATGTAATAGAACAAAAGATAGAAGCTATTAAGGCATTCAAATCGCAGTTCTACGACCCTAATTCAAAAGAACCTGAAACAGTTTTGACTAATCCGCAATTCCTGCAACATTTAAAGGACAGGGATTCAGAGCTGGGTTATGCAATTGGTGCTAAATACGGTGAAGGCTTTTTAGTACAACAAAAAATATTTGGAGTAAATAACATATTCGATATTAAATAAATGAAGACAACAGCGCTTACGCCGAAACATATTGCATTAGGGGCTAAAATGGTAGAGTTTGCAGGATACAACATGCCTGTCTCTTACACCGGCCTTAACGACGAACATATTACTGTGCGCACTGCGGCAGGAATGTTCGATGTATCGCACATGGGCGAGTTTATGATCAAAGGCCCGAAAGCGCTTGCATTGGTTCAGAAGGTTACTTCGAACGATGCAGCAGTGCTTACTGATGGTAAAGTTCAATACTCTTGCCTGCCGAATGATAAAGGTGGCATAGTAGATGACCTCTTGGTGTATTGCATTGACAGGGAAACCTATTTCCTGGTGGTTAATGCATCGAATATTGATAAGGACTGGAACTGGATAAAATCGCATAACGACCTTGGGGTTGATATGAAGAATATATCGGAAGAATATTCACTGATGGCGATACAGGGCCCTAAGGCTGCAGCGATATTAGGCAAGCTAACACCGGTTGATCTTACCAAAATACCGTATTACAATTTTGCAATTGGCCAGTTTTGCGGAGTAAATGATGTTATTATTTCCAACACAGGTTATACAGGTGCAGGCGGATTTGAAATTTATTGCAAGAATGCAGATGCACCTAAAATATGGGATGCAATAATGGAAGCTGGAAAAGCAGAAGGCTTGAAACCCATAGGGCTGGGTGCGCGCGATACCCTACGACTTGAAATGGCATTTAACCTGTATGGTAACGATATTGATGACACGACTTCTCCCATTGAAGCAGGCTTAGGCTGGATAACCAAGTTCACCAAAGAGTTCACCAATTCAAAGGCATTGCTGGAACAGAAAGAAAAAGGTGTAGCTAAAAAACTGGTTGGCTTTACCATGATAGATAAAGGTATTCCACGCCACGGCTATGAAATAACCGACGCACAGGGCAATGTAATTGGTGTGGTAACATCGGGCACACAATCGCCAAGCCTGCAACAGGCTATTGGTATGGGTTATGTAAAAACAGAACTGGCTAAACCCGGTACAGAACTATATATTAAGATACGTGATAAACTGATAAAAGCAATCGTTGTAAAAACTCCATTTTATAAAGCGTAATATGAAGAACACCATTGAAGTTTGTTTCTCTCCCCATTCGTTTCCATTATACCCGCACGAAGAATGTATTGTAGTTGTAATTGACGTATTACGTGCAACATCATCTATGTGTACCGCCTTGCACTATGGTGTAGAAAAAATATTGCCTGTGGCATCTATTACTGAAGCACGCGATTTTCAATCGAAAGGATTTTTAGTAGCTGCAGAACGTTCAGCCCACCGTGTTGATGGTTTCGATCTGGGTAACTCTCCTTTTGAATACATGAAACCCGGCCTGAAAGGAAAGGTGATCGTATTTACAACAACTAATGGTACACAGGCTATCCGTACCGCACGCGAAGCTTATAAAATTGTTATAGGTTCCTTCTTAAACCTTACCGCTTTGTGTCAGTGGTTGGCAGTGCAACGTAAGAACATAATATTGCTTTGTGCGGGTTGGAAAGACATTTTTAATCTTGAAGACACTTTGTGTGCTGGTGCAATAGCAGCTAAGCTGGATACTACCGGTATGTTTGAAACCAATTACGATTCTACCTTAGCATCAAAATCATTATACGAGGTTGCCCAGAAAGATATGTATGCTTTTATGGAAAGCTCATCTCACTTTAACCGCCTTGCTAAACTTAATCTGCAGGATGATGTCCGCTTTTGCCTGAAGTTAGACCTGGCCCCTGTGGTACCCGTAATGGAAGGGAACTATTTGGTACCACTGAAGAGGTAGGAAATTCTAATTGACGCAGAATTTTAATGACTATGCCATACAGTAGAATAATGGTTCATGTAATATGGTCTACAAAAAACAGAAAGCCTTTAATATCTTAAGAGCTTAAACTTCTGTTATTACAGCACATTAAAGAAAATAGTTTTAAAAAAGATATTCATATTGATTCACTGAATTGTGTTTCTGATCATATTCATTTGCTCGTGTCTTTGGGCTCCGATCAATCAATTGCAAAAGTCATTGGCCTGATAAAAGGAGAATCCTCTAATTGGGTAAACAAGCAAGAGTTTAGTAATACAAAATTTGAGTGGCAGGATGAATATATTGCAATATCAGTAAGTCCTTCAGTAGTTGATAAGGTCAGGGTGTATATTTTCAACCAGGAAGAGCATCATAAAAAGAAAACATTTGCTGATGAGTACGATGAGTTTATAAAGGCAAGTGGTGTTTTGAAAAGTAGTTAGGCTAAAGCCAATTCAGGAGCGCTTTATATCCACGACCTAAAGGTCGTGGCAACTCACAAGTTATTAGAACAATAGAATCCGGATATAACCAATTGCCACGACCTTTAGGTCGTGGGTAATAATGGTCTAGTATTTGGCTTTAGCCTAACAAACCATTTCTATTTCCTCCACACCAGTTTATTCTCTTCGTCGTAATCTAGTTTTCCATTATCCATTAACCATTGTACGGTCTTAATGGTTTTGTCTTCCCGTACCTGCTTTACGCTGTGTATCAGTTCTGACAGGTCCATGCTTTTTTTACTGAGGTGTTCTTTTAGCTGCGCCGCGATGTTTGCAAACTCAAGATCACTCAGTTCAAGTTTATTGCGTTCAAGGCAAACATCACAAATACCACAACGGACATCTTCGCTCTCACCAAAGTAAGAGAGGAGTATTTCACTACGGCACTTGCGTGTATTGGTAGCATAGTGTATAACCCATTCCATGCGTTCAATGGCACGGTCTTTTAGCTCATGCAGTTTCTTTTTATCAATCAACAGATTGCCGGGATGCAGGCATTCTTCGGTAAATATTATCTGTGGCTTGTTCGATTGTTGTATGTACGATATCACGGTCATCATATCCAGTTTCAAAAGCAGGGAGCGTATCTCCTCTTCTTTCAATGTAGAGCGCCTGGCCAGTTCCAGTTCGTTTATCTGCACATAATTGCTGAAGATACCTTCGTACGAACGTAGCAACAGTTTTACAAATGCATCGAAGCTCGGATGTTCTACCTGGAAACGATACAGATCTTTATTCGTTATTTGTACAAGTACTTTCGATGGCCTGTAAAAGGCTTCAGTAGCCATTATATAGCCTTCGCGTTCCAATAACTTTATACTGCTGACAGTCGGCGATGGTTCCAGGTTATAACGCTGGCAGAAATCAGCAAGATCAAAATCGTGTGTGCTGCCTTTACCTGAACCTATTGTCATTCCAAAATAACTGCAAAGTGCAACGTATGTTTTCTTTATATCATCAACAGGCGGAAAAGCATGATCAATATTGCGTTCTAAATTAGTGCGGTCGGCATCGTTATAAAGCAAGACTGCATACGCTTTCTTTTCATCGCGCCCTGCACGGCCTGCTCCCTGGAAATAAGCTTCAAGGCTATCAGGCAGGTCGAGGTGGACTACAAAGCGCACGCTTGCTTTATTAATACCCATACCAAAAGCATTTGTGCTGACCATCACGCGTATCCTGTCGTTCAGCCATGCTTCCTGCCGGCTGTTGCGTAATTCATGCGATACACCGGCATGGTAATAATCGGCCGCTATACCGTTTTGTTTTAAGAAGGCTGCAACTTCTTCGGTCTTCCTTCTATTCCGGACATATATAATACCTGAGCCTTTTACATTGGCTGCTACCTTCAAAAGCCGTGCTGATTTATCTTCTTCTTTCTGCACTACATAGGCAATGTTCTTCCGCTCATAACTCACCCTGAATGCATTCTCTTGTTTAAAGCCCAGGTTATCCTGAATGTCTTTTACAACTTCAGGTGTTGCACTGGCAGTAAGCGCCATTACCGGCACTTCGGGGAATAACTTTCTCAGTTCTGCTATCTGCAAATAGGCCGGACGGAAATCATAGCCCCATTGCGAAATGCAATGCGCTTCGTCAACCGCAATAAGGTTCACTTTCATTTGCTGTATGCGTGCAATGAAAATATCAGTAGTTAATCTTTCAGGAGAAACATATAGAAATTTAAAATTACCATGTATACAGTTGTCTAATGTTATATCTATTTCCTTGCTGGTCATGAATGAATGGAGCATGGTTGCACGAATACCTTTGCGGACAAGGAATTCCACCTGGTCTTTCATTAAGGCTATGAGTGGAGAAACAACAATGCATATGCCATCTTTTACTAGTGCCGGTATTTGAAAACACAATGACTTGCCGCCACCGGTAGGTAATAAAGCAAGAGTATCCTTGCCTTCCAGTACAGAATTTATAATGTCTTCCTGTAAAGGGCGAAAGTGTGTATGGCCCCAGTAACGGGTAAGTATTTGGGTGATGTTTTCCATGAGCGCGTCACTTGCCGCCTGAATGCTGGATGATCTGCACCATCATATAGATAAGAGGTACAGAGTTTAAAAAGAGGCTCAATATCATTAAACCCGATGGCTTGGGGTTAAGGTTGAATTTTTGTGTGAACACAATGTTCAGGCAGCACAACACAAAACCAATAAACCCGGTAAACAAGGAAATAAAAATGAATATAAAATGATTAACGCCTATCATGGCCAGAACAACGGTAATAGCGCCCATGATAAGGGATAGTGTAAATGCTTTCTCAAAAAAGTTCTTCATAGGTATTAACGAATAGCCATTAGTTTTTCAGTATGTATCCTTTTGTTATCTATAACAAGGCTGTAAAAATAAGTACCTGATACCAGGTTGCCGGCAGGAACAGAAACTTGTCCTTTATTGTTCTTTAGTTCAACGGTTTTAACTTCTTTGCCCAATACATCATAAAAAGCAATATCGGCATTGCAGTACTCCTTCAGCGAAGAGAAATCGTATTCTATAACAGTTCCGTCTTTCATCGGGTTAGGGTAGGCATTTAATGATGACAGCGGTTGTTGTATGGTTTGAACACCGGTAACGCAACCTGTTAATGTTTTAAATGCATCTATTTTACCATAACCATACGAATTATTTGGTGTTGTTCCGGTATAACTATCCTGGTCGGCACAAGAGATTATTGCATTACGCACTTCCATATTTGTAGCGGTAGGATCCATTTCCAACACTAGTGCGGCAATACCTGCTGCTCCCGGGCATGCGGTTGATGTGCCTCCGTCTGAATGGTGCCATCCGCCTGAATCAATTCCTGTTGGGCCATTGGTAATGTAGTATTGACGCAATGGCACAGGTAATGCCGACATACATATATCTCCTGCAGCAGTAATATCTGGTTTTATTCTTCCATCTCGTGTTGGCCCCGAACCGGAATAATAGGTTAGCTTGTTCTCGACATATGCAGAGCCCAGAACAGTTACAATAGTATCAGCGTAGTCCTTGATTGTTGTACGGTTTACGTAATCACCTACTGTAATTACATTCGAAGAGCATTGAAAACTACTGCATAAGGTTGATAGTGTATCGGGTAGTTTGTAGTTCTTTATCTCCGGAAAGACAGATGCGTTAGGAAGTCCACTGTTAACAATTGGAGTAGGGTCGGGGTACCAGCAATCTATCTTGCCACTACCTGTCGTCATTAACCTCCAGTAATAACTTGTAGAATCAGGTACTATCATTACCTGCAAGGAATAGGTTTTACCAACTAGCTGGGTAAAGGTTTGGAGTATTCCCAGCCTGTCTCCTTTTGCATTCTTAATTGTATCATTAACCGGAACACCTAGGTTTGAAAGTACTGTAGAATATGGTATGCGTGTAATAAAACTGAAGGGGCTAACTCTGTCAACACCAATAGAGAACTGCACTTTGCGAAAATTAGCAGTGTCGGCCCATACATCAAAATAAATTCCTCCATATCCGCTGTTCGGGTAATACGCAAACCATGTAAATGAGGTATCGCCCGGAATAACGGTATATCCTAAATGGTACGGTATATTGCTTTCGTTGCCTGATGCAGCTACGAATACCCTGCCGGTTTTGGTAGTCACCATACTGTCTATCAATTGGGCTTCCAGGTTGTATCCATCATGCGAACCATCGTAATCGCCAAGGCTTGCATTGATCACGCAGGGCTCACCATACATGTCTGCCCTGCTGTATATAAAATTTGCCGCATCAGTCAACTCATTAGCATTCTGGCTTGAGAAATTATAGGCTACCATCATTATGTCAGCTTCGGGTGCCGCACCTATGCTGAGTCCGTTAGCTCTGCCATTTGAGGTGGCTACGCCTGAAACATGCGTACCGTGTGTGTATTCAAGCAATGAAGATGAATCCATAGAAGCAATTACAGCAGGAATGCTATCTGCTATAGCCGTGTCAATAGTGTACTTGGTATATTCCACACCGTAGCCATACGGAGCAGGAGTAAGCGGGCCATTAGGTTTTGTCATATCCCATATTTCCAGAATACGGGTTTTGTTGAGGCTATCGCGGAAATCGGGGTGAAGGAAATCAATACCGGTATCTATCATTCCAATAATTACGCCTTTTCCTTTGTATCGGCGGGTTAAAGGAAATTGCCCCATTTGTACTGCAACGATTTTATTGTGCATACGCATGGTATCATTACATATTCTCATGTGGGTTGGTGCGCCTTCCATACGTTTAACACCATTGCTCATGTAAAAAGAAGATAGCGCTCTTACAGGAATACGTATAGATGCAATACTACCGTATGAATATTTAAAAACACCATCGCACTGCTGGACTAATTTCTGTATCTCCGCAATGTTACCGCTGATAAGCATTTCAATCATATTACTGCCGTCTTCTTTACCACGCAAATACGATGCTTGTTTATTAGCAAGGTAGAAATCGAATTTGGTAGGCGCCTGGCATATACCTGATACCCCAAACCATATAAAACAACAAAGCGCAAATATCTTTTTCATCATTTACAGAATTATGCCCGTTAACAAAGGGCAATAGATAGTAAAGTTAGTAAAAAAGGGGATAAAAGCTAGTTTGCCAACCGTAACGATTCAGAGCAGGTTTTAAGCTCAGTGCCGAGCCGGTTTAAATCTGTTGTAGTGTCAATGTATTTTAGTTGTTTTAAGCCCAACAGGTTCTCACGCGAGATGGGCAATTTTATCCCGATAGTTTCTGATATGAATAAGCAAAAATAAAGCAGGCCATGCGGGACAGAAACAAAAGTCGGGCTGACGTTTAATGTAGAACAAAGTTGAATGTAAAAGTCCTTATAGCTGAGTTTTTCAGGAGATGCAATGGTATATGTGCCATTGGTATTCTTTTCTATTGAGGTATATATTACTTCTGCCAGGTTGCCTATGTACACAGTTTGCAAGGGTTGGTTACCGCCCTCAATTAGCGGAATGAGTTTCTTCTTTTGTAAATAGGTTTTCATTTGCCCGAACAGGCCACCGTTACCTAATATAAGTCCGGGGCGGAGGATAAGATCATTGGGTTGATCGTAGAATTTTTCGCAGGCCCATTTTTGTTTTCCGTAAACTGCCAATGCATTTCCGTTTGCTGAAATACTGGAAATAAAAATGTTCTTCTTCACTCCGCATTTGCGGCTTTGCTCAACCAGGTTTTTTGTACCGTTTACATTGGCGTTAAAATCGCCTGGAGCGTATGCACAGTGAATAACGCTATCTGCTCCCTCAAGTATTTTTTGTTCGGGTTTAGCAAGTAAGTTATACAAATGATACTCGACTCCCTTATTTATTTCCTTGGGCATATTATGAACAAGCGCCCTGACTTTCCAGCCCTTCGTTACAAAGAAGTCAACCAGGTAAGAACCCAGGAAACCATTTGCACCTGTTATAACTACGGTCGGCATATTAGTTCTTTAAGGCGTTTAAAGCTGTAAGGTGCGCATAGGCCATGATGGATAGTGTTATGCCTTTTGCAGGTAAATACGTAAAGCCTGAACCATCTGCCACAAATACATTTTTAGCACCGTTCAATTCCCCGTTTTGTTTTAACGTGAACTTGTCATTTGAATTGCTGAATGGCAATGTACCCGAATAATGTATGCTTGCTCCGTAACCCGGGTCTATCTTCTTTAAGGTATAGCAACCCATTTTACGCATGGCAGCAGAGTATTGTTTTTCACGCTTCTCTATTTTGTTTTTCTCTTCTGCACTCAGTTTGAATTCTGCTTTCAACACATCACCGGTAACAGAGTTTGCATCTTTTACCAGTTGAATGTATTTATCATTGGTCATAGTGTCGGGGTGATGAACACCGAGGACAGATATAGCAGGCAATAGGTATTGCATGATCTTTCTTCCGTCGCGGAAATTGAGTGGCACTTCTTTTATGGTGCGGAACAACATAAGTGAACGGTAACTATATAAGGATGCAGCCGCCACATCGAAATTGGTATGTGATGGGTCGTGGTAGAGTGAAAGTTGCACAAATGCAGTGCGGGGTTCGTTAGTTTCTTTGCCTAGCATAGATGGCTGCAACAGCGTAAAGTATTTATACGGGTTGCATAACAGCGGCAGGCGTTTCGATTCATCACCGAACGAGCGCAGGACTATCCTTGCTGTGCTTAATGTACTTGCACAGAGTATCAGTTTTTTGCACGTAATAGTTTTTTTTTCTTTGGTATTCTTATTGATATAACTTACAATTACGGTATCACCTTCATTTGAAAAACTCAGCACAAATGCGTTGCCCACATATTGAAAGTTCGGTTTCTTTTTCAATTGGTTGACGGTTATCCAGGGCCTGTAAGCAGCGCCGTTATTAGTATAGAAATCCATTTCGTTATAATCGGCAACACCACGATCATCTTTACTTTCTGTCAGTAATGCAAGTGCAGGCCTGCCCATGTAAAAGCCCTGTGCATTCAGCTTGGCTTTGTTGTATTTGTAGTTAGAAAAAATGCGTTTGCTATTGCTGTCAATCTCGGTTGGGTTTTGCAGGTTGTGCAAACCTTCCGATGCATAGGGACTTGCATCATCCTGTTCGGCGCTGATACCAATACGGTCTGCAATGGTTTGATAGGCATCCTGCATTTCATGTACAGGCAGGCCCGCTGCATCCAGTTCTTTGGTGGAGAATACATTGCAACCGAGGCCCCATGCATTGCCAAGCCCGCCATAGCCAAGGCTCTCCATAGGGAAGAAGGTTTCTGATACCGTGCGAAGGAATGTATCTGTATTATGTAAAATGAATTTGCGGGCGGGGGTAAGCTGTGCACCGGTGGAGGTTTTGCCAACATTAATACCTTCAAAGTCTTTGCCTAATAAGTATTTGTATTGCTCAGGGTCTTGCTCACGGTTCTCGGTAAAGCTTTTATTTGGGTTGATCTTACTATAACTATCATCGTATTCTCCTGCATCGAGCATTAAAACCCTCACGCCCTTTTCTACCAGTGTTTGTGCCGCCATTGCCCCGGTGCAGCCGGAACCCACCACAATATAGTCTTGTATTCCGGCTATATCCATGGTAAGAGTATAAGGCCGGTTAAGGTGTTCCATATTGCACGAATACCAGATGCAAAAATAGATAACATGGTAGTTTTACCCGATGGCAAAAAGTACTTTGCATATTTCGGGTTGGCTTCCAAAATGGCAAACAATACATATATCTTTTTACGGATGCCGCTATCGGGGTTACGTAATGCAAGCGCTCCATCTATCATACCAATCAGGATTGGGTGACGCAATATAAAACCCAGTTGCTTGTTTTCTTTTTCGGCAAGAACGATATTCAATTTATTATGCGCCTGCAAGTAAAGCGATATGGTAAGCTCATCGGCTTGTTCACCTAGTAAGTAATATGTGAAGGCCTTTGCTTCCTTAGTCAGTAATGCCTGGTCGGTACTTTGCATAATTCGTAAAAGTAAGGATAATCAGTTAAAAGTTCATAAAGTAAACAAATAGTATATTTACAATACATTGTAGTATAATGAAGCCACTTCAGTTTATCATATACTTTATGTTTTCTGTTTTATGTGGGAATGCACAAGACCTATGTAATGGTTATTTAGAAATTCCTCCGGATTCATTAAGATTAAAAGTAAGTGTCATTATGAATAATTCGATGAAGGCTGAGGATACCTGTATTTTAGGGGTAATCGAGTACTGTAAAAAGGAATATATTAAAACGGATAAAAGTTTATTTCTTGAAATTATTGACTCATGTTGGAAATCCAGCGATGGTTACGTGAGTGATCTTCTGTCTGTCGTATCCTCTGATCTTTTTGAAGATAAATTCGAGGGCTTTTTTAAATATGTTTACAAGAATAGATATGACACTGCTAAAAGAGGATACGGAACGATACAAAATCTATTCATTGAAGGTATTAAAGGTAATGGTAAAGAATTTTCAAAAGAGAAAGTGGATTCTGTTTTAACCTCAAAAAAATATTCAAGTTCACAGAAAAAATACCTTCAAAAGATATTTAAAGGAATTGATTTTAATGATATTTAATGGATTAAGGGAAGGAAATTATTTGGAACAAGGACACAGATAGCCATTCTTTACAAAATCCTCTACATCGGCTGATGGAACATGTGGCCTTATATCTGTATTATAAAGAGAATCTTTATTTACAATTACTGTTGAGGTGGACTGATAACGTGCCAGGAAATTTCTTGTGGAATCCGGTACGATAGTATCAGTATAATAATTGGCTTTCGAACAAAACTTCCTGGTTATTAAACTGTCGTTAGAAGTTAACTTTATCGTTACTATCCTGCATCCAGAACTTTTCATACATGAACATTCCTCTGTACAGGAAGAGTATAGCATAAGTCCTAAAATGGTGATGAATATGGAAAATAATTTTTTATTCATTTTACATATATAAAGATACAATTTCTTTTTTACTTTCTCTATACTATGTAAGCTTTGCTTGTCTAAGACCTCACCCCAGCCCTCTCCTTGAACCTCAATTCCGCAGATGTTATTGAATGTAGTCGTTTTTGAGCAAATAAATTGTTAAAAATGAAGCTATTGTAGATAAATATAGTGCCATTGTCTTATTTCCAGATAAAATTGAAAAACTAATCAAATTAATTAAAGGAAATTCTGAAAAATAACGAACGCCTCAATGTCGGTGTCTTTTGAAAACCGACAAATACTCCTCCATAAAATCAGGCTACATTATTTTTTCATAATCAATTTTTGCCCGTGAGAAGTCAAATTTACCATTGGTAATATCCACTGTGCCCTTAATAAACTTGCGCAGAAATGTACCAAGCCTAAATGTTATTTTAATTTTTTCGAAAGTTATAGCCACAATCCGCAGGAATGCACGATATGCATTGTTGGCCAATGCACAAACGATTAAATACGGAAGATTCTGATTCATTAGGCTGAAGGGCAGAATTTTCCACCCGAAATCATTTTTTAAATAATCGAAATTCCTTTCAAAACCACCTCTTTTGTGATAACTCAACGTTAAATCATATTCACTGGACTCGAGATCATTTGTCAAGATGAACTTGTAGTGATAATCGCCAACTTTTGTCCACTTCGCTATTTTCTTGCTCTTTTTGTCTTCAATATTTTTAGCTCGAACAACGATCATTCGGTATTCATTAGCTTCCCCGCTAAAACTAAATGGAAATGAAGCTACTTCTGCATTCCAGGTTGTTTTATATGTTTTTATTTTTGCCTTTTCCCAAGATTTAACATTCTCTTGACAAAGCCCAAATGTTCTTTTGGCCCAATCTGCTCCGATTAAGAATTTAATTCCCTTTGATTGTATGAAATTGGTAACCTTCTTGCTATATCCACCACCGTCGTTTCGTATTAAATCTACATGTATTTCATTTTCACCCAGGACCTTTAAGCACTTTTCAAGAGATTCTTGAGTTTCAAATTCCGGAGGAGCATTACCACTACGTTCGTCAACATAAACCACACTTTTGTCAATCATTCCAACCATTGCAGAATAACCAACACCGCCATTATATATTCGCCTGGACTCTAGGTTTTCTGAGTATAACGGAGTACTATCAAAATCCAATATTTTGGGGCCTTTTACTTGAAAGCCACCAATGATTTTTGTGAAATCAACAAGTAAATTAACAAGTAATGTATTTTCACTTATCGTGTAATTATTAATAATTGTTTTTTTCTTTTTTGGGTTCCAATAATCTTCGTGCCTATTTTCAAAAGCCAAATTCTTAAGAAATCTTCCCATGGTATCCGGGCTACCAGCGGGAGACACGAGGTAGCCTGACGAAAGACACAAAAAATGGTATTTTTGCGGCGGACCGAAAACAAGATGAATAGTAATTTTAAATACGCAATTAATTGAAGCCCTCTATACCTAAAGGAACACGCGATTTTTCACCTTCGGAGATGGTGAAACGCAACTATATATTCGACACCATTAAGCAGGTGTTTCGCACCTATGGCTATTCGCCGATAGAGACCCCGAGCATGGAGAACCTGGATACGCTGATGGGTAAATACGGCGAGGAAGGTGATAAGCTGATATTTAAGATATTGAACAGTGGCGATTTTTTAGATAGCGTAAAGGATAAAGATGTAAAGGCAATGAGCTCGAAAGAGCTTACCAAATTCATATCGGAAAAAGCGTTGCGGTATGACTTGACCGTGCCATTTGCACGTTACGTAGTACAACACCAAAACGATATTACTTTCCCTTTTAAGCGTTACCAGATACAACCCGTTTGGCGTGCTGACCGTCCACAGAAAGGCCGTTACCGTGAGTTTTACCAGTGCGATGCCGATGTTATCGGAAGCAATTCGTTGTTGAATGAGTTGGAGTTGATACAGATGATAAAAGAAGTATTTACCCAATTAGGCGTTCCGGTAATTATTAAAATAAACAACCGCAAGGTACTACAAGGTGTGGCCGTTGCAATTGGTATGCCTGAACGAATGCTTGATATAGCCATTGCTATTGACAAGCTCGATAAAATAGGAGTAGATGGCGTTGCCAAGGAACTGGAAGAAAAAGGATTTACAAAAGCGCAGATAGAAAAGTTGTGGGAAGTGAATGCTATAATCGGTAGCCTTACCAGTGAGTTCAACAAACAAACCAAAGAAGCTAAGTTCGATGAGTTGCTCGATGCTGCTATGAAAGGTAAAGGCTTTGAGGTGACCGATGGATTGCGTTTAGGTATTAATGAAGTTGGTTATCTCTGCACCAACTCGGTTGCGCTGGATAGTGTTTTTGAAGAAGCTAATCATAAAATAGAGTTTGATATTTCACTGGCTCGTGGCCTTAACTATTATACCGGCTCAATTATTGAAGTGCAGGTTGACAGGGATAAATGCAAGTCGGAATTTACAAGTAGTATTTGTGGTGGTGGCAGGTACGACGACCTTACCGGCATATTCGGTTTGCCGAATGTATCGGGTGTAGGTATTTCATTTGGTGCAGATCGAATTTACGATGTGATTGAGGAATTAAAAAAGTTCCCTGATGATGTTACCAGTTCGACAAAAATAATGTTTGTGAACTTTGGTGAGAATGAAGCCAAGGTTTGCCTGGCGCTGGCTTTTATGCTACGCAGGAATGGCATAAGCGCTGAAATATACCCGGACGAAGCCAAGTTTAAAAAGCAAATGAGTTATGCCGATGCAAAGAAGATTGCATACGTAGCATTCGTTGGAAAAGATGAAATTGATAAGAACATTGTGAAGCTGAAGAACATGACTACCGGTGAGGAAAAGGAAGTCCCTTCGGCTGACCTGATAAATTATATTGTATGAAGATTTTTGCCATAAACAGTAAGATCGGTTTTTCGACCATTAGTACTATCATTGCTGACAATGCCCGTATTGCGTTGTCGGAAGATGCAGAGAAAAAAATCACCAAGGCACGTAGGTACCTTGATAAAAAAATGGCAACGTCTAAAGACCCTGTATATGGCATAAACACCGGTTTTGGTGCTTTGCGTAATGTAAAGATACCACCGAAAGATTACAGCTTATTACAGACCAACCTTATTCTTTCTCACGCCTGTGGTAGTGGTGCCGAAGTACCTGCTGAAATTGTTAAGTTGATGTTATTGCTAAAAGTGCAATCACTTAGTTATGGCCACTCAGGAGTAGATATCAGTACAGTTGAACGCTTAATGGATCTCTACAATAACGATATTCTGCCTGTGGTATATGAACAGGGCTCATTGGGTGCATCGGGCGACCTTGCTCCTTTGGCGCATTTGTGTTTACCGCTGATTGGCGAAGGAGAAGTGCATCATAAAGGCAAGCGCAAGAGCGCTGCCCAAATGAATAAGGAGATGAAGTGGAAGCCGCTAGCATTGAAACCTAAAGAAGGCCTTGCATTGCTTAACGGTACACAGTTCATGAGTGCATACGGTACATGGTTATTAATGCAGTGTGAGAAGCTGACCAAGATGGCTGACATTATTGCAGCGCTCTCGATAGACGGGTTTGATTGCCGCTTAGAGCCATTCTCTAATTTGGTGCATAATGTTCGTCCGCATACAGGACAAGGCGAATGCGCCAAACATATTTTAAGTTTATTGAAAGGAAGCAAGATAGCTGCATTGAAAAAGACCGACGTGCAGGATCCTTATTCTTTTCGTTGTATACCACAGGTGCATGGTGCGATCCGCGATGTAGTAGCGCATGTACAATCTATATTTTTAAAAGAGATCAATTCCGTTACCGATAACCCGCTCATATTCCCTGATGAAGATGAGATCATATCGGGCGGTAATTTCCACGGGCATCCGCTGGCAATGGCATTCGATTATTTAGGAATCGCAATGGCCGACCTGGGTAATATATCGGAACGCAGAACATATAAGTTAATATCGGGCCAACGAGGCTTACCGGCATTCCTTGCTAAAGATGCGGGCTTGAACTCAGGACTAATGATTATACAATATGCAGCAGCAGCGGTAGTAAGCCAGAACAAACAATACGCCACACCGGCATCGGTAGATAGTATTGTATCATCGAACGGACAGGAAGATTACGTAAGCATGGGTGCCAACGCAGCAACCAAGTGTTATAAGATCGTGCAGAATTTAAAGACTGTTCTCGCTATAGAACTTATTGCTGCGGCACAGGCCATAACCTTCCGCAGGCCACACAAGACAAGCCCTGTATTAGAAAAGTTCCTTGCAGATTTTCAAAAGCAGGTTCCTTTTATTGATAAGGACAGGGTTATGCACAATGATATTATGAAAAGCGTAGCGGTTATTGAAAGGCATTTGTAATAAAGGTTTTTCAAGGCTAAAGCCTAACGTATATAGCATTTTTAACCACAGACTTAAGTCTGGGGTTGTTTTGAGCAAACTCATTTTGGCTTCAGCCTTGACTAAAAGAATTTGTAATCTACCTAATTCCCTTTACCGTATCTTTTCCCTGGCGGGGTAATGCACTTAAGCCCTGTTTGGCTTGTGTGTAATCGGGTTTTAAAAGCAGGGCAGCATTCCAGCAATACCTTGCAGAATCGAATTGTTTTGATGTAAAATAAGCCCCACCCAAGTTGTACCATATGTCGGCATCATTGCTGTTTTCTCTGAGCCCTTTTTTTATTTCATTTATTCCTTTCCTTAAGTCTTTTGATGAAACATCAAGGCCTTCATTTAAATATCGTTTTGCAAGCAGTGGCAAGAAGGAGTTTAACGAAGGATAATCGGTATATAGCTCCTTTAAGCTGTCGCAATAGTATTTTGATGAATCGAGTTGGTTACGCAAATAATAAATGATTGCAATATTGAGAAGGCTGTTAACATATGGTGTTTTATGAATCACAAGCGACCTGCGTGTGTACTTCATTGCGGAATCAATTAATGAGTTTTTTGATTCCTTGTTTTCAGGTTGCTGTGCAGCACTTACATAATGCGCCCCAAGGTTGCTGTTTATCATAAAGCTGTTGGGAGAAGAATAAATATCTGTGGCAAACAGTGTGTCATTATTTTTCCATTGTAAGTTTCTATCTAATACAACCTTACCACATATAATTAATAAAACTCCTAATACTGCATATACTCCAGCTTTGCTTATGGAAAGTGGAATAACCTTAGTCAGTTGAACAAGGCCATAAGCAGGAAAAATAATAAAACCCAGTGAAGCGCTGAAAATTAAACGTTCACCCATTATGGCACCAAAATCCATAAGTAAATTCGAGATTATGAAAACATTTAAGAGATAAAAGAATACAGGGAATGCTAGTATGTTTTTACGTACTACTAGCAATATTCCCCATGCAATTAAACCGGTATAAAGCAATATTGATAACCATACCTTAAGGCTTCCAAAGTTGTGATATGCAATTTGTGAGAATGAATAATCGCTGGATAGTGGATGAGGGAAAATAAGTATGATAGAATATTTTCCAAGTACAAAAAACTCTGTTGCGATTTTTTCTGACGCGCTGGCAAATAAATATGGATTTGTTAGAATATCAATACTTGGCATAGTGTGAGGAATGCCAACAGCCGAAATACGTATTAATACATATAGCGCTACAATACCGTAATAAGGGAGTGTAAGTTGGAGCACTTTCTTAATGTCGGTAGTTATAAGCAGGTAAAACAATAGAGGTAACAAGAGAACAAGAGTAATTGCATATTCTTTAGAAAGGAATGCGAGGAAGAAGAACAGTAACCCCAATGTTAGTTGCCATGTTTTCCTGGTTTTACAATAAGCAAGGCTAAAAATGAATGTGCAGACAATAAATAATAACGATAATATTTCATCAAGGCTTTTAATATTGGCGACTACTTCTGTATGTATTGGATGAATTACAAAAAGTAAGGAAGCAATGAATGCAATATCTTCTCCAAGCGGAATTTTTTCGAATAGAAATTTACTTAGGAAATAGAAAATGGCTACAACACAAAGAATAAAAAAAACTACGTTAACCAAATGTTTCATGCCTGGGGCATTGCCAAAAAGACTTTGCTCTGCAGCAAAAACAGCCATCGGTAATGGCCTATACCACCGGCCACTTGATGCACTTGCCACTGCACCGTGCATTTCCTTAACATAACTATCAAAAGCATCGGAAGTGAAAATATGTTTTATACCAGAAACTCCCTTTTGTACATAAACATTATCGTTTATGAGCAGGGCATCGTCGAGAGCATATTGATTATGTACAGTATTAATATAAAACCCGAACGCAAGGGCAGCAATGATAATACACTTGATCTTGAATGTGAATTTGAAAACAGAGGATGGCGCAGAGAGTTCAGGCGCAGGAACAGAAACTTTTTTGTTCGTCATGGCCAATTACTTGATACCCTTTACATCATTTACCTTAGGTGGTAATGCGGCTAAACCCTGTTTTGCCTGTGCATAGTCCGGTTTCATTTGCAGGGTTACGTTCCATGCATATCGTGCAGAGTCGTATTGCTTAACCGTAAAATATGCACCGCCAATATTATACCAAAGGTCAGGATTTGTATTGTCGGCAAACAAGCCCTTTTTTAATTCGACAATAGCTTCCCTTGCTTGACCTTTATTACCAAATAACATTGCATGATTCAGGTATTGCTTGCCCAAAAGCGGGTAATACAGTTTAAGGTTAGGATGATCAGGGTAGAGCTGTTTGGCCATATCCCAATACTTCTTTGCAGAATCAGGCATCTCTTGTTTGTAGTATGCAATGCCCAGGTTAAGGTAGCTATTCGTATATTTTGGATGCATGGAAATAGACTTACATAAATAAAATATAGCTTTATCGATACGCCTTTTCTTTTCTGCTCTGCCTGTTGCGCTTGTATCTTTTACCATTTCTGCCAGGTCAAGGAAACGGGCGCCTGCATTACCGTTTACCATAATGCTGTTTGGTGCAACTTCCACATCGTGCGTAAAAAGCGTAACATCATTCTTCCACAACAGGTTACGGTTAATGCATTCAACACCGCATAAGATTGTTACAATAATAAGTCCGCCCCAAATGATCTGTTTTTTACTTACAAACTCAGGGCTGCGGATAATGCCATAAGAAAGCACAACAACAAAGCCTAGTGAAGAATGGAAGTCCAGACGTTCGCCCATAGTAGCGCCGACAGTAAATAAAAAGTTCGATACCATTGAAAGGTTAGCAAGGTAAAAGAAGATGGGGAATGCAAGTATGCGTTGTTTCATGGCAAGTTTTACTCCCCAATAAATTATACCTCCATATATTAGAATACATAACCATACCATGGGATCGGTAAAGTTGCGGTAAGGTAATTGGTTATAAGAATAATCTGCAGAAAGCGGGTAAGGGAAGAATAACATGAACAGGTATTTACCCAATACGTATATCTCCGACCCTAACTTCTGCGCCCCTGTAGCGCGTAAATACGGGTTGTTCAGTATTTCATCGCTTGGTACATTATGGGGTATTCCAACCGAACTGATACGGACAATGAGGTATAATACAAATACACCATAATAGGGTAAACTATTCAGTATGGCCCGTTCGGGTGTTTTTTTTGCAACGGTGTAAAATAATAAGGGCAAAAGGAAAATAAGCAACATTGCATATTCTTTTGCTAATAAAGAGAGGAAGAAAAATAAAGCGCCAAGGTAAAGGTGATAGCCTTTTCTGTCTTCTCTTTCAGCTTCGACATAACGGAGTGCAAAAATGAATGTGAGCAGAATAAGCGATAGAGAAAGAATCTCATCAAGACTTTTTACGTTAGCAACCACTTCAGTATGCATTGGGTGAATGGTGAACAGTACTGCTGCCAGAAAAGCAATATCATCTCCCCGTTGCATGTTTTTTAACAGGAAATTTTGCAGGAAATAGAAGACAATGACCACACACATCATATAAAACAATACGCTTACAAAGTGCATGATATGCCATAATGCAAACGGGTGTGCATCGCACCATTTCTTCCCCATAATATCCTGGAACACTGAACCTTTTCCGAACAGGGTATGCTCAACAGCAAATACTATAATAGATAAGGGTCTGTAACGACCACCTGCCAGCATTTGGTTGGCGTTCATCTGGTGGTAATAACTATAATATGCGTCGTGGGTAAGTATATCTTTTATGCCGCCAATGCCTTTCTGAACGAATTCGTTCTTATCGATAACAATACCATCATCGAGCGCAAATTCATTTTTAACGGAATCTATATAAAAGAGAAAACTTAAGGCAAGTAGTATTGCGCACTTTACGTTGAATGTAAGATTAAAAATAGGTTTTGAAAGCGCGCCTTCTTCTATCTCCATTACAGGTATATCAATTTAAACTGTAGTCTCTTAACAAAACTGCGATAGTTCTTGCGTATGTTCTTATCGAGCATGCGCACGTCTTTATATTGCTGAAACATTTCAATAAGTATCATATCGAAGGCTGAACTTTCCACAAAATTAATTTCTGTTTCGAATCCGCAAACACAAAGTGCACCGGTATGCTCTAAAAATTTCTTAATGGTCTTAACATCAGTATCGAGCGTTTTGCAACTTCCAAAGTGAATGATCTTATCCTGGCAACCGTCCTCCATCATATCTGCCAGTTCTTCCAAGTTCACAAAATCCTTTCCTACCTGTATGCATTCGGGCTGGCCGTGAAAGGCAAAATAAGCAATGGAGTAGGCGGAGTATTTTTTTAACTTCCACAAGGAAAGGTAATACTCCAGGTTTTCCCTTGTACCACATTGTTTATATATATACTTAATATCATTGTTCTGCTGTAAAAAAGTCAGTGCGGCGCGTATACTTGAATTGTCGCGCATATCTTTCTGCCAATCTCCTTCTAAACAAAAAACATTCTTCTTATAACTCTGTGCTAAGCTCATACTCTTTATAGTTTACTTTTAGGCGCGACAAAAATAACGGTATTAAAGTGGCATTATGTTACTATTCACCTATATTTGACTGAAAATTAACTTTTTTTAGGAACATCCCTATGAAGGATTTGGACAAGAGACTTGAGATTATTTACAAAGAAATAGAAAAAAATTTATCTTTGCAGGGCGAGTTACAGGATAGGGTGGAAAAGCTCAAGTCTGACAATCAAGAGCTTACGGGTAGGATGAAGGTTCTGGATGCGCAATTGAAAAAGGCCAGGGAAGCAGGTGAAATGGCTCAACTGGAGAAATTAAAACATAATTCACAACATAACCAGGAAATAAACAATAAAATAGACGAACTCTTAAGTGAAGTAGAGCGATGTATTACATTGCTGAAGAATTAAAGCAAAATGAGCAGAGATACAGTAAAATCCAATACTATAAAAGTAAATATCTCAGGCAGAGAATACCCGGTGAACGTAACATCTGATAATGAGGCTGACATGCGCAAGGCTGTAGCCCTTATAAATGAACAGGTAAACCAGTATTCCTCAACCTATGCCATTAAAGACCCGCGTGACCTATTGGCCATGTGCGCGTTGCAGCTTGCTTTTCAGCATATAGAAAACGGAGACCCGGAACAAATGGGCGAAATGACAGAGAAAAAGATAAAAGCCATTGAAAACGTGTTGCGTATAGCCAGGTAATAAAGCTTCTTCTATTAAGGGTTCATAAAACTAAAGCTCATGAACCTAGACATAGTAACCATTATAGTAATAGCCGCAGCCGCGATAGTCGGTATTGGGCTTGGGGTGCTGATCACAGCTACCATTATTCGTAAGAACATGGATAAAAAAGGTCAAGAGGTATTGAAAGATGCTGAAAGACAGGCTGTAATCCTACGAGATAAGAAGATGCTCGAAGCGAAAGAACGTTTTTTGCAATTAAAGGCTGAACACGAACAAAGTGTAAATGAGAAGAACAAGAATATTAACCTGATTGAAAGCAGGGCAAAGCAGAAAGAACAGTCCATTACCGCTAAAGTAGAACAGGTGCAACGTAAGGAGCGTGAAATGGATAACCTTAAGAACAGCCTGAACGAACAGCTTAAGGTAGCTAACATAAAAGCTGAAGAGCTTTCTAAAATGCACCAAAGACAGGTACAACAATTGGAGGCTATATCGGAAATATCGGCAGAAGATGCTAAAACCCAATTGATAGAATCATTAAAGCAGGATGCCAGGTCTCAGGCTGCCGGGCTTATTAAGGAAATAGTTGATGAAGCGAAGCTTACCGCAAATAAAGAAGCTAAAAAAATTATTATTCAGTCCATTCAAAGGGTAGGTGTGGAACAAGCGGTTGAGAATGCGGTAGCAGTATTTAATATTGAGAATGACGAAATGAAGGGCCGTATTATTGGCCGTGAAGGGCGTAATATACGTGCATTGGAAGCTGCTACGGGCGTAGAAGTTATCGTAGACGATACCCCGGAAGCTATTATCATATCATGTTTCGATCCGCTGCGTAGAGAAATTGCCCGCCTAGCATTGCATCAATTAGTAACGGACGGCCGTATTCACCCTGCCCGTATTGAGGAAGTGGTTGAAAAATGCCGCAAGCAACTGGAAGAGGAAATTGCAGAATTAGGCAAGAGAACGGTTATTGACCTTGGTTTGAATAACCTTGCTCCCGAACTTATCCGTTTGGTAGGTAAAATGAGATACCGTTCATCATACGGACAGAACCTTTTACAACACTCAAAAGAAGTGGCTAACCTTGCAGCAACCATGGCTTCGGAATTAGGGCTTAACCCTAAACTGGCTAAACGTGCAGGTTTATTGCACGATATTGGAAAAGTATCGGATGAAGAACCTGAATTGCCACACGCTATTTTAGGTATGAAACTGGCTGAGAAGTACAAAGAGAAACCTGAAATATGTAACGCTATCGGCGCTCACCACGACGAAATTGAAATGACTAGTTTGCTTTCTCCTATTATACAGGTATGCGATGCTATATCGGGCGCCCGCCCGGGTGCAAGGCGCGAAATGGTTGAACAATACATTAAGCGCTTACGCGATCTCGAAGCATTGGCAATGTCGTATAAGGGAGTTGAAAAAACCTATGCTATACAGGCAGGTAGGGAGCTGCGTGTAATTGTAAGTAGCGATAAAGCAACCGATAAGGATGCAGAATTGCTTTCATTTGAAATTGCACAAAAGATACAGAACGAAATGACCTATCCGGGACAGGTAAAGGTTACTGTTATTCGTGAAACAAGAGCAGTAAGTGTAGCTAAATAGTTATAGATAATAATTAAAAAATAAGGAGAGCTACGCTCTCCTTATTTCATTTTAGGGGTATCGGTAGTTAATCTCAAGACTTATTGAAACGTAGTTATCCGGCCAATAAAGTTTTCCCTGTAAAAAGCACCGATAGGAATACTGGTATCATTTATATAAATGGTATTTCCCTCTACCTTATTTACGTTATCGAGTTGTACCATATATGACCGGTGCACACGTGCAAACTTATTTGTATTAAGCTTCGCTTCCAGCGATTTAAGTGTAGCGTGTAAGAGAAACTTTTCGGCTTTTGTATGTATAGTTATATAGTCTCCTGCAGCTTCGATCCATAAAATATCCTTAACCGGTACTTTAATAAGCATGAAGTTCTTTTTTATAAATACATATTCCTGCTCAGCGCTTACCTGATCCTTTGAATCAGCTGGATCTTTTACTTTAGCTAAGGCTTTCATTAATCTCGGTAGCGTTATTGGCTTAACAAGATAATCAAGCACATTAAGCTCAAAAGCATCGATGGCATATTTTTGATGCGATGTAGTAAGTATTACCTGTGGTACCCATTCAAGGGCCTTTAGCATTTCAATGCCACTCATCTTAGGCATTTCAACATCAAGGAAGAGTACATCAATATCTTCTTTCTTCAAAATACTCATTGCTTCCAGGGGGCTTGAACATGTTTTGATCCCGGTAAACTGATCAGATTGCTTAACCATATCTTCAAAAAAAGTTCTTGAAAGGTTATCGTCATCAACTATTAGGCAATTCATTGAATATGTGGGGATAAGGAGGCATTTAATTTACCTTGATTGTGAGATATAAATGAACTTGTTTTCATTAGACAAAGGTTAGCCTATCAATTTAGCAATGTGTTACACAGTTTACAATATGTATTACATTATTCACATGTTATGTATACTAAAGTGCTTTAATCCGACCAATTGAAGGTGTTTTGTTAAGCGGATTTCAATGGTTTAAAAGTTTGAATAACTTCTCAAAAAGAGAGCAATAAATGCGGTTATATTTACCACGAATAGATTCTCTACTCCTATATGACACGTATACTTTTATTGGCTGATATAAACTCACCACATATACGGAAGTGGGCTTTATCATTAGCTGATAGGGGTTTTACGATAGGTATATTCAGCCTTAATAAGTCATCCACGGAATGGTTCAAAGGAATTAAGAACATTGAATACCTGTCGGCAGGGTTTGGCTCAGATGTTGCATCGAAAAGAGAGTTAGGTAAGTTAGCATATGTAAAAGCCCTTCCTTTTCTTAAGAAGGTAATCCTGTCCTTTAAGCCCGATATTCTCCATGCGCATTATGCTACCAGTTATGGTTTATTGGGCGCTTTGTCAGGTTTTCATCCGTATGTAATATCGGTTTGGGGAAGTGATGTATATGACTTTCCCAAGAAATCTTTCCTGCATAAGTTCATTCTTAAGCAGAATTTAAAAAGGGCTGATTGCATACTCTCTACCAGTCTGTCTATGGCAACAGAAACGGCTAAATACACTCAAAAGAAGATTGAAATAACACCTTTCGGTGTCGACCTGGACATATTTAAGCCGCAAGTGGTTAAATCTATATTCAATAGTGGAGATATAGTTGTAGGAACAATAAAATCGCTCGAACCCAAATACGGTATTGAATACCTGGTAGAAGCCTTTCAGATACTATGTGAGAAACATGCAGATATGCCATTGAAACTGCTTATTGTAGGTGGAGGATCACAGGAAGGTAAGTTAAAGACTATTGTAAATGCTGCGGGGTTGAATGATGAGGTGAAGTTTACCGGTAGAGTTTTAAGTGAAAAGGTACAGGAATATCATAATATGCTTGATGTGTATGTGGCGCTTTCTGTAGATGATAGTGAAAGTTTTGGTGTTGCTGTAATAGAGGCAGCGGCGTGTGGCAAGCCTGTGGTAGTATCTAACGTAAGCGGTTTTGCCGAAGTTATTGAGAATGGTACTACAGGTATTATTGTGCCCGTGCGTAATGCAAAAGTGGCGGCAAATGCAATTGAAAGGATTATAGCGGATAAAGAGCTAGCCAGACAAATGTCAGCTAATGGAAGGAAAAGAGTGGAAGAGTTATATAACTGGTCAGATAACCTGAAGGTAATTATAAGCATATACGATTCATTGCTTAAAAAGAACCTGGCATGACAATAGAGAATAATAGATCAATATACTTTCTGTTCCGTATTGTTTTAATTGCTACTCCTGTAGTTCTTTTGTTATTGGTTTTATTTTCTCCACACTTTCTTATAAATGATGAAAATAATTTTACAAATAACATACCTCTGTTAGCTAAATACGGGCTTTCTGCAAAGTTTCTCAATAATATACAGAATCAATCTCCGGGGCCTTTGTACCAGTTTATTTATTACCCTTTGCATTATGTCGGAATCAGGCCAATAAGAGAATACCGGCTTGTTAACCTGACTTTCCTGTTTGCATTTATATACATAGTGCACTTGTTAATGAAATCTGAGGGCATTGACAACACGTTCATGAAATCGCTTTTAATATTTGTAATTCCTGTAACATGGGTATTGGGTGGTTTGGTATTAACCGAAATTCCCACCATGTTCTTCGCGTTATGGTCGCTATTGCTTTTTAAAAGAGCACTGCTGAATACCAAATACCAGTTGCCATTACTCTTTGTTTCCGGCCTTCTTCTGGGTGTTTCTATAATTGGCAGAATGCAGTTTTTGCTACTTATTTTTACAATGGTATTGTTACTTATAAAAAATAAAAACACAGGAGTAAGAGCCCTGCTTGTTTTTCTTGGGGCTTCATCAGTATTGCCCGCAATTTTAATTCTTACCTGGCATGGTATTGTTCCACCTGCATTACAAGGGGCACAGTCCGGTACTGATTTTATGTACTTGTTTTTTTCATTTGGGTTCACATTTTTTTTCATGTTATTATTATACCCGGCCTGGTATCAAATACCACGTATTGGCTTTTATTGCAAACTGCTTGGAGTTTTATTACTGGCCATGTTCGCACTTAATGTGCTTTTCTTTGACATTGGGTTTATGCCTGCGCAAACACTCATACCTATTGTGCCGGCCAGTATCAGGCCTTTATATGTGCACTACTTCCCTTTGCTGTTTCCATGTATTACGGCATGTCTTTTCCTGCTGCATATTATTGCCCTGTTATACCAGGTAAGTTATAATAAGGATAATAACTGGAATTTGTTTTTACTGGTTTCGGCAACCTTAATTGCAATGACGGCTTTAAAAAGTTCGGCACAATTCTCATCAAGATACCCTTACCAGGCTATGCCTTTTTTATTGCTGTATGTTGAAAAAAATGTAAAATTTACCAGGGGTTTATTTGCAAGGGCATTGTTTGGTATAGTACTAGGAATTGTTTCCTTGTTCCTTTTTTATCATCAATAAATAGTAGCTGTTAAATTACTGCAAGGGTTTATTTGCAGCAATTTCAGTGGTAGTTCTAAAGTATTATATTTGTTTAATAAGAAATGCTCTATTTATGAAGGATGCAAATGCACCATTCGTTTCTGTTATAATTCCTTGCCGTAATGAAGAAAAATTTATTGCGCAGGTATTGACCAATCTTATCGATCAGGATTACGATAAAAGCAAAATAGAGATTCTTGTGGTTGATGCTTTGAGTAAAGACAAAACAAGAAGCATTGTTGCAGAACTAAGTAAACAATATGGTTTTATTAAAGTACTTGATAACCCTGCTGGCATTACTCCTGTGGCGCTTAATATTGGTATAAAAGCTTCAATCGGAGACCCGATAATACGTATTGATGCTCATACAAAATATGAGAACGATTATATTAAAAAGGTTTTGGAAACCTTTAATGAAACAGATGCCGATATAGTAGGTGGGCCAATGCGCCCTGTCGGAGATTCTGCTTTACAAAAGGCAATAGCTCATGCAACATCAACATCATTTGGCATTGGTGATAGTAAGTTCCATGACGAAAATTATAAAGGATATGTCGATAGTGTTTACCTCGGAGCATGGAGGCGAAAGATATTTACTGATATCGGATACTTTGATGAGAACCTGGTGCGCAACCAGGATGATGAGTTCCACTATAGAGCAAAAAGCCTCGGCAAAAAAATATACCTGAATCCTGATATCAAATCGTGGTATTATCCCCGCTCCGTTTTTGCAACGTTGTTTAAACAATATTTTCAATATGGGTTATATAAACCCTATGTGCTGAAGAAAGTAAAATCTGAGGTTAAACGAAGGCATCTTATTCCTTTATTCTTTGTGTTTTATATTCTAAGTCTTCCTGTTGCTGCATTCTATTCATTCTGGCTTATTCCGCTTGATCTTTATATTGTGCTGGATGTTTATTTTTCCTTACGTTCTTCAGGAAATATTAAAGAAAAATTAATATCCTTATTAGTGTTTCCGGTACTTCATATAAGTTATGGTTCGGGTTTCCTGTTAGGTTTATTTAAAAAGGTTAAAGTCAATAAATCCTGATCATGGAAAAAGTATCCCGAATAAAATACTGGCTCCTTTGTCTTATTCCTTTTGTGTTATGCACTTATGCTTATTGGGTAGGAGTAGTAGTAGTAGCGTATTTACTTTGCTGGCTTATTGAAGGTGGTTTGAAGAGTAAACTTCAAACAATCAGAAACAATAGATTCGTATGGCTTTTTGCCGGATTTTATGCCCTGTACTTTATGGGTATGATATATACTAGCAATTACAATGTCGGCTGGTTCAACTTACAGGTTAAGTTAAGCCTTCTCCTTTTCCCTTTATTACTTTCTGCCGAAGGCAAAATGGATGTTGAAAAACAAAAACCAATTATGTATTCCTTTATTGCAGGTTGTGTGGTTAACGGAATATCATGCCTTATATACGCAACATGGAAATATGTTAATCTTGATGTTTTCGAATTTCAATACAGGAAGTTTTCAGCCCTGATACATCCGAGTTATTTCTCTATGTATATTGATCTGGCATTACTGTTTATCTATTATTTATTTACCATTGAAAAGATATCGTTACGTAAGATTGAACGAGTTGTGTTATTGATATTTGCTTTTTTTCTTGAATTTATTTTGGTGCTTCTTCAGTCTAAAATGGGTATGATCGTTTCAGGGGGCTTACTGCTTGTTCTTATAATAAGGTATGGAATAAGGCATAATTACAAAACAGCAGGAATGTTATTTGCATCTGCCGCGGTAATATATTTTATCACCTTTCATTTTGTAATAGGTGATCATTCGCGTGTAGTAGGTGCAGTAAATGCTATAGAGAATAAACAGGTTACTGCCACCACGGTAGAATCAACCCAGGCGAGATCGATAGTTTGGCGTGCAGCGGTCAAGGTAATTGAAAGGCATCCGGTAATTGGTGTTGGAACAGGTGATGCGGATACTGTTTTGGTGAAACAATATGTAGATGATGGTTACACGGGAGTTGCCAGTGAGCATTTGAATACACATAACCAGTATTTGCAAACTACAGTGGTATTGGGCCTTGTCGGACTATTGTATTTGCTTGCTTGTTTACTATTTCCATTTATTAGGTGTGTAAAAGAACAGCGATTTATTTATGCCGCATTTTTAGTTATTATAGCTGCTAATTTTTTGGTCGAATCTATGCTTGAGCCACAAAGTGGTACTATTTTCTATGGGTTCTTCAATTCGCTGCTTATGTTTAATTTCGTAATATAGTTTTAAAGCCTTTTTATATGATAAGCTTTTCCCCTCCGCGTATAGACGAAAAAATTATTGAAGCTGTTTCAGAGGTGTTGCGTTCGGGTTGGATAACCACAGGTCCTAAAACAAAATTATTTGAAAAGAAGATAGCTGAGTATTGTGGAGCGCCATCTGTATTATGTCTGAATTCGGCAACTGCAGGTTTAGAACTTGCATTGCGTTGGTATGGAGTAGGTGCGGGCGATGAGGTTATTCTCCCTGCATATACATACGCTGCTACCGCTAATGTTGTAATGCATTGTGGAGCGACACCGGTATTGGCCGATGTAAACAAGGATGATTTTAATATTTCAGTCGAAGAAATTAAAAAGAAAATTACTGTAAAGACAAAGGTTATAATGCCGGTTGATTTTGGTGGTTTACCATGTGACTATACTGCCATAATGAAACTTGCAGAGTCAAGTAAAAAGATGTTTGTCGCGAAAGGCGATAATCAAAAGAGACTTGGTAGGATAATGGTGTTATCAGACGCAGCACACTCTTTCGGTGCGACATATAAAGGAAAAAAGACAGGATCATGTGCCGATATATCAGTGTTCTCATTCCATGCAGTAAAGAACTTAACAACGGCAGAAGGCGGAGCAATGGCGTTTAATTTGCCTGCACCATTTGATAACGGGGAAATATATAAAGCGCTTTGTGTTACCTCCTTGCACGGGCAAAATAAAGATGCGCTTGCAAAAACACAGAAGGGTAACTGGAGATATGATATAATAGAGCCAGGCTATAAATGCAATATGACCGACATAATGGCGGTGATTGGCTTAATTGAACTTGAACGTTACAATAGCGATACATTGAAAAGAAGAAAAGCCATTGTTGAAGCGTACCAAAAAGGATTAGCAGATTATAGCTGGGCTGAACTGCCTGTTTTTAAAGATGCTGAAAGGGAATCATCGTATCATTTGTTCCCATTGCGGATAAAAGGCATCAATGAAGAGAAGAGAGATGCAATTATTCAAAAGATATTCGATAGAGATGTATCTGTAAATGTGCATTTCATTCCATTACCAATGATGAGTTTTTATAAGTCGCATGGATATAGGATAAACGATTATCCTGTGACCTATGATGATTTTTCACGTGAAATATCACTCCCTGTTTTTTACGACTTGACCGACGGACAAGTGAAGATGGTGATAGATGCAGTCGTTAAATCAGTAGCTGAAGTAATAGGATGATCAAACGATTGTTTGATATAATGGTATCGATTTGTGGAATAGTTATCTTATCTCCTTTATTACTCATTATTGCCTTGCTTATTGTAATTGATTCCCGAGGTGGAATATTCTATAAACAAGTAAGGGTAGGTAAAGGCATGAAAGACTTTTACCTTTTCAAGTTCCGTACTATGTATTCTGATTCGGACAAAAAAGGATTACTGACTGTGGGTATGCGCGATAGCCGTATTACTAAGGTAGGCTATTATCTGCGTAAGTATAAGTTAGACGAGTTGCCACAACTCTTTAATGTATTAGAAGGGACAATGAGTTTCGTTGGCCCAAGGCCTGAAGTGCCGAAATACGTGGCTTTGTATAACGATGAGCAAAAGAAAGTGTTAAGTGTAAAGCCCGGCATTACTGATTATGCATCTATTGAGTATGCAAATGAAAATGCAATACTTGCAAAGGCTGAAAACCCTGAAGAGTTATACATAAAGGAAGTAATGCCTGCGAAACTTGCCCTTAATAAAAGGTATATTCTGGAAATGGGGTTGTATACTGATTTGAAGATCATCTTTAAAACTATTGGTAAAGTATTCTAAAATAAAAACCTCAGTCATTCTGAGCTTGGCGAAGTATTTGCTTTTACTTTGGGGCGGCTTTTGCTCCCTGCTTGCCTGAGTTTCCTAAACTCGCATCACGAACAGCTAACCCGCGCCCACCTTTTGCCTATTTATATTCCAACCCTAAGTTTTAAGGCATACTACTATAGTTATTTTTAGTATATTCGTGCACCGAACCACTTTTAAATCAGCACAATATCCTTATTCCACCAATATAAGTAAATCATGAAAAAGATAGCATTAATAGTATGTATATCGGTTATAGCATTTTGTGCCAATGCACAAGATTATTATCCTTCTCCGGCAACCAAAACTTCTCCTGCTCCTGTAAGTAATGCAGTACGTGATACAGTTCCAAAATTTTACCTTGGGCTCGCTGTAGGCTTAAATAATTACACCGGAATATTTGGTGTTGGCGCTGAGATCAGGACTGTCGATCCTTTACTTGTAAGAGTCGGAGCAGGCATTGGATCATGGGGAACGAAACTTACTGTTGGCCTCGTATATGAACTACATCACACAAGTGGATGGGCGTTTGGTATATCTTATTCAAGTTGTTCAGGGCTTAGCAATTTTAAAACCAATCTCCAGGTTGATTCAGCGGGAAACGCCACCACTAAAAATGTAACCCTCGATCTAAATACAACAGGTGTACTGAATTTTACAGCAACCTATAATTGGGTATTTCACCGCCGGAATAAATTCTTCATTGAATTGGGTTATTCTGTTCCCTTGCAGCAAAACCCTTATTCTGTTACGGACGGTTCTATACTTACTTCCCAGTCTGAGCAGGTTATGAGTTTGCTTGCACCACATGGAGTTATTATAGGTATTGGGGTACTGTTTGGATTGTAAAGCACTTTCAATTACCCCTGCGCAACTCCAGTAAAGTAATTTCGGGTAGCATACCAACACGCCCTGGGAAGCCAATATGGCCAAGCCCACGGTTAACATACAAGTGTTGCTTGCCTTGTGTATAAAGTCCGCACCAGCGTTCGTAGCGCCATTGGACTGGGCTCCATTGCCAGTCGCCAATACGTATGCCGAATTGCATGCCATGTGTATGGCCGGCAAGTGCAAGTTGTATATTGGTTTTCTCAGCTACCTCAACATCCCAGTGCGAAGGATCGTGTGATAACAGAATACGGAATGGTAAATGCTCGGTACCAACAGTAGATTGAGGCAATTGTCCATACTGCGCAAATGGTGGAGTCCCCCAGTTTTCAACCCCGATAATCCCAATTTGCTGGCCGTTTTTGGTGATAATGCGATTCTCATTAAGTAATAGGTCAAACCCGGCTTTGCGTTCAAGCATTACAAGGTTTTCAAGGTTTGCTTGTTTTGCTTCTTTGCTTTCCCACTTTACGTAATCGCCATAATCGTGGTTACCTAAAATAGAGAATTTGCCTAAAGGCGCTTTAAGTTTATATAGTATATCCTCAAATCCCTGCAATTCCTTCGATACATTATTTACCATATCTCCGGTAAAGAATATAATATCGGGATTAAGATTGTTAACCATGTCGACAGCTTTCGCTATCTGGTCCTTATGCCCGTAAAAACTACCAATGTGCATATCTGATATCTGTACAACTCTTAATTTATCAAAAGCCTCTGGTAAAGAATCAAAATAGATAGTTTCTTTGATTACCTTAAAATCAAACCTTCCGACTAATATTCCTCTAACTATAAATACGAATAAGGTAAATGCAGTGATAGTTCCCAGAATAAGCAGCCAGTCGAGGTGCAGGCGCAATTGTGCACTGTGAATGAATAAGTGATTAAGTCCGATATAAGCTCCTTGGATTATAGCAAACAATAGAACGAATATGGTAAAGAAGAGTTTTGGTAAAAGGTCGGTCATAATGATACCTGCTCCCTGAAACCCGTAATAAGTGCGTCTTAAATTAAGTGATTTGGCAAATGAGCTCATTACGAGGAATAGAACAACTACGATACCTGCTGTTTCTGTAAAGTAAACTATACTGAATAAGCCTGATAAGGTTATGAGTCCGGCATTTTTAAGTAAATGATTCCATCCGAAATAAGCAGCACCTTCAACAAGCACGATAAAGAGCGGAACCATCAAAAACGTTATAGGTGACCTTCGGCGCATAAAAAACGTTATATTTGCAAGATTTTATAAAAGTATAAAAAACAAACTCTATGAGGATTTATATAATAGTCGTTTTAACAGGTGTTTTACTCTTAACTGGTTGTAATGGCGACCTGAAGCAAAGGAATAAAGACCTTAGCAATGAGGATTCTTCCTTAACTGTCAAGAACCATATGCAGGATTCGTCTATAATGGCCTATATAAAGTCTTTCAACGATATACAGGATAACTTGGACTCTATAAAGATAAAAGCTAAGATACTTACTGTATCTAATGGAGAGAACGTAAATCAAAAGGACCAGATCATTGCCGATATGCGTTCTATTGGCGACCTGATGATGAAGAATAAGAAGGAATTAGCATTTCTTCAACGAAAGCTGAAAAAGGCTAATGGTAATAATGCGGACTTACAGAAAATGATAGCACGCCTTACCCAGGAGGTAAATGATAAGGATGCTGAGATCGCTTCATTACAAAGCCAGCTCGCTGAATCAAATGCTTCATTGAAGGATGTTATTCAACGCCTGAACGATAGCATGAAGGTAATAGGTTCTCAAAAAGAGCAGATCACTGGTATGACAAGTGAATTGAACACTGTATATTATGCAATAGGTACATCAAAAGAACTGAAACAAAAAGGTGTTATAAAGAAACAAGGAAGTATTGCCGGAATTGGTGGAGCTGAGGAATTAAAGAAGGACTTCAATTCGTCTTACTTTACCAAATCAGATTTGACTACACTGCAGGCATTACCATTATACAGTAAGTTCCAACAACTGGTAACTGTCCACCCAAGTGGTTCTTATAAGATATCCGGTAACGGGAAATCTGATTCACTTATTATTAGCGATGCAAAGGCTTTCTGGAGCCAATCGAAATACCTGGTTATAATAGTAAAATAACACTGAGCTTTAAATAAAGGCCGGCGTATGGTAAAAAAACATTGGTACCCTATAATTCTGACATTAGCTGCAGTTATTGTGGTTTATACATTTGTAGGAAGTACTAACACACAAGGTAAGCCGAAGACCACCAAAAAATTTGAACTCGCAAAGAAGGAGTCTATTGGAATTCCAACGCCTCCTGCAAAAGATTCTATGGCCCTTTCATATATTGAACAGGGGGAATCGTTCAAAATAGATTCTTTCTTTCATGTGCTTTCAAAGAATGCAAGGTTTAACGGAAACGTACTTGTAGCACATAATGGAAAAGTATTATTCCAGGGTTCGTTCGGTGTATCAAACTTTAAATCAAAAGAGTTGTTAAGCGATTCTTCTGAATTTCAATTAGGCTCTGTTTCAAAACAGTTTACTGCTGTAGCTATAATGATGCTAAAGGAACAAGGCAAGCTTGACTATACTGATACCATTCAAAAATTCTTTCCTGATTTTCCATACAAGGGTATCACTATTGGTATGTTACTGTCGCATCGTTCTGGCCTGCCTAACTATATGTATTTGTGTGGTAACGTTTGCAGAGATCAGGCAACCTTAATGGATAATATGCAAGTGGTGAATTTGCTTATCGAGCACCATCCGCCTAAGTACTTTCCTCCAAATAGAAAGTTTGAGTATAGTAATACTAATTACGCCCTTCTTTCAGCAATTGCAGAAAAGGTAAGTGGCGTTCCATTTGCAGAATTCCTCAGGTATAAGATTTTTGCTCCATTGGGAATGACACATACCCATATTTATGATAAGAACGATACTGTTGTTCCCAATATGGTTACAGGCTATGATGCCAACTACCGCAAGGCTGGTTACGACTTTCTTGATGGTGTTTCAGGAGATAAAGGCATTTATTCTACCTCAGGTGATGTGTTGAAATGGGACCAGGCTTTGTATACAGATAAGTTATTGAAACAATCTACTTTAAAGGAAGCCTTTACTCCGCATAGCCGTTGGGTGAATGAGCATAACTACGGTTATGGCTGGAGGCTTACCATTTTCGATCACGATACATTGGTATACCACGATGGATGGTGGCACGGTTTCAATGCCGCATTTATGCGAGATATTAAAGGTAAGAACACTATAATAGTACTTAGTAACCATGTTAACTGGTGTATTAACCAGAGCCGCCAGTTGCTTACGATGCTGCGTGAAGAATCAGCCAGCGAAGGCGCAACAGCATCTGAAAAGACTGCCGGCGGAAACTAAACTTATTGTACTTTAAGTTTACTGTATTTATCTAAATCGGTGGGGTCAATGGCACTGAGAATAGTGTAAACATTGGATTTCTCATCATTACTAGCCTCTGAGTAAATATTGGCCAATTCATTTGCCTTGGCGTTAAAGAACAACAGAATATTGAAGTTTGCCGGCTTATCGTTATAAACCTGTTGTACTAAGGTAAGCGCATCGGTTATTTTCGATCTTCCTTTTTCCGGGGTAACATACATTACATCTAACCCTAAACGGTGATACTCATACATTGCTTTGCGCAACGGTGCAAAATAGGTTTCATCTAAAATATTTGTGATTAAACTATAGCGGGTTTGATCACCATCTAATGGGTTCCAGCCTTTTTCACCTGAGTTTTGGGCATTACTAACTATGGTTTGCGCTTTTAAGAAATAAGGAGTTCCGCCATTAGGTGAAAATGAATCGTAGTCGTTGCCGAGAATAATGTACGCATAGTACGATAACAGTGCAGTAATATTATCAGAGTACGTGTTAATATTGAAGATAAGTGGCTGGTTTAACTGGTACAGAATATGAATGTTATTATCCTGGTAGTTGAACATTGTTGAACTGTACGATGACTTATAGATTGGCCTGCGTGCTTGTATTTGTAATGTTGCTGCATAGTCACCTGCAGCATTTACAACGGTCATGTTAAAATAAAGTGTGCAATCTATTTTTTCCTGGTTCGTGAAGTTATCGTTGGTAAATTTAGTGTTGTTCATGAACTGGTAAATGGCATTTTTCAGGTTTTGAAATACCAATTGGGCAGCAGCATCCTGTATTTGGGGTGATACTACATCTACCTGGCAGTTCAACTCCTGTGCCTTAATAGCTAATGGAAACATGGAAAGAAAAAACGCAATATGATAAATTACTTTTTTAAGCACGATATAATATAGTTTACAATGTCCTTAGCAACTTCTGTCTTAGGCTTTAACTCAAAATGCCTGGTTTTATTATGCTTGTCAATGATTGTTACCTCGTTGGTATCACCACCCGGTCCAGCTCCTTTTGTGCGCATCGAGTTCAATACAATGGCATCAAGGTTCTTTCTTTTTAGTTTGTCTGCAGCATTTTTTTGTTCATCATTAGTCTCTAATGCAAAGCCTATCAATAATTGCCCGGCTTTTTTCTTTTTGCCAAGTTCCGACAATATATCTGTTGTATGTTCAAGTTTCAGGGTTAGACCTGCGTCTGATTTTTTTATTTTCTGTGTAGCTTTTTTCTGTGGTTTAAAGTCTGCCACTGCAGCTGACATCACCGTAATATCTGCTTTAGGGAACACTGTTAAACAGGCATCATGCATTTCTTTAGCGCTGGTAACAGATATCGTTTTTATCCTGGTATCTATCTTGTCAGTATGAATTGGTCCGTGCACCAATGTTACTTCTGCACCTTCAGCGGCGAGCTTTTCAGCAATTGCAATGCCCATTTTACCTGATGAAAAATTACCGATAAACCGAACAGGGTCAATTGCTTCGAAGGTAGGGCCTGCAGTTACCAAGGCTCTTTTGCCTTTCAGGCGGAGGTTTTCAGCGTTTTTTTTTTGAAGGAACGCTATAATATGTTCCGGTTCTGCCATTCTTCCTTCGCCATAAAGGCCGCTGGCAAGTTCTCCATCCTCGGCAGGAATGATTATGTTCTTAAATGACTTCAGTTTTTCAATATTATCTCGTGTTGCCTTGTGGCTGTACATTTCCCTGTCCATAGCAGGGGCAATATATACCGGGCACGAAGCAGAAAGATATGTAGCTAGTAACAGATTATCACAAAGGCCATGTGCCATTTTAGCAATGGTATTGGCCGATGTCGGGGCTATAATAATAAAGTCTGCCCAGTTGGCCAGTTCCACATGGTTGTTCCATGAACCATCTGCTGAGCTGAACTCGCAATAAACCGGGTTTTTAGAAAGAGTAGAATAGGTTAGAGGAGCAACAAAGTCCTTTGCTGATGCAGTCATTATAACCTTTACAGCAGCACCTGATTTAACGAGTAGCCTAAGCAAAAAAGCTGCCTTATAGGCAGCTATACTCCCGGTAACACCAAGAATTATTTTTTTACCCTGCAGCACAGTAGGTAAATTATGCCCTGCACACTACTGTGCAAAGCAATAGATTAAAGGGTTTCTTCTTTCTTATCTTCACCTGTCAGGCGATAGTAAACCTTACCATCGATAAATTCCTGGGTTGCGATAGATGCAGGCTTAGGAAGACGTTCGTACATTTTTGATATTTCTATCTGTTCAACGTTTTCGTAAACTTCTTCCAAAGTATCGGTCTTTGAAGAGAACTCTTCCAGTTTGCCATCCAGTTCTTCTTTCATTTCAGCGCTTATCTGGTTAGCTCTTTTACCAATAATAGATATGGTTTCATAAATATTCCCGGTTTGAGCTTCCAGTTTACGTACGTCCCTGGTGATGGTTGATGCGGGTGCGGTGCTTTTTTTGAAGTCCATTGTTCTTGTTTTTATTAAGATTTCGTTAGATTTTTCTGAAGAGACAAAGCATTATTATACATTGATTCAGCTTCCTTTAAAAACTCGCTTTTAGGATACTGGTCTACAAATTTAAGATAATCTTGCACAACTGCCTGCAATCTGGTGTTTTTTTGCCATTCTACGCTGTTAATAGCATATAAGTAGTCGCATTTTATAATAAGGAAGTTCGATTCTTCAACATATTTACTGCTCGGGTAATCCTTTGTATAATTGGTAAGTGCAACAGTCGCTGAGTGGTAATATTCAGTTATATAATACCCTTTAGCAATCTCGAAATATTTCTTTTCCAGCTTTTCACGCAACATATCAATGTACTTGTTGCATTCCTTTATCTTATCGCTATTTGGATAATCGTCTACAAAGGTCTGGAATGCTTCAATTGCCTTTTTAGTATCGGTCTGGTCGAGGCTATAGATAGGTGAAAGCAGGTATTCGCAGAATGCCCTCATAAACTCGCATTCTTCAGCGCGCTTGGTATGCGGATATGTTTTGTAATACGTACTGAAATAAAAACCGCCCATTACATAATCGCCAACGTAATAGTTGCAATACGCATAGTAGTAGGATATTTCTTCAGCCTTTGCGGTTCCCCTGTAAATACTCAGTAATTCTTCAAATAACTGTAAGGCTTTAACATAGTCGGCAGACTTATAATATTTCAGCGCAGCGTCGTATTTACCTTGGGCATCGCCACTCTTCTGGATTCTGTTAAAGTCGCCACCACACGATCCGAACAGGATACCAGTGAGTATGGCTAAAACGACTATGATTTGTCTGGAAGCTCTTTTCATCATTTTTTAAGACGTACAAAGGTATGAAAAATATTAACGCACTCCTTACTTAGTTATTGTTTGGTTTTAAATCTCGTCATACTGAGCTTGTCTAAGTATCTTCATTGCTTCGTGTTTGCCCCAAACCCCTAAACCTTAATTACGCATGTCTTCTATCAAAGATTAGCGATTTCTGTAAAAGCTATAAATAGTTGATTTTTTTATTTTTTTTATGATATTTATACTAAAAGCAGATGGAATTAGGTGTAAAATCCAATGAAATTGTTAATTCTAATAAATCAATTAACTTCGTTAAAGATTTTAACGAGTCCTCTATGGAACTAAATATAAGAAAGGCTGCGGCATTATTTTTCCCAAATCCGTCTTTTGAGATGATGTACTTTGAAGCTATTCGAAATTCTATAGATGCATATGCAAGTAAAATAGAAATTATTATCAGTTTAACTTCATATAACGCTCCAGAAAGTATAAAAATAGAGATAAAGGATAATGGAGAAGGATTTACTGATGGCAGGTTTTCGAAATTTCAAAAACTATTAGAGACTGAAGAAGATGATCATAAAGGGTTAGGAAGGTTAGTGTATCTGCATTATTTCGATAGTATTTTCATATCAAGTTTTTATAATACCGGAACAGCTATTAAAAAAAGAGAATTTACATTTAGCGATAAGTTTATTGGTAAAAATGAAAACATCGATTCTTCTATAGATAAATTGGGTACATGTTTGACTTTCACTAAATATAGACTACAGAAATTTCATTCTTATGATTGTATTAAGCCTTCAACAATCAAAAAAGAGCTCCTCCTTCATTTCTATCCGTTATTTTATCGGTTAAAAAAAGAGAAATCAAAATTGATTATTAAAATAGCGGTAAATACGCAAACATCTAATGTAGAACATGATTTTAAAACAGATGTACAAGAAATAAATGTCAATGAATTACCTGATTTAAAAGAAGTACCATTAGATAATAATTTGGATCTTTTATCAGAGTTGAAATTATGTTATTCAGTAAAAAAAATCAAAAATTCAGATCAGAAGTCATATCCAATAACAGCAATTTGCGTAGATGAAAGGACGGTTAACGTTGATATTATTTCAAAAGCTGGAATTCCTACTGGGTATGAAATTATTTTTATTCTATACTCTAATTTTTTCACCGGAAAAGTGGATACCTCAAGACAAACCTTAGGCTCTTCCCATGGATTGGGGTCAACGGCTGCGTGAACCCTGTATTAGGGCATAAAATTGCCTGATAATGTCTATTATTAAATAAAAGTACTACCTGGATTAGGGTCGGAATGTTAGCTGGATTAGGGTTTTATTAGCCAACTACCTTATGTGGTTAAAACGTGAACTAATAGCTAAGTTAAGTCCAGTATTTAGATTTCTTTTAAAGACTCGTAAGCATCAGCTAATTCATCGTCACCGTTTTTTCGAAGGGTCTTCATCCACTCCTCTTTTTTACCCATTTTAATTACCTCGTTAATCTTTTTCTGCATCCACTTATATTTAATTCTTATTTCTGGCTTAGGGGAACCAATACCACTTCTAACTACATCTGAAACCTTATCAATATATTCAGGAAATCCATAATAAGGTTCGTCTAACTCACTTTGGGCTCCAAGGAAATAATCAATATAATACATGCCGTCAGTATCTTCTTTTAACAATGCTTCTACATATTCCATTTCTGACTTTGAGGAGTGAGAGCGTTTATTATAGTTACGTCCGGCTATTTCAATTATCTCTTTCGACAAAATTATTCTTGGATACAGGGCTGCTTTGCTTTCAATTTCATAAGCCTCTACTAACGCCGGACCAAATACCATTTGATCTGTGTGAAATAGTTTCCCGTAAGCTAAAGCTCCTCTGCATAAAAAGCCATGAGATATTAGTCTCATTATCATCCATTTCAATTCGATAAGGGTGAAAAATATCTCACTTTCTTCATTTTCCAGAAAGGAAATAACTATACAATCAGAAAACATTGTAATAATCTTCGATTTTGTTTTCCCTTTTTTAATTATCGCTCTCATTTTCGGTGAATGTTTGCCCAAATCCAAGTCCCAAACATCCCGAATTGACTCGTAAGCTTCAATTATAGAGTCTACCTCCAATTGGATAGGCTCTCCGTTAGCATCCACTGTTTTCTTTATTTTATCCTTAAAAGCAAGAATATCTACAAATGCTACAACACGATTATCGTAGCCTTTTTTCTTTTTCCCCATTTGTTTAGAATGAAAGATAGGTTATATTACTAAAACTCATTTCTAGGCTCAATACAATATTATTAATCATCACTATCTTCTTCCTCTGCGGTTACGGATGTATCACACAATTCATAATCACAGTTAGGGCATTCGTAATGTGCTCCATCTTCATCGAGTATGTCGAAATGCATGTCTTTTCCACATTGTGGGCATTCAATCGTGTCTTCCACTATTGTAAAAGCCTGGTCATTTCGGTTAGAATAATAGCAGGTTTCCCTCCATTGTAAAACATTTCTGTTGCCATTCTTGAAGCAAGTATTTCTAATTGAAACAATTTCTCCTTGTCATCAAGAAATTGCAGAATGTTTTTTACCTCCCAGTTTACCTGAGGACCTATTAATTTAGTGTGTATTTCTAAAGCAATTATATCTTTCTTTTTACCTCCGGCAAACCCCACAATTACATCCCAAAGAATAATATCTGCCCAATCTGAATCAAAGGAAAATTGTTCCTCAAGCGTACTATAATCAAACCTCCGTTTGGCACTATTTGTAATATAGTCCCAAATCTCAAAACCTTCTTCACTCATTTCTAATGACTATTTTGCTGTTATTGTTAATGTATAATGCTTATTTTACCCTGTAATCGCAGCACTTTCGCCATTTCCTTCGGATACAGTATCAATTTTGTCAACCGGGATATCTTTTCCTAGCATTTTTTCTTTTTTTCTATAAACCTTCATGATTCTCCTTTTAGCAGTCTCAGAGTCTTCGCCCTCAATAATTTCTCTTTTTATAATTTCTTCCAACAATACTTTTTTTATTTCATCAGCCTGTACCTTTATATCAGGAAATATCAGGCGCAATTCCTTTTTAATAGAATTAATAATAGATTCTGTACAAATTAAATTGCCAATTATAAATTTGCTTGTAGCCTGTTTCTGGGAATAAAACTGATCAAGAGAAGATCTGTTAATGGCTTCTTTAGTGAAAACAAACATTCGTTCAATATCTTCCTGGCTTCTATGCTTCAAGCTAAGGAAATCAATATCGCATATAAGTACAGGCTGAATGGATTTATTTAACACAACCTTGAAAACTTTCCAATGGACAGCGTTGGATAGTATTACCCATTCCAGACCTTGGTTAGCAGCATAATCAATTGCTTGTTTTGCATGAGGATCCTTTAAATCAATGCCGATGGCTTTTACTTCGATTAGCAGTTTCAGTTTCCCATCTATTTTTAATGCAAGGTCACAATATGTCCCTTTTATAGCATGCTCCGTTGTTATGTCGGTATATTTATCGAACCCAAAAACATGGGATAAAATATCAATCATTAATACAACTGTATCTGATTCATTAATATCTCTTGATTTTGCAAGTTCAACAATCGGTTGAAATTTCTTGATACCCTCGCTAATGCGAGAAGCAACTTTGGATGGTACTGGTGACATGTATATGAGGTTTTATGGTTGCGAGACGAAATATAGAAATGTAAGATAATGAAGATTATAGTAAAACACAACTATATTCTTAGAAAGAAGCTCATTTTAGGTATTTATACCTATGCTAACTAGGTATTTATACTTATAGACTGTTCGGCAATTCCTTTGAGTTGCGTTCCTCAGCCACTTGCTATCTTTATTGGGCTCTCACGGCAAACATTAACAGATAGCAAACTTAAATAAACAACAATACCGCATTTCTGCGGTACTACTGTGGATGTTTTCACAACGGAATAATCCTTATTGTGATTTGCTCGTATTGTAAGGCGAATGTATATCTTTTTCTTAAATTGCAGTATAAAATTTACCGCAAATCATGAAAAAAGTTTTGGGACTTGACCTTGGAGTTGCTTCTATCGGATGGGCATTTATTCAAGAAGGTGACAATAAATCTGAGATATTGGGATTGGGATCAAGGATTATTCCGCTGGATACTGATGAAAAAGATGAATTTAACAAGGGGCAGAAAATATCCAAAAATCAAAAGCGAACACTTAGGCGCACTTTACGTAAAGGGTATGACCGCTATCAATTGAGGAAAAAGGATCTTCATGAAAAACTGGAGGAGCATTCAATGTTGCCGGATGCAAAATACTTCTCCTTATCTGCTTTAGAATTATATGGACTCCGTAATAATGCGGTACAAGACCAGGAGATTAGCCTAAAAGAACTTGGGCGGATATTTCTACATCTCAACCAGAAGAGGGGCTACAAGAGCAGCAAAAAAGAAATCACTGCGGATGATAAGACTACCGATTACGAAAAGGTTATTAATGACCGGTATGACATAATACGCAATGATAATATAACAGTTGGTCAGTATTTTTACCAGCAACTACAGAAAGATGAAAGGTTTAGAATTAAGGAAAAAGTATTCCCTCGCCACGCATATCTAGAAGAGTTTGATAAAATCTGGGCAGTCCAACAAAAATATAACCCGGAAACTCTTACAGAAGATTTGTATAAAAAGATTAGAAATGAAATTATATTTTATCAGAGACCATTGAAATCGCAAAAGGGCTTGGTTTCAGTGTGTGAGTTTGAAGGTAGTTACTATACTACCAAAGAAGAAAAGGAAATATTCTCCGGCCCCAGGGTTTCGCCCAAAAGCTCTCCTATTTTCCAAGTTTGTAAAATATGGGAAAGCATTAATAATATTAGGATTAGGAATAAGAGAGGCGAAGAATTTGAGATTACACTTGAAAAGAAATATGAGATGTTTAATTATCTCGATAATAATGATAGGCTTAGCCAAACTGAGCTGTTTAAAATACTTGAGATTGGTAAAAATGAGGGGTATTATACAGATGCATTAACAAAAAAGAAAGGAATACAAGGAAATATTACAAAGGCGGATCTGCGAAAAGCTATTGACAACGATGAGTTATCCGAAAAACTTTTTGTTTTTAACTTATTAATAGAAGAGAGTGATGCAGTAGATACAGATACTGGTGAAATTGTAAAACGTAAAAAAATCAAAGCTGAATTTGAGAAGCAGCCTTTATATAAGCTTTGGCACATAGCCTACTCCATTCCCGAAGAGAAGGACATTGTCAACAAGTTACAAAAAGAGTTTGGGCTAAGTGCAGAAGTTGCGGCACGCATTGCGAAAATCGACTTCTCAAAAGGTGGTTTTGGTAATAAAAGCACGAGGGCAATAAGAAAAATATTGCCATATCTTCAAGAAGGCCATAAATATAGTCTTGCATCTGCATTTGCAGGCTATAACCACTCCGATTCAATTACTACAGAAGAAAACATGGCAAGGAAGCTGGCAGATAAATTAAAACTATTGCCAAAAAACTCACTTCGCCAGCCTGTAGTTGAAAAAATACTTAACCAGCTTATCAACCTTGTTAATGCTTTAATGGAGAACCCAAAATATGGTCGCCCGGACGAAATAAGAGTTGAACTGGCAAGAGAACTCAAGCAAAGCAGAGAAGAACGGAATGATACATATAGTCGTATAAATGATGCTGAAAGCTATCATAATAAAATCAGAGAAAAGCTTTTAGCCCATGAGGAATTCAAGAAAAAGAAAGTCACCCGCAAGGATATTGAAAGATATAAGTTATGGGAAGAGTTTGGTATGAAATCTCCTTACGAGCCCAGCAAAGTAATTGGCATTGGCGAATTATATAATGGAGGATATGATGTTGAACATGTAATTCCCAAATCTCGTGTATTTGATGATAGTTTTAGCAATAAAACAATATGCCCTCGGCGCTTGAACTCTGGTGAAAATGCAAAAAATCAAATGACAGCTTTTGATTTCATGGAGACTCAAGGTGACGGTAAGTTTCATGATTTTCTTGCTCTGATTGAGGCTGCTTATAATAATAGGAAGATCAGCAAAACAAAACGTGACAAACTTCTTATGCCAGTTAATAAAATACCCGGCGATTTTATTGAAAGGCAATTAGTAGAAACAAGATATATTTCACGTAAGGCAAAAGAAATACTTACTCAAGTATGCCGTAATGTATGGTCAACAAGTGGAAGTATTACGAATTATTTACGTTATCAATGGGGCTGGGATGATGTATTAATTAAACTTAATTGGGATAAATATCCTGAAGAAATGAAGCGGGTTGAGGAAGTTGATGGGAAAACACGGTATTTTATCGATGGCTGGACGAAACGCGATGATCACAGGCATCATGCTATTGATGCCTTAACTATTGCCTGCACAACACAAGGCACAATTAAACGATTGAACGACTTAAATAAGGTGGTTGAAGCCAAGCAAAACCAATCCCAACAACAGGCACTTAAGGAATCAAATGAAAATGGCTTAAAAGCGTACATTGATAAAACCAAGCCATTTTCCACAAGTCAAATTGAAAGCATAACTTCTGGCGTGCTGATTTCTTATAAGGCTGGCAAGAAAGTTGCTACATATGGCAAGAGAATGATAAAAAAGCATGGTAAGACGATCATTGCCCAAGATAAAATAATTGTGCCACGTGGTCCTTTAAGTGAGGAAGGTACTTACGGGAAGATTCGTTTTAATGGCAAAGATGAATACGTTGTCAAATATAAATTGGGAGCAGGTTTGGGATATTTGTTTTCTGGGAATGAAACTGTTAAAACTTCGAAAAAGGGTAAAGAAAAAGATCAAATACAGGTTGTGCTTGATTCGGTTGTAGATAAAGGTGTCCGTACTGCTATCCAAAGGAGGCTTCATACATTTAATAATAACCCAAAGCTGGCGTTTAAAGATTTGGATAACAATCCGGTTTGGATGAATGAAGAAAAGAGAATACCTATTAAAACAGTTCGCTGTTTTACTGGTCTAAGTGCTGTTGAACCTGTTAAAGTTCACGATGCACCCAATAATATAGTATACACCAAATTTGTGAAGCCTGGGAATAATCATCATATTGCCATCTATACAGATGAGAATGGCGAGAAGCAGGAGCACTCGGTAACCTTTTGGCATGCTGTAGACAGAAAAGCACATGAGCTGCCGGTTGTGATAACGAAGCCAAAGGAAGTTTGGGATAAAATATTGCAGGGCAAAAGTAACTACCCCGATGATTTCTTAAATAAACTACCGAAAGATAAGTGGGTGTATGAATGCAGTATGCAACAAAATGAGCTATTCGTTTTTAATCTAACCAAGAACAAAATTGAAGAGCTTTTATCACAAAGGGAATATAGTTCTATCAGCAGTAACATATATCGTCTACAGAAGGTTTCAACAAATAATTATTACTTCAGGCATCATTTAGAAACAAAGGTTGATAATAAAATAAATGGCGTTAAAAATGAAATGTTGTTCAAGAAAATGCGTAGAATAATTCTTATTCAAAGCTTAGAGGCATACTTTAAATATAATCCAGTGAAGATTAAGGTTAGCAATCTCGGTGAAATCATAAAAATTGGTGAATGATAAAGCGAACTCTTTACTTTGGCAACCCGGTTTATCTAAGTATGAGGAATTCCCAACTCGTTATTAAGTTACCATCCGTGGATAATAACGATGAATTGCCTCAGTTTATAAAAGATGAATCTGTTACCGCAATTCCAATAGAAGACATTGGTGTGGTGATTTTAGATTACCAGCAAATAACTATTACACACTCGTTGATTTCCAGTTTACTTGAGAACAATGTAGCATTCATTACTTGCGACTCGATTCACCATCCTACCGGTTTAATGCTTCCGCTTGCCGTGCATAACACTCAAACAGAACGCTTTAGAGCTCAAATAGATGCATCAGTACCCTTAAAGAAGCAATTATGGCAGCAAACTATAATGTCAAAAATCAAGAACCAGGCAACGCTTTTACAGCGCCGAGAGATTGGTATTGAAAATATGCTCCACTGGGCAGATAGTGTAAAATCAGATGACATAGAGAATCACGAAGCCCGTGCTGCTGCATATTACTGGAAATCAATATTTCCAAAAGAACTTGGCTTTTTCAGGGAACGTTTCGGACCACCTCCGAATAACCTATTGAATTATGGATATTCCATTTTAAGAGCTGTTGTTGCACGTGGGTTAGTTGGTTCTGGCCTGTTACCGACATTTGGTATTCATCACCGTAATAAATATAATGCCTATTGCCTGGCAGATGATATTATGGAGCCATATCGTCCATTTGTAGACGAGGCTGTTTGTAAAATAATAGACAATGGCGAAGACCATACAGAACTTAGCCCTTCAATTAAGAGGCAATTATTGGAGATTCCTACTATAGACATTCTAATCGATGGAGAAAAAAGC
>OLMA01000367.1_pt1 | contig 86486 bp, 65 predicted proteins | sample 1604671 | NCBI WGS metagenome assembly OLMA01 (sample SAMEA104055725, study PRJEB20765) | soil metagenome | biome: Arctic tundra; feature: Polygonal ground; material: soil | place: USA | collected 2011-09 | depth 0-0.5 m | reverse complement strand
AAATGTCAAGTTCCCGGTGTTTATCTGCCAGAAATTTGATTTCCTCCATTTTTGAAGCTTTAGCAGATAATCAACAGTTATCCTTCATACAGAGTCAGATATAATGAAATCCCAAGTATATCACCCTTAAAATGAAGGCAAAGTTCACGATTTCTAAGCTGTTCAATAGTAAATAATGCCATAGTGGTTAAATGTTATATTATAACGGCTAAGATATAACCATTTCCAACTTTGCAGCTACGTATATATACTGATTTTTCACTCAAAAAAGTAAATTTAATATATTGGGCTTTTATATTACACACTAATCTTCTCTCCCACACTCATTATATAATTATGAGCATCCGTAGCATTAGTTATTGCGTTTACTTTATCCGTAATTGCATTCTGTGCGTTTATATCAGGAGAGGTTTTCATATCGATGGTTTGTGCAAGGTTCAGGAAATTCTGCAACGTATGCCCGATAACGTTACTATTTGCAACTGGAGCTGTTGGAGTGGCCACGATACTGTCTAATGAAGGAATATCTGTCCTTGGGGTTGATAAAGAAAATAGCTTATCGAATGTATTTGCATATCCGTCTCTGTCTGTAAGAAGTTTTTCACCGGCAGGGCCGAGATTAAATCTTTTATTCAGCGTTGCTATAACAGAAGTATGATCATATAATGTATGATCAATGGTATTTGATGGTGTATAAGGAGAAATAACAACAGCCGGTACCCGAAGTCCTAATCTATCATATTTGAAATTCTTTTCATTTTGAGTGTTATTGATGTGTGCGTTGGAAGTGTCATCTCCTGGATACACTGCAATAGGAGGCTGTACATGATCATAAAATCCACCATGTTCATCATATAAAATGATTAAAGCACTGTTTTCCCATAAAGGAGACTTGCTAAGTTTCCCATAAATATCCTTTATAAGCAACTCTCCATTTCTAATATCCTGGATCGGATGTTGGGAATTTCCGTTATCGCTTTGATCCGGCTCAATGAAAATATATGATGAATTGAAATCCGGGCTATTAATGTCATTCTGGAAATCTTTGACATATTCCCTGAATTTATCGGTAAGTAGCTTTTCCAACATGCCTTCAATTGAAAGTATCTGGGTATACATCCCATGATGATATACTTTCCAGTTGATACTATTCTGATCAAGCTTATCAAAAATCGTTCCGTTTTGAAACTTACAAATGGATGAAGGGCTTGCTACAACGCCTCCAGAAGTTGCTGCATGCAAAAAGTAACGATTGGGCCAGGTTGGTCCGGGTATTGATGAAAACCAATTATCGCATACAGCGAATTGCTTTGCCAAAGTACTTAATATGGGTAGCGTATCAGGCGTGAAGCACTTCATAACTGCATTAGGATCAATTTGCGGAGGAGGTGTTGGATAATAAATAGGATCATCTGTATCTCCTGAAGGAGGAGGTATCGTTTTATAACTATCTAAAAACCCTTGTATGTTGACAGGAGTTGGGCTAATTGCAGGGTAATTATTGTTGGGGAATGCATTTATCTGGGCTCCTTTACCACAAAGTTGCATCAATACATTATCGAATTCATGTGGTGGGTCGGGTTGAATGATATATGGAGCATTTTGAGGTGGGGTTGATAGTCCGTTAATTTTAGTAGGATTTCCAGTATCAATATCAGTCCCTTTAAGTCCGGAAGCTCCCAACATATGATCGAAAGACCTATTTTCCATCATTAGAACAAAGAAATGCTTAATGTCGTTTAGGGCCATATAGAATGGGGTATTGAAGTTATTAAATTAAAGTTTTTGTTCACGAATGTTTTTATTTAATAATCTGCGACCCAATGCAATAGCTATTGTCGCGGTATCATTTATTGCACAACTGTTTTCATCTTCTTAGCATTAGAACAACAGAATTACAAGGAGTAAAGTCCTTTGTTCTACTGGTTAGTTGTGGATACTTACATTTTCTTCTTACCCCAACCATCCTGCAATACCCGCAATGCATTCCCAGACATCATTTTTACTATATCCTCAGGTGAAATAGATGTATAACTAAGGCTCGGATCCTTTTCATCAGTATAACTATGATTCTGCAATGCTTCAGTTAAATTTCCAAGCTGAGACGGAATATGCAAATTTTTTGATGCATCTGCCATACCATCAAAATCAGTGCCTATAGCTATGTGATTAAAACTACGAGTTTGACTATATATGTGATCTATAGTTTCCAACATAAACCTGATTCCATTATGAAAGTCGAGATGTGGTACATTTTTGTCTATTTTACTAGGATCCACCCCCATTTTTCGATGAGTATTGCAAGCTGTAAGCCAAAAAACTTCTGGTATTATTCCGATTACGCCATTACATGATTTAATTTTCACTATTTCATCATCAGTAGCATTATAGTCTCCAAAATCAGAAACCTTATAATCACGAGACATCTTGGAATCATGATAGATAGGATATTTTCTTTTATCACAGTATTTATCAAATACAGCTTTTGCTCCAGAATGTGAAAAAACTAAAGGCCTGTTGTAATGATATTGTGTATTTATTTCAAACACATCTTTTCTAGCCGTGGGGTTACTGTGAGTTAAATCAACAATAATCCCAATATCTAGCATGTGACATACTATTTCTTTTCCGACAGATGAAAGAGTGTGAGCTCCTTCATAATTATTTTCAATTGGGTCATTGGGAACCGGAATAACATTATACGTAATTTTCATGCCCAAATTTTTCATGTCGTCAGGTGAAATTCCGAATGGTGGATATGTAACGCTATCATTCATGAAAAAATGTCCAAGGGTTATTAAACAAACTCCTCTCTGTTTTAATAAATCGAGCCTCTGTTTTAATAATTCAATAAATTCCTCGTCGGTCTGCCTAGGCGGTAACGCATCTATAATTTTTTGCACTTCCCCTGTCGGGCTTTTTATTCCTAGCTTTCCCAAATAGGTAGAATATGTTTTTTCCTTAAAAGCGGCCGTTGAAGCCTCGAGTGATGAAACAAGACCTGGCGTATTAACTTGCTGCTCGGCTATGAAAGCCTTAAGCTTTTCTTGCGAAGTAGCATCCTCCCTGGCTATGTAAGCGGCACGCTTTTTTGGAGAGATTTGTTCGCGCCTGCCTAATGCATGAGAGCCCTCTATAGCATGAGCTAATGGGATTTTTCCATCAGAAATAGCTTTTTTAAAATCATCAAAATTTTTGGCTACAACTAAAAACTCGTCGCCATATCTCTGTTTCGCTACCTCTTTGGCTTTGTCTATTTGTCTTTCAAGTTGGTCCATCATAGAATTTAGTTGAGTGAAGTTTTCCAAAGTCTCATGCTCAACTTTGTCTGTAAGATGAAATATTTTAAAGGTTTTAATAATAGGGTACCAAAATTCTAGTGTGTTTGATTCTTGCTCCATAGCCATTTCAGGCAGGTAATGTGTAGATATCAAACCCATTACCCGTCGCGCGGGATGTTTATCTCCATCTTTCCCCATATTTTTTTGCAATTGCCTCAAATCTATTTGTTCCCATAAATCATTATCACCTCTGTTTCTATGAAAGTGATGTGTCCAAAAACGATGGTCTAAGAGATATAATTTCTGGGAAGTATGACTATGCAGGTCTATTACACCAAAAACCTCAACATTTTTAGGATTAGGAACATTCTTCAATGGCGGGACAATTTCCTTTTTAATATCAATATCTCCCCAATTTGATTTTCCCAATAAAATACGTGGTAAAATAAACGAGCCAAGTGAAAAGATTCCCACTTTCTTTATAAATTCTCTACGTTGGTTATTCCCCATAATATGAAGTTAGAATAATTATTTAGTGGTATTATTAATGTAATATATGATTTGTTTTAATGAATTACCTAGGTGTATTAACAAAGTTTATAAATGGAATGTCGATCAGTACCGATAGGTTCCACCTCCAGGTTCCTGGAATGGTAGTTAAAACATCTTGTTGGTTTTCGTAAAGTAGTTCAGGCTTATAAACAAGGCCACCGGAAATTGAAATAGGAAGAGTAGGTATGCCGTATATTAAAGTTACACCTGGCGAAAATATACCAGCCAATGTCACTTTTTGGTTAAGCAGAGAATCGTTATGTGAAATACTGAAATTGGCTATGCTACCCACATCAATCAACGGAAAGAATGCGGTAAGAGAGCCGGAGTTCTTGCAATGAGGAAATATACCGGAGCCAATGCTGACACCTAAACCAACAGGGGCATACACATTCAGATCGAGATTATATTGGTTGCGTAGCATTAAAGAATAGCTATTTGTTACGTTAGTGTTCTTTAGATTAAAGTCCCACTCGCCACCAATATATCCGTTTAAAGCAAAATTAAATAAGGAGTTTCTTTTAATAGAATAACTTCCGGCCGGCAAAGCGGCAGATTCAAGTACATTTTCAACATCAGTAGGATTATTGGAACTTGCCAGTGCTGCAATAAATGAACCATATTTTAATAAAGCAGAACTGGTATTTTGGTGTATTACCCCATTTTGCTTCATTAGCGTATATTTTAAAACAGAATCTGCCAGTTCTTTAACATTTTTTGAAATAGAATAACAAAGTTTAATAGAATCGGGGAGTTTTTTAAACTCAATTGCATTTATACTGTTATTAAATTCATTTATATCAATGCTTCTGCTGTTCTTAGCATATTTATCTATAATTGAATTAATACTTGTTCTTTCTCCAAAACTTAAAAACCCTATTTTCTTCATTAAATTGTCTTTACTTTCCAGGAGCTTTGAATTAATATAAGGGATATAGTTTGCATCATTTTGACCAAGAACAGTATCTGTAATTGATACTATATTAAGTATAGCTGAAGAATAATTGGTTGTTCGCACATCTACGTAAAGCTCGCCTGTAGCACGTGTAACATAAAGCCACTTGTTTGCCTGATAATGCAAAGTATCAATTGAGCCTTGCGTTAATTTTTTATTTATATATGGAAGGTTAACAAAACTTAATCCGTCCTGGAATATATCAATTGATGCATTAAATAGTTTGTAGTAATCATTATAGTCAATCTCGTTTTTCTTTTTGTTTTTAATTGATGTCAGGTATTGGTTTACCTCTTCTGCATGATTTGATATCCTTTCGATGAAATTCAAATATTTAAGGGCAGAATCCCGATATTTTTTTGAGTCTGATCGTAAAGAATTTAAAACTGCCCGAAGGGTTATAGGCTTAGTTGTATTTGTTTTGTTTCTGAATGTTATGCCAGTGCCTTCTTGGTAAATTACGCTTAAATAAAAATCAAATATGGTAGTGTCGTGAAATAATACTTGTAAAGAATCGGAAGATAACCAATAATTATTTGAAGACTTGGAGCGCATAGATTGTGAGAACAATTGCAGAAGCTCTATAGAGCTCCTTATGTTTCTTTGAGCTATAGTATCACTCAACCATATAAGTTTTTCGGGATTATAATTAGCCAATGCTACACCAGGATGAACTTTAGTGGTATACTGGTTAATAAAATATAAGGCATTATATATTACTGTTTTTGTATCTGGATGGGTGTTGAAATAAATCTGGTACTTATCCTGTTGTATTACATCGCCAAAGTCAACATACATATTTCCAAGGTCCTTAATGGCTGCCTCTCTTAGTGTATTAAGGTATGATGAGTATTGATAAATACCTTTATCTATAGTGTTTAATGTTTTAAAAGTCTCAGGGAATAGAATTTTTAAGTCACTATATTTGGGGTCATTTAAATCGGTTTTGAATTTATCGAAAAACGCCATAGACAACTCTTGTTTGGCTCTATCTACCAGGAAATTTGCAAGCCCATCTGCAAAGTTTGTTACATCCATGCCTTCTGCAGAGCCAAGTAAGCTTGTGGGGTTTGCCAATTCAACAGGAATATTATTTGTAAGATCATTTTGAGCATGCATAACGTCTACAGGCTTTATAGGAGTAGAGTCACCGTGTTGGTATACTTTGTTGTACCAGTTGTAAACAGCGTTATAAATAAACGGGTTGTTCTGTGTTAATGTCAAATTATCAGAAGGGGGATTATTTGGTGGTTTCCCGTTATTAAAATAATAGTACAATATTGCATGTATACTATCTGCTTTTGTTGCAGTTGCCGAAATAAGCAGCCTTTTTAATAGTATAATATCATAATAAGGTATGCCTGAAACTTTAATGGTAGCAGTAATACCAGGCGGAACAATGTTAAACTGCGAATTTGCCGAACCAGCCAAATCTTTGATATTATTGGCTTCCTTAGTGTCATATCTCCAGTTATGATGGTAATACCAATCTGAAATAATATTATAGGCAATCCAACCTGTAGCTTCTGCCACATCATTATATATTTCTCTTTCTCTCGCGCTTTGAAAATGAGAGTATCCTATAATGTGCATGTATTCATGACAAATATGATATGCATACTTATATATGAATGGTAATGCAGCATCATTTTCGATTGTTCTGTAATATGAACTAATTAAAGGGTTGTCTTTAGATGATTCGCCAAACGTCCTTCCTCCTCCTCTCTTTATTTTAAGTTTAAGGGTTCTGGTTCCATAAGTATAAAGCATTTGCAATACTTGATTAGCGGAAATATTATTACAATTTTGGAGAAGAGGGTCTTGATTGCGACAGTCAAAAGTATATTTACAAATAGAATCTCTAAACGCCTCAGAATTAAATACTTTTGTTGCAATTATTAACGCTCTTTTTCCATCAGTCTCCGAGACCTTGTTTTCATTGAAGGAATAGAAGCCATTAGGAGCAAGAATAAGTTTAAATGTTTTACCGGCAGTGTCGTAACAACTGTGTGAAGGTTGGGTATAACCTTTGGTTTGAAAAAATACTAATGTTGTAAAAAATAAAATAGTTTTAGTATGCATGGTCTTTGGAGGTTCAGTTTTAAATTAAGTATTTATTATTTTGGTGTCATGTTTTCTTTATAAAATAATAATTATACTCCTGTGCTAACACGCACACGCCATCAGTCCACCAGGTAATACAACAACGTTGCCACTGATATGCATGGTACTTGGAGCCGCCAATGTTGAAAGTGAGCCTACTGTCACATTATTGAATGTCGGAACACTGCTTCCCGATATACATTGATGGCCATTCTTATTGAAGTATACTGTGCTTGTCCCCTTATTAAATGTTCCGTTATCGATAAAGTTTCCTGCAGTAGTAATAGTATAAGACAAAGCATTTAAAATCCCAGTAATTGTTATGTCTGATGTAGTGGTGATGTTTCCTCCTAAGCTTATTGTTGCTCCTGAATTTATTATAAGTTTATTCAGATTTATTAAAGCTGATCCTCCTAAAGTCTGAGTACTACTGCCATTCATTGTTAAGGTATTGCTTCTTGGATTGAACGTTCCTCCACTGTTTGTAAAGCTGCCACCAATAGTCAAGTTGTAATTTGACGTTGTAGCATCTATTGTTCCCGAAGTAATGCTCAGGGTATTTGAAACAGTTTGATTAGCTCCGAGACTAACTGTTTCTCCGCTTGTACCGGAAATAGTCAGATTATAAAATGTTGGATAAGATGATCCACTTATAGTTTGGCCTGAAGGACCATTAAATGTTGTTGTACTTGTACCATAAGTGAAGGTTCCATTACAAACGAGGTTCCCACCAATGTTTAATACTCCGGAAGAAAATGACTCTGTCGCTCCGGAACTTATCGAATCAATACCCATGAGATTAATAGTATAGCTTGACATACTTAAAGTAGCCGAACCCTTTACTGTAAGATTACCTGCAATTGTTAAAGATGTGCCGGTTGGTGTTTTAGTTACTGAAGAAGTAGATGAGATAACAAGTATTCCATAGGTTGGGTAAGATGAAATATTCTGCGAGCTATTAGCAGATTGATATACTACGGTGCTACTTGAATTTAAACTGATAGTACCTGCACCAGAACCAAAACTACTTGGGAAAAGGACATTTGTACCTGTACCTGATACACCAAGTAATAACTTACTGCCCGAAGCCATTGTCATGTTATTTGTAGCATTTCCTGTTATCTGGTATGTCTGGCAGTCGAGGGTAGTATTTGTGTTTATTTTCAAGTTGCCATTTACCGTAATCGCCCCAGCTAATGTTTTTGTTGTTGCAGTTGCTCCTGTGGAAAGAATAAGATTACCATACGCCGGAGCGGCAGATATGGTTTGCGCTAAATTAGCCTGGTAGGTCACTGTGCTGGCTGAGTTTAATGTGATATTACCACCAGTATAATTTGTAGGAAAAGAAACGGCAGTTGCAGTTGATGGTAAACCGAGAACCAATCCTGTTCCCGAAGACATTGTCATAGTTCCACTGGTGGTACTACCGGTTAGCTGGTAGCTCTGAAAATCTAACACTCCTTGAGAAACAGCGAGGTTTTTGCTTACTGTAATTGCTTTGGTCAGAAAAACGGTATCTGTTGAAGCCGCTTCGTTGACAGTAAGGTTATTAAAAGTTATGATACCGGTTCCGCTTAACGTTTGGTTTGCTGATCCATAAAACTTGGTTGTACTTGTCCCGGTTGTATAGGTTCCGTTATTAATAAAATTGCCGCCTATATTTAAAATACCTGTGGTATATGAAAGCCCTCCGGTTATGGTAAGAATTCCTGCCAGATCAACCGTATCTGCACCTACTCCCAAAGTAAGACCTCCGGCTACTGTGAGATTGCTATTTACTATTAAATGTGTTCCGGATAGATTCTTGGTTGCAGTAACCGAGCCTGCAATAATAAGGTTAGCATATAAAGGAACCGTCGATATAACCTGTGACCCTGTCTTAGATAGATATTGTATCGTACTTGAGGCCGCCAAACTTATATTACTCCTGGTAAAGCTTGGAAAAGGAATGACAGTAGTATTTGTATTTGAACCGATACCAAATAAAGAATTCGCACCCATCGTAAGCGTGCTTGATGAATTAACAGTTAATGCATAGTTTGATGTATAAAAAGTCCCGGCAGAAATAGTAAGGCTATTAGTAACCGTTTCTGCCGCAGTCATTATTATTGTTCCTGTCCCGGTCGAATTTATAGTCAGGTTGTAAAATGTGCTTGATGTACTTCCGCCTAAGGTCTCGTTAGTAGTTAAATTATAAGGGACAAACGTAACTGTTCCATTGCGTGAGACAAAAGTGCTGTTGTTTATAAAATAATTGGTTATTGTAATGCCGTAATTCGAAGGCGTTACATCCAATGTTCCTTTGTTAATCTTTAAACTATAAAAAGAAGAAGGATTTATTAATTTAACAGTGTCCGTAACAGATGATTCGTTAACGAAAAGTCCACCCAAATAAGGAGATGCAGTTCCCCTGATGGTTTGATTATGGTTTCCATTCATTTCGATCCATCCGGGGTTTACTGCTGCTACATCATCTATATAATCACCTCCCAGAATTACCGTGTCATTTATAGTAAGTGCACCGGAAAGGCGGGTGAAATCTGAAGTAACCGTTGCATTTCCATATAAAGTAAAATCTTCATTTAGGGTGAGTTTATAGAATGTAACAGGGCCAGCATTCAGATCACCACTACCGCCATTATAATACACTACTCCGTTAAGCGCAGTAAAGTGCCCCGACGAGGTGTTATTAAAACTGCCAGCTAATTCAACGCTGTCATTATATGCAGCCGGAACACAGATTGTGCTGGCATTGTCGATATTGCCAGACATTTTAATACCTCCTTCTATGAGAACAGAATCTGCCCCTGATGCCTGCAAACACCATAATGTACCCATGAATATACTTATCGGCCCGGGAGGGGCGCTTATAACCTGGTTCGTATTGCCGGCAAATCTTGCCATGCCGGAGTTAGCCATAGTATATACTCCATTATTGGTTAAATTGCTAAAAAGGTATTCATTGGATGAATACGTTTTATACGTTGCTCCTGAACCGATAACTAAATTTCCTCTTATACTGTCTACTGCAAAGTTCATTTTAAACGTAATGGCAGAACTTACATTCAAATTCCCTTTCACATAAAGTTCAGTACCTCCTGAAGTGCCGGCTGAAGAGGTATTTACATATAAGTTTCCGTAATAAGGTACGCCCGATACTGTTTGTCCTGTGCTTGTATTGTTAGCCTGGTATGTAACGGTACTATTTGAATTTAAGCTTATGTGTCCATTTGTGAAATTTAAAGGAAAGCCCGGTAAGGTCGCAGATGAAGGAATGCCAAGTACTAATGCAGTCCCTGATGCCATAGTAAAGGTTCCTGTTGCATTACCAGTTATACTAAATGTTGTACAAGCTAATGTACCGCTTGTAATTGCTAAGCTATCACTTACTGTTATTGCTCTGCTTAATATAACACTATCTGTAGAAGCTGCTGTATTTATCGTAAGGTTCTTTATACTTATGGCTCCTGTTCCGCTGATAGTTTGATTGGCTGAGCCATTGAAACTTAAACCGCTCTTAACTCCTGCATTTGTATAGGTACCGTTGTTTGTTAAATTCCCGTAAATAGTAAGTGTTTGCCCTGCGTTTATCGTAAACGTTTTCCCGCTGTTTATTGTGATGTTGTTTACACTTTCATTGGCATCCAAGGTTACGGTATTGGCGATGGTAACATTATCTCCTGAGCCTGGCACACCGGTTGGGCTCCATGTAGATGAACTTGACCAGTTACCATTGGCTGTAGAGGTATAACTCGTTGCTTTTACAAGGAAAGGGAAAAGCAACAGGATTAAGATTGAGTTAAATCGTAACATGCGTTGTGAGATTATGTAAAAACTATTAATCATGTTATTTAATTAATTCCAATTTGTCCAATAGGAAAGTAAATATCTGCAAAGGCTTATGTGAAAAGAGGAAGTGTATGTCATATCCGTGGCATCGGCACAACACAGGCTTACAATAAGTTTGGAAGTAGCTCCTTTTTTAGAGGTTGATACAGCAGGATCAGGATTGGTTTTGTTACCTGCTGCCTGGTAGAAACTATTAAGCAAACTAACTTGTGAGGTGTTTAATACCATATTGGTATCTATCCTGCATTTTCCGGTATCCATTATAACCAAATGCACATTATACGTTACATTGTTTGTATCGGCAGCATTTATGGTAATCAGGTCTGTTTCTTGAGTTGTGTATTTCCCTGCTTTATAATTAATGGTGAAATAAACAACTCCTGCACCACCGCTTCTGATAGAAGTATATAGTTTATTTGTAATGGATTGCTGGCCAACCAACTGGAAAGAGGCCAATAAGAAGAATAAAAAAAATTGCTTTCTCATCTATGATTATTCTTAATGCCTTGTTTTTGTTTCCAATTAATACTTAAGGTGTACAGGCACAAGCCATCCGGCCACCAGGCAAGACTGTAACCACTCCGTCTATATGTATATTTCCTGCCGTTCCTAATGTACTGAGTGCCGCTATTGTTAAATTCTGAAAAGTCGGTGTGCTGCTTCCCGATATACATTGGTGGCCATTCTTATCAAAATATACTGTACTGGTGCTCCAGGTAAATATCCCATTATCTATAAAGTTGCCGCCAATGGTGAGTGTATGAGATGATCCGTTCAAGGTTGTTAAAGAATTTATCGTTACGTCAGATGCGGCTGTAACGTTTCCACCTAATGTGGTAGTTCCTGACGATATTACAAGATAATTAAGTGCTATACCAGATGTTCCTCCTAAAGTCTGAGTGCCGCTACTATTCATTGTTACTGTATTAGCTCTTGGATTGTATGTTCCCCCAGTATTGGTAAAGTTTCCTGCAACAGTTAGGTTATAATTTGAGGTAGTCGCATCCAAAGTTCCTGAAGTTATGCTGAGATTATTTGAAACAGTTAAAGAATAAGAAGGCTGTACTACCCCTGTACCGGAATTTGAAATGGTCATATTATAAAAAGTAATATGGCTGCTTCCTCCCATTGTTTGTGTTCCGGAACCGTTGAATACAATTGTTCCGGTACCTACTGTGTATGTTCCATTGTCCGTGAGATTTCCTCCTAAGTTCAATGTTCCGGAACTTAAGCCGCTTAAAGTTGTATTGCTATTAATGGTAAGAGTTCCTGCAACCGTTAATGGTGAGGTGGCTGTTTTGATGGTGGCTGTTGATCCTGTGGAAAGCACTAGGTTTCCATAAGCAGTTGGTGACGACGAAATAGTTTGGGCTACATTTGATTGGTATGTTACCGTACTATTCGGATCAAGGCTGAAGTTTACGAAATTAGATGGAAATAACCCGGCGGTTGTCGATGTTGTTAAACCCAGTACTAGATATGATCCGGAAGACATACCCATTGTTCCGGTACTGTTACCAATGATCTGATATATTTTAGAATTTAATATACCACTAGTTATTGATAAATTATTACTAATAGTAGGTGCAATTGCTATATAAACCGTATCCGTTGAATTAATAATAAGGTTTTTAAATGTAGAATGCTGCGTTCCTCCTATCGTTTGTGGTGTTGAACCGCTGAATGTAATTGTTCCGGTATTACCTGCTATAACCTCATTATTTGTCCAGTTACCATATACAGTCATGTTATACCCCTGTAAATTCAATTCATTACCAACTGTTAGATTTGTAACACTGTAGTTTCCTTCGGCATAATCGGTATTGGCTCTTAAAATCAGATTGTAATATACATTGCCTACCGGGTTTGTTATATCGGCTGTTGCCGAACCCCCATAACTGTATTGTACCGTATTCCCTGTAGACGAAGCATCTAGAGTAATGGCAGAACCAAAATTAAAAACTCCTATTGTTGAATTCGCAGCATTTATAAATTTGGCTGTATATGAAGTTACAGCAGCTGTAACGCCATTTATTAATAAGCTGCCGTTATTGGTGACCGTAACAGAAGAATTAAGATCGTATGTATCTAGATTTAAGGAAACTACATAGCCTGACGGATAGGCAGGCACTGAAATATTAACATCTGACTTGATACTTTGGGAAGTGCCTTTAAAATATAGGTTCACATTGGATGAGTTCCAATTCCCCTTCCCTGCCATAACTGTTCCTGATCCTACAAAATATATGTATACACCTGCATAAGTGGCTGTTACGACACTTCCATAATTATAGATAGCATTAATTGTCAACACAATATTACTATTTAGTGTCAGCTGTTTTCCTGAATCTACTACGACTGAACCGGCAGACATATTGGTCCGATCCACAGTAACAGTACCTGCTATAATTACTGAGTCATTACCGCACGGTATAACACCTCCAACCCAAGTGGATGTTGATGTCCAGTTGCCTCCGGTTGAGGTTGATGTTATAGCTTGAAAAGGGGAAGGTATAGAAACAACTGTTGTGCCGCTGACTTTAATAATACTTGTTGTGTGTGTAGTTCCGCCTGAATTGATAAGAATTCCGCTATTAGTCCAACTACCTGAAACTGTTATGCTGTCTCCATAAAGGTCCAGAAGCGTAGCTGAGTTTATCTGTAAAGTTGTCGCACTGAGATTAGACTTAAGTAGAAAATTTGTTACCGAGTTTGTGGAAAGTATTAAGGTGTAAAATATGCCGTTTTTAGGTTTTTTGAATGAGGCCGTTCCATTAAATATAACTGTATCTCCTGTTGCCGATGAGGTCAAGGTGTCAGTTGCGTTTGTAAACGATGGGGCTGAAACCTCAACAAGTGAATTTGCAGCATTGACCCAGGATGAGTTTGTAGAGGTAGATATTATAGCTCCATTAGAGGTATTTGTCAACTTTACCTTTCCCTTATTATTTATTTTGATATATGTTCCGTGTAAAATTATACTACCGGTGGATAATGTCATTCTAACAGTTGAATCTATCGTATAAGTTCCAGAATAACCCGTTCCATAACCAAAATATATACTACCTGAGAATCCCGACCAGCTTCCATTACCTACAATGGATAAACCTGGGTTCATCATCACTATATAATAGCTTCCAGCTATAATACCGTTATTTACTAATTGTTTAGTCACATTCATACTTTGGTTCAATGTCAATGTCTCTGAACTATTTATAATAACTTTTGTAATATATGTTGCGGTCGTTATGGTAACATTCCCGGCAATAGTAGCTGTATCGGTTGATGTTGGAACGGATCCCCCAACCCATGTACTTGTTGAACTCCATGTACCACCACTCGTCGTTGAGGTAATGTTTCTGGCCGTTAAAATCAGTGGTAGAAACAATAATATGAAAGAAAGAAATTTCTTCATTCCGCTACTGAATTACAAATTGACCGCATTGAGTTTTCTTGCCAGCCTTCTACCAGATTGAAACCTGCCAACAATATCAACATACGGCAAAGCTAGGCTATAATCACAAAGCATCTGAATGCTTTGAGCGTCGTCGTCTACAATTACACATCTTAGTCTTTCCATTAGTTTACCGATTAAATATGATGATGCCTATCCTGTTCATCTCCGATAGTTAATTGTCACATGGTTTACTCATTGCCTTTATATTTTCTTATCGCCTCACGAATCCTCTCTTGAATTGGAAGGTAATCTTCCAGCACTATTTTTTTCTCTGCTTCCCCAATAATTGGGTTTAGCTTTCCCTTTTCTGATGGGTTTTCTTTCCAATAATTTACGTCTATTCGTAGTACATTTAACAACAAATCCCCAGGAAAAAAATCTCCTTCAGCAAAAACATTCTCTTTTAATACCTCAATAGCTACCGGCACTATAAAGTACAGCCCTATATTTTGCCCTATTAAAAGCCTTAATTCTTCTATGGTTAACAACTTAATTGGTTTTTTTCTGTATCCATGGATTTTTGCAATCAATGGACTTGGATATTCTTTCACATCCATCCACCGGTTGTTTTCTAATTCTTCCAGGCTTTTATTTATATCAATCATCATTCTATTTTTTAGCTGCTTCGGCGGCGGCGACATCTTTTTTAGCCTTACTTAACAAATCTGTCAGTTTATTCTTTTCTTCTGTTAATGTTTTCCTTAACGCATTTGCTTTTTCCAGGCTTTCCCCTTCAAATTTACCTTTATTTATGTCTTCTGTTAATTTCCCTAACTGTTTCCCTACACCTCCTAAAGCATCCTCGACTTCCTGCAGGTGATTATATACTTTACCTGTTACATCGTTGACCACTGGGTTCCCAGCAATATCCTTTAATGCACCTTGAATATCGGATTCTTGCAAATGGGATAATTGGTTGCTAAATTTTGCGGCATATTCAGCAAGTAGTTCACCACCGACTCCTTTCACCATTTTTGCAGCCGCGCCGAGAACTTTTTCCGCAGGGATAAAGGAAATTCCTAATATTGCCCAATCAGCTGCTGAAAGTTTTTCCCCATTAGCAATTTTCTTAAATTGATCTACAGGAAGGAGTAATTTTGCTTCGAGCTTAATATTATAAGAAAACTGTTTATATTCTGGGGTCGCCATTACGCCGCCTTGTGAAATTACTGCTTGCTGTGGCTGCTGATCGTCATTTTTTGGAGGGTTCATCATCATTTGTGTTTGCTCAGCAGTATAACCAGAAATAGCCGTAGCATCAACAGCAGCCGTACTTCCATGATTAGGCAATTCTTCGGCTCCTCTTGCGGAAGAATAGGGTTCCAAACCATCTAAATCAATTGCTTGTATTGGCGTATTGCCTGCAAACGAATATGGTGTATAAAAAGGATATTTTGCTGCCAAAGGATCAACACTCATGAACCTACCGAGCCTTGGATCGTAATATCTGAATCCATAATCATACGCATCATCAACCCCGTATATTTGGTCTACATGCTCTTTACCATTGAACGCATACCTGTAGGAACTGTCTCCACTGAGGAGATATGACCGCCCGGGCTCGACCATACCAAATGGATAATAATCTTGTGCATTAATTACAAGGGGAAGATAGTATTTTACAAGAGTATCAGTTGTGACAGTATCAACGGGTATCTTTTTATCGCTAACAGTTACTAAAACATTACCTAAGTGATTGTCTAATTCATATTGTTTTTGACCTTCTAAATAATTTATTGTTAATGAATCTATTGTACCTACACCGACCGACGGCTTCTGCATCCTTAACAATGTGTCAAGAGAACCAATTCGAGATGAGCCATAAATATCCCATTCGGTCAATCTTACTGTATCTTTCTTTCTATCATAGACCGCAATTATATTGCCTTGGACATTTCTTGCATACAAAGCAGTATCGGATGTCGATGAATGTGGGTAGTACCTTTTCTCTAATCGGTTTCCCATCGGGTCATAGAAAAATACTATGCTGTCACCATTGTATTTTTTTACTTCTTTTATCTTTCCGTAAATCGTCCATATTATTGTGTCAAGCCCGCCTGCACTATCCTTTGCCAACTCTCCAATTCCGTTATATTGGTAATTGCGATTGCTCGTCTCATTATCAATGTCGACCGTGTAATTAGTTGCTCCGACTGCATCATTCACCTGTGCTAACTGGTCTCTGCCTTTTGTATAATGATATGTTAAACTATCCATAGCGAGAGGCCCAACTGCTGTATTTCCATGTCTTAGATACAACAGAATATTTCCGTTTTCATCATAGCTTACTTTCTCCTTTAAATCATTCATGCCTGTACGTGTAGTCCAGCTATTTGTGCCAGGATTCTTAAATAGACTATCTCCTACGTATCTGTTTAACTGGTCATACTTATAAATAGAGCCCACTGTACCTGGTGAAAGATTATCCACAGAATACGTTGTGCCTGCTATGTTCCCATTATACAAACTTGTTATGGGTAGGCCAGTAGCCTCAAAATTTATTGAGGCAATGGAACGGTAGTCGCCATTAAAATAATTAAGTGTATATCCAAATGCATCTCTTGCAATTGTATTATTAGCATCATGCACATTGCCATCTTGTCCCATGTCGTAGCTTGGGTTAGTGATGCTACTGTTCATCCCTTTTATCCATCCATTTAATGTGTATGCGTAGTCAAGCCCTTGAACCTGTCTTCTTCCTATAACTTCTCTTGCCAATGGCCCATGGTCATAATATTCATAACTGGCATCATTTTCCCAGAAAAGGCTATCCCGGCTGGTTTGAACTCCGGTTATTCTGTTATCTGCATCATATTCGTAGCTGTGCATAAACTGGTCTATACTATCCTGCTGGTAAACCAGCTCATTTACTTTTCCACTTACTAAATCATAATAGTAATCTAATCGCTTATACCTCTGCTTTACAATAGTATCGTGCGGTACATCTATTATAATCGTAGCAACATTCCCCTCAATGTCATAACTATAATGAATTGCGTTATCGTAAGTCTTAATATTATAATCATTCTTCTCTTCATAAGTAATACTTGCAATTCTCTTACGCAAATTTTGCTGTGCCAATGGTATATTACTGTACGTAACACTATCATAATAAGTATGTGTTACTTGAGTTTTAGTGCCGGTGTTTATAAAGTTTTGTAATTCTGCATCCTTCCTAGTGAAAGTATCAGGTAAAACAGGCAATACTCCATAACTTATGGTACAACCATCGCAATGAAAGCAGCTCGGAAGGTTCTGCGGTACAGTACTTACCCGGGCACCCCCTCCACCCATACCTACGAAGCCTATCTCAATTCTTCCTGGCAAGTGGATATATGGGGCAAGCTGCGCAGCCTCAAAAAGGCCGAATTAGCCGCCTTCCTTCAAAGCGACGCCTATCGCCGAGATGTGCAAACACAGCTCGTGACCAGCATTGCCACCGACTACTATGCCTTGCAGGCCTATGACGAGCAGCTACGCATCACTCTGGCGACCGTCGAAAACCGCAAAGAAGACATCACGACTACGCAATCCCTCATGGACGCCGACGTGCTGACGGGTGCCGCGGTCATGCAAAGCCAGGCCGGGCTCTATTCCGTAGAGGTTACCATCCCGGATATCCGCCAGAACATCCACCAGACCGAAAACGCCATCTGCCTGCTGCTAGGCCGCAACCCCGGCCCCATCGCCCGCGACAGCCTATACAAAACACCGACCGACACCAACTTGCATATTGGCTTCCCCGTTCAGTTGCTCGCTAACCGGCCCGACGTACAGGAGGCAGAGTTCCAGCTACGCTACTATACCGAGCTCACTAATGTGGCTCGGACCTATTTCTACCCAGCGCTTACCATAACGGGAGAAGGGGGCCTGTCGTTCAGCAGCTTAACCAATTTTTTCAATGCTCCGGCTTTCTTTGGCAATCTTGTCGGTGGCCTTACCCAGCCCATTTTCCAGAATGGCCTCAATCGCCAACGCCTAGAAGTAGCCAGGGGACAGGAACAGGAATACCTACTCACATTTGAAAAGACACTTCTCACTGCAGGCGGCGAAGTCTCGAACGCCCTTTTCAACTACCACGCTGCCATTGATAAGATTGATACCCGCGCAAAGGAGATCCACTTCCTCCAAAAATCTGTCGATTTTACTAAGGAGCTCATGAAGGCTGACGCCAAGGCTAACTATACCGACGTCCTCACCTCCGAACAAAACCTGCTGGCCGCCCAACTCGAAGGGGTCGATGACCGACTCCAGCAGCTCGAGGCGGTCGTCACACTCTATACCGCCTTAGGTGGCGGTTGGAAATGATATTCCTGCTATTATTCTTCCCAGACACTGCGCTATATAGTCTGTTTTTGTCCTATCAACACAGACTAAGTTTGTTGTTTATCACGATAAAACTTCTTCATAAGTTATACTATAATATTACGGTCAGATAGCATCGTTATTCAACGTGCATCTTCCTATGTAATATCTTTTCGATCTTGGGATTTTGAGTTATCTGGGCACATGTCTTATCACACAGAACAGAATCGTTGTTTATCAGGGATACCAGTTTTGAAATCATCAGATTTTGCATGGCTGTATCCTTTTTCATTATATCGCTTGCCATTACAGTTTTCATAAGATCACAATTGCCCTTCATCATTTCTATCGATGCACTGCTGCTTGTAAGATCGTTTACCATCTCAAGCGCCATGTTATGGTCATTACATATTGCCGTCATTATATCATGACGCATACTGTTATCCTTAAGCAATTCTTTCGCATTTGGCTTCCGTGCACATGCGGTCAAGAACACAAGCCAGGTTAAAAGTAAAATTCCACATAAATTTTTCATGTTATTTGGTATGATTAGGTTTCACAATCAAAGGTATGGTGCATTTAGAATGGAAATATTATACTGTTTTGGAATTAAACTGCAACTTTCATACATTCTCTCGTATAGAAGTCTTCTTTTTTAATCCTACTCACCAGACTTCATGAAACAAAATTTACCAACTCTGAATCATGTAAGATTTTCCTGCAAATATGTAAAGCTTTATAGATCGAATGCCTTCATATTTGCCTTGTCATTATTTACACCAAAAAAAATGAAGACTTAGGCCTTACTCATCAAATCAGAGGATATAAGTCTATCTGTTGAAGCACAAAAGGACATCGAAAACCATAAAAAACTGCGGATCATTTGTTGGCGGCAACGATAAATCATTACAAAGCGATCAGCCATCTGGAGGAAGGCAATTATAAAAAGGCTGCCGAGTGCGCTATGTTAGCAGAAAAACACCTTGGCCTTGCCGGCGAAGCTAAAAAAGAAGATCTGATATATCATACCACTCACGATTAAATTCATCCCCTCCCCTCTCTTATGTATGGGGAAGAGAAGGGAAGATTTGAGGATAGGATTAGAGGGATGAATTATTATTGTACAAAACTAAATGATGCTATTCAAAAAAACGTCAGTATAAATACTGATTTTAAAAATATAATTATTAGAAGTTCATTTTCCAATTCAATACCAAGCCCAGTAAAATATCATCTCTGGTTGAGACATCGTCCCACATTCGTATGTTTACTATTTCGTTCTTGTTGTTATCGTCATAATAAACAGAAACTATATGACCATTCATTCTATATATCCCGATCTTATATATTCCGTCTTGCCATATTTCGCTGAACTTGCCTTTATCCCATAACATGATGGCTTGTTCTCCCAATGGTAAAGAATTGAATTCTGCCGGGCTCATCTTATTATCGGATTGAACATAAAATCGGATCGTATTTTACTTGACCTATACTTATAATGATTTGACGACACTATAAATAGAAACCTGCTTTTTCTAGAGTTCTATTTCTTTCTGCACTCACCCTTATACATTTAGCCTGTGCAACATACCAGTCAATTCGCGCAGAAATCTATTTCTCTATCTCCTTTATTCTCTCCATCGCCTCGCATAAAATCATAATTACGAGCTTCACGGCATCTATATCACCCCACGTATCAACCATTTGGTAAACATCATGAAATTCTTGATTTTCTATGTTTTTTCGGAATAGATGCCAATCAATGCTGTTTGATTTTATTTCAGGTTCCATGTGTTTTCTAAATTTAGAATAAAATATAAACGGTTACATTTTATTATAAATAGGGAAAGGAAATAATTGTGAAAGTTTTTGAGGCTTCTAAAATCAATACAGTTCAGGCAGCATTTATTTGAGAAAGGCTTTCCAATCCAGCATTATGCAACTTGGTCAGCCGTTTTACTTTCATTACCGTTGCCAAGGAAAATTTAAATAGCGTTGCTGTTTTTCTTAATGAGAATCCTTCATTAAGCACCATCGCAACCCAGGAATATCTTTCCAGAAATTTCTCCGTAGAAACCTTGCTATCTTTTGGTCTACCGCAATGCACTCCATTAGCCTGTGCCTTGGCAATACCACTCTTAACACGGAATATTAAATTGGACCTTTCAAGGGTGCTGAACTGATTTATAACCGCCACAAGCATATCCACCATTGGGTTTCTCTGACCTTTATCATCCAGAGTTGCTATGTTCATATTCTGCAGGTAAATAGGTATTTTATATTCTGTGAGTTGCTCAATCACTTTTTGTACTTCAAAAGCATTACGCCCTATTCTACTAAGCTCGCTGACAAGAACCATATCAAACGCTTTATCCATGCCACGTTGCAGAATACTTTGTATTGCCGGTCGTTTCTCATTCTTTACAGCTCCGCTGATATTTTCACTGATTACATCAACAACTTGCCAGCCATTTCTATTGGCGAAATTTGTTAAATCATCAATTTGTCTTTCGGTATCCTGTTTTACAGTGGAACAACGAACCCAGATCAAAACTCTCTTTTCCATATTATTTTTAGTTTTTCTGTACTGAAATAAGGATTAACTTCCTAACAAGCTACTTCGGTGAAGAATATGTTAAAGAAATTGCCCACTTAAAAAAATGATGGAGACAGTAGATATGTAATAGCTGCTGGTAAAGCAGTTGTGGCAGATAGGCCGATTATTGTTGAAGTAAAGGAAAGTTAATCTATCAAGATATTGGTAATTAATCTAGTCTAGTCTAGTGGTAGGACTATAATTAACTAGGAGTTGTGAATAAAGTATAATATATTCGATTCATTTAAAGTGGCTTTCACGACCAGCAAATTAATGGTAGATAATTTTAAAGAACTCAGTCCCGAATTCAGTCAAACGTTTATACGTGTTTATAGGATTGTGTAAGACTTATTTATTAGCGGGTTATCTTAAAGCTGGCTCTATACGTGTTTATATCAGTTTATAAGGCTTTTGCACCTGTTTCGCTCGGGACTTGAACCCTTTCTTTTCCGTAACTTCACTTATTAGTCTATTCATCTTATAATTTAATGACCTAGAATTAATATAATAGGTGTTATCTATGGTAGATTAATTCCATTCATTAGAGCGTTTTGCGCCCCATACATCATTTTATCAGTATACTGCGCATAACGCAAGGTGGTTTCTATTTTGGAGTGCCCCGCCTGTTTAGCAGCAGCATAAATCCCTTCACTCTCGGTTACCCTTATTATTGCAGTAGCTCTTGCACAATGAGATGTAATATGCTTATTTATCCCTGCTTTCCTTATTAACCCTTTAATATTTCTATTATAGTTAGATTGGCTGGTTAACTCTGTAAAGATGTAATCCTCATCTCCCTTTCTTTCACCTAGCATTCTAATAATTTCATCCGAAAGAATCATATTAACCTCATTCCTTGTTTTACCCCTTATAAATGAAAGCTTAAATACTGGCTTTTTACCACCTTGAAAATTAATAGTCTTCATTTCTATTTGTTTCCATTTCAATCTTTTCAAATCGTCATAAGACACACTCGTTAAGCACTCGAAAAGAAATATTTCTTTATATCTATTATTCCATTCAGTTTTAATAATTGTGTTTATTTCATGTTCAGTTAACACATCTTTTTTAACTGCTTTGCCAGGTATTCTTTTTACGCTAATTTTTTGCAAAAATCCTTCATCAGCAGCCCTATTGAGTGCATGGAAGAAAACCGCAAAATAAACAGATGCAGAATTTTGCTTCGTTCTAGCTAATAGGAAATCACGAAAATCAATTATAATCTCTTTCGTGATTTCATTAAAGGTCAAAGATGAATTTCCCCTAAAACTTTTAAATAATTGAAGCGAAAAATGGTAAATTCTCTTTGTATTCATATTTAATTGGGATTGACCTATATTCTTAAAATACGAAATGAAGTCTCCTTTAATCTCTGTAATTTCACCACTATAAGTCAACCATTTCGGGTTGGATTGTTCAGCATCCCTTTTCATCATCGCCTCCTCTCGGCTATCTGCTTTAAATCGTTGCTCAAATTCTTTTAAATACTTACCAGTAGTTTTATGATAATATTTCAGGCGATATGAGGTTTTATCGTCTACTAAATAGACTCTCACCTTGTAATTTATCTTAGTATTTTTCATGATCAAATTTTAATTAATACAAATCTTAGAATTGATAGGCTATTGATGCACATTTTTGTTGTTTTTTCCAGAAATGGAAAAAAAGTACTGAAAATGAAAAAAACCATTAGGTATTTGTATGTTAATAAGTTTTTCAAAAAAAACCTTAAAACCCTCTGGCAAAGGGTAAAAAAAGCCCTTAACAGACTATTATGAACCTTTACATAAACAGTCCAAAAGTTAATGAACTGTTAATTAGAACGGATGGCTCGGATAATAGATTTAAATTAGCATCGATGAGAAAGAATACTATCCGTCTTGTTATATTGCTTGGTACAGTATCTGTAATAGGCATAATACTTATACAAATATATTGGGTAAGGAAAGCCTTTGACCTGAAAGAGAAACAATTTGACCAGACCATTCAGATAGCCCTGAGGAACACTGCTGAAAAACTAGCTGATTACGGACAATTCGCACTTCCTAACCAGAACCTCATCAACCAGGTTTCTACAGACTACTATGTAGTAAATGTCAATAATAGTATCGACGCTAAGGCTTTAGAATTCTACCTGGTAAGTGAATTCGAGAAACTTGGAGTAAATACTGATTTTGAATATGGTATTTATGATTGCTCCAGCGATAAGATGGTTTATGGTAATTACATTACCGTAACTAAAACAGTAGAAAATAAGCCGTTAAAAAATCTACCTAAGCTTGGTAAGTTCGTCTATTATTTTGGTGTTTATTTTCCTGAAAGATCAAGCTATATCATAAGCAAGATGGACAATTGGGAACTTACTTCAATTATACTGCTGGTTGTAATTGTATTCTTCGGATATGCTATGTTCATTATACTTCAACAAAGGAGATTATCAGAAATTCAGCGTGACTTTATAAACAATATGACCCATGAGTTCAAAACCCCTTTATCTACTATTGTAATATCATCTGAAACCTTATCAGATTCCGGAATAGTTAACACACCGGAAAGACTCTCTACCTATGTCGGTATTATAAAAGAAGAAGCGGAGCGATTAAACAGGCATGTAGAGCGTGTATTACAAAGTGCAAAAACAGAACGAAGCGGATTTAAGTTGAATAAAGAGATAATTGACTTACATGCTTTGCTAACAAACGTGCTTGATAATTTTAAAGTAAATATCCAGAATATAAATGGAAGAACTGAAGTAAATACGAATGCAGTTCATCATTTTGTGCTTGCAGATAAACAACACCTTACCAACGTTATATTTAACTTACTCGATAATGCAGTTAAGTATTCGGATAAGTCGCCGGTAATTACTGTCAGCACATATAATAACGGAAACAAACTCTTCTTATCTATAAAAGATAATGGTACTGGAATTGAGAAAGATTACAGGAAAAGGATCTTTGATAAGTTCTTCAGAGTTCCATCAGACAATGTACATAACGTAAAAGGGTTTGGATTAGGGCTGGCTTACGTAAAAAGCATAGTAACAGCTCACAAATGGAAGATACAGTTGGAAAGCGAGATAAACAAAGGGAGTAATTTCATCATTGAAATGCCAACACAAGACTAATGGAGGTGCAAAATGCTAAAATACTTTATGTAGAAGATGATGTTAATCTTGGCTATGTAACTAATGATAACCTTGTATTAAAAGGTTATAAAGTTGTTTATTGTAAAGATGGTAAAGCTGCAGTTGAAGCATATAACAAAGAACATTTTGACATTTGCATTCTTGATGTTATGCTTCCTGAAATTGATGGCTTTAGTATTGCGAGGTATATACGTGAAAATGATAAGGATATACCTATTATATTTATCACTGCAAAAACCATGAAAGAAGACCGGATAACAGGGTTTAAAACCGGTGCAGATGATTATATAACCAAGCCATTCAGTATAGAGGAATTATTACTCAGAATAGAGGTGTTTCTAAAAAGAAGTAAAGTAGTAGAAACTGCAAGCACACTTCCTAACCAATTTACCATTGGTAATTTCAGTTTCAATTTTGACAGCTTACAACTCGAAAGTAAAAAAGAGAAAATACAACTTACTTTGAAAGAAGCAGAACTTTTAAGGTATTTCTGTATGAACAAGGATAAAATATTGAAACGTGAAGAAATACTCAAAGACCTTTGGGGAGATGATGATTATTTTATGGGCAGAAGCCTAGATGTTTTTATATCGAGACTGAGGAAATATCTGGCTAAAGACACCCGGATAACGATAGAAAATATTCACGGTGTAGGCTTTAGGATGTACATAGCTACTAAGTAAATAAGAGTATATTTGCAGCCCAATTTAAAATACTCTTACTATGGATGCTCCTCACATTGCACGAAAAGCTAATTATCCGGTCGAACTTCAACCCGGTAAATATTATTGGTGTGCATGTGGCTTAAGCAATAACCAACCCTATTGTGATGGTTCACACAAAACCACTTCCTTCACGCCTGTTGAGTTTGAAATCACGGAAACTAAAACTGTGAAACTATGCGGTTGCAAGCATTCGGCAAAAATGCCTTTTTGTGACGGCGCACATAAGGTACTTTAGTAGTATATGCTATAAGGATTATTTTAACCCTTTTCATTAACAAATCACAGCCTAATTTTTAATGAACTTGTAGTTGTATTGTTTATTTCCATCTAACACAGATAGTAAATATAAACCCGGAGTAAAATCGGAAACATCTATCTTGCTTATATTTGATACAATTCTTCCTTCCTGAAATTCTTGTCCAAGTTCATTGTAAATAGAATATTTTGTATTGCTGCCCGCTATACTACTACTAACATATAATGTATTCGCTACAGGATTAGGATATACATTTAACTGAGCTTGATCTTTTACACCTTCTACTCCGTTTGGTCCATTCCACATTGCAATATTTTTAGCATATACTCCGCCAGCACTATCAAACCCACCACCGACATATAATTCATTATTATATACTGCCATAGCAGCTACTGAGCCTCCATTACTAATTCCAGTACCCAATGATGACCAGGAAGTGCCATTCCATTTTGCAATACAATTAATTGGTTTATCATTAACAGTATCAAAATAGCCACCAACATATAATTCATTATTATATGAAATGAGCTTGTTTACAGTTGCCCATGTCGCTTCTCCTGTTATACCCAAATCCAAAGGGAACCATATAGATCCATTCCACATAGCAATCCTGTTTACAGGGATGCCTCCTGCCGTATCAAACATTCCACCGGCATATAAATTACCGTTATATACCGCAAGTGTAAATATAGAACCTCCATCATTCACACTTTTACCAACATTTAACCACGACGTTCCATTCCACCTGGCAATTTCTTTTACAGGTATTCCGCCTGCACTATCAAAACCTCCGCCTGCGTAGAGCTCACCATTATAAACTGCAAGCGTAAATACTCCATCATCTTCATCAGCAGCATATACTCCTGTTCCCAATGATGACCAGTTGGAACCATTCCATTTTGCAATACCAAAAATAGCTTTACCATCAGCGCTATCAAATGAGCCGCCAGCATAAAGCGCACCATTGTATACTGCAAGAGAATAAACACCATATTCATCATCCTTTATACCCTTTCCTACAACACTCCATGAACTACCGTTCCACATAGCAATATCATTTGCTTTAATACCACCAATAGAATCAAACTCACCTCCTACATACAAATTACCATTATAAATAGCCATCGCATTTATATATCCTTTTGTACCTAGCCCAAGAGAACTCCAATTTGTACCGTTCCATTGTGCTATGTCATTTACACTCGTGTTCCCTGCGGTATTAAACTCCCCCCCTGCATATAAAACAGAATCATAAGAACATAAAGCCCATGTTGTAACAGCGCTGGCACCATTGACACCACCACCCACCGGGCTCCAATTTTGAGCTACAGCCAATGCTGCACCTAACAACCCTATCATGCACAGTGCTATTTTCTTCATAGAATAAAAACGTCTTGTTTTAATAGGTTCTTTGATAAATTAGAATTTGTATTGTTATAATAGCTATAACAATACTATTAGCCTTTGAAATATCAGACTAATTTTTAAAGAACTGGTAATAGAAGGTTACTCTTGCAACCAGATCATAGTCAAATTTCTCAACAGGAGTTAAATCGTTAGTTCTATTCGTAATACCATCATACCAAATATTTGGCATTAAATGTATTTGCTTAATAGGTTGAAAATCTAAACCAGCCACAAAATATGATTCAGTATAAGGATTATTCATTGAATAGTTATGGCTATTTACCGTAATCTGGTAATATACCGCATTGGGACTAAAGCCAGTTTGAGGGTTATACATATCATACCGCGCATACGCACTAAGTTTAGGGTCGCCGGTTTTTACATCACGCATTAATACAACAGCACCCATAATTGAAAAACCGGTCTGAATATCGTCCTGAAGAGTGTCACCACCAACCAGCATAGTGGAAGTAGGTGCAACTGCCACACTCGGAACATATACCATGTTCTTGTTTACCTGTTCAAAATATTCTGCACCTATATTGAAGTCCTTTGCTTTATAGCCTAGAAAAATTCTTTCTGTAATTACGTACGCATGGTCATCGTAACCCTGTAAATTTTGCCATTGCAGTGTACGTCCATCGCCATAAAGATCAAGAATAAGTTTATCGTTCAACATTTTCAAATAAATATCTCCATAATATTTCTTCCACACTGTATAAGACTGCAAAAGAGCATAGTTATCAGGCACAGCTCCCGTGCCATTACCAATCATAAAATTATAGCCAACACATGCTTTTTCCATTCCATTATCATCCTTAGTACTCCAAATTCTTCCTCCTAGATTTACACCCATATCATTAGATCCTGTTATACCTTTCATGTCCATAATTGTTCTGTCTATAGATCGGTAACCCCAAAAAGGTTCTTCTGTTATAGCAAAAGAAGGTGTAGTAATAATACCCAGGGAAAGTGTAGAACCTTTAAAAATATCATTCCACTCCATATTAGCATATTTCAAATAAAGAATCCTGTTTCCGTATTGATCTACAGTTGCGTGAATACTATAGGCATCATCACTACTTTCTTCATGAGCCATTACAGCATGAACAGAAAAGTTTTTATTGAAAAAATAATCATAACCTAAATATAAGCGTTGAAGCGAAAATGTATTCGCTCCTTTTGGTATTCCTGAATATTGTGTATTACCAGATCCTGCGGAATCAGCGTGAAGTTTTGTATAGTAGCTGCCAAACATATAACCCCAAAAATGCCCACGGGTTGAATCCGGTGATTCATTTGGGGTAACTGTTATAGGATAATTATGAAAGTCTGCAAATTGTGCGCTTGCAACACATAGGCTACACACCACACATACTACGACAAGTAATTTCTTCACTTATTATATATTATTAAGGTTAATAAAATAGAATTCAAACTAAAAGTTTAAACCGAGATTCTATTTGTTGATAGTTATCTTCTCGCAAACATTAATTTTTTCACCGGTAATGTTCACAAAATAAATGCCGTTTGAAATATCATCTGTATTCATGGTATACGAATTATCGCCTGGTTTCAACTCAGTTTTCATCTCTTTCACAAGTCGGCCGGTCATATCATACAAACCAATATTAGCATTACCCTCAGCAATTGATGTAACTTTTATATTAACCGCATTTTTTGCCGGAACCGGCCCCGTGCTTACTTTATTTACAGTTTTAATAATTGAATTAATACCTGTAACTAGCCATACAGTGTTCGGAACATCAACACCGGTTGCGCTTGAACCGCAAAGTGGTAAGCCATACATATCTTCAACCGTTTTTAGAATATCATAATGAGTAAGAGTAGCAGTACAGGTTCCACCTTTTACTATACCGCCACAAAATAACAATGGAATATTATTTGAATGGCCTCCATCATCTTCATCCCATATTACTATAACAAGGGTATTATTAACTGGGTTTGCAGCCCAACGAACTAATGGCATCATGTTTCGGCGGAACCAGGTATCGCCATTAGAAATAGCTGTAGAAGCCGGGCTAAATGGATCATGCATATCATCAGTTGAATTAGGTATTACCCATGATACTGTTGGTAATGAACTGTAATGAAGTGAGTCAGGATAATATGTACCTACAGGGAACATCGGTAAATCAGAATTAACTGGAATAGTGTCTTTCGTTCCGTTTATACCGTTATCACCATTCATCCAGTTGATCCATGGACAGTGCTTGGTATAGTACGGAGATACGTCACCTGCATTCCCCCAACCTGGTGAAGGCTGAGTTTCAGAATACCCAACAAATGTGTACCCTCCGGTAATTAATGAAGAACCTAAGTTACAATCATTAAACGGAGCATTTGATGCAGGACCACTTTCATCTGCAGTTATTCCCTGATTGGAACCGGAAAATAAATCAAGATAATTTGGTTCACTTGGGTGAGTAATTGCATAGGCTGCTGTAAAATTAACCGTTGTAGAATCTTTAGACAACGCAGTTAATGTAGGAGCATACGCTGAACCAATAATTTCAGTACGGGCATAATTTTCTTCCAATACAAATATAACGTGAGCAGGTTTTACAGGCACCTGTGCCTCAGCTTTCAGACTGAATAATATTAAACAAAGTGCACTACAAGCAAACGTAATTTTTTTCATTTTAATTTAGATTTATTGTTGTTTTTAAGGCAGCGCAATATTAGAAAGACAATCTAAATCAATCTGACACTCAATATTAAGGAATTGTTAAATTCATTTTCGCTATTACGAAACACTTGTTTCTCAATACCTATTAGCTTGAATTTATTTCTTTTTAAATTTTGGTTTATGCATTTCCAATTACTGAATTGCATTTCAAATCAAATAATCAATACGTATAATTAACCTTGGCTTAACGCAAAGTAAATTGTGGTTTACTTCTTTTGCAACGACAAAAAAAGCGCATTTCACTAATTCGCCTATTTGTACAAATAATATAAACACAATTATCATGAAGAAAAAACATTTCTACTATTTATCAATGGCATTTATGGGCCTTATGGGGAACGCAAATGCACAATGTGCCTGGGAAAGCCTTGGGCCAAAAGATACTAACCAGATTGCATTCGGCATAGCCGAATACACATCTGTTGCTGTATCGCCAGCTACTAAAAGTACATACGTAGCATTTTACGATGAAAACTATTGGGGCGCTTCTGTAAGAGAATACAATGCTGGACAATGGTCTCAGGTGGGAAGTCATACTATAGTACGTGGTAAAACATTATGGGAATCTATGGCAGTTGATAAATCAGGCACTCCTTACATGGCTTGCCAGAATCCTAATAAGACTTTACATTGCTCAGTATTTCAATGGACCGGTTCTGCATGGGATACATTAGGCCAGTCTTCATTTACAAATCCTGCTCAATATATTTCGTTGGCTACCGATAAAAATGGTGTACCTTATGTTGCTTACGAAGATTTAGGTAAATCAGATAAGCTTGATGTATTTATGTACAATAGCGGAACAATGGCATGGACACCTGTAGGTGGTTCACTTGCTATATCTCAAGGGCAAGCACAATACATTAGCCTTGCATTTGACACTGTAAATAACATACCTTATGTTGCATTTGAGGATGGCAAACACGGAGATAAGCTTATGGTATATTCTTATAACGGCGCTACTTGGTCAACAGTTGGTGGTATTGCAGATACTGCAGGTATCAGTTCAGATACAGCTTCATGGGTATCTATGTCAATTGACAAAAACGGTCATCCTTATGTAGCATATTCTGATGCCTCTGTAACAGGCGGCGTTTCTGTTATGACTTACAATGGCGCAACATGGGCAGCTGTTGGAACCGCTTCAACAACAACTGGTGGCCCAGCTACATATATTGGAATTGGAGTTGATAGCGTTGATAATATTTATGTTGCTTATGCTGACGGATCTCAATATGGTGGCGGTGGTGTAAGTATAGTTGGCTATACCGCATCTACAAGTAAATGGGCTTATGTAGGTGGTTCATACAAAATCTCCCAGGCTATTTCTGCTAAAGGAGCAAAGTATCTTACACTTGCGATGGACAACAGCGGATCACCTTCAATTGTTTATGAAGACGGAGGAGTTGGAGATCACGCTGAAATGTTCAAGTGGAACAGCACCAATAAATATTGGGCTTTACAACGTGGCCTCGGATTCTCTGCCACATCAGGCACAAATAACGGGATAGCAAACTATATTTCTATAGGTGTTAGCCCCTCAAGTACGGTTTATGCTGCATATACCGATGGGAACAACGCCAGTAAGACTTCTGTTATGAGCTATAGTGGTTCTACCTGGAGTGCTGTTGGTACCCCTGTTTCTTCAGGCCCTTCAAAATATAATCAAATTGGCTTTGATAAAGCAGGCGATCCTATTTGTATGTTCTCTGACGATTACGCAACTCCGAAGTATAGCGTTTCTGCTATGATCTACAAGAGTGGTGCATGGACAGCTATCGGAACAAACTCAAATGCTGTAAGCGGCACAAACTGCTACTATGTATCAATGGCAATTTCTTCTTCAGATACTATCTATGCAGCGTTCCAAACAGGTAACTACCACATGTCTGTTATGAAATGTGCGGTTACAGGTTCTACCTGGACAAATGTTGGTTCCGCAGATGTTAATGGAGATAGCGCTTCTTTCGAAAGTATTGCAGTAGATAAAAATGGTGTACCTTATCTTGCCTTTATTGATAATGCAACAAATGCAAGTGGAGTTTCAGTAATGAAATATACGGCTGGAGCATGGCAATATGTTGGAATGAGAAATTTAGATAGCGGACAAGCTGTTTATCCTTCACTCCAAATTGATCCAAACGATAATACACCTGTTGTGGCTTATTCACAGTATGCAGGTAGTTATAATGCACACTGCAAAAAATGGAATGGCTCTCAATGGGTATATATTGGAGCTCCAGGTGGTTTCTCAGAAGACTGGACAGATTATATGAACCTTGCTATTGATAAGACTGGCAACTATTATGTAGCTTACCAGGATTGGGGTAACGAACAGATAAACCTTGGCCAACGTAATATTACTGTTGAAAAGTTCATGCCAAACTATGATACGGCATGGCAGGTTTTACCTCCAAGCACTTCAACTTCTTTATCTGGCTCAAGCTATCAGGCTCTTTCTTTTGACCCTGCTGGTAACTTATACATAGGTTATTCTGCTATGAGCGGTTATGTAAAAGAATTAGGTTGCCCTTCTGCAGTTAATGAAATTACTGGGAACAGTAATTTAGTAAGTGCAAACTTATATCCTAACCCTAATACAGGTTCATTTACAGTTTCTGTGGAAAATGTAAATGAAAAATCGCACATTTATGTGTACAATGTATTAGGTCAGAATGTGTATACAGCACAATTAACTGCTGACAAAACTGAAGTTAAACTGAATAATGCAACTACAGGTATTTATTTGTACAGAATACTTACTGATAGCGGCAAGGTAATTTCAACAGGAAAATTGATAATTAAGTAATAATGTTTTTTTGATTCTAAGGAAAAGCAACATATCCGTATGTTGCTTTTCCTTTTATAAAAAGTGGGTAATTATAAATTCTTTATAATAGTTTCAATAATAAATACCAAGTCATGAAAAAAAATTCCATCTTATTACTATTCGCCTTAGGTCTGTTTATACAGGCAAGCGCCCAGATATTCGGACCAGGGCATCATATTATCTGTTACTCAACCCACCCGGTAGATACTACTGTTGCCAGGCCTGGTAATAAGGCAAAGGCATTAATACGCTGTGGTGGTGATACACTTATTAATTACATTAATCGTGCAAAATACACTCTTGATATTGCGCTTTATGATTATGTTGAAGATAGCAACTGGTATGAAGGTGGTTATGTGCCTCCAATACACAAAGCAATAAACAATGCTTTTGCACGTGGTGTAAAGATACGTTGGATACATAACCCTAGTGATTCATCAAAAGGCTTTGCAAATGCTATTACACCAAACTATGGGCTAGATAGTTTAAACAAGGCAATTCCCACTCTTCCGAGGACAGACAACAGTTATATAATGCACAATAAATTTGTAGTAATTGATGGCCGGGCATCAAACCCTAATGATGCTATAGTATGGACAGGTTGCATGAATTGGGAACCAGGACAAATAGATAAGGATATAAACAATATTATTATTTTCCAGGATTCTGCGTTGGCTCACCATTACCTTACTGAATTTAACCAGATGTGGGGCGATACCGCGGAAGGCAGCCAACCGGCTCCGTCAAAAGCATTATTCGGAGCTAACAAAAAACCGAGTACCAATGATATTTTCTATATTGACGGTCATAAGGTTGAAAACTATTTTAGCCCTATGGATAAGGTAAGCAACCATATTGTTGCTACTGAACAGGCAGCAAAAAGTGAAATAGATTTTGAAATGTTCACCTTTACTTATACTGCAGATGATGCGCCTATGGTTACTGCATCTAAAAACGGCTTAGCCGTACGTGGTATTATGGATCAGTCAGCTGTCGGATACCAGCCATATAGTGACCTCAATAATCAATTGGGCGGAAATTTACAGATATATGCCGGGTTACCTGGTTACGATAACAATTCAATATGTCATAGTAAATACATGATCATTGATCCGTGTGATCTGAATGCTGACCCTATGGTATTTACTGGTTCTCACAACTGGAGTGCATCGGCCAATCAAGGCAATGACGAAAACACCGTAATTGTCCATGATTCTTCTATAGCCAACCAATATTACCAGGCATTCCATTCCGATTTCGAGGCGGTATCAAGCGGAACAAACCTGCCTCAAACTTGTATTCCTCTTGGAATAGAACCTTTAAAAAATACTGATAAAGTGACATTTTACCCTAACCCGGCAAACAGCAATTTAAAAATTACCTATACCATGCCGGGCAACACCGTTCGTTACATGATATATGATATTACTGGACAGCTATTATTATCCGGCAATCTCGATGCCAGGTATGTAAATACTGTTGAAATCAATTCTCTTTCTTCAGGAATGTATTTGTTACAGGTAACAAATAACAATGAAGAATTTACAGGCAAGTTCATTAAACAGTAAAGCTCACTATATTATAAAAAAGGGCTGCCAATTGGCAGCCCTTTTGCTGTTTACCCGCCAAGGATTGATGCAATAAAACTGGTTGTGCTGATATAACAGCTACATTTGTAGCCTATGAATTTACTATCAGTAGAAAATCTATCAAAGTCTTATAGCGATAAGCAACTGTTCACCAACATTAGTTTTGGCATTGAACACGGGCAAAGAGTGGCACTTGTTGCAAGGAATGGCGCAGGAAAATCAACGCTGCTCAGAATTTTAAGTAAAGATGATATTGCGGATAAAGGAATAGTAACATTCCGTAACGATGTGAATATCTCGTTTCTTGAACAGGAGCCTGTATTCAGGCCAAATGACACTGTTTACCAGGCGCTTTTTCATTCCGGCAATGCTATGCAAAAGGCTATAAGTAGTTACGAAATTGCGTTAGAGAAACACGAAGAAGACCCATCACCACAAAACCAGAAATTGCTTGAAAAAGCAATGGAACAAATAGAAATTGAAGACGCCTGGAACTATGAAAATAAAGTAAAACAGATTCTTACTTCCTTAAATATTCACCATTTAGAACAACAAGTAAGTTCTCTTTCAGGTGGAGAGAAAAAAAGATTAGCGGTTGCCAGGGTTCTCATTGAAGAACCGCAATTATTGATTATGGATGAACCAACAAACCATCTCGATCTCGATATGATAGAATGGTTGGAAAATTATTTTGTTCGGAATGATGTATCGCTTCTGGTTGTTACGCACGACAGGTATTTTCTTGATAATGTATGTACAGATATTCTTGAATTAGATAATGGCAACTTATACCGCTACCGGGGAAATTACGAATATTTTATTGAGAAAAAGGCAGAAAGAGAATTTAATGAATCTAAAGAACTGGAAAGAGCCAATAACCTTTTCAGAAGAGAATTGGAATGGGTAAGAAAAATGCCAAGAGCAAGGGGAACTAAGTCTAAGTCGAGAATTGATGCATTTAATAAGCTTGATGAATCACTCTCAGGCAGGAAGAAACAAAGTGATCTTCAGCTCAGTGTAAAAATGAGCCGCATAGGAGGAAAGATACTGGAGCTAAAAAAAGTAACTAAGAGTCATGGGGAGAAAGCAATACTGAAGGGCTTTGATTATACTTTTAAGAAGGGAGAAAGAATTGGTATTGCAGGAAAGAACGGAGCAGGCAAAACTACATTCCTGAATATTATTACAGGCGCTGAACAACCCGATTCGGGTAAAGTAAATGTAGGAGAAACAATTGTGTTTGGTTATTATTCACAAAAAGGAATACCTATAAAGGAAGATAAACGTGTAATTGAAGTTATTAAAGAGATTGGAGATTTCATTCCCATGGGCGATGGCACTAAAATGACTGCTTCCCAACTACTGCTATTGTTTCAGTTCTCAGCAGAAATGCAATATACTTTTGTATCAAAACTTAGCGGCGGAGAAAAGAAGAGACTATACCTTCTTACGGTGTTAATGAAGAATCCTAACTTCTTGATACTTGATGAACCAACGAATGACCTTGATCTTATTACCTTAAGTACGTTAGAACAATTCCTGCTCGATTTTCAGGGTTGCTTAATTATTGTTTCGCATGACAGGTACTTTATGGACAAACTTGCAGATGAGCTTTTCATATTAACAGGAGATGGTAATGTGAAAATATATAATGGCAAATATTCTGACTTCAGGGAAGAGGAAAAGGAAGAAAAAAGAATAGAGGCTCAGCAGAAAACCAAAGAAGAAAACACAACTATTGCCGCACCTATAGCAACAAAACCTAAACAAAAAGCCAGCTATAAAGAGAAGTTCGAATTTGAGACGCTTGAAAAGGAAATTGCTAAACTTGAAAAGCAAAAGACAGTTTTAACAGAAGAGCTAGACAATGCCGATATAAATCACGAAGATTTGATGCGTGCCTCTAAAGAATTTGGGGAAATTACAAGGTTGCTTGACGAGAAGCAGATGCGATGGCTTGAATTAAGTGAGTTAATGAGCTAAGATGACTTACCTAGCTTTCCTGCTATAAAACCGGTCGTCCATGCGGCTTGAAAATTAAACCCACCGGTAACTCCATCTATATCGATTACTTCACCTGCAAAATACATTCCCGGGCAAACTGTACTTTCCATAGTACTAATTGATACATTATTTAAGCTAACGCCACCGCAAGTAACAAATTCCTCTTTAAAAGTAGTTTTTCCCTGTACTTTATATTCGTCATTTAACAAGGTATTCAATAATCTGTTTTGGTTTTTCTTACCTAACCCGTCCAATGTTATATCCGGGCTAATATTAAGTTTCGTGAGAAGAAACAAATAGAGACGGTTGGGTAATTGAAAAGAATTAGTATTACTGATCTTTCGCTTAGGATGGAGTTCCGTTTCACCTAATATCAGCTTACGTGCCTGTTCTTCATTAATATCGCCCAGCCAATTAACATGTATTTTGAAGTTATAATTAAGATCACTCAGAATCCGTGCACCCCATGCAGAAGTTTTAAGAATTGCAGGGCCACTCATTCCCCAATGCGTAATTAATAAAGGGCCACCGCATTTCAGATCCGTCCCAATTACTTTTACAGTTGCATTCTCCACCGATACACCCATTAAAGCCTTAATTGGTTCATCGGGCATGTTAAATGTAAATAGTGACGGCACAGGCGATTCAATTGTATGACCTAATTCCTGGAGCCATTTAAAGCCTTCTATTTTAGGCGAACCTCCACTTGCTATAATTACTTTATCAAAGTAATCTATCTCTTCTCGGAAGGTTAATTTAAAACCTTCTTCTTCTTTCTCTATCTTCATTACAGGCTTCTGCAATTGAATAGAGATGTCCAATTTTTCAGTTTCCTTAACCAGGCAATTAACTATAGTTTGAGAATCATCAGTAACAGGAAAAATTCTATTATCTTCTTCTGTTTTAAGTTTCACTCCCCTACTCTCAAACCACTTTACAGTATCGTTCGTATTATATTGAGTAAAGGCTTTTTTCAGCTGTTTCTCACCTCTTGGATAGTATTTTGCTAATTGAGAGATTGAAAAACAGGCATGCGTAACATTACATCTCCCTCCACCAGACACCCTAACTTTAGCCAATATCTTATCTGATTTTTCATATATAGTAACTATGGAGTCAGGATAATGCAATTTACAGGAAATGGCTGCGAAAAAACCCGCTGCACCTCCACCTATAACCGCAATCTTTTTATTCTGTTGCATGCACCAAATGTAAATATAAGAAAGCAAAAAGGCGGACAGATAAAAATATTTCCAATTATTAATTACTGCAACAGGTTAATAACAGGCTACTTCAGGGTGAGTTATTAACAAAATGGCTGATTTATCAACTATTCAGGCATATTATCATGAATAAACATACTGTTTATTGGCTGTTTAGTATACATTAGCTGTAATTAATTAATCATTAACCCAAATTTTAACCAAAATGAACAAATCAGAATTAGTAGACGCAATGGCATCAGAAGCAAAACTTTCTAAAGTAGATGCAGAAAAAGTGCTTAGCGCTTTTGTTAACCAAACAACCAAAGCTCTTAAGGGCGGACAACGTGTTGCTTTAGTAGGTTTCGGTTCTTTCTCTGTAACTAAGAGAGCTGCTCGTAATGGCAGAAATCCGCAAACCGGAAAGACCATCAAGATTGCTGCTAAGAAAGTAGCAAAGTTTAAGGCTGGTGCTGACCTGGCTACCAAAGTAAACAAGTAATCACTACTGATTCTTGAATAAAAGCCCCTGACGATTATTGTCAGGGGCTTTTTAATTTTTATTTTCGCAACTTTTATTATTACATTTTCTTTTCTACATTTGTGTATAACCAATTAAACCCAATAAAATGAAAAAGTACTTAACAACAGCCAGTATTGTTCTAGCATTCGCAGTAGGTGTATTTGCAACCTCAGCATTTACCAACTATGAAAAACAAAAAGAAGCAAAAAAACATCCACGCATTGAAAAAGCCATTGATGCAATGAAAGATGCTATTGATTATATGGACAAAGCACCGGATGATTTTGGTGGCCACAAAGCTGCAGCAATTGCTGATACTAAGGCAGCGATAAAATCATTACACGAAGCATTAGGCTATCGTTATAAACAAGATGAAAAATAATTTTCTCTCTTTTTTGTGAATTTAAAAAGGCCGCTATTGCGGCCTTTTATTATATGTGCAATACACTTTACCCGCTAATTTTTCTTAGGTTTCTTACCTTTCAATGTACCACTATATGTAAAAGATTTTTTTGTCTTACCCTTTTTACTGACAAGCGTAGCCGTTCCTTGTATATCATCTCCGGTAACTGTACCTGTCCAGGTGTAAACATCTTCTTTCTCGTTCTTCGCTTCGCAGGTAAAGGTAATAACAGGAGGTGAGGCGCTGGAGTCTGTTGTGGTTTCATACTCCGAAGCTTTGAAATCATCATCTAAAAGTGTTTTGCATTGAAAAACACCGCCTGAAAACTTCAATTCATCCGGATTCGACTTCTTTTTCCCATCCTGAGTTACGTCACACGTATACGTCTTCCTGTCAAGCTTACCACTTTTCTTCTTTGACTGGGCTAAAGAAAAACTTACTATAAATAGTAAACTGAAAATTGTAATTAATAGTTTTTTCATTGGGGTTTAATTTATAAAATTATTAAGTCTTGATTTTAATTATCCTGTTAAGAGGTATGCCCATTCCTGTTTTTAAAATAACCCGCTTATCTGTTACAGCCCAAATTGTAGTTTCCACCTGCTTTACAGCTTCTCCGTCTTTAAACACTATTTTAACTTTACCTTTATATGTATTACCCAACACCATTCCTCTTTCGGCATCTGCCCTTCTTTGTTTTATTTCATCGTTAGAAGTAAGAACTTCATCAACAGGGAAATGCAGTAATGCTACATTATCTTTCTCTATCATGTCTGGCGAAGAGTATATTATTTGCATGTGATTAAAAATTTATTGTTTCTAATCTTCTACGCTCTGCTATTTTAATAGTTACAAAGAACTATCAACAATCTTAAAACAACCTTATAACCAAACAATTATAGCACAAAATTATTTATGCGTAATAAGAAAGAAGGATATAAATTCAGTTATTTTAAAAAAAATATATAACTACACCTTTATACCCATAACCAAAATATCATCAGTTTGTTCTTCGTTGCCTTGCCATTCAGTTAATATAGCACGTAGAATACTTTTTTGTTTACTAAACTCTTCTTTTGACAGGGCTAGTAAAAGTTCTCTGAATTTACCGGAACCCATCTTTTTCTTGTTCTTTCCTCCAAACTGATCCTGAAATCCATCGGTGAACATATAAATTATATCATCTTTCTTTATAGGAACATATTTACAGCCGAATTGTTTTGCAGGTTCAGCAGTACCTATACTGTATTTATCTGTTGTAATTAATTGAATTTCTCCATTTCGTATAAGGCATACAGGCCTGTTTGTTCCTGAAACAGTAAGCATCATTTTATTCCTGTCTATTTCACAAATGGCGATATCCATACCATCATTGACAGCCTTTAAACCCGTTTTATGACTTAGCTTCCGATTAAGATCTTCATCAAGAAACTTTACTATAGAAGGTGGCGAATATATCTTATGTACTAAGACAGCAGCATGTAAAATATTCATCCCCATTATAGTAAGCAAAGCACCGGGAACTCCATGTCCGGTACAATCAACAGCAGCAATAAGAGAGCGTCCATCAATATTTTTAAACCAGTAAAAATCTCCGGATAAAGTTTGTTTCGGTAAAAGAAAAATAAATGATTCCGGGTTAGATTCTCTCAAATCACTTCTCTTTTGCATTAATGCTTCCTGAAGGTTTAAAGCATAGTTTATACTATCTGTAATATCTTTATTCTTTTGTGCAATTATTTCATTAGCTTCTCTGAGTTTTGAATTCAAATTCTTAATTATACTATTCTCAGCTTTAAGGTCTTTCTTGTTTATAGCACTTTCAATTATTGACGGGAGTTTTATCAGGTTATTTTTCAAGACATAATCTTCCGCCCCGCTTTTAATACACTTTACTGCAAATTCTTCAGATACCGATCCTGTAACAAGAATAAACGGAATATGAGGATATTTCTCCTTTACTATACCTAACGCAGAAAGTGAATCGAATTGTGGTAATGTATGGTCGGATAATATTATGTCTGGAGAAAATAACTGTAGACAGGAGATAAACTCCTCCTTATTTGAAGCCCATTGAGGATTAAAACTAAAATTAGATTTACGCAGAGCCCTTTGAATAAGCGCAACATCATCTTCATTATCTTCCAAAAACAATATTTTCAACTCCCCTAGCATAGCACCTGGTATTAATTGTAAAACATTTTCTCTTTGAATTTTGCTTTAAAAGCGGAGCCCAATGTTACCTGCATAGGTTTTTTATCCTCATCAAATATTCCTTTCAGTGTTATCAGATCATACTCTACCTCATGTACTGCTTCAAGAGAAACCGCCATTGACCTGTTCACCTGAACCAGTGAAGTAGAATTCTGCACCAGGTGCTCTAATTTCGTATTCATCAAAGTATACTTCTCTCCATTTCTCATTCTGGCAATTTTATGACGCGGATCTATATCATCTGTTGTTATAAGCATAATATCAGGCAGCCTGATTTTTACTTTTTTATTTGACTCCGCAACGTTAAATAATTGGTATTCTTTTTTCTCCCCAAGCTGGTTATATCCCTTTTCAATTGCTTTAAACAATCTGTCTTTTAAAATAGGTTTGGGCACAATATCTATTGGTGACAGGTTCAATGCATCCCTGAATTTATCATCGGCGCCAGAAATAAAAATGACAGGTTTATTTTTCAGGATTTGTGCTAGAGTAGTACCTTCCATCTCTGGCATTTGAATATCAAGAAAACATATATCAAATTCAAGTGAAGGGGCTTTCAACAAAAATTTTCTAGGGTCAGTAAATGTGCCCACTATCTCTACAAATGGAGAATCTTTACACATTTCCTGCAGCGTGGCCAGCACACCCGGATTATCATCAACAGCTATGGCTTTAAGCTTAAGGCTCATGTTCTTTATCTATTTAACAACGTAAATCATCTTGGAGATTCGTTCGTTACCATCCAATACAATCCTAATTCAGTTATCTTTTTTGTAAACGCTTCAAAGCCTAAAGGCTTTACTATATAGCTATTTACTCCCAATTTATAACAAGTTATTATGTCAGGATCTTCAGCAGAAGATGTTAGTACTACAACCGGAATATGTTTTGTACGATTATCTGATTTTAGTTTTTGTAATACTTCTATGCCATTTATTTTTGGCATTTTCAGATCCAATAGTACTACCCTGGGAATAATACTCATATCCCTGCCCTTGTATTTTCCTTCAGCAAAAAAGAAATCGAGAGCTTCTGCACCGTCTTCAAGACGAGTAAGGCGATTCGCAAGATTATTTTTCTTTAAGGCCCTGATAGTCAGCATTGCATCATCAGGGTTATCTTCTACCAGAATAATTTCAACAGATTCATTCATCACCATAATCGGAGTTTTTGTTTGTTTTATTGATTATTTGAGTTTAATGCCACATAAAATGCCGCACCTTTATCAGGCTCCGCCTCTGCCCATACGCGGCCACCATGGCGGGATACTATGCGCTTGACAAGAGCAAGGCCCACACCAGTACCCTCGAATTCTTTTGTTGTGTGTAATCGTTGAAATATACCAAAGAGTTTGTCGTAATACTTCATATCAAAACCTACCCCATTATCCTTTACGCAATATATCACTTCGCCATTCTTCTTCAATCCGTTTATTTCAATAACCGGGTTGGGCACTTTACCGGAATACTTTATTGCATTTGAGATAAGATTTGAAAACACATTGCACATCAAAGAATAATCTGCCATTACTGAAGGTAATTCATTAATATTTACTTTCACATTGCTTCCGTATGCCACTTTTGCTTCATTCAATGAAAAATCAACCACTTCATGCATGTTTACCAAAGCCATATTCATTTCCTTCTTACCCATTCTTGAAAACTGTAAAAGATCATCTATCAGATGGCTCATCCTTTCCGCATTATTTGCCACACCAGTCATTATCTTTTTTGCATCATCTACTAAGGCGGGGGCATAATCTTCCATTAAAATCTTTGTGTATCCTCTTATTGCTCGAAGAGGAGCCCTTAAATCATGAGACACGGAGTAACTAAACGACTCAAGTTCCTTATTCGCTAATTCCAATTGCGCTACGCTCTCGGTGAGTTCATCATTCAGCTTCTTTATTTCTTCATCAAACTTTTTCTTGACAGTAATATCCTCCGATATTCCGAGTAAATACAAAGGCTTCCCCGTTGCATGCTTAATGGGTATTTTTCGGGTGTGCAACCAACGTTCTCCATTTTTTGTCTGAATTTCCTCTTCAGGAATATCTACAACTACATCGCCTTCCAATACCGCTCTATCTTTAGAAGTAAAATCATCAGCTTGTTTAATTGAGAAAAAGTCATAATCATTTCTCCCTATAAGTTCTTTTCGTGAAACACCAAGTAATTGCTCTCCGGCCTTATTAAACCTGATAAATCTAAGATCATTCGCATCTTTTACAAATACCATATTGGGAATGTTCTCAAGAACAGAGTCGAGAAAATCATTTGACTTTTTAATTTCTTCTTCGTACTTCTTTCGGGAAGTAAGATCACGTGCAACTTCCGTAAAGCCGTAATGTTTTCCATTTTCATCAAACATAGGAGTGTACACAATATCCGCCCAAAAAATAGATTTATCCTTGCGGACATGCCATCCTTCAGTTTCATAGCGTCCATATTTAAGCGCCATTTCAAGGTTGTGTTTGGGCTTGCCACTTTTTCTTTCTTCCTCAATATAAAAAACGGAAATGTTTTTACCAACTATTTCCTCAGCCCTATATCCTTTAATATTCTCAGCCCCTTTATTCCAGCTTAATACACTGCCTTCTGCATCGAGCATATATATTCCGTAATCCTTTACGCCATGTACTATTAATTTTGAATACTCTTCAGCCTGTTTTAACTGGATCTGCGTTTCTTTTTGAATTTTAAACAACAATTGAGAGGCTTCACTCTGTAATCGTGTATATAAATCCTCAAGTTCCTGTATAATAATTACTATTTCATCTGCATCCTTTGTATAATCTGGCAGAAAATGAAAAGCGGCTTTTTTTTGTGCAGCATACATTAAGATAAGATCTGATGGAAGAATTTCATGCTTACCTATACCAGGTAATTTATCTTCCTCCCACATTTTCATGCTTATTTTGGCATTGGCAATAGTAGTTCCTTCCTCAATTGAAAGAAGGAATTTATTCTGGCTTTCAATAGTCATTTTAATCGAATTCTCTTCTAAAACATCTTTAACCAGGCCTTTTTCAATTGCAAGTTTAATTATGGGAATATCCATTTCCCTTAAAATGGTTAAATAATAAACAGTATATTCCTTTATCTTATTTTCTCTTAAAAAAGAAGCAAAATTTTTAAGGCCTTTCATAGTATGGTAATTTGCTTAACTATTATAACGTAATTATAAAACTTGTTCCCTTTCCCACTTCACTTTTGCATACTATAGTTCCTTTAAGGGCATCAACTAAGTCCTTCACAATAGAAAGTCCAAGGCCATTTGATGGTTCATTATCAGTTGGCTTTGGAGTAAGTTTTTGAAAGCGACCATACATCTTAGATATATCACTAATAGGTATTCCCTGGCCTTCGTCTCTTACTTCGAGAATATATTTCTTGTCTTTTTTTTGTAATTCAACCCAAACCTTTTTATTCAGATAACTATATTTTAATGCATTTGAAATAAGATTATCTATTATAATCGAAAAATAACTCACATCAGTATTGAAATACATTTCCTGGCATTTATTCGTAAATTCAATTTTTATGTCTTTTCGTATCGCCACATCTTCATACCTTTCAACAATATCCTGCACTAAAACTCCTATTTCTACCAAATTATAAATAGGGTTGATTATACCACTTTGTATTCTGTTCACAGTCAAAAAGTCTGACAACAAAACTTTCATGCTATTAATTGAACGATCAAGCCTCCTGATATGGGAATCCCGCTTATCACTAAGCCCGGAAACAGAGTTTTTAATTATATCAACTACATGCAACATAGAACCCACCTGGTTTTGCAGATCATGCGAAACAATACCCATGAATCTATCCTTTTCCTGATTCAGGTAATCTAGTTCCCGATTTTTCTCTTCAATTTCTTTGTTCAGTTTTTTTATAGTAATGTTTTCTTGAGATAAACGGTATTTTTGAAGACATGACTGTATAGACGCGGGAAGGCGTGCAAGATTACTTTTTAAAATATAATCATCCGCACCAGACTTCATACAGTTTACGGCAAATTCCTCAGATACAGAACCTGTAACCAATATAAAGGGAACATCAGGTAACTTATGCTTTGCAATTTCAAGAGCCTTTATAGAATTGAATTGAGGTAAAGAATGATCTGATAAAATAACATCAGGAACAAATTCATTGATTGCATTTACGAATTCCTCTTCTGTATCTACCCGTTGACATTCATATGATATTTTTTCTCTTTTAAGCTGCCATTTTATCAATTCGGCATCGTCAACAAGATCTTCCAGCATTAGTACTTTTATCGTCATTGAATCCGGATTTATAGCGTATCACTAATTAAATCACTCACTGCATTCATTGATTATTTCAATAAATCTATTTCAACTAATCTCTTATTCATTCAATTTTAATGAATATTCACCAAACAGCCGTCAGTATAAGTACCTAAGGGATTCTCGCACATATACACAACAGCCTCATTAACAATAAAATACATCTAGTAAAATATTTACAATTCAGTAAATAATTAACATATTCTATTCAAAATCACTAATTAAAAAGGGAACCGAAATTCTCTTTATATTATTGATACTGATAGCCAACCATTATTAAAATCCTCCCCTTTTCTTTTTTAATATCTTTGAATTTTAGTTTATTAATAGAATTCCAGATATGAAAAATATTTCACTCATTTTCCCAGCCTTGCTATTTACCATGCAAGCCATAGGACAATCCAATACAACTGACACAGCCAAAATTCCGTTGGATGGATTTGATCAGACATGGATAAATGGAACAGACAGAAGAGATTCTTCTGTTTTTCATATTCCTTATTTTAATCCGAGTATTTTAATCGACAATAATTACACTCACTCATTTAATAACCCTATAGACCATACTGTAGTTGGCTCTACGGCACTTTCGCGTGATGATGAAATGGTCGTCTCAGCCGTCAATTTAGGAGGGGACTTCAGTTACGGTAATGCCAGGGGAAGAATAATGACACAATTTGGTGAACGATCGGAGGTAGTTCCGAGGAACGACCTTAGCCCTTATCGTGGACAATATGACATGGCAGATGCTTATAGGTATTTAGATGAAGCATACGCCGGTTATCATTTTAATAAATGGTATGGCATTAATGTTGATGCTGGCTTATTCATGTCTTACATTGGGCTCAATTCATATTACCAAGAGGAAAACTGGGAATATCAGGCTTCTTTCACTTCAGATAATACGCCTTGGTATTTCAATGGATTACGTATACAAATATTTCCTTCTAAATTCCTGAAAGTAGAATTATGGGGAATAAACGGGTGGCAAAGCTATGGCATGTTTAATCAATTGCCGGGTGCAGGTGGAAATATTACATGGATGCCAAATGAAAACCTCAAACTACTTACAAATGATTATTGGGGTACAGATGATGCAGGTCTTTTAGGCCGACACCGATTTCACTCTGACAATAGTTTATCCTTACGTTATTTTCATAAACCAAAACAAGAAAAAGGTATAACTCAAATGGCATTTTCTTTGACAGGAGATATTGGTTTTGAACAAGGTGATGGAGTAAATGGATTTAATAATAATGATTCTGCGACCAAAGGGCCTGCCCAATATTTTTTAAGCTGGATGGTTTATAACAGGGTATGGTTTTGCCACAAAAAACTGGCATGGTGTATCGGTGGTGGATGGGTTGACAACCCAGGCCGTTATTTAGTTTTAGCACCTACAGGCGATGCAAGCCCTCTTCCTAATCCGTATAATCCTACCCAAACTTCAGGAACTCATCCGTTCACGGAAAACCCGGGCGATCAATTTAAAGGATGGGATTGCTCTACAGGAATCAGCTGGATGCCCAACCAAAGTATTGAGTTTAAAGCTGAATGGGTACACCGTCAATCAAGTGTACCATACTTTGCGGGGCCAGGTGGAGTTACTTCACCAACCGGTTATACTACAACTCCTATTCCGGCAGGATGGACACCTGATTTAGTTACATCTGAAAACCGGATCATACTCGCTTTTGAATTTCGATTATAATCCGGTCAACATTTATTCAGATACTAATAATTAGTGCTGTACAACTAACTTACCATCGCCGATAAGTTTGTCGCCTGCTTCGTTCATTATTCTATAAAAGTATATGCCAGTTGCTTTATTACCAATATCAACTTGGGTATTACCACTATTAACTATTGTGTTATAGACCATTTGTCCTAATGCATCATAAACAGATAACTGCATTTTTTCTATATTACTTCCGCCAATAGATACAGTAAATGTTCCGTTATTAGGATTTGGATAAACCATAAAATTCGAGTTTTGACCAATTTCACTAATACCAGTCGGACCAACGGTTACATTTAAATTATCAATTCCAACATCGGAAGTGCCTTTATCTGTAACCATAAATCGTATTACACTGGTAGCAGAAGTTGCTGTAGTAGTTACCGATTGTGTTGTCCATGCAGCTACTTGTGCCGGAATACTAAGCAAAGTTGTTGGAAATGTACTTCCACCATCAGTAGAAAGCATTACATCAAATGCAAATGGAGATGGAGACAATTCATTATGTATGTAATCGAAACTGATCGTCTTTGTTCCTGAAGCAGAAAGATTCACATAAAGATCGAGCATACCTGTTGAACCTGCCGGAGGAGGATCGTTATGAAACCTAGCACTATATGAACCTTTTGATGAAGTTGGTGAATAAGCACCATTTGTCGGGGTTGACCAATCACTGCCAGTATAATCATCCCTGTGCCAATAATCATCACCGTCGGGTGTTGTGCCACCGATACCACTCTTCCAGTACTTGTCAGGTAATCTTTGATCATATTCTGCGCAACTATCATAAATCCAAGTGTTTTCAAATGACATAGAATATGGTAAGCCAGTGTAAAATGTTTTACATACTGGTGGAGGAGGAGGAGAAGCATTAACTAACGCATTAAATGCCGCAGTATCTCCATTAAAACTATCCATATCTACACTACCACTAATACCTGATACAGTACCGGTCCATGAGTATTGTTTGAATGTCCAGGTTGACCAGCCACCCAAATAGGTTGAGCTAGGAGTAGCAGTTGGACTACCGTCAGGATCAGCTGTCCACAATTTATATGTATGCAGTGAACTACCCAAATAATTGGCTATAGAACCACTTGTATACAATACCGGGGTAATTCCAGTAGCATTTTGTACAGCGGTCATCCAGTCCTGAACCCAGGTTGTTAGAGCTGCACTTGTAAAATAAGTAGTAAGCGCAGTGCCACTTGGTGGATCTTCAAGGTCCAGTGCAGGAGGTAATTCTCCTGATTTAATATACTTCCCTGCTATACTTACAAAGTAATTAGCTTCAGCAGTTGCAGTATTGGTTTCAGGATGTGCAAAATGATATGCACCCATGTATACTTTTGCAGCAACTCCATTAACCTCGTTATTAACGAAATCTGCATCTGCAATAGTTGTACCCTCAGTGGCCTTTGCCCAAGCAAATAGCTTGGTTGAAGTTTTCTTTACTGAAGTCCAAGTAATTGTACCCTGGTAGCTCGATACATCCACTCCTAAAATAGTTTGAGCTTGCAAGCCTAAACTAAATAGAGTAAATACTGAAATAGGGAGTAATTTTTTTATCATTATTTTGAAGGTTCGATTGTTTTAATACATCTCCAGCCTTTGCCATTTATATAATAAGTAACCTTTAAATTTTCATTGGCATATTTCGGATTCAAGTCATACTCCTCTTTGCCTTTCACCAGTATGTCTTTATATTTTTTATTTACATCAAAGCTTTTTTTCGATGCATCATGGGCATCAACTATCAATACATAGTTGGTATCATTAATTGTAAGCCTGTATTGGTCATTATAAGGCTTTACTTCTTTTACTTTGCCTATGACTGCTTTTGTTTGCCCAAAAACACCAAATACGATAAGAAATAAAATAGCAACAATAAGACCTGATTTTTTCATAATAATTTGTTTTAAATATTACCTCTTACAAATATAAGAAATAAAAAGAGCAAAACCAAAGGTTTTTCAATGCTTATTGGAGAGCTCCTAAAACTGTATAGAATTGATTATCAATTGCTATTTCGATTTAGATTTGTACATTAAAGCATAGCTTTGTACTTGAATTTAGAGCATTCAAACAAAAGGAACTTATCCCCGACAATTCTGAAGTTCCTAATCTCCCGAAAGAGCTTCAGCAAGGCAGGAATAAGTTTGATTCAAAATTATATTCATTCCTTACTAAAGTTATTATTTTTCGCTTAACTAAGCATTTTAGCAGTTACGATTTTCTATTGTAATTGATAGTCAGTGATTATTAGGATTGCCGCTTATAAAGCAAGTATATACTCCAGATATTTGACCTTTCCTGCCAATGATTAATGTCATATTTAAGAAGCCATTCAGGGTAAGGAGTGTAAATTCTTTCATTACGATAGCTATCATTTAATTTCTTATCTAACAAAATTTTTCGCTGGAAAACTATAATGGTATCGTCCTTGTCAGCTTCCACATATACTTCCAATTCTGCTTCATTCTTCAAAACTATTTCCTGTACGTTTCCGGGCTTATAAAAATTCGCATTTAACCCCACCAGGTTATATAATGGCTCATCAACACAAAGAATTCTAATTGGCTTCTGTTTAAAATAACTCTGTACAAACTTAAAACATGGTATAGCCTCTTGTGCAGGATCAAGAATTCTATAGGCCAATAGAATACAATTCAGTACAGCCAAAAATTTAAAACCAATATTATACGCCCTATTGGTTTTATATTTTGAAATACAAAAATCAATACCAATAGCCGTAAGATATATGAATGCAAACCACATCGGAATTAAAAAGCGCATCTCTTTGTGCCCTACTATAAAATGCCCTATTAAAAAAGGAATCATTATAAATGAGAAAATATGTTTCCATTTTTTATATTCACCTACAAAAAAGAAAATAAGCAGCACCAAACTCAACGGTGGAACTACGATGAGGAAAAACATTAAAAAATAATTCCACCAGGGAAACGTTCCAAAATTTGCAGCAATGTGTTGCACTATATTTGCGTAATAATAATTATATGGAGTACATACCCATATTCCATAAACCCACCTATCTAAATAAACACATAGCGCTAAAGTTGGGATAGCAGTTAAAGACATTAACAACCAGTTCTGCCAACTTGCTTTTCGTATATACAAAAGCCATGCAAATAATCCGGCTATTGCAAATGCCATTTGAAACCTGAAGAAGAATGATAATGATAATAAGAGCCCTATAGTAAGGAAAGAAATTCTTTCTTGTTTTATAGCTTCCTGTGGCTTCAGCAACAAATAGACAATCCACATAAAGGATAATGCAGATGCATTTTCAGAAGAAAACCGTATATTAAAATAGGGAACAAACCACAAGAATAAACTCAATAACATAAATACCCTTTTCCCTTTTTCTGTTGAAAAGGAAGGCAGCAGCAGTAATATTAATTTACATACTATATACCAGGCCAGTAGACCAACAAACAACCTGATAAGAAATGTAATAACGAATGGATCTGTTATGCTTACAAAATGACAGGCGGATATAAAACAATATGCTATAAATGGTTGTAAGCCTGGCCTTATTTTAGCAGCAAACTCCCATGGAAGGTCTTTCGCTGGACTATATCCTAATTTATAATTGGCAAACTCTAATATCTGAAAATGCTCATCAGGTTGGTTATACCCAAGACTAAACCATGCAGCAATTAAAGTCAGAATCAATCCTCCAATAAATAACCTATGATACTCAGACTTAAAAATAGACTTCATAATTAATTATATAACAAAAGCATAGGCAGATATTGGGGAGTAAATTTATTCAAAACAAAGAAGCCAAGACATGATTAATATAACTTAATGAGGAACTTATGTAATACCTTACCGACATGGCTCATCTATTTTTGTTTCGTTGTAGAAATTCATTTGCAACATAAACTATAAATACAATGAAAAAAATAAAATTATTAATCGGTGGCTTGTTACTGGTGCTTTCGGGTACTATACACGCGCAGGTTTCTGTAACTTTGGTGGCAGGAACCACACCAGGATGGGGCCCATCTGAATCAGTCGGAGTGCGTTACTACTACCTACCCGATGTTGAAGCATATTATGATGTAAACACAGCCAACTACATCTATATGTCTAACGGAAGATGGATACATTCATCGCACCTACCTGCTGCTTATGGTAATTACGATTTGTATGGTGGATATAAAGTAGTTCTTAATGATTACCATGGCGAAAGGCCTTATGACAATTACAGAAGCAATAGAAGAAGCTATCCTAAAGGCTACAATAATAATGGCCACGGTCAAAAGACCTATGGAGAAAGGCCTGAAAACAGGGACAGGCACGATGAAAGAAAACATGACGAAGATAAACACAATGAAGGCGAACACAGAGACCATTAATAATGCCAATACTTTATTGGTTTAAACCAAACTCTAAATAAAAAAGGCCGGTATATACCGGCCTTTTTTATTTAATATGATTAGTTTACTGCACTTTAACACCACTCATTGTTTTAGCTTCAACCTTCATGTGATCAAGAACCGACTTATTTATCATAAGCCTTGCTCCTTCTCCACCTGCCTGAATGTAATAAGTTTCATTATCATATTTTATCTTGCCTATCTTGCCAACCTCCTGGCTTATCCATTCATTTGCAAATAAGCGATATGTTTCGCCCGGGCTTGCAACAGCATTTACACCAAAAGTTAAGGTTTTGCCATCACCTACTTCAAAACTTACTTCTATAGAATTTGCATTTACCTTAGTGCAAACACCCGGGGTAAATCTTTTCAGCAGGATAATGTGTACGTATTTTCCATTTTCAAAAACCACTTTACCAGAGCTTACCTTGGCATTTCCGGAAGACACCTCTCTTCTGAGTTCTACATCCCTATCCACATAAAATTGAAGTTTATTCAATGATATTGAGTCTCTTTCCAATGTTTTCCGGGTCTCAGTAGTAAAAAATGATTTAGGTACACACCCGGTAATGCCTATTGCACAAACTATTGCTAATAGCGGTAAAAGTTTCAATTTCCTGTAATTTGACATATGTGAATTTATTATAAGGTTCTGACTATTTCTTTGCGTAAAACAAATATACAAATGAAGTATGAAGAAAATATGAAGTTATAGATTAAGGGCTTCAGCTACTCTATTCCCTTCTTTCTCGAAAAATCACATAAGCGCCTCATATTCGGCTTAATTTGCATGTAAAATAAGTATTATGAAACGCTTTAGGTATAAAATAAACGACGATTTGATCTCTAGAATGGAAGAAGAAATCAATGGCATACCTTATGACTTTATAGAATCTGAAAGTTCATTTGGCCACGAAAAAATTTACTATAAGATCGAGGGTACGAAAATCACAGAGGTGATTAGTGAAGGAATGGAAGAAACTGCGGCCAAAAGAAGGGCAGAAGATTTTCTTTCCGCTTTAAATGTGAACCTGTTTTAGCGATCAGGATTTTTAAGAGTTGACCCAAAATTAGGTACAACGGCCTTTTTTCCTATCTTTGTTATGCTCGAAAGCATAATATAAGACAAGACACACATTGACATTCCAGGAATTTAATTTTGAACCCGAACTTATTGAAGGGTTATTATCAATGGGTTTTAAACAACCCACTCCCATACAGGAACAGGCTATACCTGTGATACTCAACAACCGCGATATTATTGCCTGCGCCCAAACAGGAACAGGTAAGACAGCCGCCTACCTGCTTCCTATTATTAATAAAATAATAAAGAGTAAAAGCGAAACTGTAAATACACTTATTATAGTACCAACCCGTGAACTTGCCATTCAAATTGATGAAGCTATACAAGGCTTTACTTATTTTGCACCGGTAAGCGCCCTGGCTATTTATGGGGGCAATAACGGCACCTCTTATGAACAGGAAAGAAGCGCGCTGACTCATGGAGCGAACATTATTATTGCCACTCCTGGCCGGCTCATATCTCATTTAAATATGGGCTATGTTAAGTTCAATCATTTAGAACATTTGGTTTTAGATGAAGCTGACCGTATGCTCGATATGGGCTTTAATGAAGACATAAGTAAAATAATAAGTTTTTTACCTGTTAAACGTCAAAGCCTTCTGTTTTCAGCCACAATGCCAAATAAAATAAGAGCATTAGCCACGAAAGCATTACAAAATCCGGAACAAATAAATATAGCGCTTTCAAAACCAGCTGAAGGAATAAAACAGGGTGCATACATAGTATATAATACACAGAAAATGGAATTATTGAAATCCATTTTAAAAGAAAAGAAATCAGAAAGCGTACTGATATTTTCTTCGACTAAGGACAGGGTTAAAGAAATGGAAAGGGAACTGATTAAAGCAGGTGTTAATGCTTCTGCAATACATTCTGACCTTGAGCAAGATAAAAGAAACGAGGTTTTACGTGAATATAAAAGCCGCAAACTAAATGTATTGGTTGCAACTGATATACTTTCCAGAGGTATTGATATCGACTCTATAAGCCTTGTAATTAACTACGATGTACCAAGGGATCCTGAAGATTACATCCATCGGGTTGGAAGAACTGCCAGGGCCGAAACAACAGGAGAAGCTATTACTTTTGTCAATCCGGATGACCAATATAAATTCAAAAAAATTGAAGATTTTATAGGCAAAGAGATAGATAAATTGCTTATACCTGTTCAACTTGGAGAAGGTCCGAAATATGATCCGAAGAAGACTCCTTATCAACCTGCAAGAAGCCATAAACCTGCTCACCGCAGGTAATTAAGGTTATCAAACAATTAAAATAAACTTGCTTATGGCAATCCCTGTAATAGAAAAAGGAACGATCGATTTCTTAAAGGCCCTTTCAAAAAACAATAACAGAGATTGGTTCAATACACATAAACATGTTTATACTACTGCACATAGAAATATGATACAGTTTGCTGATGTATTATTAAATGAAATGAACAAACACGACAAAATTGAAACTGCTTCAGGCAAAGAAAGCTTGTTCAGGGTATACAAAGACGTGCGTTTTTCGAAAGATAAGACACCATACAGTTGTCGCTGGAGCGGAAGATTTAAAAGGGCTACTAATAAGCTAAGGGGTGGGTATTACTTTCATGTTGAACCAGGCAAATCTTTCTTAGCCGGAGGTTTTGGGGGTCCTGAACCCCAAGACTTAAAGAGGATAAGACAAGATATAGACGTGTGTCATTCTGACTAGAAGAAGATACTTAAAGACAAGAATCTTATTAAAACATTTGGAGTTTTAAGAGGTGAGAAAGTAGGTTCTGCTCCACGTGGTTACTCCAAGGATCATCCTGCTATTGAGCTATTATGTTACAAGCAGTTTATTTTAAGGTATGAGTTTACAGATAAGGAAGTACTTAGTCCTGATTTTGCCAGAAAGATAAGTGATACGTTCAAGAAAATGCGTCCATTTTTAAACTATATGAGTGAGGTTTTAACCACAAATGCCAACGGCGAACCGATTATATAGTACTTAAAGACAATTCAGAATTGGTATTGAATTTGGAAAACAACAATTGGCATTGTATATAAAACCAGAGTAGTATGCATGGAACCGCCTTTAATATATACGGCTCAATATAATGATGCCTTAAATATGACGGGAAAAGTGAAGTTGGAGAAAGAACACTAAGTATAAATATTGTTATCAAAAAAAATAGGGATAATTTATCTTTCTTCGCAACACTATACCATATTCCAACTCCTAGTATTGCTACAATATATGAAGCCGATTCGGCTATATGATTAAATATCATAGACCAGATAAGGATTGAGGAGAGTATTAGCATTCTGAATTCTAAACTTTTATAATATTTAGTTCGTAACAGTGGCAGTAACAATAGAACTGTACCTACCAGCTGTATATAAAGAGAGGGAAGTTTAATGTGAAACCATACTTTAAGACAACTCATAATTGATACTGGTAATACAACATTAGGGCTTATTCCGGTGTCCTCAGACTGGTGAATGAGCATTGTAGTATTGTACCAAGTGTGGTATTGAAATATCAGTACATTAGGAGTAACTATAAGCAAAGGTGCAATTACAAATACAATTCCCCAAAATAAAATACAAACTACAAATTTCAACCTTTTAGGGTACATTAAAAATAGTACAATACTTATTATCGCATATATTTTAATAAAAGAGGCCAGTATAATAAAAAAAGCTGCTTTCAACAGGCTTCCTCTTTCCAAAAATGCAAAGGCCAGTATAATAAAAGCGCCTACCATTGGTGCTACCTGCATATTTTGTATCGAGGTAATAAATTCTAAAAGAACAAATAAACCTAGTACAATACGCCTTTTCCCATCGTCAAAAGGCAAAAACTTAATAGAAGCATACACACAAACAGCATTTAGGCTACACCAAAGTATTACCTGCAACCATAAAGGCAGATAAACCAAAGGCGCCATAAGTAAAGCGAAGGTCGGGCTGTATAAATATTCATCAAAATATTCATCAGGGTAACCTCCATAAAGGCTTTGGTCGTAATACAGATGAAAAAACGAAGATTTAAAAATCATATAGCTATTATAAGTAGCAGGGCCCTGTAGCAGCTTTTGCAGACCGACAATCACAGCAGCAATCAACAACAACCATAATATTCCCTTTTCTTCCTTCAAGAAATCCGGGATCGCCTTTACAATTTTCTCCCTTGTTTTAATTAGTTCCACCCTTTAAAAAGTAATTTTTATATTCATTAGAGGTACAAAACTCACCATACCTTTTTAATAAGATCAATAGTTTTTCAAATTTGATAAGTTGCCTAAGTCCGGAATTTCTTTTAACATAAAATGGTAGCTTATACCCCGAAATATCGGTAAACTCCCAGGGATGAAAATATATATTTAAATACTTGTCCTTCTTTAATGTACGAATTGCAAGTGACCTATAAAAAAAATACGGCAGGTTTTTAAAACTTAACCAGAATAGCGGTATTCTGAAAACACCAAATACAGATGCGGGCAACACAACTAATTTATCTTCAATAAAGGGAGTTTTTGGCTTATTGATATTATTATACCTGCCGGGTATCCATGTTGGATTCAAGGACGAATCATAAGAATAGCCGGCTGATAATAACAAGGACTTATCAAATGGCATTAAACGCGCCATTCTGTAGCCTTCAATCGAGGTTCCGGTAATTTTATCAAGTACTTGTTTTGAATTAGCAAAATCAGCTACCTGAAACGAAGAATGGAAGTAACCATGTGAGGCAATTTCATGCTTTTCTGATAAACGTTTTATAAGCCCTGTATTTTTTTCAGCAAAAAAAGCCGTAACATAAAAAGTTGCTTTTATATTGTGCTTGTTTATTAATTCCAGTAAAGATATGAGGCCAGAAAGTGTGATCCTTATTTTTTCCTCTTCATTTAATTTCTGCCCGAATTCTTCAGGTATATCAAACTCTTCCAGGTCAAAACTGAGTAAAATATTATTCATTGTACCTTCCACTTATTCTATAGAAAATAATTTTGAGCAAGCTAAAAAACATACCCGGTGAATCTCTTATAACATTTATTGTTGAAGGTTGATAACGGTGATCCTTACTTACTCTTGCCGGTATTAATGCTATTTTATAACCTTTCAATTTAGCTATGTATAGCAATTCTGCATCGAACGCGTAATCATTAATCACACTAAGCCCGAAAAGTTTTTTTGCGGCATCTCTTCTAAACCCTTTTATACCCGCTTGGGTATCTGTATAACTAAGATTAAGGAGAAGTCTTACCAATCGATTAAATGCTTCTCCTGCAATAAAGCGTTGAGTTTTTTGCGGATGATTTTCACCTAATTTACGGTTACCTATTGCAACATCACTATTTTTTAAAGCCTCCAATAATAGATCAACATGATCGAGAGAATAAGCCATATCCCCATCTGTAAAAACAATATATTCAGTATCAACAGCTATCATAGCATGTTTTAAGGCATCTGCTTTCCCTTTATTTTCTTTTAAATTTAATACTGAAATATTCCCTTCACCCTTTATAGTTTCATTAATAATATCTACTGTATTATCTGTTGAACCATCATTTACAAACAGAAAGGAAAAATCGGGATGCAATTCAGCATACGCAATTACAGATTGCAATGTCCTTTTGATTGTTGCAGACTCATTATATACCGGCAGAATAACAGATGTATTGTACATAAACCCTTATGGAGCAGGTTGTTTGTTTAAGCAGCAACAAAAATACATTGTTAGCCGAATAAAACCATATAATAATCAATACTAAGTCTTAAATAGTAAATCTAATCTGATTCTAATAAGTTGAATTCTCGACTAAATAGTAACTACTTGCCTTTAATAACAATAAATTTCTTTGTATTCCGTACTCCATTGTTTGATAGCGTAACGAAATATACCCCGTCCGAAAAGGTTTCTATATTTATCTGCTCCTCTTCTGCCCTGCTTTGTGTTTGTGAAATAACCTTCCCCACCATATCAGTCACAATTATAGTTCCTAATTCAGTTGATGATTGGATTTTTATATAAGTATTGGCCGGATTAGGATATACAATAATATCGTTTTCATTATTTTCAACTTCGTTCACACCCGTTGGTATTGATTTGCAGAGGGAAAAAAATTTCCAAATTGCAACAGATGCGTTAAAATCTTCATTGGTATATCCGTAGTTTGCTGCAGGTAAAATAGTGCTGGTACCTGGCCATGTATGCCCCCCTTTTACTACTTTATATAACTCAACGGTATTGCAACTACTTCCATTATAGGCATACTCTATAGCTGTAGAACTATCAGACTTGTTTGTGTTGGGTAATGATGTAACAACCGGAGTAGGGGTGCATTTATTAAAACCAACCCAGAACTTTACTAAAGTATCAATATCAGTAGAGGTAAGAATTCCACTTGTGCCGGAATAGGAAACTACCGGATCAGTTGTTCCATGAATTTCCATAACCGGAATTTGGTGAGCTGGTTTACATGCAGTTAAATGTGATGATATCATACTACCACAAACTGACGCTATTGCAGTAACCCTGTTGGTCAGAAAGCACGCCAGATCATAGCTCATAAATCCTCCGTTACTATAACCTGTAGAATAAACCCTATTGGTATTAATATTGTACTTCGCTTTAAGTGAATCTATTAAGTTTGAAACGAACTCTATATCTGCATCTGCAGAAGCAACTGTTCCAAAATTATTCCAACCAGTTTCTCCCGTTCCATTGTTAGTAAGGCCCTGAGGTAGTACTTCTATAAAATCAGCTGTATCAGCTATGGGTCTGAAATCAGCATAGGCCTCTTGTTGTGCATCACTTGATCCTAAGCCATGAAAATTAAAAACCAAGGGGGTTGGCTTTGAGGCATTATAAATAGCAGGAACATATAAAATATAAGTACGCTTTACTCCTCCGCTTATAATAGTGTCATAGCTATTTGTTTGCGCATTTACAGTTGAATAGATGCAGCAAAGTAAGATCAGGTATTTAATTTTCATTTGTATTCGTTTTAACAAATCTAATAATAGTTAAATGAATTTCAACCGTGGCCGCAAAATAAATTGAATATTGCTACTTTTGATGCATAGACCTACTCTAAGTATACCTCTCTAATGCCAGTTTTGTATGAGCCAAGAACCAATCCGGAAAATCATACACATAGATATGGATGCCTTCTATGCTTCAGTGGAGCAACGTGATGCTCCTTTATTGAAAGGAAAACCAGTAGCGGTAGGTTATCCAGGTAAGCGCGGCGTAGTTGCCGCCGCCAGTTATGAAGCCCGGCGTTTTGGGGTGCATTCTGCCATGCCATCAATTGTCGCAATGAGGCTATGCCCCGATCTGATATTTATGCCCATACGATTTGATGTTTATCGTATGGTATCGAATCAAATTCATGCAATCTTTGCTCAATATACTGATCTTATAGAACCATTAGCATTAGATGAAGCTTATCTTGATGTTACTGAAAATAAAAAAGGAATTCCTACGGCATGGAAGACAGCAAAAGCTATCCGCGAGGATATTTTAGATACAACTCATTTAACGGCATCCGCGGGTGTTTCTTATAATAAGTTCTTAGCTAAAATTGCCTCGGGAATGCGTAAACCCAATGGACAGTTTGCAATTATGCCAGAAGATGGTGAGGCATTCATTAACATGTTGCCTGTAACTAAGTTTCATGGTATAGGGCCGGTAATTGCAAAAAAAATGCATGAACTTGGAATTCATACCGGTGCAGACCTGAGGGCTCGTTCTCTGGAAGAATTAAATAATAGGTTCGGTAAGCACGGTGCATGGTATTACAATATCTCACGGGGTTTAGATGATCGCCTTGTTAATTCACATCGTGAGCAAAAATCGATAAGCTCAGAAACAACCTTTGCTGAAAATCTCATTGATCAGGCCGAGATTGAGACTGGGGTGACCTCATTAGCGGACAATTTATGGTCGTGGGTAGAAAGAACCGGAAAATATGGCCGCACTGTGACAGTGAAGATCAAATGGGAAGATTTTCAACAATCTACGCGAAGCCGGTCAGTAAAACAACCAATCAATGATATAAAGCAATTCCGACAGGTTTCAATTGAATTAATAAGAACGGTATTACCACTACCAAAAGGTATTCGCCTGATTGGAGTAACGTTATCGAATTTCCCCATTGCCCCTTCTTCTGAAACCTTACAAATAAAATAGTAAAGTAATTTGCCACTATTTACAAAGCATTGCATTAGTTAGAAATATCTATAGTTTTCATCAGTTATAATACAATTTTACGACTTGCCGGTCTGAAGTACCATGACACAACAACAAAAAGAGCCTGGAATACCGGCCCGAGTATTGCTTTAATTTCATAATCGCCGACTGCCATATGCGAAATAAGTGCGCCTGTCATAGCGAAAAAGAAGCCAGCATAAGCCCATTCTTTAAGCAGCTTGAAGTTTGGAAGTAAAATAGCAATAACTCCCAGTATTTTCCATGTACCAAGTATGCACAAAAAATAAGCTGGGTAACCCAATGCAGTAATAAGATCAACCATTTCTTTCGTTCTCAATACTTGTTGTATACCACTCGCTAACATGCCAAAAGCCAATAATGCTGTAGCAACCCAGTAAATAATTATATTTCTTCTTTCCATTTTGTTTAGTTTGTTAATTTATGTTTCTATTGATTTATTAGTCGTCTATTCCCTTTCCATTCAAAATGTGTTCGGTATATTTTGCAACTCTTTCCTCACGGGTATTAGATAGTTTAGCCTGTGATATAAAATAAATGTAGCCTCTTTGCCGCCCGGGTGTTAGTGCATAAAAAGCTTTTTTAAGGGCAGGTGTTTCATCTAATTTATTCTTAAGCTCTTCCGGCATTTTGTACTCCGATGTCTTTTTCAGGGCCACTTTCAAGCCTGCTTTTTCTACCGCAATGGCTTCTTTTATATAGGCTTTCAGCACGGGCGCTATCTTGGTTATTCCCTTAGTATTCGCAAACCTGATCTGCCGAGGCACCTGAACGTTTGGTGTTTGCTGTATAAGAATACCATGCTTATCTTTCATCAAAGCGCCCTTAAAAAACAGGTAAGCGCAATATTCTTTAAAACCATGTATCAGCACTATGTTACTGCCGTCTTCAAGGGTGTAACAAGGGTTACCCCACTTTAATTCTTCAGTTAGGCCGCAATCGAGGGCAATAGTTCTCAGCTTACTGTATTCTTCCTGCCATTTACTTGGTTTTGTAAAGAACCAATCAACCTTTGGATTTGTTTCACTCTTTGTCATGATATGCTATTTTAGTTTATTTACAATATCCTGTAAACGGTTATGTGCCATATTCAAGCCTTGTGCAAATGGTAGTTTTAATAACTGATCCCTAAGTGCAACCGATTCATAAATGCTGTGTATGCTTAACCTACTGGTATTATCAGTGAGTTTCTCAAATTCTAATATTTCAAACTGAGCACCGAAAGGAGCATTTTCCATTTCAAAGGTGCGCTTGATCTTGCGGTTGGGACTGAACTCATGTATTACTCCATTGGCTTTAAATACAACGTTTCCATTACCATCAGTTGTTTCAAACTGGTAGCTACCATGCTTTTTACTTTCAAGCTTCAGTACTTTTGTTCCCATCCATTGTTCAACAATGTCTGCCTCTGCATACGCTTTGAAAACTAATTCAATGGGCAGATCGAATTCCCTTGTTATCAGTACATCATGTTGGCCGTTTTCAGCATGTACTTTTGTTTTTTGTTCCATAACCATTTTATTTCTTCGATTTATATTTCTTCATTGCAACTTCCAATTTATTAAACCTATCGTCCCACATTTTGTGGAATGGCTCAAGCCAATCTGCAACTTCTTTCATTTTGTTAGGATTAAAGTGATAAAATATTTCTCTTCCCGTTTGTTCCTGGGTCAATAATTGGCACTCGGTAAGTATTTGAATATGCTTTGAAATTGTTTGCCTTGATGTATTAAAGTTGCCGGCTATCGCCCCGGGTGTCATAGCTTGTAAGGCTACCAAACCTAAAATTGCTCTACGTGTCGGGTCGGCAATGGCTTGAAAAATATCTCTACGCAATTCCATTAATGCAGTTACTTGACTGCAAATATAATGCAGTTTATTTGGCTGCACCAAATTTTATTGATAGTATTTTACAAACTTGTTGAATATTTATCTCTCAATCTGTATTCAAAAGATCAGAGCCCACAAAAAGAAGCATCAACCTCATATAAAGTGTTGACTATTATAGGTTATTATTAGAAATAGGAATAAGTCTATGGTTTGTATTAAAATCCAAAATAATGGTATAATCTGCCTATTTAACACTATTTATGATAGTTGAATTTGCAAACTATTAATTAAACAAACTATATTTGGCTGCTCTTTTTAACATTACCCCATGAATCAAAAAGAGATTTCAATATTTGAAATCGAACTATTTTCTTTTACCGAAAAGTTTGACTTAGCTGTTAAATCTTATCAAGCTGTTTTCAAAAACAGTATGGTTGGCTTAAGCAAACGAAAATATCTGGCTTTACTTAATTGTATGGGGTTATCGAGCAAATGCTCATTAAGTAAATTTCAAATCACCTAAATTCAAAGAACACCCCATACATAAATGTACTTACCGAAAGCTAAAACCACAGTTAATAGAACATTATTCATTTGTTTATTCATTCTTTGCAGGGTAACATTTGCCCAGAATAATAACAAGTCAATCGATACCACTCAATCGTTAACGCTCGATCAGTGTATCAACTACGCAATGGATCATCAGCCTGTATTGAATCAAACCATAATTGGCCAGGCAATTGCTAAAACAACTAATGCTATTAATTTGTCGGGATGGCTGCCACAGGTAACTCTTTCAGGAAGCCTGATACATTATATACAACAACCAACAACTATAGTTCCTAATTCATTTGCACCTGACGGTACACCTATAACCACTAAGGTCGGCTCTGCAAATACAGCTCTTCCAGAATTATCGGCTAGCGAAACAGTATTCAGCCCTCAATTGTTATATGCTGCAAGAACAGCAAATTTGAATGTTGTGCAGTCAGAGGAAATTACTGACAGTACGAAAATAGGCGTTGTGGTAAATGTGAGCAAGACATTTTACAACCTGCTCCTTACACTTGAACAAATAGCTGTATTGAAAGAGGATACTGCTCGTTTAAATAGAAACGTCGTTGATACTTATAATCAATACAAAGGGGGGATAGTGGATCAAACAGACTACGAAGAAGCGATAATTACTTTGAACAATTCAAAAGCACAATTAAGGCAAGAAGTAGAGAACTTAAAACCACAATACTCTTTGTTAAAGCAAACAATAGGCTATCCGCCGGAAAAACAATTCAATGTAGTATATGATACAGTTAAAATGTTGCAAGGAATAACATTTGACACTACCCAGGCATTGGAGTATAAAAAGCGAATTGAGTATCAACAATTGGAAACACAAAAGAGTCTGCAAAATCAACTAACATCATACTATCGATTGGCTTTTTTACCTAGCGTATCTGTATTTTACAATTATTATTATGAATATGAAAGTAATTCTTTAGGTGACCTTTTTTCAAATGGTTATCCCTACTCTTACATAGGAGCATCTGTAAATATTCCAATATTTACAGGTTTTAACCATACTCAAAATGCCCATAAGTCAAGATTACAGGAACAGGTTTTGGATTGGAGTGAGGTCAACTTAAAATCTCAGATATACACAGAGTATTCTTCTGCATTGGCTAATTACAAAAGCAATTTATATAACTGGAATTTAATGAAGGATAATGTTACACAAGCAAAAGATGTGTATCGTATAGTTTCCTTACAATATAAGCAAGGTATAGTGGCATACTTGAATATGATCGTTGCTGAGTCCAATTTAATTTCAGCCGAAACAAGTTACACCAATGCATTATTCCAAGTTCTTATAAGCAAGATAGACCTTGAAAAGGCAATCGGAATTATACCGTATAACCCATCAACCCATTAACAGGAAAAATCCCCGCATTTATGACCAGATCACTAATAAGCATTGCCACTGTAAGTTGCCTGCTTCTTTTTTCATGCAAACAAAAGCAGCCACCGCCTGCCCCACCGGTTCCTGTAAATTTATTTACTGTAACCTCAATACCTGTCACATACTTTGACAAGTATCCGGCGACAACTACAGCCTTAAGCCAAGTCAATCTGCTTCCTGAAGTGCAGGGTTATATAACTGCGATCTTATTCAAGGAAGGAAGTCATGTTCAAAAAGGCCAAAGACTATACGAACTTGATAAACGCATTTATGAGGCAAATGAAAATGCTGCGCTTGCCAATCTGAAAGCGGCACAAAGCTCATTGGTGCAATCGCAACAAGATGCAGACAGGTATAAATTTTTAGATAGTACACACGCCGTTGCAAAACAACTGTATGACCATGCAATTGCAACATTGCAAACCTCAAAAGACCAGGTTAAATCAGCTGAAGAAGCCTTGAAGAACACACAAACCAACATGACATTCTCCACCATTACTGCTCCCTTTGATGGAACTATTGGTTTTAGCCAGGTTAAATTAGGTGACCTAGTAAATGTCGGCACAACAGTGCTTAATACTATTTCAACCGACGATCCGATGGGTATAGATTTTTTAATAAATGAAAAACAATTGCCTCATTTTGAGGATTTGCAGAATGGAACTGCAAAACCAATTGATTCATTATTTACACTTACACTACCCAATAATAAACTGTATTACGGAATGGGTCAGATATCTATTATTGACCGGGCAGTAGATCCTCAAACGGGTACTATACGTGTACGTCTTGTTTTCCCAAATCCTAAATACAATTTAAGAGCAGGAATGAGTTGCGTGGTAAATGTTCATAACCAGGAGTCAGAACCACAAATGGTTATTCCATACAAAGCGATAGTTGAGCAAATGGGAGAATTTTTTGTATATGTATCAAAAGATACGGTTATGAAAGATACTACTAAAGGCCATGCTAATGAACCTGAAAAAAATACCGTAGTTGCTCTTCAGAAGAAAGTGAAACTGGGTGCGGTTATTGGGCCTAATGTTATCGTTAAAAGTGGAATAAAAGATGGAGATAAAATTGTTGTTGATGGCTTGCAGGCTCTTCATAACGGATCTCCGATAAATGCATCGGATAAACCGCCCGGTGCTCAGACAGGAAAAGATAGTACCAGCAGACAGAAAAAAACACCGGATAAATAGTTGCAATAAATAGTTTCTTATAAATGAAAATCTGAATTCCTGTCCCTAAGAGCCAAATAAACTATGATTGCCAACACATTTATTAAAAGACCAGTAACTGCAATTGTCATATCAATTGTATTGGCAATTACCGGCGCTATTTGTATTCTTAACCTTCCAGTAGATCAGTATCCGGATATTACACCTCCGGTAGTGCAAGTAAATGGTCAATTTACCGGGGCCGATGCTCAGACGGTTGAACAGACAGTTGCCACCCCTATAGAAGGCCAGGTAAATGGTACTCCAGGCATGGAGTATATGCAAAGTAATAGCACTAACAATGGCTTAATGTCTATTAACGTAACTTTTCAGATAGGTACAGATATTGATATTGCTACACTTGATGTTCAGAATCGTGTAAGTATTGCTGCCCCCCTGTTACCTGCAGTAGTAAGTCGTTTGGGGCTTACTGTGCGTGCCGTAAATCCAAGTATGCTCATGATGGTTGCTATTTATGCACCAAAAGGCACTCATGATATTACCTTCCTTGATAACTATACGAATATTTTCATTCAGGATGCCCTATTACGCGTACCTGGCGTTGGCAGCATCAGCAGGTTTACTGACGATTTCAGTATGCGTATCTGGATGAACCCAGATAAAATGGCCTCTTACAGCCTGACACCTCAGGATGTTATTAATGCATTAAATGCGCAAAACGTGCAGGTTGCTGCTGGCTCTGCCGGTGTGCCTCCACAACAAAAAACACAAACATTTGAATTAGGCATTTTGGTTAATGGCAGGTTAAGCAAAGTCAGCGAATTTGAAAAGGTCATTGTCAAAACAAACCCAGCTACCGGCGAATTAATTTATTTGAAAGATGTTGCACGGATTGAACTTGGTAAGTTCACATTTTCCAGCAATTCGTTTGTAGATGGTAAAAGGGCTTCTTACTTGCTTATTTATCAGGCGCCTGGTAGCAATGCACTTCAAACTGCAAATGGAATTTATACAACGCTTGCCCAACTTAAGAAAACCTTCCCAGCTGATGTTGAATACGAAGTTCCTTTTGAATCGGTAACAGTAGTGAAGGTATCTATGAGTGATGTGGTAGGTACATTACTCAAAACACTATTATTAGTGGCTGTTGTTGTATTTGTGTTTCTTCAAAATCTACGATCAACACTTATCCCTGTTCTTGCCATCCCAGTTTCTATTTTAGGTACATTCTGCTTTTTCATACCACTTGGGTTTACTATAAATACCTTAACTATGTTTGGCTTTGTATTGGCTATTGGCATAGTCGTCGATGATGCTATTATTGTGGTTGAAGCAGTACAGCATTATATCGACCACCAGAAGATGTCGGCCAAAGAGGCTACCTATGAAGCCATGAAAGATATTTCGGCACCCGTTGTTGCCATTGCTCTGATACTTGCTGCTGTGTTTGTTCCTGTTGGTTTTATACCTGGTATTGTAGGCCGCTTATACCAACAGTTTGCAATTACCATTGCTATATCTGTAATACTTTCTGCATTTATTGCACTCTCGTTAACACCAGCGCTTTGCACTCTTTTGTTAAAACCTACAGAACCGGAAAAGAAGAAAAATGGCATTGGCCGCCTCTTCCAAAAATTCAATGCATGGTTTGATAAGGTGACTGAAAAATACTCCAATGGCGTAAATCGAAGCATAAAAGCATCCAAATATGTAATTGTTATTCTGGTTTGTATTTGTGCAGCAACTGTTTTCCTTTTCAGTAAAAAACCGACAGGTTTTGTGCCCTCAGAAGACGATGGTAACTTATATGTAACATTCCAATTACCTCCCGCCTACTCCACTGCACAATCTGTTGCAGTAATGACAAGGCTTATGTCAGTAGTTGCCTCTACACCCGGGGTTGGCCACTACGCTGCACTATCGGGCCTGAATGTTATAACGAATGCTACCAGTTCTAACTGTGGTACAATTTACGTCCAACTTAAGCCATGGGATGACAGAAGTAAATCAAGTGAGAAAGTACCTAATATTATTGGTGTACTGCAAAAAAGAATTGCCGATGCTGGCATAAATAATGCAAGCGTACAGGTTATTCAACCCTCTCCTATTCCAGGCGTTGGATCTACTGTCGGTTTCAGTTTCCAGATCGAACAACGTAATACAAATGATGACGTACATGCCTTTGAAACAGTTGTCAAGAATTTTGTCAGTGAAGCAAATAAAAATCCGGCAATCTCAGGCGCTTATAGTTTTTATACTGCACATACTCCAAACTATAATCTTACAGTAGACCGCGAAAAATGTGAAAAACTGGGTGTAAATATTGCTGATGTATTTACAACTATACAAGCCTACATGGGTAGTTTGTATATAAACGATTTTACAACCTATAACAGAACCTTCCATGTGGTAATACAAGCCGATACTATGTTCAGGGAGTTTATAACTGATATGGATAAATATTATGTGCGTAACCAGGCAGGCACAATGGTTCCACTTGGTACATTGATCAGTTACCAGCCAACAGAAGCAGCACCACTTATCTCACACTTCAATATTTTCCGTTCTGCTGAAATCGATGGCTCTTCTCCATCCGGCTACAGTAGTACTGAAACATTAGATGCCTTAAAAAATGTAGCTGATAAGATATTACCGGAAGGGTATGCGTATGAATATTCAGGTTTGAGTTACGAAGAAATAAAAGAAGGTTCAACTACTGTATATATATTTATTTTCTCCATAACCTTTGTATTCTTGTTCCTGGCTGCGTTATACGAAAGCTGGTCCGTTCCTTTTTCTGTGTTACTTGCAGTACCTATCGGTGCTTTTGGTGCAATATTTACACTAATACTATTACCAGGTATTTCTAATAACGTATATGCACAAATAGGATTAATTACACTTATAGGGCTCGCGGCCAAGAATGCAATATTGATAGTTGAATTTGCAAAAGTACGTGTAGACCGTGGAGAAGAATTACTTAAATCAACCCTTGAAGCGGTTAAATTGCGTTTACGACCAATCGTTATGACCTCGCTTGCATTTATACTTGGTGTATTACCACTTGTATTTGCAACAGGTGCAGGAGCTGTTGCAAGAAGAACAATTGGCTTTACAGTTCTTGGTGGTATGCTTGCAGCTTCTACCATTGCTATATTTATAGTTCCTGTATTATATGTAATAATTACCCGAGTATCTTATGGTAAAAAGAAACTTGATTATCTCATAGCACACCACGATGAGTTAATGGAAAAGGCCAAGAAAGTTGAAGAGGAGAATATAGATCCGGAATTAGAGTTTGAAATACAAAGATCGCGCGATCAAAATAAGTCCGCTAAAGAATGATTGCCAATACATTCATCAAACGGCCTGTAACTGCTATCGTAATATCTGTTGTATTAATGATATCTGGGGTTATTTGTATTGACAACCTCGCGGTCGATCAATATCCCAATATATCTCCTCCGGGTGTTTCTATCTCTGGCCAATATACAGGAGCTGATGCCGAAACGGTTGAACAAACTGTTGCCACACCAGTTGAGGAACAGGTGAATGGTACACCAGGCATGGAATACATGCAAAGCACCAGTACCAATAGCGGATCGGTAGGTATTAGTGTAACGTTTAATATTGGCACCAATGTTCATATTGCAGCGCTAAATGTTCAGAACAGGGTTGGTATTGCTACACCTTTACTACCTTCAGTAGTCAGCCGCCTTGGCCTTACTGTTCGGGCAAAGAACCCAAGCATGTTAATGATGGTAGCTATTTATTCTCCTAACCAATCACACAATATAACTTTCGTTGATAATTATGCTAACGTATTTATAGAAGATGCATTACTTCGGGTTCCGGGGGTTGGGGACATTACGGCCCGTACAGACCAATTCAGTATGCGTATTTGGATGGATCCGGACAAAATGGCGGCATTAAGTTTAACGCCTACCGATGTTATTGCCGCATTAAATGCACAAAATGTGCAGGTAGCAGCAGGTTCAGCAGGAGAACCACCTCAGCAATCATCACAGGCATTTGAATTGGGAATTTTAGTAAATGGAATGTTATCTACCCCTGCCGATTTTGAAAACGTAGTTATAAAAACAAATCCGAAAACACAGGAATTAGTTTACCTGAAAGATGTTGCGAGAGTGGAGCTAGGTAAATTCACTTTCTCAAGCAATTCATTTGTTGACGGTAAGCGTTCTTCTTTTCTTATGATTTACCAGGCGCCCGGAAGCAATGCACTTGAAACTGCTAATAATGTATATGCAACACTCGATCAATTAAAAAAATCATTTCCTACCGATATTGATTACAAAGTTCCTTTTGAGTCAATTACAATTATAAAAGTTTCGATGAGCGAGGTAATTGGCACTCTATTAAAAGCATTAGGATTGGTTGCTTTGGTAGTGTTCCTGTTCCTTCAAAACTTACGATCTACACTTATACCCATAATTGCAATTCCTGTATCTATCCTTGGTACCTTTTGTTTTTTTATTCCGCTTGGTTTTACCATCAATACCTTAACCATGTTCGGTTTCGTATTGGCTATTGGTATTGTTGTAGATGATGCAATTATTGTTGTGGAAGCCGTACAACATTATATTGACACTCAGAATATGTCACCTAAAGAAGCCACCTATAAGGCTATGCAGGACATTTCGGCCCCTGTTATTGCAATTGCTCTTATCCTGGCTGCGGTGTTCGTACCTGTGGGATTTATTCCGGGAATTGTAGGCCGTTTATATCAGCAATTTGCAATCACTATCGCTATATCGGTAATCCTTTCTGCCTTCGTAGCTTTATCACTTACTCCTGCTCTATGTACTATTCTTTTAAAACCATCTCATAAAGAAAAACCATCATGGCTTGATAAATTCTTTGATAAGTTCAATAAAGGATTCGATAAGGTCACTGAAAAATATTCTAATGGGGTGAACCGCAGTATTAAATTCTCGAAATATGTTATCATAGTTCTTATTTGTATCTGTGTAGGTGCAGTACTCTTATTTAAAAGTAAGCCTTCGGGCTTTATTCCATCGGAAGATGAAGGGCGATTATATATTACATATCAATTGCCCGAGGCTTCATCAACAGTTCAATCAGTTGCTGTTATAACCAAGCTTATGAAAATTGTAGGCTCAACTCCGGGCGTAAATCATTTCGCGGCTTTATCAGGCCTTAACATCCTGAACTCAGGAACTACATCTAATTGCGGAACTATTTTCTGCATGCTAAAACCATGGGAGGAACGTTCAACCCCTGAACAACAGGTGCCTGGTATTATGGATGTTATTAAGAAGCGCATTGCAGCAGCCAATATTAAGAATGCAACTGTGGTTGTTATTCCTCCTCCACCCATACGTGGTATAGGGCAGGCCGCAGGGTTCAGTATGCAAATAGAGCAAGGCAATACAAGCGACGATGTTCATGCATTTGAAAAAGTGGTAAAGAAATTCGTTTCAGAAGCTCATAAAAACCCTGCCATCTCTACAGCCTTTAGCTATTTTTCTGCCCATACACCAAGTTATGACCTAAACGTAGATAGGGAAAAATGTGAAAAACTGGGAGTTAATATATCTGATGTGTTTACTACTATGCAGGCATACATGGGTAGTTTATTCGTTAATAACTTTACACTTTACAACCGTACGTATCATGTAGTGATTCAGGCAGATACTACGTTCAGGGCACTCATCAATAATATGGATAAATATTATGTACGAAACCAGGCAGGCTCTATGTTACCATTGAGCACACTCATTAATTATAAAGCTACAGTAGCTGCACCATTAATAACACACTTTAATATTTTTCGCTCAGCAGAGGTAGATGGTTCAACTCCGCAAGGATATAGCACTGGCCAGGGCATAGAAGCACTTAAGGAAACAGCCGATAAATATTTACCAGAGGGTTATACGTATGAATTCTCCGGGCTTAGTTTAGAAGAAATAAAAGCAGGATCAACAACTGTATATATATTTATTTTCTCTATTACTTTCGTTTTCCTTTTCCTGGCTGCTTTATATGAAAGTTGGTCAGTACCCTTCTCCGTTATGCTTGCGGTACCTATAAGTGCATTTGGCGCCATACTTATGCTTATATGTATACCAAGGTTAACCAATAACGTTTATGCACAAATTGGCCTGATAACCCTTATAGGTCTTTCCGCTAAAAATGCCATACTAATAGTAGAGTTTGCAAAAGTGCGTGTAGATCGTGGAGAAGAACTTATAAAATCTACCCTCGAGGCTGTAAAACTGCGTCTCAGGCCAATTGTAATGACTTCATTGGCTTTTATATTAGGCGTATTACCATTAGTGTTTGCAACTGGTGCAGGCGCAGTGGCCCGCAACACAATAGGGTTTACAGTACTTGGTGGAATGATAGCGGCTTCAACCCTCGCTATATTTATTGTTCCTGTTCTGTTTGTGGTAATTACAAAAGTTTCATACGGAAAAAAGAAACTGGAATACCTGATAGCACACCATGATGAGTTAATGGAAAAAACTAAAAAAGCTGAGCAACAAAATATTGACGCTGAACTTGAATTCGATATTGCTCACGATAAAGATAAACACAGCGAAGAAACAAAAAACTCAGCTTCATAAGTCCGAAGTATAAATAAATCTTATATGGTTATTTCGTCCTCCTCCCATATAAATTCAACCTTCTCAGCCTCTTCAAGCAAAGCATCCACAACCTCGTTTAACTTTATCGCTTTGCCTGTACCTTCAGGGTTACTTATACTTATCTCTTTGTCAACAAAGTGTTTTTCTTCCTTTTTATTAGAGCTTAACTCGGGTGAATGCAGGTATTCCCAACGAAGCCAGAGTTCATTTTGAAAAAGTTTCAGCGTCTCACTTTGTGCTTCAGTCAAATCCTTCCACAAATGACGAAATTCTTTTGAATTTTCGACCTTAAGAGATATAGGATGTCCAAGTGATACTATACGTTGAATACCAGTGTTCTTGGCTACTTCTATTATAGCACGGTTAACCCTGGTATGGCGTTTTGGGTGTGTTAATTCAGGTTCATGTAAGCATATAACCACATCATGTCCCTTTGCATGATTACTCATTTCACTTCCATTCGCCAGATCGCAGGAAACAACTTTAAACTTAGCATGTTTAAATTTCACTTCAGTATTTGCAGGTACAACTGCCGTAACACTATGGCCTCTTTTCAGTGCTTCCTCAGCCACGAGTCTCACCAATGATACATTGGTTCCGAACAGCACTATTTTTTTTGTAATCATGGCCTCAAGTTTTAAAAGGTTCATCTCTAATTTTATACAAGGTAAATCACATTACCTGCTTTCTGCTATGAATTTCTACGAGCCTTGTAAAACTACATTTGAACAATAAGAATAAATAGATAAAATATTTTACTTTGCCGGTACCCCCCAAAGCAAAACAGTACAATTCAACCAGTTGAAAACTTCAGGGTTGATATTGCCTTATATATTATTAACTTTTTATGCTCCCAACTAAAAATGATATTCTTTATTTTTCCTTGAGAATTCATTGGCCGAAATGGTGACGTTAAGGTTTATATTTCGGAAAATGTATTGCTCAAACAATCCTTTTTCATCATTTACCTGTACATAGAAGTTGCCGGTAAAGAATATGACCCGGTATTATCAACCATGGAAAACAGCTATGAACTTGGTCTGAGCAGGAATATATTTTTTGTGTTTGTTCCCAAGGATACAGCGGATAGAACTCTTTTTACAAGTACAACCATTGACTTCATTAGACTTGCGTAATTTGGGTCAAAGAAAAAGTTTAAAAAAGTTAACAGATTTCTATCCTCTTAAAATATCTCATCAATTTAAATATAAAGATTTAAAACTCTAGTAATAACATAAGTGATTCAGTTTTAAAAGAAGAATAGAATACACTATTGCAGAATTTACTTTATTACCTCAATCCTTTTTACCTTAATACTACCATTGAGAGATTTTAACTTTAACAGATAAACTCCATTTTCAAGGTTATTTGTACTAATAAAGATACTTTTTGCAACCTCTTTAACATTTTGAATCCATACTAGTTCCCCGGTGACAGAATAAAGAGAAATTACTGAGCCTTGTTTTATTCCACCTTGCTCTGTTACATAAAATTCATTGTTTGACGGATTAGGATAAGCTGACATGTCGGCACCAGGGTATGTAGTATTCAGCTCATTAACTGTAAGTGGTATAGAAGCTTTATCAACCAGGATAAGATAGCCCATGGGATACTTACCATCTGCATCATTAAAATTATGTACGACAGAAAACTTCCCGTTACTTGGGTCATAACAATATATAACGCCAAAAAAATTAGTTCCCCCATTATACGTCATGCCGTATAATTTGCCTGTGGAAGGAACGTACAACAGGTCACCATAATAAGGTGCATTACCATTAGAATCACTAAAATTTACAATCACTTTATATTTATCAGTTACTGTGTTAAAGCTAAAAAACACACCTTCGTTATAAATCCCTCCTGCCGAAGCCGTTCCATATATTAATCCATTCGCCTGATTATAAACAAGACTTCCATTGGGGTGCACGCCATCATATTTATTTCCAAAAGTGTAAAGTACACTATATACTCCGGAAGAAATATTATATTTGAATATTACTCCTGAACCTGTAGAGCCACCCGCACTGGTCATTCCATACATCAACCCTTTACTGCTATCATACAGCAAATGCCCGTATGGCCATTTTCCACTTGCTACGTTAAAATTATAAAGCACTTTTTCCTGTAGTGTATTGGGGTCAAAACTAAATAGCACTCCGCTGTTGTTGGCACCTCCACTAGCCGTTAATCCGTATAGAACACCCTTAGGACCAAAAATCATTTTATCATCTGGTACAGAACCATTAGCAGAATTACTGAAAACAGTATAAACGGTATCCTTACCGGTTGCCGGGTCATACTTTACAATTTGCTGGCCCGTTATATATATCATACCATTAATGCTATCATACATAGGTGTACCCTGCAATTCGGCCGTGCTTGATGAATCGAATACCATTATAATTGTTTGTGCAGAAGTATTTGGATTATAACTTACGAAAGTGCCCAACTGATTATATCCACCATCTTCAGCTGTTGCATATACTAAATGTGTTGCCGGATTATACATTGGGCTTGATGTAGGAGTAGTGCCATTGAGTGTAGCAAAACTTAACAGTACCTTTAATTGAGCTGTCATTGGGTCAAAACTGAATAATTCTCCGTTTTCAGTTGACCCTCCTCCTGCAAAAGTATTACCATACATAATATAAGAGGGCTCTGTACCTGCCGGATAATTTACATAAATAAATACTGTATCTGAAGAGGTGCAACCATTACCATTGGTATAATTATATTCAATATAATGAGGCCCGGGGCCTGCAATGCTGCCATTGAAGTTATTCCCGGTGACACCCTTACCTGTAAATGTGCCACCTGTTGGTGTAGCGGTAAGTAAGTCACTGGTGGAAGTTGAACTTACAGTGTCATATTGTGCTGATAGAGTTATCACTGGTATCGGATTAACCGTAACTTTTATAGTAGTATCTTTCCAAAAAACACCCTTCTCCACTTCAATTTTATAAGTTGTAGTAATAGTAGGCGTAATTTTAATACTGCTCGTTGTGGCGCCGTTACTCCATTTATAACTTGTGCCACCTGAAGCAGTAAGAATTGTTGTATCGCCAAAACAGATTGTGGTGCCGCCGGTTAAAACCACAGGAATTGAAAGTTGATTTGAATTTACAAACATAAAATCTCCTGAAGGGTTAAGGCCGGTTGCAGTTGTACAGTTTATAATAATGCTATCATTGGCTGAATTTGGAGTATAACAGAGTGCATTTCCGCTACTGGAAGTACTACCCTCAAATGTCAATCCGTAAAGCTTCCCATTCGGACAGGCTGTAAGGTCTCCATATGGTAAATACCCGGTATTTATATTGGCATTGAAATTTACCATTTCACTGTCTTTGTTTGTGGTTGGGTTGAAACTGAAAACAGTACCATAACCACCATTACCGCCCTTGCTGGTCATTCCATAAAACAACCTGGTAGTGGTGTCATAAACAAGAGTACCCGTTGGGGCAAACCCTGTGGGGCCATAAAAATTATACGATACCGAATCCTTTCCGGTAGAAGGATCGTATTTAAAAACAACTCCCTGGCCATTTGATCCACCTGAAGTTGTCATGCCATAGAGTAGTTTATTTACAGGATTAAGTGCAAGATTATTTCCTGCCGGGTATTTTCCATTTGTTCCATTAAAATTAATCAGTATGCTATCCTTTCCATTAACCGGATTGTAACTAAACATAATACCGAAATTTGAGGTGCCTCCATAGTAAGCCATACCATAATACAAATTAGTAATAGAGTCATATGCTAATTCGCCATAGGGAGCTGCTCCATTAGAAGTACCGGTAAAATTTAGCAACATGCTATCCTTTCCTGTCGTTATGTTATAGCTAAACAAAACTCCATCATTGGAGGAACCACCGGCATTCGTCATACCGTATAACAGCCCATTTTTAGCATTGTATGTTAACCCGCTGTATGGGTTTGCTCCATTGGCCCCGTTAAAATTTATCAGTACACTATCCTTACCTGTCACCGGATCAAAACTGAATAATACACCGTACCCTGATTTTCCACCGGCATAAGTCATGCCATATATTATACCGGTTATTGGGCTATATACCAAGTGCCCATAACGGGGATTTTTTCCATTAGTACCATTAAAATTTAATAATACAGTATCTTTCCCGGAAAGAATATTATACCTGAACAATACACCATCCCCGTAACTACCCCCATCGTAGGTCATACCATACAAATAATAGGAAGGTAACGTACTATATTTTCTTCCAGAGTGCTGTGCATTAGCAACTACAAAAAATGCCCATAGGGTAAAGAAAGCAAGTGTAATTTTTTTCATGTTGTCTTTATCTCGTGAAACTTTGGCTAAGATATATTGGAGATAATAAAATAGCACTACCGTTAGCAAGATTTTTTGCGCAAACGAATAAATTAGAAAGCCCCGCATAAATGCGAGGCTTTCTTTTCTCTGAAGCGGTTTCTTGCATGGTGGAATTATTGCGTAATTATTTATTAACCTTTTATAATTCTTATCGTCTTTTTATCATCTTTGGTTGTCATTACACACAGGTAAGTACCTGCCGCCAATTTTGAACCATCGTAGTTGGCAGCATACATTCCCTGATCATAAGTTCTATTTGTAACTACTTCGTCAATTTTATTTCCGTTAATATCGTAAATGCTTATGGTAACATTACAATTTTCCTTAATAGCAAACTCAATCGTTGTTTGGGCATGAAATGGATTCGGATAATTCATCATCGCGTTATTGGTAGGATGTTGGCTAAATTCACTACTAGGCTTATAAACAGGGAGGCTATTTGCACTATCAGTAGGCTTAATAGGTTTATTACTATTAATATATCCATCATTACTATTTAACTCTGAAACATAGATAGAATATTGTGCTTGACAACAACTATTAGGACAATATGCATGGAAATAAGTTCCATTTTCAACTTTTATGGGTCCTGGTGAGGGAATCATATCTATTCCTAAGTATCCTCCTTTTAAAGTGAGTCCGCCATATAGGCCACTTTGGCTTCCTAATGTCACATTTGACTGTATATCGAGGTCATTTACAACTATTTCATTACAAGAACTAATAATCCAAGGAGAACTCACAAGCCCTGACGGGTTTGTGGTAGCAAATGGATATGTATTTGGATAACCGAAAACTTTGCCATCCACTGTTGTATACCCAGTATTATCAATAATATTCTTAGTCGGCAACTTCCTATGTAATTCCGACATAAGATAATACAAATTATGCAATACCATATAATCCAAACCATTATAATTACCTCTTGGATTACCAGGACCTCCTGTATTTGCGTTGTAGTCTTCTATAAATCTTCTGTCTGATGCCCATCCATCTGGAGCGTAATCGGGGGGGGTAGTAGAACCTATAGGTTGTTGAGGAGTATGACAAAAAGGGCCGTCATCTGGAGCGCGGTCAAGGATATATTCAACTGAACATAAATCATATCCATTGTTAAATACATTAGCTCCTGCATCAGCATATATTAATTGTAATATACCTCCATAATATAAGTCCCAACCGAATTGATTAGCCGGAATGTGTAGAAAAGGGCAGCCATTACAAGTCGGATTCGCAGGATAATTTCCTAAACTCTGTATCATACTATATGCTGAAGAATACCCCCCCCCAGGGTTATTACTATAAGCAGCCGCGACGCACCCAAGTTCAGGACCAGATATTTGTCTATCAACACACCAAATATCACATAAATTATAGCCATCCCATCCTAATCCCCCCAGTCCATTAAAGTCACATTTTAAACTTGCAGGAGGAAGAAATGGATAGTCACTAAAGTTATAGCCAAATATATTTACACCAAGGGCTTCTAATGCACCTGCATAGCCTAATAAACACCCGCCTCTACCATCAGGTGTATAATTTCCATTTGTTTCTTTCAAATGAAAATCATTGTCCACTATTATGTACTTGAGTATTTGTCGCCCTTCTGCATAAGCCATTTCTTTTAGTCCAGTGCCTCCATATACGCCATAAAGATTGGTGAAATTTTGAGTTTGTCCATTATTATCAATGAATGATTTTATAGATGGGTCAACTAATTTTACAACCAACGCTAGTCCCATTAAAATATGTTGGTAATTATCTCCACCTTGATCATCTCCTCCATTTGCAAAATTTCCATAAGTTTCTGGAGTCCCACCAACGCCATGATAATCTGATACTATACCGGCGTTTATCTCTCCAATATCTATAGGCCCTACCCTTCCAGAACCTTCTATACCTACAGTTTCACTGTTATCCGTATAGCGTCCTCCGCTTGGCAAGTTCGCTCCTAAGTTCAATTGATTATAGTTTCTGCTGGCAAAAAGCCAATCAACATCATCTCTTAATTCATAACCGGTACCAGGAAATTTTGCTACAGCTGTAGCATTAGTGCCAAAGACAATTGCAGCCATACTATCCAAACGATAAACAGCATGTAATGCATAATATAATTCCATTACAGTTTCATTTGTGCATTGCCCATTATCCTTTAAAATTCTATATTCAGTCGCAAGCATACAAATGTATGCTCCCAACGCTCTTCCTCCATCTGCCCAATATAACTGGTCTCCAATTCCACTACCACTACCGCCATAGTTTCTTATATTTGCTGGAAGGCTTTGGCCCTGTTGAGCACCTATTATCATAAAATAGTGAGTTAGCCTATATCTGTAATGCCAATACTTATCCAAATCATGCTGGGCACCTTGTCCAAAACTGTTGTTTGCGTACCCAAGCATTAATACCAATGCAACTATAAGTTCTTTGCAATTTTTCATTTTCATTTGTCCTTGAAGATTGTTTTTACTTGGTTTGCTTTAGCTTAACAATTTCATCTTTCATAATTTCCATTTGCTTTTGCAGTTCGATGGTATATAATGTAAGTTCTTCTATTTTTTTAAGCAATGCAGCATCCATTTCTCCCACTTTAATACCATTGTCTTTTACCTCTTGGGCTGATGGCACATCAGGTAAATGATGGTTTTCGGCAATATATTGTTCGGTTTCTTTTAAACTAGGAAGCTTGTAGTTTTTGTCAAATACATAATCACACCAAGAACCATCACATGGCTGAATTAAAATCTCGTGGGCTATTATACCTCCATCAACAGCTAATAGGTATTGGCCGGGTGAAGCATTACCACCTAAGTTCAGAGCTGTGTATGCGTTTTGAGTACAATTAGGATTTAGTGGATTTCTTAAAAGCATCCCTCCGCTTGAGCCTACTATAATTGAGGTGTTTGCAAATAATGCCGCATCGCTAATGGTTTTGCTTGTTCCGCTAGTACTTGGAATACCCGCGAAACGTATATTGCCAATCCCATCAGTCATCATAACCGCTCCACCATTACCTGAACCATCCGTACCTGCTTTCCATTGCAAATTTGCCTGATCTCTTGCTACATTAAAACCAAAATAATTTTGAACAAAGTAAGGTGCACCCGTATTGGCTCCGCCAAAGCTCACTGAATTAATACCAAAACCAGCATTAGTAACACCGGCATTATCAATAGTAAATACATTAGCAAGCCCTGTATAATTAGATATGACAAATGGGCTGCTATTAACAGCATATAAGTGTACAGTATTATCAACATTTAACGTGCCAGCAATAATTGTATTGCCTATATTATCAATTGTAAAGTAATCTGTTGGAGAAGCATACGGGTCAGTGGAACTAGCGTTGGAAATGGGATTACTTACACTAAATGCCAGAGGCCCTACATTGCTTGCAATAGTTAATGCTGCGTCAGGCATACTTTGCCCGGCAGTTCCTATTCCCACCCAAGTGCAGAGATCAGTAGCAATTTGGGATTGCGGAAAATTAAGACTAGATACTGGTGCACCAAGATACCACCCAGGAGTAGTTACTGTTCCGCAATTAGTTGGTGGTGAAGATGGAATTTGAGGATAGACTAGTCTCGACAATGAAGGCCCTCTTAGTGTGGTTATTTTCCCTGTTGTATCAATACTCAATAATTGTGTTCCACTAGCAGAGGCTATTGTAGGCATGGTAAGGCTACCGCTCACATTAATATCTCCGGCAACATCTAAAGCAACAGCAGGATTTGTTGTACCAATACCCACATTACCTGAGTTGTAGTATATGTTCTTCCTTGCAGGAGTTTTATATTTGAATTGTCCATTATCTGATTCGGCCCAGTAAGTAGGCTGAATATCGCTCGTCATAGCAAAGATGCCTGATTTGTCAGGTAATGTGTCTTTAAGCGAATCTCCGCTAACTAATAATGAAGTTACTATCCGCGCGCTTTTAGTAGGATCATTAAAATCCTGGAAAGAAGCCCCGGAAATTTCTGTTAAAGGTGCATTTAATATTATTGAAGTATTATCCTGGAATATAGAACCCTTATCGCTATTAACAGCAAGGTAGCTATTTGGTGTAAATAGGCCCACTTGTCCATTACCTTTAGAATTACTAGATACATCTATCCCTTCATTGTCACTACTTCCTCCGTCAGTTGTAAGCAGCCAACGGCTATAGTTTGTCGTTTCACTAAATTGCATTTGAAGTGCAGTTCCTGAAGGGCCGGTAATATAATTTCCATTAGGCACTATGAGGTTAGGTGCTGACCAAATGAATGGCATTGATGCTAATGTATTTTTCCCTGTAATAAACAGCAATTGATTGGGTAATATTCCTTTAGAATTAAGTATCCCCGGAATACTATTAATGTCAATAAACTTACCGTCGCCGGTAAGCACTGCGGAAGTGTTATTATTGAAATTTATAGGTTGAAATGATAGAACAGGAGTAGGATAATATGATACCAACCCAGATCCCGTTTGCGTAATTAGTTTGCAAAACACAGTAGAAAAATCAGAAAACATATCTGTACCGGAGCCAGATATTTGCCCCGTTGCATATGCCACACCTGTACCGGCAAATGATGCCGTATTTGTGGTTGTTACAGTGCCATTTACTATTAAGGTACCGTTATTTGTAACAATTGCATTGCCGGAATTATTCACACTACCATTTATAATCACATTACCGTTATTATTTATGGTAGATTTCCCCGACATGGCAAGAACTCCATTTATGATTAGTGTTCCACCTAAATTTACATTAATGTTTGCACTTACTGTCACGCTAAAGGTAGGTATAGTAATGATTAAACTATCACCTGCTTCTATGTTTATAATACTTGAACCTGCCATAGAAGAAAGCATATTGTTCGAAGTAATGTTATTGTAAATGTATACTGTATTATTGCTGACAAGATTACTACCAGGAGCACATGAACAAGCGGTACCGGTTGGGCCTGTTTTACTCCAAACACTTATAGCGTTATTCCAAGCACCTGGCTTATAGGAATAATAGGCAGCTGGCAGTATAACCCGATAAATTATTTTAGCTGTAACAAAAGAGCTATAAACAGAAAGTAATAAAAAAACAGTAGTGATTTTTTTACTTACATAAGAAGAGATTTTCATAACGGTTGAATTTAAAGGATGAATAAATTTGTTTTATAGAACAGATATGTATTTTGATCATAGAATCAAGCTTATGGTATTATATTATTTTAAAGGGTATATCCCATTTATTAGAGTACTTTATTAGTAGAAATTAATGTGGCTAAAGTAGATACTCAGTAAAATGTGACCAATACCGTTAAAAAGGTTTTTTGCACGTTTTGATCTCATGCTCAGTTATTTATTTAATGTTTGATAACTGTATTTCTATATTTGTCCTCCATTGCTAAAGAAACAAATCATATTATTCATTGCTTGTGCTTTAACTACTATTGTAGTAAAAGCACAGCAATTTAATTTCAGGCCGCTTGGTGTTCAGCCTCCTGCTGAATGCTATCAAGTGCTGCAAGACCATAAGGGATATCTTTGGTTTAGTACAGATAAAGGGCTATATAAGTATAATGGCAATACATTAAAACATTTCTCCGTAGGTAATGGCCTGCCCGACAATGCCATCTTCAAGTTGTATGAAGATTCCAGAGGACATTTACTATTCACTAGCCTGCCTGGCATAATCGGTTATATAAGTAACGATTCTATAGTTATTCCAAAGTTCAATAAACAACTTTCTGAATTTCTTAACCATGGTCGTGAATCCATATTTGATTTATTTGAGGATTCGAGCCATATACTTTGGGTTTCCACTAATCGAGGGTTTTATAAAACAGTAAAACCTTTTGATTATTCAGAAATCTTTCGGGTACCTCGTTTATGTGATTCATGCAGAGCTGATATACTAATTCTTGATGATAAAAAAGCCTTAGTTGCCTTTAACCATCCAATAAAACATAAAACATTAAATCACTATGTGATTACAAGTATTTCAATAAACAGAAATAACACAATCAATACTTTTCAATTTTTCACAAAAGAAGAAGAAAGATCAGCTCCTTTTGCTAAAACATTACTACTCCCAAATGGTACGTTACTCCTCAGTTTATATACTCATCTTATTATAATTCAGCCTGATGGGCACTATACCACAAAAACATTCGATGAACAAATATTATTTCTTTACCAGGATAAAACAGGAGGTGTTTGGGTTGGGTTTCATAAACTTGGTGTTGCTTATTATGAAAACACCTTATTGAACACGACACCCTATTGGTCTTTGCAAGGTTATTCAGTATCTTCTATTAATGAAGACAACGAAAAGGGTATTTGGGTGAGTACATTAGAGAAAGGAATATTTTATACACCCTCCAAGGCTATAATTGACTATAGTAATTGCCCAGAGTTGAACAAAAAAATATCGGCGGTTAAAGTAATTACCAATAAAGTTTTTGTAAATGATTACAGCAATTCATTGTACTCTATTAATAGTTCAGTGGTAAATAGCTTCGATCTCCCAAAAGAAAATAAGCCTGAAGGGGTCCATGATTTTTTATCGCTTTCTAACACAATTTATTATGCAACGACAACCTGTTTACTTAAATCTGATACTTCTTTAAGAGATTGGAGGGAGCTTAAATTTGATAAGAAAGGCTTTAAGAGTTTAGTTATAGTTTACAATATGTGTGTGTCGCCCGAACATTGGGTATATGCCATTAATATGGGCAATCTTATGGCTATAGAAGGAGATTCCGTGCATGTACTGGATACATTACCTGCTCGGGGGCGCTGTATGTGTATTACACAACAAGGTGAAATATTTATAGGTTGCATAAATGGGTTATATAAATATGAAAATCAGAAATTCATATATATGGGAAAACAGAATAAAGTCCTTTCGTCTAAGATCAATATGTTAAAAGAAGATAGTTCTGGCAATTTATGGGTATTAACTATGACGTCCGGAACTGCTCTCTATAAAAACGGAAAAATATTATCTACGATTTCAATGGGAAATGGCCTTCCTTCAAATAACTGTAGTGATATCGCATTTGATCAGAATGAAGTGGCCTGGCTAGGTACTGATAACGGCTTATGTAAAATATCCCCTAAAAACAATTCCCTGGTCGAAGTATTCAATACACATGATGGGCTTATATCGGAGGAAATCACCACGCTCGCATTAAACAATAATGAATTATGGATTGGAACAGGAAACGGACTTTGTATGATGAATACTACCTTAGCTCAGAAAAACACTATTCCTCCCCCCGTATATATAACATCCTTATACGTAAATGATAGTATAGTTCCACTAATAGAAACTCACTTTTCTTATAGATCAAATAATTTCCGCTTTAAGTTGAATGGGCTAACATTTAAGGGAGATAAATGCAATTTCAAGTATCGCTTACTGGGTTTAGATACTGACTGGCATACGACAAATTTCTTTGAAATATCCTATAACAATCTTATGCCAGGTAATTACCAATTCCAGGCAAAGGCTATAAATAATGATGGAATCCTTTCTACTACAGGCACCTCTTTTTCATTCGTTATTGAGAAACCTTTTTGGAAAAGGTTGTGGTTTATTATGCTGGAAATTATATCAGGTGTCTTGCTTATCTATTCTTTTGTCCGATACCGATTAAACATAATACATAGAAAAGAGGAAGAAAATATCCGGGTAAACAAAATGCTGGCTGAGTATCAATTAACCGCATTGCGGACCCAAATGAATCCTCATTTCATATTTAATGCGATAAACTCAATTCAGCATTATATATTAGAGAATAAGGCGGAACTGGCCTATGGATACCTCACCAAATTTGCGCACCTGATAAGAATGATGCTTAATAACGCCCAGGAAAAGACATTAAGTTTACAGCAAGAACTTGAGATGTTGACGGTATATGTTGAATTAGAAAAACTTCGTTTTAGTAACGGTTTTGAGTTTACATTTATAGTTGATGAGAAGATAGACCCGACCGATGTATATATTCCTGCTATGCTGATTCAACCGTACGTTGAAAATGCTATCTGGCATGGGTTAATGAATCTTAAAGGAAAACGGAATGGACAATTAACCATATCTGTATCGGCAGATGAAAAGACACTTACAATCAATATTGAAGATAATGGCATTGGCAGGAAAATGGCACAAGAATTAGAGAAACGATTCGCCCATAAATCAATTGGAATGGAATTAAATCGCAAAAGGATCGAATTACTGAGTTCATTGCCGGAAAATGAGAAGGCTGCCGTTACAGTTATTGATCTGTATGATGAAAACAAAGAGCCTTGCGGCACAAAAATACTCATAAGCTTAGCCTATTAAGAAATTTAACCCCTATTTGAATATGCAAGATACTATCAGCGCTGTTTTGGTTGATGATGAAGAAAAAAGCCGGAAGGTCCTTAGGAGTCTCCTGAAAAAATTTCATCCTGAGGTAAGTATTATCGGTGAAGCTGTAGATGTAGATTCTGCTTTCAAACTTGTTAACGACAATAACCCCGAACTTGTTTTCCTCGATATACAGATGCCGGGAGGAAATGGTTTTTGGTTATTGAAACAATGGGAACAACTTCCATTTGATATAATATTTATTACAAGTTTTGACCAATACGCTATCGATGCAATAAAATACAGCGCCCTCGATTATCTATTAAAACCTATTGCAATACATGAATTGAACTTTGCAATAAAAAAAGCATTAACTAATAAAGAGTCCAAATCAAATAAACACTCCAAAATAGTGACTCTTCTCAATAATCTTGATTCTGAGGCTCAGGAAAAAAAGATAGCAATACATGTTCAAGACAGAGTAAAACTCCTTAACTTATCTCAAATATTATACGTAGAGGCTGACAATTCATATTCTATTATTAAACTCTCAACAGGCGAACAATACATAACCTCAAAGCCTCTTAAAGATTATGAAGAATTATTATCAAATAATAAAAGTTTTGTACGAATACATAAAAGTTGCATAATTAACCTAGGCAAGATCAAGGAATATACAAAAGGTGAACCTTGCTTCATACTTATGACTGATAATAAGCAATTTGAAGTGGCTCGTAGAAAGAAACAGGAGATTTTAATGAGATTAAAAGGAAATTTATAATTGAACTTACTATATCAATTTTATCATAGTCCTAAGGACATTTATTGTTAAAATCTTACCTTTTTATTAAGAAAAAATTAAAAAAAGCTTACATCATAAGAATACATATTACTAATATTAATCTTTAGTAACTTCTATTTTCTTATATAAAAAATAAGGATCATTTTTAAAAACTTCCCAATCTGCCTCCAACTGTTTTAGTATTCTATCAACTACATCCTTGCAACTTCCCCGTTTATAACAATCAGAGCGCTGAAAAACATATATATACTCTAACGAAGGTTCTAAATTAGATAAATACATTGATTCTGCTCTTAAAAGTGCGGATAATATGCTGAAAATGTGGCAGTTGTTAGATTACCGTGGAAAACAGCGGCTCCAGTTTCTTGTATTTCCCTCAGGAATGAGGTATGATAAGGGAAACGACAAGGTTCTAATTCCTGAAGTCAACAAGATTATGTTCGCAATCGCAGAACTATCAAAGGTTTTGAGCAATCCTGAATATGAGAATTCTGAGGAGGACAAGGAAAAGTTACGCCAAGTATACTTGGCGTTCCTATGTTCTAATTATTTCTGGACCGAATTATTAAAAATTATTGCGTTTGTCGAATACATAGAAACAATACACTCATCCGTATGGAAATCAGTTATATGTACTTACTATAACCCTGTAACCGGGACCACTCAAGATTTTCGGATTATTTACGTATCAGATTCCACTGAAACAACTTATTCCAGCCCTTTCGGAATAGAAAGCGGGACAACTCTATATGTTGGTATACCAGTACTTTCAGGGACTTCTGCGTCTAAATCCCCCACTCTATGATTACCGTTGAGCAGTGTAGGAAAATCTTAGCCCCAAGTACCAAACGCCAGTATCTTGATAAGGAAATAAAGCAGATACTCGATTTCCTATATTTGTTAGCAAGGATGGATATTGACCTTTTTCAACGATACAGGCAATGAAAAACGTTGCATTTTATGAACGGGTTTCGACTACCGAACAGGCTGACCATGGTTATTCCTTAAATGACCAGCGTGAACGCCTTGAGCAGTTCTGTAAAATAAAGGGACATACCGTTCATTTAAGAATTCGAGAAGATTATTCAGCCAAGACTTTCGACCGTCCTGAATTTAAAAAGCTACTCGCTTATATAAAGAAAAACAGAGGGGCTATAAATCTTTTGCTTGTTATTAAATGGGACCGGTTTTCCAGAAATGCCACCGATGCTTTGGGTATGATAAGAACCTTGAATAAATTAGGAGTTGAGGTTAATGCAACTGAACAGCCAATAGATTTCTCTATACCCGAAAACAAACTACTTCTTAGCTTATATGTTACCTCGCCAGAAGTTGAAAATGACCGCAGATCCTTGAATGTTATCAAGGGGATGAGAAGAGCAAATCTTGAAGGCCGGTATTTGGGACCCGCACCAAAAGGCTATGATAATAAAAGAGATCAGGCTGATAAGCCAATTCTTGTGAAAAATGAACTTTCAAAGTATATATCTGAGTCTTTTGAGTTAATTGGCTCAAAACTCTATTCTCAACGCGAAGTGTTGCGGCAACTCAACGCCAAAGGCTTTAGTTGCAGTAAAACCCAATTTTCAAAAATACTTCAAAACTGTCTTTATTCAGGTAAAGTAATGGTGCGTGCCACTGTAGACGAACCAGTACAATTTGTCACAGGAATTCACGAACCAATTATCTCCGATGAGTTATTTATTAAAGTACAAGATATACTTGTGGGCCGTCGTGAAAAAAGAAAAAGTACAAAACGTAAACAAACCGATGGAAGCCTTCCTTTACGCGGGTTTCTTGTTTGCCCTTGCTGCAGTAATAAAATGTCAGGAAGTAAATCCAAAGGAAGAAATCAGCATTATCACTATTACCATTGTAACCCATGTAACAGACGCTATAGAGCAGACGACGTTAATGAACAGTTTGAAGGTATGATTTCCAAGATTCAGATTGAACCCGGTTTTGCAGATGTTTACCTGAATGCCATAAAAAATCTTCTTAATGACGGGGGCAAAGAACGCACCGTTCAGATACAAAAATGCGAAAATGAAATCAATAAACTTGAAGAACGTACCATTAACCTAACCGATAAGTTTGCGGATGGAGATATAGATTCAAAAGCTTTTAATGAAGCTAAAAACAGGTATAATTCTGCGATTAATAAACTTAAAGCTGAGCGCGCCAATCTGGATTTCGTGAAAACAGAATTTGACGACTATTTATCATGGGGCTTTTGCTTCCTTGTAAATGTCAAAAAATTCTATTCTATGGCACCTATAGAGGTAAAACAAATTATAATTGGTTCAATTTATCCGGAAAATATCGAAATCGACGATGGAATATTGCGAACCGCTCGTGTCAATGAATTGGTGTCTCTGATTGCCACTACTGACGAGGGTTATAAGAGACGTCCCAAAAAATATAATTTCAATTTTTGGGACGTGTCCCGTATGGTACCCGAGACGGGACTTGAACCCGTACAATCGCAATGATTACAGGATTTTAAGTCCTGCGTGTCTACCAATTCCACCACC
>OLMA01000072.1_pt1 | contig 88583 bp, 75 predicted proteins | sample 1604671 | NCBI WGS metagenome assembly OLMA01 (sample SAMEA104055725, study PRJEB20765) | soil metagenome | biome: Arctic tundra; feature: Polygonal ground; material: soil | place: USA | collected 2011-09 | depth 0-0.5 m | reverse complement strand
ATAAGTATAGAAACCAATTCGACGGTCAAAACATTTAAATTCATTAAGAATTAATTTTTATTGTTTCCATTTTACAAATTGTTGATAAATCAATTATTGTATATTGAATACAATAAATAGTTTTGTTCATAGGTATATAAACCAATGAAACGTCTTTTCTTATTTATTCCTTTATTCTTTGTTTTTGCCTGTAAGCACACAACTTTATCAAAGTATGTTGGCTATTCTACAAAAAACGGAAGGGACTATTTTAAGTATACCGACCTGGGTAACAACCGTAGGGAAACCCATGCAGGAGATGTAATGGAGGTAATGATAAGTTATTCTAAAGTGAATGACTCCATTTTATGGGATTCACGCGATAACGGATTCCCTTTTGCCGTTTATCTTCCGTACGATACACTTAAAGAAGGTGGTAGTTACCAGAAAATATTAATGAATGGAAATGCGGGCGACAGCATTAATTTTATTGTTCCGGCAGAAGATGTGTTCCGACAGATACTTCATTTATCTGTTCCTTACTTTCTTCATAAAAATGAAATGATGAAGGTAAATACCCGCATTGTTTCTATTATGAACGAGGACGAATACGCTGAAAAAGAGAAGCAAATAAGAGAATTCAGAAAAGACATGGATATACAGGAACAATTATCTCTGCTTCAGTATGTTACGGTCAATAATATTCCGCAAAGCACGAAACAGGATAATGTATATTTTCTTCCTGAAAAAGATGGAGGAGGGCCTGAAGTTAAGGATAGAAGCACGATAAGTATAGCCTACCGCGGTTATTTCTTAAATGGCCATACCTTCGATTCGGTATCACCACATAATCCCCTGCAATTCAGGCTGGGAGACACGGCCCAGGTAATAACCGGGCTTGAAATTGGCATAAAAAGGATGCGTGAAGGGGAGAAAGCAAAAATTATTATACCTTCGCAACTCGCCTTTGGAGAGAACGGGTCCTCCACGGGTATTGTACCTCCTTATACTTCAGTAATATACGAGGTAACAATGTTAAAAGTAAATGACCCCGGTAAATAACACTTTTTATAATTATGAAATCTAACATTTTTAAAGTCGGCATTTATTCAATTGCGGTTGCTGCATTATTTGCAGGCTGTAAAGGTTCTTCGAACGGAAGTTTTCAAACTGACGAAGCAACCGGTGTGCAATATCGTTTTTTTAATCACGATGATAAAGGTTCTAAACCTGTTCTGGGAGATTATGTTAACGTAAAAATGATTGGTAAGACAGATAAGGATTCCATTCTATATAACTCAATGAAGAATGGAGATTCTACAGGTACTTTTAAGTTTCCTCTGAACAAAATGTATAATGGTTGCCTGGAACAAGGGATTACTTTAATGTCAGTTGGCGACAGTGCAGAATTTAAAGTAAGCGCTGATTCATTATTTTTAAAGATGAGCCGTGATCCACGCGCCAAATTGCCTGCGTTTATACACCCGGGTAGCTTTTTAACATTCGATGTTAAGTTGGTGAAATTTGAAACTGCAGCACAGGTTAACGAAGAACGTAAACAAATGATGCAAAAACGCATGATGGAAGCTCAAACACGTAAAGCATCAGAACCGGCAGCAATTGCAAAATATCTTGCAGACAATAAAGTTACCGCTAAGCCATCTCCTGATAGTTTATTCTTTGTAATGCGCGAAGGCAAAGCTGGCAAACCTATAAAAGAAGGCGATTCAGTTTATGTAAAGTATACCGGAATGTTGCTTGATAACACTGTATTTGAAACATCAGACCATGGGCCTGGCCATAATTCTATACAATTTGTATATACTAAAGATATGCATCTTATCCGTGGTTGGGTAGAAGCGCTTGGTTCTATGCATGATGGCGAAAAAGTAAGGATATTATTGCCTTCAGCTATTGCATACGGCCCACAGGGCGCACCTCATTCACAAATGATATTGCCTTATACTCCTCTTGTTTTTGACCTGGAGATCATAAAAGTGGTTCCCGGTAAAAAGTAATCATTAAGGATCCCCGGTAACAAAATACCGGGGATCCTTTTTTTTAATACAAACCTACATGATAAAAAAAATGCATTCTGTCCTTGTTTTGCTTGGTATACTTGCTATTGTAAATACAGCCTCAGCTCAAACTAAAACCACAGGTAAAAAAACAACCGCCTCAAAACCTGTTAAAGCAACATTCACCAAGGATCCTGTTACAGGAGTTGAATATCATTTTTTCAAGCACGATAAAAAAGGTAAGTTAGCTGCTATGGGCGAATTTGCCAGTGTTACATTAATTTATGAAACTGAAGGTGATTCAATTATATTCGACTCGCACAAAAAGGGTGGAGACTCACTTGGCGCTGTTACTATTCCTATTAAAAAAAGTTTCAACGGCTGCCTTGAACAAGGCATTACTATGATGGCCATTGGCGATAGCGCAGAATTCAAAGTGAATATCGATTCCTTGTTTACTAAAACTTTCCATACACGTGCTAAGCCACCTAAAATGGCTTCTTACAAAAACCTGGTTTTCCAGGTTAGATTATTGAAAGTGCAGACAGAAAAAGAAATAACAGACCAACAACAAAAGGCGCTTGATGATATTAAGAACAAAGAAAAAAACTCCATTGCTAAATACTTTAGCGATAGTAATATTCACGTTACTCCAACTGCAGATAGCTTATTTATACTTAAACAGGTTTCAACTAATAACGACCCTATACAAAGTGGAGATTCAGTTTTTATTACCTATGTAGGAAAGCTCTTGAACGGCACCTTATTTGACCAGTCGGCAGATCACGCTGGTGCAGGAGGTTTTGTAACTGTTAATGGCAGACCTACCCTTGCAATGGTTTACAGCCCATCCATGCCACTTATAAAAGGCTGGGTAGAAGCAATTGGTAGAATGCACTTGGGTGATAAGGTAACCATATTGGTTCCTTCTACCCTAGGCTATGGTGGACGTGCAATGGGACCAAAAATTCCACCTTACTCTCCTTTACTATTTGATATGGAAATGTTGAAGGTGGTTCATAATACACCTGCTGGTAAATAATTTATTTAAAAATAAAAACCGAGCAATATGGGAAATGACAGTCCAGAAAAAGCAGCAATTGAAAAACACATTAAGGAAAAACATGCAAATGCAAAGCATGTTGAAGATAGTTTATATGTATTAAGCAACACTCCCGGTACTGGCAAAGCCGTATCGAACGGAGATGATGTGGAAGTAAAATACAAAGGCATGTTCCTTGATGGACGGGTTTTTGATCAATCGGCCGATCATGGCGGAAAGGGAACTTTCAATTTTGTATATAGCCCTGATGTGCCACTTATACAAGGATGGATAAAGGTTATTGGCAAGATGAAGGAAGGAGAAAAAATAACCGTTCTTATACCTTCATGGCTTGCTTATGGTGCACACGGTGCCGGAGGATTAATTCCTGGTAATACACCATTATTGTTCGATATTGAAGTGGTAAAAGTAGGCTAAGCCCCTTGGAGAAATAAAAAAGGGTAAGCTACTTACATCGCGCCGCTCAACCGTAATGCCCTTGCTTCCTTCCGAACCTGGGGGAGTTAAACAGGAGCTGGCCGTATAAGGCTTACCCGCCGCAAATGTATTATTATTTCTTTGTTACAAAACCTTTCATTACCTCTGAAGTACGAAATTCATTGGCATAAAGCGAAATAGTTTCAGGTGTGAATACCTTTTCTTCCTTCACCATACCTATAATCGGGTAATTATAAAATGACATAATTACTTTTTCAGATTCTATATTCTGCTCCCCGTTAAATACAATTCCTGCAACTTGTATATTTCGTTGCTTCAACGCCTCCAACGTAAGCAGGGAATGATTAATACTTCCAAGATAATGTTTGATCACTACAACAACTGATGTATTCAGAGTTCGAATGAGATCCACCATCAATTCTTTTTCGTTTAGGGGAACCATTACCCCACCTGCTCCTTCTATTAGTAAATGATTTGAAGTATTTGGCGCTTTTATATCTCGTATTGAAATCTTAATTCCTTCAGCAGCAGCAGCAGCATGGGGTGATGCAGGTAACTTCAATCGATATGCTTCCGGGTAGAATACGCTTTTTTTATTGGATACCAGGCTTTTAACCTTTTCGGTATCCGTCATTTCTTCTAAGCCAGATTGTATGGGTTTCCAATAATCAGCCTGTAATACCTCAGTTAAAATGGCGGAAACAATAGTTTTACCTATGCCCGTGCCTATACCCGTTACAAAAATCCTGTTCATCTATTTAATGCTTCCCCAATCACATTCATCAACTCGTCTATTTCTGCTTTTGTATTATAACTGTGCAGGCATATTCTAATCCGCTCTTTTCCTTTAGGCACCGTGGGACTCATGATAGGCCGTACATCCATATCTTTTGCCTGTATAGCAGCAGCCATTCTTTTTACATTTTCATTTCCGGGAACTATAAGGCTTTGAATAGCACTGTGGCTATTTATCCAGCCATCTGTTTCATTTATTTTACTCCTGAAATAAGCAATATTCTCCTGTAGTTTTTCTGCAGCTGATTTATCAGAACTCAACAAATTATAGGCGCATTCAATACTTACAAGGCTATGCAGAGGCAGGGCTGTTGTATAGATAAACGATCGAGCATAATTCACGAGATATTGCTTTAACAATTCACTACCTAATACCACAGCGCCATGGCAACCCATAGCTTTTCCAAAAGTGTGGACCCTGGCAAATACTTTGTCCTGCAAATTAAATTTCTGTACTAATCCCATTCCAAAAACTCCCGTCGCATGGGCTTCATCCACTATAAGGTTCACGCCGTAATTATCATATAATCCGCCAAGTTCATCCATAAATGTTGTGTCACCGTCCATAGAATAAACCGATTCCACAACAACAAAAATATTTCCTTTGGCCTGTTCTATTCTTTCCTGCAAATGCTGTTTATCATTATGCCTGAATGAATAGCTATCAGCCTTTGAAAGCCTTATACCATCGTGAATTGATGCATGTACTAATTCATCATAAAGAATAATATCGCCGCGGCGGCAAACAGATGAAAAAAGTCCAATATTGGCATCATAACCTGAATTGAAAATAAGAGCGGCAGGAGATGAATGTATCTTTGCAAGAAAAGACTCCAGCTCCTCCGCATATTTGGAGTTTCCTGCCAAAAGACGCGAACCTGCGGAGCCATTAGCTATTTTTTCTTCGGCTATGCATACATCTATTAATGATGCCAGAATTGAAGAACGTGCAAAACCAAGATAATCGTTTGAACAAAAATCAATGCCTTTATCGGTAAGATATAATTTCCTTAAAGCGCCTTCGTCTTTTCTTTTTCCTAATATTTCTGAAATTGACCTTTCCGCAGAGAACATAGATGTATTTAGCAAAACCCCCATCAGATTTTCGACATATCCACCCTTATACCGAATGACATTATACCAGTATATATTTTATGAACTATCACACTCGGGTTTTCGTTTTGGTTATTGTGAAAATATTTAAACTCAAATTCAGGGTGGGCAAATATCCGGATATTATCTATTATCTCATAATCGACCAGGAACCCTGCACTGACAAGATACGTACTGGCAAGTTGGTCATCGCCAAAAAAGTTGAGATGTTTCACCCCATTATAGCCATAAAAACCTGCATTCATATCATATTCCAATGAGTATGGCTTTCCGTTACAAAATGAAAATGGTACTTCCATCATTGCAAATATTTCATTGAACCAGAAATTCTCAGTAAACAATATATAACTGTTAGGCACATTTATTCCCGAACTATCTGAAGAAAGCACGGAAAGTTTATCCATCGCGAATTTTTCAAAACGGATACCTGCACCTAACCGTATCTTCCCCACCGGGGCACATACAGAAAAATCATAGCCGTGCATCGGGTTAGTAGCCTGCATTTTTAAATTGCCATACTTCAAAACTGTTCCGTCAAGATTATATAAGGGAGCATCGTAAAAATGCGACGACCACCAGGCTGAGCCTACCCCGTAACTAAATGCAACATAATATTTCTTGTCCTTTTTAGCCTTCGTTTTATCATAATACGCCTGTGCCGATACTCGAAGTGAAAGAAGTTGTAAGAAAATACATAAGAAAAAAATGTGAATAATTTTTTTCATTCGCAGGGAAGTAACAGTTATCAAACTGCAATTTAACAAAAAAAGATTACCATTTTCCGGTCAACGTAATATACTTCAACCTTTTAGCTACAAAAAGGCCATTCCCCTGATTTTTACCCTAAAAAATTAATTATAGCTTGCACAAGGCTTACTGTGCATACGTAACCTGAACGAAAGGATAATTCCGGCAAATGAATACCAGTCATCTTTGCCATTACCACGTTGTTCGCCTATGTCGGCTGCTTTATCTGCTGTAAGGCTTCTATCGGCCAATTGAACAGCCGTGGCGCCATTTACACCTCTGTTTGCCAGTAATATCTCAGGACTAGCATAGGTCCCGCTAACATCATCAATATAGCCTGTAAATGTTTTGCGCATTCCCCATTCAAGGCTGATACATATTGTTTTAGAAAAATTTGCTTTTATGCCTAATCCGAATGGTATGGAAGGTTGTATTAACGCATACGGCTTATTCCTGTTTGCTGAGGTACCTTGTCCTTCTGTACCTAATGGCTGTAATGCAATCCAGTTATTACCTACCTCAGCCTGCGGATTCATTTCAAAGACACCAACACCGGCAAATATATATGGGCTAAACGCGTGTTTAGGGTCACCCAATTCATATTCCAGGAAATTAAACTCTACTTGGGCAGATAACTCGTCGATAGGGGATTGGAAATTTAAATTTCTTTCTCTTTGTGAAGCAGAAGGCGACTGGGAGTCGTCACCGGAAACCTCGCCAAAGAACAAATTCCCCCTGAATGACAGGCGGTTATTTAGGTTATATCTCACCACCACTCCACCTGCAAGGTGGGTGAATTCGTTAAAGAAACCATTTGGATTTAATTCGCCCAAATAGAATGAGCAACCCAAAAACCCACCAAGCTCCAAACTTCTTTGTGAAAAAGCTGTTGTAGTGTACAAAACCATCCCAATAAGCAAAACGCAAAACTTCTTCATGATACAAGTGCTATAAAAAGAGGAGCAAATCTGTTTATTAACCTTACAAACATAGTAATCCTCCGTGAAAAATCAAATATTTTATGCCTGAAAGTGGAAAAATACTTATTAACACGGTTTTTTTTATATCTTTGCAAACGATTTTAATGATTGAAGCTAGAAGGAGGAGAAAATCACCTCCTTTTTTGTTTATAGTAAATGAGTATTTTGGAAGACATAAAGATTTTTTTTAAAGAACAGCAAGACAATGGCTTTTTCCTTGTGGATATAAAGTCGTTGCCGGCTGACCGTATTATGATATTTGCTGATACTGTAAAAGGTATAACCATTGATGAATGTTCTGCTCTGCATCGTAAGCTGGTTGAAGAGATTGCATCGGCAGGTGATTTTGAAATTACAGTATCATCACCAGGTCTCGATGAACCGTTAAAGGTGGCGGAACAATACAACAAATATATTGGCAAAAACGTTACTGTACTTACATTGCAGGGGCAAAAGCATACTGGTAAACTTATTTCTTACGGACATGAACAAATTCAGGTAGAAGAACAAAAAAAAACAGGAATAGTATTGCATACATTTAGTTTAAATAATATAAAATCAACACAGCTATCTTTATCTTTTAAAAACCATAAAAAATGACAAAGGCACCGAGCGCAGCAGAGCAAAAAGAAGCAACGCACCTGAACATCATCGAGTCATTCTCCGAATTTAAGGAAATGAAGAACATTGATAAGGCTACTCTTATGAATGTGATAGAAGACGTATTTAAAGCTATGTTACGTAAGCGTTACGAAACCGATGAGAACTTTGATATTATTGTTAACCCTGATAAGGGAGACGTGGAAATATACCGCAACCGTACTATTGTAGAAGACGGACAGGTAGAAAACCCTAATACACAAATAGCATATACCGACGCTATTAAGATCGAACCTGACTTTGAAGTAGGTGAAGATGTATCTGAACCGGTTACTTTTAATGAGTTCAGCCGCAGATCAATATTAGCGGTAAGACAAAACCTTAGCTCCCGAATATCTCAACTTGAAAAAGAATCTTTATTCAAGAAGTATAAAGAGAAAGAAGGCGATGTAGTTAGCGGCGAGGTTTACCAGATATGGAAGAAAGAGATTCTTATCATGGATGACGAAGGTAACGAATTGATTATGCCAAGAACTGAACAGATCCCTTCTGACTTCTTTAAAAAAGGCGATACCATACGTGCAGTAGTATTAAAAGTTGATATGAACGGCACCACCCCAATCATTACTTTATCACGTACCTCACCTTCATTCTTAGAGCGTTTATTTGAAATGGAAGTCCCTGAAATATTCGATGGGCTTATCACCATTAAGAAGATCGTTCGTGAACCTGGTGAAAGGGCGAAAGTCGCTGTTGAATCGTACGATGATAGAATTGACCCGGTTGGGGCCTGCGTAGGCGTAAAAGGATCGCGTATACATGGAATTGTTCGTGAGTTAAAGAACGAAAATATCGATGTTATCAATTACACAACCAATTCTACACTGCTTATTACAAGGGCGCTCAACCCTGCTAAAATATCATCTATTAAAATTGATGAAGAAAAGAAACATGCCGATGTATTCCTGAAACCCGACCAGGTATCACTTGCTATTGGTAAAGGCGGACATAATATCCGTTTGGCTGCAAGGTTAACCGGTTATGAAATTGATGTATACAGGGATGCTGAGAATTATACTGAAGACGTTCCATTAGATGAATTCGGAGATGAAATTGAAGGATGGATACTCGATGAGCTCAAAGCAATCGGTTGTGATACTGCTAAGAGCGTATTAGAACTAAGCGCAGAAGAACTTGTAAAGAGAACCGACCTTGAAGAGGAAACAATAAAAGAAGTTCGTAGTATATTACAGAAAGAATTTGAATAAGATACTGGTAAAAATCCCATTATTATAATATGGCAGAAGGCAAACATAGGTTAAGTAAAGTTGCAAAAGAACTCAACGTTAGTGTAGGGACGATCACGGATTTCCTTAAGTTACACGGATCTCCTGTGGAATCAAATCCCAACTCTAAAATTACGGATGAGGAATATGAAGCAGTGCTTAAGGAATATGAAGATGAGAAGAAGGTAAAAGATGAGGCTAAACAAATGCAGACAGAAAAGGTTGCGGCTGCACCGCCAGCACCTGTTGCAGTAGTAGAAGCACCTGCACCAGTTAAGAAAAAGACGCCTGAACCAGTTGCAGTTAAGGAAGAACCTGTTGTAGAGCCAAGGACCAAGATAAAGATCGAAGAGCCTAAAATAATAAGCAAGATAGATATTGATGCTATTAATCCTCCTAAAAAAGGACGTGGCAAAAAGAAGGAAGAAGAAAAGCCTGTTGAAAAAACTGTTGAACCGGAAACAAAGAAATCGAAGAAAAAAGAAGAGCCCCCAGTAAGTGAAGTACTACCTATTGCAGGTGAAACACCTGTAGTACCTCCTTTACCTGAGGCACCGGTTGAAAAACATATACCAAGGCCAGGTGATAATTTTGTTCCGACCCAGTTCAGTAAGTTGGAAGGACCTACCATTATTGGTAAGATAGATCTTCCTCAAAAACCTATTGCTTCATCAAATGTTGGCTCTGCATCGAAAGACAATGCTAACAAAAAAAGGAAAAGAATATTTAAGAAAGAATTCAGTCGTGAGGATGTAACCAAGCCAACTCCTACAAACACACCTCCGCCACCACGTAAACCGGGCGGTGGGCCGAGGCATAATGAGCCGCGCGCCCCATTGACCGATGAAGAAATACAGGCACAGATAAAAGAAACTCTTGCACGCTTAAGCGGACAGGGGAACAAATCGAAAGCCGCTAAATACCGACGCCAGAAACGCGACCTGATAAGCGAAAAAATGCAGCAGGAAGCGGAAAAGATGGAACAGGAAAAGAAAACCATCCAGGTTACCGAGTTCGTATCTGCGAATGAATTAGCCAAGATGATGAATATAGCTATACAGGATATTATCTCTACCTGTATGAGTCTGGGCCTCTTCGTATCCATCAACCAACGCCTTGATGCTGAAACAATAACTATTGTTGCGCAGGAGTTTGGTTTTGAAGTAGAATTTGTAAGTGTTGACGTTCAGGAAGCTATTCGTATAGAAGAAGATAAACCTGAAGAACTTTTAGCGCGTTCGCCTATTGTTACAGTAATGGGGCACGTCGATCATGGTAAAACATCATTACTTGATTATATACGTAAAACAAACGTAATAGCAGGTGAAGCAGGTGGTATTACCCAGCACATTGGTGCATATAATGTAACATTAGAGAACGGTAAAAAAATTACCTTCCTTGATACACCGGGACACGAAGCGTTTACAGCAATGCGTGCCCGTGGCGCACAGGCTACTGACGTGGCAATTATTGTAGTAGCGGCCGATGATGGTGTAATGCCACAGACAACTGAAGCTATAAACCACGCACAGGCTGCGGGCGTACCAATGGTATTTGCTATTAATAAAATTGATAAGCCGGGCGCTAACCCTAATAAAATTAAGGAAGCACTTGCCGGTATGAATATATTGGTAGAAGACTGGGGTGGAAAATTCCAGTGCCAGGAAATTTCTGCCAAAAAAGGAACAGGCATTAATGAATTGCTTGAAAAAGTATTGTTAGAAGCTGACCTGCTTGATTTGAAAGCTAATCCGAATAAACGTGCCAATGGTATTGTAATTGAATCGGCATTGGATAAAGGTAAAGGATATGTAACAACCATTTTGGTTGAAGGCGGTACATTAAAGGTAGGCGACGTGATTGTTGCCGGATGCTATAATGGTAAGGTGAAAGCAATGCATAACGAACGTAGCCAGCCTATTGAAAAAGCTACACCAGCTATGCCTGCTTTAATACTTGGTTTAGATGGTGCACCACAGGCAGGTGACCAGTTCCATGTGGTTGAAAGTGAATCGGAAGCAAGAGAAATTGCTAATAAACGCTTACAATTACAACGCGAACAAGGCTTAAAGACCAAGAAACATATTACGCTCGATGAGATCGGAAGGCGTTTGGCAATAGGTGACTTTAAAGAACTGAATGTTATTGTAAAAGGTGACTTTGACGGTTCTATTGAAGCATTATGCGATTCATTATTAAAGCTTTCGAGTACCAAAATATCAGTTAACATAGTACACAAAGGTGTAGGTGCTATTACCGAATCTGATGTATTGTTGGCATCTGCATCCAACGCAATTATATTAGGTTTCCAGGTGAGGCCTTCGGTAAGTGCGCGCAGGTTAGCTGAACAGGAACAGATTGACATCCGCCTCTACTCTATCATATACAATGCTATTGAAGAGGTTAAGGCCGCTATGGAAGGTATGTTAAGTCCGGAAGTACAGGAAAGGGTTACATGTAACCTCGAGGTGCGCGGAGTATTTGATGTATCGAAAGTAGGAACAGTAGCAGGTTGTATGGTACTTAATGGAAAAGTTACCCGCAATACCAAAATACGTATTATACGCGATGGTATTGTAATGCATACCGGTGAACTAGGTTCATTAAAGCGCTTTAAAGATGATGTGAAAGAAGTAGTATCGGGTTATGAATGCGGACTTAATATTGAGAAATTCAACGATATTAAGATTGGCGACATAATTGAAGGATACGAACAGGTAGAGGTAAAAGCGAAACTATAGTAGCATTTGTCATGCTGAGCTTGTCGAAGCATCTTTCCTCTTTTAAAACTTTTCCTTTGTCATGGATCCTGCATTAATTCAACGATATAAGTCGGTATGCGAAAGCATACCTTCTCATGTAACGTTGGTTGCAGTATCTAAATTTCAACCGGTAGAAGCTATTCAAGCCCTTTATGACTCTGGTCAGCTTGTGTTTGGCGAGAACCGCGTGCAGGAATTAGTGGAAAAGAAACCACAACTGCCTGACGATATTCAATGGCATTGTATAGGCACCTTGCAGACCAATAAGGTAAAATACATTGCACCATTTGTATCGCTCATCCATTCTATTGATAGCTTGAAATTGCTTACAGAAGTTGATAAACAAGCTAAGAAGAACAACCGTGTTATCGATTGCCTGCTCGAAATGTTCATTGCACAGGAAGAAACTAAACATGGCCTTACTGAAAAGGAAGCAGAAGAAATACTTGCTCAACAAAACTCATTAAGTAATATTCGTATTGTAGGCTTAATGGGCATGGCAAGTAATACCGATAATACTGAACAGGTAAGAATTGAGTTTGGCTCTCTATCATCTCTTTATAAAAAACTTTGCAAGCTTTATAACTTTACTCACTTAAGTATGGGAATGAGTGGGGATTACAAAATAGCTATTGAAGAAGGTAGCAATATGGTTAGGGTTGGCAGTAGTATTTTTGGAGCAAGAATATAGAAAAACAATTGTAGGTACTTCCTTGTTAAACTATAGAAGTTCAGAAACAGTATCTTTGTTTTTATGAGGGCAGACCAGATACGTGAGAATGTTCGTATATCGCTAAGTTCTATTGCGGGGCAAAAACTGCGTACTTTTCTTACTATGCTCATTATTGCAATTGGTATATTTTCACTGGTAGGTATCTTAACATCTATTGATGCTATGAAGGAGGCTATTAACAGCAATTTTGCCAGCATGGGTGCAAATACCTTCACCATTAAAAACCACGATTCATTTATACATGTTGGTAAGGGCGGAAGAAAAGCCAAGATATATAAGAACATAAGTTATGAAGATGCTACAGCCTTTGTAAAACAGTTCTCATTCCCTGCAATGGCTTCAATAACTACCACAGCAAGCCAGATAGCCACACTGAAATACCAGACCGAAAAGACGAATCCGAATATACAGATAGACGGCTCAGATGAGAATTATATGGTAACATCGGGTTACGACCTGGCAAAGGGTCGCAACTTCTCACAAGATGAAATAACGAATGGGCGTAAGGTAATTATACTTGGACAAGAAGTGGTGAATGATCTTTTCAAGAAACATGAGGACCCACTTGGAAAGATAATTACCGTTGGTAATGGTGGCGACTTTAAAGTGATTGGTGTATTCAGTTCAAAAGGTAATGGCTTTGGTTTCGGTGGCGACAGGGTTGTAGTTGTACCGGTGAATGTAGCCCGCGCCATACCTGATATTGGCGACATGACTTTCAGGGTAAGCGTACGTGTTAACAGTCAGAACCAGATGGATGCTGCCGTGAGTGAAGCTACTGGATTGTTCCGTGTAATACGAAATGTACCACTTGGCAAGGACAATAATTTTGCCATTGCAAAGAGCGATGATTTTGCAAATACATTGATTGGGCTTATGTCGAAAGCTACGCTGGGTGCGTTAGTAGTTGGTATGATAACTTTGCTTGGTGCTGTAATAGGATTAATGAATATAATGCTTGTATCGGTTACTGAACGTACAACTGAAATAGGCATACGTAAAGCAATAGGTGCTTCGAAAGGGTTTATACGTAACCAGTTTTTAATTGAAGCAGTAGTTATATCCCAGCTTGGGGGATTAGTAGGTATATTACTCGGTATAATGGGCGGAAACTTACTTGCGCTTACATTTGGTGTTGGCTTTATTATTCCCTGGGTATGGATATTTACGGGTGTTACAATATGTTTTATTGTTGGAATAATATCAGGAGTGTATCCTGCCATTAAAGCATCGAGGCTAGATCCTATAGAGGCTTTGCGGCATGAGTAGAAGCCTTATTTTTATTTTATAATTACAGTATTATAATATTTGCACCATTTTATAAGTCCACATTTTTCGCATAGTGGTTTGCGTGCAAGGCACACGTACCTTCCATGTAAAATAAGCCAGTGATGCGCCAATGGTATTTTTTCTTCAGGTATGTATTTTACCAATTGCAGTTCAGCCTGTAAAGGATTTTTGGCATTAGTAGTTAAACCGATTCGTGCAGCCACACGAAATACATGGGTGTCGACCGCCATCGTGGGTTTGTTATACACTACAGAGGCAATAACATTGGCCGTCTTTCGCCCCACACCCGGAATGGTGGTAAGCTCTTCAACGGTCGATGGTACTTCACCTTTGAATTTATCCATAATTACCTTTGAACCGTTAACCAGGTAACCTGCTTTACTATTGGGATAACTTATACTTTTAATGTATCCACGTACTTCATCAATATCAGCTTGAGCCATAGCTTTTGCATCAGGGAAACGCTTAAGTAGTTCCGGAGTAACTATGTTAACTCGCTTGTCGGTACACTGAGCTGAAAGTACTACTGCAACAAGCAATTCAAATGGATTGCCGTAATGCAATTCGGTAGCTGCATTGGGTTGGGTAGCCTGGAAATATGCAATAACCTTTCGGAAGAGTTCTTCTTTCTTCATAGTCATGGTACGATCATTGTAAAGCTACAAAGCTCTGAACAACCTTACATAAACAGCCAAATGATTAATTGACTAGGTACTCAATAAAGCTTTGTCCGTCTGCTTTGGGTTCAATGCGCAATGCTTTTGAGAAGTTCAAAATATTCTCAATAACCCGGCTAGATGGTTCAACTTGTTTCCTGCTATTTTTCTTTGCAGAATTGGGGGAAACAGGTTTTTCCTGCTCCGAATTGGAGTGAATAAAAGAAGTAGTATTTTTTTGCATATACCATATTGGTTTTTGATTGTTATGATTTCTTAAACGAAACATTTTCCGATTTATTATGAATACCAGTATATTATTTAACACCTCTCTACTGCTTTGTATTAAAAACGTGGTTTTAGTCCGATTATTGCATAAAAAAACCCGGCTTGAACCGGGTTTCTTTCAATTTAAAAACGACAAGCTACACTGTAAGAACTACTTGGTGCTCATCGGCCAGCCTGCGCAGGTTAATAAGCGCATAACGCATACGTCCCAATGCAGTATTAATGCTCACGTTTGTATGGTCGGCTATCTCTTTAAAACTCATATCGTAATAATGACGAAGAATAACCACTTCCTTCTGTTCCTGTGGTAAATGATCTACCAGTTTACGTATGTCCTTACGTATCTGGCTTTTTATCATTGTATCTTCATGGGAACCATCTTCGATCTTTATTACGTCAAACACGTCCACTACTTTACCATCAGGCCTTACGATCTTACTTATAGTAGATATGCGTCCGTTCTGGCGGAAATAGTCTATTGACAGGTTATGCGCTATACGCACAACCCACTGAATGAACTTACCTTCACCATTATACTGCTTCTTTTTAAGCGTACGGATAACTTTAAAGAAGGTCTCCTGAAAAATATCTTCAGCTACTTCTCTGTTGCGCACTACGTTAAGAATGTATGTGTAGACACGTTTTTTATAACGTCCAAGAAGTTCAGCTATTGCTTCTTCTTCCCCATCCTGGTAGCGACGAATAAGATCGTCGTCGTCAATAAACTGCTCCATTTGTTCACTTTTTTAAAGTTAAAAGAGTAGCAGTCTATATCTATGGATGTCTGTTTTTTATGGGTTATTATTAGAACAAATGTATGTTAATTCTTGTTAAAAACACAAAACAGCCACATTTTTTTTAAAATATGCCTATTAAAGTATTGATTTACAATCGATTAGAACACGGCTAATTTCTTTTTATCAGCCAATCTTCAGGGTTTAACTTACTGGTATCCTTCCAGAGTTCCAAGTGCAAATCTGTTTTGCCATCCTCATCATTAAACAAGATAGTCCCTATTGTTTGCTTGGTGGTTATATTATCACCTGTTTTAACAAATACATCCTTTAAGTTTGAATAAACACTAAAATATTCGCCATGTTTCACTATAACTACTTTACCCAATTGCGGCACTTCGGTTACTGCGGTTACCGTTCCCTGGAAAATTGCCCTTACTATTGCACCTTTAGTAGTAGAAATATCTACTCCGTTATTCGTCAGTTCAATACTTGTCATAGGTGAGTAAGTTCCAAAGTGTTTGTATATTAAACCTTCTACTACCGGCCATGGCAAACTGCCTTTATTTCCTTCAAAGTTCTTAGATAAGGCCTTCGCCTCAGGAGTAAGCGACATCTCGTTGCCAGTATTCTTTGGATTCTTTTTAGCCTTTGCCCTTTCCTTATTCATCTCATCCTCAATGATCCTATGAATTGCTTCATCCAGTTTTTTAGCTGCCTTTTGCTTTACCGCCAATTGCTTTTTAAGTTCTTTTTCTTTACCCTGAAGTTTAACAAAAGCCTTTTGCTGCTCTTCTTTCTCTTTAGTTAACTCCTGCTTCTCTGATTCTTCATTGGCAAGTAATTCTTTTTTCTCATCCTTTTTCTTTTGCAAACGCTGAACCTGCTCATTCAGGTCGGTTCTTGTAGAATCGATCATTATAGCCTGCTTATGCTGGTATTTCTCATATTCCTCCAGGTAATGCATTCTTAATACGGCTTGTTCAAAATCTTTTGCCGCAAAAATGAACATGAGCTTATTATATGCTCCCTGGTTCTTGTAAGCATCACATATCATTTGGGCGTATTCTTTCTTTAACTCATTCAGCCTTCCACCCATAACGCCTATAGAATCATTTCCGGCATTTATTTGGGTTTGAAGTATTTCAACTTCACTTTGCATGGTAGCAATTATCTCTTCACGGACGCTTATTCGTTTATTGAGCGTAATAAGTTCATTGAGAGTGATCTCTTTACCTACGTTTACATCCTTAAGGGATTTGTTGAGGGCCGCCATCTCCTCCATCAGTTTTTTCTTCTTCTCTTCTAAGTCCTTACGGTCTTTCTGGGCATAAAGAGCCATTGAGGAGCAAACCAGTAAAATAATGCACAATATTTTATTTTTGATACTGTATGCGCTCATATTTTGGGAGGATGGTAAATGGCGTTTCCTCCTGTGTTTTGAAATAGACTTTTTTATACTGCAGGTCAATTTTTATAGTTTTCTCAGCGGTGATCACATACTGAATATGAGTAGGGAACATTACTGAATCGACCTGTTGAAAGTCGCCATAAAAAGCATCCAACGTACGGTGGTTTACAAAATCTTCTACACGTATCCTGTTAATATGATAGTCCTTTTTATCAAACCATATAAACTGAACGTCATTCTTGGTGCGGATAGAGCCGTTCCGGAAAAGTATCTTTCTTATTTGTCTTCTGGCTACTGTACTTAACAAATATTGCTGGCCATCATAGTAACCATTCAGCTTAGAAGTATCACTATAAAAATCAATATTACTTCCTACCATTACCGATTGAATGAGCTCATAATCTATATCATCATCCAATAAAGAATCTATGTAATCATAATTTCCTTTAAAATACCTGTCGTGAATCTTATCAATAAACATGGCAGTATCTTTATTAAGTAATACGCGAGCGACCTCTATCCCCAATAAGGGCGAAATTGTCATCCATATAATACTATCTTTTCTTATTCTTACCGTTCCACTGAAAGAAGTATGAGAGCTATCAACATCTATATCTACCGAAAAATGCGCACTGATCCATTTATAATCAAACTTACGTTTTTTCAATTTCGAAAGCAAAAAACTGGCATTCTCATGTTTTAACCCTGCTGCATTATAATATGTAGTTTCAGAAGTGAGAATCTTCCTTAATGGTTTGCAGGAAAGAATAAATACAAGAGGTAAAAAAAACAATACTATTTTATGTGTCCGCACTGTGGTTTCTATTTGTTATAAAGTTTCTTATCCTGAATTTTTCTGTTCAGAATATCGGAATTCATTCCGGCCATTTTAGCTTTCTGCCAATAATTTAACGCAGTATCTTTATCTCCGATCATGTACACTATGTCTCCATAGTGATCTAATACTGCTGCATCTCTATCCGCCCCATGAGCTAACGCTTTATCTTCCAATTCCTTTGCGCTCTTATAATTCCCTTCCTTATAAAATATCCAGGCATACGTATCAAGATAAGTACCATTGTCGGGCGAAAGGTCGTTTGCCTTTTTGGACATCTGTTCGGCCAGGGCGAGGTTTGTATCTCTTTCCGATAAATAGTAACTATAGTTATTCAATATATTATCGTTATTGGGGTTTATTTTAAGGGCTGCGTCAAAAGCAGAATCAGAAGCATGATATTGCTTTAAAGAATTGTACACATCTCCCAATGCAGCATAAAATTCTAAAAGAAGCGCATTATTATTTATAACATATTCTATTCCTTTATTTAATGAGGTCTCTGCTTCGCTGTAATTTTTCTTCAGATTATCGGCAACTCCATTATAGAGATATGATTCAGGGTCATTAGGAAACAGGCCCATGGCAGTCGTACTTACTTTTGCCAGGTCATCAAAATCATTTATCTGAATATCGCAATTCATCAACTGATTCCAGGTTAAATATTTGCTGCTATCCTCACTAACAGTATACCTGTATTGATCTCTTGCATCTTTATAAGAGGCTTGCCTGAAAAGAAAATCTCCATATAGTCTGTGTGCTTCGGGGTTATTTGGATTCGCCTCTACCATAGAACTGCATAATTCAATAGCTTCCATTTGTAAACTATCATGTCCGGTGCTCAACGAATTAAAGCTTAGTATAATTCTTCTTTTAGAATCAATATCCATAGACGGCTCCTTAAAGGCCGCATCAAGTTCTTCAAAAGATTGTTTACTGTTTTTCTTTGCCCGGTAATATTCGGCGAGCGCCAGATGAACAGAAGCGTCATGCGGATAGCGCAATTCTAATTTCTCGTAGAGTTCAAATGCCTTATCGTTCTTACCTTCAAGTTCGTAAATATCGCCAAGTTCAACATAGTTTTCTGCATTAGTAGAATCGGCTTTTATTAATAATTGTATCTGCCCCTCCGCTTTTACAAAATCTTTCACTCTTTCAAACAATTTTATTTTTTCTTTGGTAATCTCTTCACTGAATCCACCTTCCTTGTCTTCAATCTTATCATAAGTATCAGCTGCTTTTTCATAATCACCTAATTCAATCTGGGCTAATACAAGTTTATAATAGTAGTCTATCTCATAAGGATGTTCTTTGATCAGTTCTTCATACACTGCTTCCATTTCTTTAAACTTTCCTTTATCCTGCAAGCACTGAGCATATAAGTCTTGGTACCAGATATTAGAAGGTTCAAGCAGAACTGCTTTTGCAGCATAAGTAATAGCGGTATCTGGCTTTTTATAATACTCGTAAATATCGGCTATCTGAAAATTAGCAGCAGCATTACCAGGATCAAGCCTGATACATTCTTTATACTGCTCAATTGCCATATCGTAATTGCCTAATATTCTTTGCTTACTAGCGTCGAAATATTCGGAAGTAACTCTATCGCGTTCATCACGGGTTAGTTGCTTTTGTGGTGCTATAGTATTAGTGGCAACGGCTTTTTTAGAAATTGTGCAGGAAGAAAATATCTGAGCAATAGATATTATCGAAATAATGAAGAATACATATTTGCTCAGCCTGCCCATATCATTCAGGCTTAGTTCTTCTGTTGATTATAGTCTCCGATACTAAGAATATCGTGGCTGCCTTCATAACTAACATAACTACCAATCATTGAAGCAGAGATATTTGCATTTGATATAGTTGTACTATCCTGTATAATACAATCCGATACTATAGAGTTTTCAATCTTAGTATTTGCACCGATAGATACAAATGGACCAACTACAGAATTCTTCAAGCTTACTGTTTCATCAATATAGCATGGTTGAATAATCACAGAATTATCCAGTTTGGTAGTATTTTTCCTATCTGACTTAGTTTCCAGTATACGTTTATTTGTGAAAAGCATCGCTTCTTTATTGCCACAATCAAGCCATTCGGCTACATGTGCCACGGTAAACTTAGTGCCCTTCTTTTTCATGTTCTCCAAGGCATTGGTAAGCTGATACTCGCCTTTGTCTTTAATATTATTATCTATCAGGTATTGCATCTCTTTATGCAGGTACTCTCCATCTTTAAAATAATAGATACCAATAATAGCCAGATCAGAAACAAATTCCTGTGGTTTTTCGACGAAATCAGTTATTACATTTTCCTTATCCAATTTTACTACACCGAATGGCCTAGGGTCTTCAACTTTCTGCACCCAGATAACACCATCTCTTGAAGAATCTATTTTCACTTCACCACGGAATAAGGTATCGGCAAAGGCAACTATTGTTTTACCCTTTAACATTTCAGCAGCACAAAGCACAGCATGTGCAGTACCAAGGGCTTCTTTCTGGTGAAATATTCTACCCTTCGCGCCCATTTTCTCAGCTACTTTCAACAAATTCTGTTCAACTTCCTTACCAAAATTACCGATCACAAAACCTATTTCGTCAATCTTCTCACCAGTCATTTTACATATATCCTCTACTAGGTGTTGTACCATTGGCTTACCTGCAACGGGCAACAGAGGTTTTGGAACAGTAAGTGTATGTGGGCGCATCCGCTTGCCAATACCCGCCATTGGAATGATCAATTTCATAAACTCAATCGTTTTATTTAATATTATTTTTTTCCGGTATGCCCAAAGCCTCCTGCACCACGAACTGTTTCAGCAAGTTCTTCCACTTCTATCCATTCTGCCTGTTCATGTTTCGCTATAATAACCTGTGCTATACGTTCGCCATCGTTTATTGTAAAATTCTCATTTGAGAGATTAACTAGTAATATCTTCAATTCTCCCCTGTAATCAGCATCAATAGTGCCTGGAGAATTAAGTACTGTCACTCCGTTCTTAAATGCAAGTCCGCTTCGTGGGCGCACCTGTGCTTCGTATCCTTCAGGTATTTCCATAAATAAACCGCTAGGCACCAATACTCTTTCCAACGGTTTAAGTACCATGGGCTCATTGATGTTAGCCCGAACATCAAAACCAGCCGAAGCTACAGTGGCATAATGCGGCAAAGCATGTTTCGATTTGTTTATGATTTTTATCTTCATTTTATACTCTTGTTAGACGTTATTTCTTGTTTAATATTGCAAGTGTTGGCCTTTCTACCAGGTAAACTATAACAGCAAATGCAATTATCATTCCATTATTAAAAATAAGCGTAACTGCATTTGACCCGATGTGGATATGTTCACTTACAAAATACAAAGTTAAGGATAAACCAAAGTATAACCCAATCCTTAGCATATCAAACTTAACAGGAAACTGTTTCCGGCTGGTAATGTATGACATTATCATAGTTGAGGCATAACAAATTAATGTAGCCCAGGCAGATGCCATATAGCCATAACGGGGGATGAATATTACATTAATGGCAATTGTAATTACAGCTCCAAACATGGTGAGATAAGCCCCATACATAGTTTTATGTGCCAGTTTATACCACATAGATAAATTATAAAATACACCCAGACATAAATTAGCGAGTAACAAAATTGGCACGACTGCTAAACCAGAGCGAAAATTCTTCCCCACAAAATATTGTATCCAGGATAGATTGAACATTGTACCAAGGAATATGAGTAAGCAACCTATTATGAAGTACTTGGTAACATCGGCAAACATCTGGTAAAAATCTTTATCCTTGGAATGGGCAAAGAAATAAGGCTCAGCTGCATAGCGAAAAGCCTGCACAAACATAGTTATGATGATAGATATCTTATAACAAGCCCCGTATATTCCTACCTGCTGTTTTGCTATATCATCCGGTAAAAGGTATAATAGAATAATACGATCGAGGGTTTCATTAACCATACCGGCAAGTCCAGCTAACAAAAGTGGTAGAGCATAAGGCATGATCCTTTTCCACAATTGCATATCAAACTGCATACCTGCCTTAGCCATTGTTGGTATAAGCATTACTAAAGTTAGCACACTTGAAGCAACGTTGGATATAAACACATACCCTATACCTAAATTAGGGTTATAAAAATGCCGAATGAGCCCGTAAAATATATTATCGGGATTATTGTAAATTCTGGGGCATATAACAATGAAGAATATATTAAACAGTATATAAATGAGAATACTCAATGATTTAATAATTGCAAAAACTCTGGCCTTATTCTGTTCACGTAATTTTGCAAATGCAACTGATGAAAGTGCGTCTGCACCTAATATCATAGCTACCCAAACAATATAGTCGGGATGGTTCGGGTCTTTTACCCACGAAGCAATTGAGAAGCGAAATACATAAGCAAGAGAAAGAAAAATAAGTGAAGTGATGGTAACCGAAGTAAGAATAGTACTGAAAACCTTTTTCTTATCTTCTTCCATACGGGAGAAGTTAAAAAGTGAAGTCTCCATTCCATAGGTAAGTACAATATTTAAAAAGGATACATAGGCATACAATGATGTAACCGTACCAAAATCACCGGTAGAAAATGCACGTGTGTAAAGTGGAACTAGGAGATAATTCAGCAGACGTCCTACAATACTGGGAACCCCATAAACTATTGTTTGACCCGCGAGTGCTTTTACCTGTTTCAATTACTTATTTTGAAGTATTAACGCCCTGCAAATTGAGGTTTACGCTTTTCTATAAACGCATTTATCCCTTCTTTAATATCCTCGGTAGTAAAACATTTTCCAAATTCGGTTAGTTCAGCTTCATAACCCTCCTGTGTTTCATCAAAAGCATTAATGGCACGTATTGAGCTGGCAATAGCTGCGGGCGATTTTGTTTTAATTACATTCAACAATTCAATACACTTTGCAATAAGAGCATCGGGAGCAACAACGTAGTTCACCAGGCCTAATTGCAGTGCCTCAGGTGCCTTTATCATAGCAGCCGTCATGGTTAATTCAAGAGCCTTTGTGCGGCCAATATATTTTGTTAAACGTTGAGTTCCGCCATAACCAGGTATTAAACCCAGGTTTACTTCAGGCTGGCCAAATAAAGCATTTTCACTTGCAACACGTAAATGGCAAGCCATTGATAATTCACAACCGCCACCAAGTGCAAAGCCATTAACAGCTGCAATTACAGGCTTGGGAGAATCTTCAATACTCTGGAATATTTCCTGGCCCGATCTTGCTAACTCTTTGCCTTGCTCGCCTGAAAGGCTCATAAATTCTTTAATATCAGCACCTGCTACAAATGCTTTTTGACCTTCTCCGGTAATTATAACGCCCATTACATTTTTATCGGCAATAGCCTCTTTTATCGCTTCGCCAATTTCTAAAACGGTTTGTCTGTTTAGCGCATTTAATTTATCCGGACGATTAATGGTCAGGAAATATATTCCTTCTTTTACTTCTGTTTTCAGGTTCTGAAATGTGCTCATGCTATAATTATTTATCAAAAATTTCTGTTCTCTTTTACCCAATTGCGAATGTAGTCTACAATTATTCCCGTTTCAGTTGCAGGGCCAAATAGCTTACCTACACCTATTTTCGCCAGCTCATCCATATCAGCTTCCGGAATAATTCCGCCGCCAGTCAGCAATACATCATTCATTCCTTTTTCCTTCATCAGTTTAATAACCTTAGGAAAAACCGTGTTATGCGCACCTGAAAGTATACTTAACCCGATTGCATCCACGTCTTCCTGCAAAGCTGTATTTACCACACTTTCTGGGGTTTGATGCAAGCCTGTGTATATAACTTCCATGCCTGCGTTACGCAGAAAAGAAGCGATAACCTTCGCACCCCTGTCGTGGCCGTCCAGACCCACTTTTGCTACCAGTACACGTATGGGTCGTTTTATGTCAGTTTCGTTTGCCATATATGGTACAAATTTAGGATATATTCTTAAGCAGCAATTTTTCTACAACCTTAGGGTAATTTTCATGTTCGAGCTGGTGAATTTTCTTAGCAAGAGTTTCAGGCGTGTCACCCTTTCCAACTTCACATTCCTGCTGAAAAAGTATTTCGCCTTCGTCGTAATGTTCGTTAACAAGATGTATAGTTATACCACTCTTGCTTTCTTTATTATTTATCACGGCTTCGTGAACATGCATTCCATACATTCCTTTACCACCGTAATTCGGTAACAAGGCAGGGTGTACATTAACCATTTTATTATGAAAAGCTTTAATAAGATTTTCAGGCACCATCCACATAAAGCCTGCTAATACTATAAAATCCGCCTTTTGCTTTAATTCATCTACTACTTTATTTGTATTATAGAACGTATCTCTGTCAATGAGCAGGTAAGGTATTCCTTCATTTTTTGCACGGTTAATTACATTCGCCTTGGCGCTATTCGTAACCACAAGAGACACGCTTATATCCTTATTGTTTTTAAAATAATCTATAAAACGCTGTGCATTCGTTCCTTCGCCTGATGCAAATATGGCTATGCGATTCATCTTTTGCTATTTATTTTGCACAAAAGTAAAGGGTTTAATAACATGGGCTTGTTGGAAAATCGTATCTTAGTCATGGTTTATAATTGCTAATTGTAACCATTTTTGTGAAATTGCGTACATAGAACACCGTAAAAAGCTTATTAATGTTGAGAAATAGATACTTACTTACTGCAATTTTATTTATATTTTTTTCGGCCCTTTCTCTAAATAGCTTTGCCGGAACCCTTTATTGGGTAGGTAATGGCGGAAACTGGAATGATGCAGGGCATTGGTCACATACCAGTGGTGGTAATGGAGGAGCGGGAATACCAAATAGTACAGATGACGTTCTTTTCGACCTTAATTCTTTCAGTAATCCTTCTGAAGAGGTAACAATTACAGGTAATGCTATCTGCCACACACTGCAAACACTACCCGGTATTTATAATCCTGTATTAGTAGGCGGTGGTTCTGCCGAAATAGATATTTATGGGTCATTAATGCTTGAAGGCCCATTGAGTTATCAGTTTCAGGGCAACCTTCACTTTATGTCAGCTCAGCAAGGCAATATTATTAATGATGGAGGAAGAAAATTAAGTTCGGTTTATTTTGATGGTACAGGTTCTTGGAGAATACAGAACCTTCTGTTTGCTTCTGATATCACAATAAGCAGTGGTGAAATAATTGCTAACGGTTTTGAAATAGAAGCCATTAGGTTAACTAGCAAGGGGAATAACATTAAAACCATTGACATTACAAATTCTATATTATTCGTTGAGCAGGAATTCATTAAGCAAAACACAACAGATTTAAAGATCCTTTCACAAAATGGCAGAATCTATTTTCAACACCACTCTATAACTGATCTTAATACTGCTTCAAATAGTATCCACCGCGCAATGTCAGTAGATTCTTCACATTATGCTTCTTCCAATTTAACATGTAATACTAATGATAGCATAAACGGAGCACCTGCGCCGTGCAACGCAAGAGCATGGGTTACTGCTATTTATCCTCTGCCTCCAGTCGGAGGACCATATTCAGTAGTATGGAGTAAACCATTTGGTTCGCATGTTTCAGCAAACGGAGATACTATTGACGGAATATGCCCTCCATCAGTTTCATATCAGATATTTGATTCCTCTGATAATTCGCTTTCTTCATCTACAATTATAAGTATTACAGAACCCAGCGCGTTAAACATTGCCTACAAAGTAAAACAGCCAACATGTACAGGCTATTGTGATGGCAGTATTGTTTACTGTATCTCTGGTGAAACAAAACCATATACCTATTCATGGTATAATAGTGGGCCAACCGGCGCTTCTGCCGGATGTCCGGCTAATCTTTCATATACTTCCTTATGCAAAGGAAATTATAAAATGTTCATGAAGGATTCTAAGGGATGTTATACCTCCACTAGCAATATTAAACTTTCAGATCCTTCTGTTGTTACTGTAATCATGTCTGAAACTCCACCTACATGCAATAGTAATTGTAACGGGACTGCTACCGCTACTCCTTCAGGTAGTCATGGAAAACCATGGACATATCTTTGGAATAATGGTCAAACCACTTCAACGGCACAACCTTTGTGCCAGGGAACATATACAGTTACTGTCAAAGATAGTCTTGGTTGTATTGGGACTAATACAGTTACAATAACAGCTCCTTCCGCAGTAACAGTAAGTATTATAAATCCTATAAATGCAACCTGTTTTGGCCAATGTAATGGAAAAGCTACTGCAAGTGCAAGTGGGGGTGCACCAGTACCAGGTTACACATACTTATGGAGCCCTGGTAACCAAACCACCCAAACTGCCACCGGCTTATGTGCAGGTAACTATAAAGTAGTTGCAAAAGATGGGAATAGCTGTAAAGATTCTGCAACTATTACTATTACACAGCCAGCACCATTGGTATTAACAGGTATCACAGCTTCACCCAACCCATTGGCATGTAATGGAAACTGCAATGCAACTGCAAATGTAACTAGTGTAACTGGTGGAACACCCTCATATAGTTATTCATGGAATGATGGCAATACCAATTTCACGAACAGCAATCAATCTGTTTCAAGCCTTTGTGCCGGTAAATATTTGGTAATAGTTACCGATGCACAAAACTGTACTACTAAAGATTCAGTTACAATTACGCAACCAAATCCTATAAGTATTGCAGTAACTTCAATAAAGAATCCGAAATGTAAAGGTGGTGCCACAGGATCGATATGTACAAGCGCATCAAGCGGCACCGCACCCTATACCTATAAATGGAGCCCGGGTGGGCAAACAACGGCATGTATCAACGGACTTATTGCGGGTGGTTATACACTGATTGTAACTGATAAGAACGGCTGTACCGATTCTGCCAAGATGACACTTACCGACCCTTCTGCTGTGGTAATTACCGCTTCGGGTACCCCACCGACTTGTTTCAGTAACTGCAATGGAACTGCTACTGCTACAGCTTCAATTGGTAATGGTGGGCCTTATACCTATTTGTGGAGCAATGGCAAAACAACATCTAACTTATCAAACCTATGTTCCGGAACATATACTATAACTGCAGCCGATGATTCGGGTTGTACGAATTCTACTACTGTTACATTAATAGCCCCATCACAGGTTTTTGTAAACCCAACCAGTCAGACTAACATAAAATGCAATGGCTTATGCGATGGAAAGGTTACTGTACTTGCAAGCGGTGGCACCCCTGGCTATACCTATAAATGGAATACCGTACCTGTACAAAATACGGCTACTGCCACTGGTCTGTGTGCGGGATCTTATAAAGTGATTGCCACAGATGCAAATGGTTGTAAAGATTCTACAACTATTACAATTACACAGCCTAACCCTTTGAAATTCATATCGCTCACTGCAAACCCCAATCCGCTTCTTTGTAATGGAGATTGCAATGCAACAGCCACTTCAAGTGTAACTGGCGGAACTTCGCCGTATACCTATTCCTGGAGTGATGGCAATACCAGTTTCAGTGGATCAGGACCATCTGTTTCAAATCTATGCATAGGAACATATGTAGTAACCCTTACTGATGCCCAGGGCTGCACCAAAAAAGATTCTGTTACAATTACTCAACCTACGCCATTAACAGTTACTCTTAATTCCGCTATTAACCCGACCTGTAACGGATCGTGTAATGGATCTATTTCAACAACTACAAGTGGTGGCACACCCGCATATACCTATTTATGGAAACCAACGGGGCAAACCAAAGCCAACATTAGTAATTTGTGCATAGGCACTTATACATTGGTAGTAACTGACAAGGACAATTGCGTTGATTCATCATTGGTAGTTACATTAACACAACCGCCAGCTATTACTGCTTTGTTAACCATTACCGAAGTAACCTGCAATAAATCATGTGACGGAAAGGTTATAGCTTCTGTATTGGGCGGAACACCCGGTTATACCTATAACTGGAATGGCGGCGTCACACAAACTACCGACAGCATAACAGGCTTATGTGCTACCGGAGGCGGTAATGATTCCCTTCGCGTTACCGATGCCAGTGGTTGTGCCAGTTCGTTTTTCTTTGTTGTAACTCAACCTTTACCTCTTTCTACAGTAATCAGTTCCCAAAATTCCAGTTGTTCAGCCTGCAATGGCAATGCAAAGGTAACGGTGGGTGGTGGTACACCGCCTTATACATATTCCTGGAATACCATTCCTGCACAAACAACAGATTCTGCCTTTAATCTTTGCCCCGGCAACTATACCATTTTTGTTACCGATGCCGATTCCTGCAAAACACAGCAAGCAGTTACTATTGTACCAACGGTTACTATTACAATTACCAGCTCTGCAACAGGCCTCAGCTGTTTTGGTTCATGTAATGGTACCGCAAGCGCCAATGCAACAGGCGGTACAACTCCTTATATTTATTCATGGAGCGATGGGCAAACAACATCTACTGCTTCGAATTTATGTGCAGGCAGTTATACTATTACAGTGCATGACCAAACAGGTTGTACTAATTTTGATTCGGTAAAATTTGCCAACCCACCCCCTATTGTAGGATCGACCTCACAAACCAATATAAGTTGTAATGGTGCTTGCATAGGCACAGCAGCAGATACCGTTACCGGCGGTACACCACCTTACTCGTATTTATGGAGTAATGGACAAACAACATCAACTGCCAGCGCCCTCTGCAAGGGGCCATATACAGTAAAAATAACCGATGCTAATTTATGCACGCATACCGATACGGTAACTATTTTGGAGGCTCCGCCATTGGTTGCCAACCCTACTATTGTATTGCCTACCTGTAATTTTGCAGACGGCAGCATAAAAGTTTCCCCTGCAGGTGGTGTGGGTAAGTATACATATTTGTGGAGCAATGGCTCAACCAAAGACAGTATTGGCTCTCTGTTTGCGGGTACCTATACTGTAACTATTACAGATAGCCATGGTTGCAGCAATCCTTTTGTTATTGCTTTAAGTAATGCAAGTGGCGCCACATTAGTTAGTTCTATTAAAAATGTTACATGCTGGTTATCATGTAATGGAAGTGATTCTGTTGCGGTAACTGCAGGAATAGGCCCATTTAGTTTTAAATGGTCAACAGGTAGTACTTCCAGTTCTATTTCCGGTCTTTGTGCAGGAGAATATATATGTACTGTTACTGATGGTAATGGTTGCCTTACCAGTGACCAGGATACAGTAAAGAAACCGACACCCATACACCCGAATATAAGTAAACAGAATGTAAGTTGTAATGGAGCAAATGATGGAAGTATCACCCTAACCCCAACAGGGGGAAATGCAGGTGGATATGCATATACATGGGCTGCACCGGCAGTTTCTACTACATCTTCGGCTACAAACCTTATACCGGGTACATACACCATTACTATTACAGATTCAAAAGGTTGCGATACAATGTTTACAGTGAAAATTACACAGCCTCCGCTTCTATTTGTTACCATGTCATCAACTCCTGTAACTTGTAATGGAAGCTGTAATGGAACTGCCACTGGATCGGTCCATGGGGGAACACTTCCATATATTTATTCATGGTCAAATGGTGGAATAGATTCTAATATAGTTAACCTTTGCCCGGGCAAAGACTCTCTTTCTGTAACAGATGGAAACGGATGTATGACCTCCGGCAAAGTAACCATTACCCAGCCTACTGCATTGAGTGCTGTTATGAGCCAAACCAATGATTCCTGTAATGGAGGTAGTGATGGAACAGCAATGATAACATTGAACGGAGGCACACCGGCTTATTCATATTCCTGGACTGGTGGAGGTACTTCAAGTTCCATAAGTGGCTTATCGGTAGGTAAATATATTATTACAACAACCGACCAGAATTCATGCCCATTCATTGATTCTGTAACTATAACTCAACCGGCAGCCATAAGTGTGGTTATCACTCCTGGTAATGCCACATGTAATGGTGAGTGTAATGGAACTGCCACAGCAACAGTATCCGGGGGCACCAGTCCTTATACCTATGCATGGTCAAATGCAGCTACTTCAAGTTCAATAACGTCCTTATGCCCTACAACATATACGGTTACAGTTACCGATGCAAACAAATGCTCTGCAACAAAAGATACCAGTATCGGGCAACCTTCTAAAATACAGCCAGGCGCCAGTGTTATAAATACAAAATGCCCAATATCGTGCGATGGTATTGCAAGCTCAAGGCCAACCGGTGGTAAAGGCCCTTACACATTCTCCTGGTCTAACGGCAAAACCTCAAGTTCTGATTCAAACCTTTGTGCCGGTACCTATACATTAATAATAACCGATGCAAATCTGTGTACCGATACTGCAACAGTAACTGTGAGTAGTCCTTTGCCAATTGCGGCAAATCCTGCATCATCAGCAAGTAATTGCGGTGCTGTTTGTAACGGGTCTATTTTGGTTACACCATCAGGTGGTACCGCTCCTTATACGTATTTATGGGGTAATGGAAAAACAACAGACTCTATAAGTAATGTTTGCGCAGGTTTGTATACTTATACAATTACCGATGCAAATAAATGCACTGCTATTTTCTCTACTATACTTAGTAATTCCAGCGGCCCTACAAATGTTGGAATTACTCCAAGCCCCGACAGTTGCAATGGCAAGTGTGATGGATCGATCATTCTATCTCCGGTAACAGGCGGAACTCCTCCCTTTGTTTATAGCTTTAACGGAGGCCCTCAACAAACCAGTGATACTGCAAAGAATTTATGTGCAAATAAATATACCGTTATGGTAATTGATAGTAACCTCTGCCAGCTTACTGACACAATTTCAATTACCCAGCCAACCAGCATTACTGATGTTCCAACTATTACAAAAGCCATTTGCTCGGGAAACTGCAATGGTACGATAACGCTTAATGTTAAGGGCGGAACTCCTCCTTACAAGTATTTATGGTCAAGCGGAGTCGGTTCTACAACAAGTTCAGCAGGAGGACTATGTCCGGGTATATATACTATTACTATAACTGACGCTGATAACTGCTCGCTTATAGAGATGGATACTGTTAAGTCAACTATAAATATATTTCCTAATATGGCTACCACAAACCCTGTATGCCACGATAGTTGCACAGGCACAGCAATGGTATCTCCTACCGGTGGAACATTACCATATACATTAAACTGGAGTACTTCAGCTACCACTGCAAACATTTCAGCTTTATGTGCAGGTAATTATGCCATAACAATTACAGATGCTAATAATTGCCAGGTATTTGACACCGCAAAAATAAAATCACCGCCTGCTATTACTGCTACATTTAAAACTACTGCTATTACCTGTAACGGTGATAACAATGGAAAGATAGTTGCCACTATTACGGGTGGAACTCCAGGGTATATCTATGAATGGAATACAAATCCGGGACTTTCTACCGACTCTATTATTAATGTTAGTGCCGGTTCCGATACCATTCACGTTACAGACACTAATGGTTGTAAATTTGATAGTAGTGCAACACTTGTTAACCCTCCAAAACTTAACCATATAAATAGTATTACTCCAGCCACTTGTAATACCAATAATGATGGAAGTGCTTCTGTAACTGTAACCGGCGGAACCCCTCCATATACGTTCAGTTGGTCTACAGGCGTTACTTCATCAGGTGTTACAACTTCAACCATAAGCAATTTACTTCCGGGTTCCTATACTCTAAGTCTAGTTGATTCGGCTAATTGTGGTTTTATGGACACCATTGTTATAACTGCTGATACAACAGTTTTGGCTAAAATTGGCAACGATACATCCGTATGTTCAGGAAGCCCTGCTATACTTAATGGCAGCGCCAGTATGAATGCCTCAAAATATGAGTGGTTTGCTTTACCAAGAACATTAGTGGGAACGGGTGCAACAATAAGTGTTACGCCAGGAGCTACAACCCAGTATATGCTGGTAGCTATAGATGGAACCTGTCGCGATTCAGGAGTTGTCACAGTAACAGTTAATCCGTTGCCTGTAATAAATGCCGGAAGTGCACAGTCTATCTTTACCGGTGGCAATGCAACTCTTGGCGGATCTCCTACCGCTCCAGCAGGTTCAACATATTTATGGCAACCATCGGCAGGAATGAAGGACAGTACCGTGTCAAACCCGGTAATAACGCCAACCGTAACAGCTGTATACACTGTAACCGTAACGAGTCCTTTCGGATGTAAAGCCACAGATACAATAAGCCTGTTTGTTATTCCGCAATTTATTCCGCCCGATGGATTTACTCCTAACGGTGATGGGATAAACGACGTATGGGAATTAAATCAGCTGGCGAATTTTCCTGGTGCAAGTGTGGAAGTATTTAATCGTTGGGGCGAAAGAGTATTCCATTCTGTAGGATATAAATTGCCTTGGGATGGAACATATATGCGCGAACCGGTACCTGTAGGAACATATTATTATGTTATTAATTTAAATGATCCGAGGTTCCCGAATGCTTACACAGGCCCGGTAACTATAATGAGATAAAAAACATTGCACTATGCATAGGATAAAATACATATTGGTGTCGATCTCGTTACTCTTAATAGTGGCAGTAAAGGCCCAGCAATTGCCACAGTATAGCCAATATATGCTCAATAATTTTTCTATGAATCCGGCTATTGCAGGTACACAACCTGATTTTGAAGTTAAGTCTGATAATCGTTATCAATGGGTAGGAATAACAGATGCTCCACGTACTTATATACTAACGTTTGATGGCCCAATAACTGACAAACATATAGGCATTGGCACTTACGTTTATTCGGATATAACCGGCCCTACCCGGAGAACCGGTTTTGACGTATCCTATTCTTATCACATGAGAGTTACTGACTGGCTGAATGCATCTCTTGGGCTTACTACAGGCATAATGCAATTTGCTGTTGACGGACAACAAATAAATTTAGGTGAGCCAGGTGATCCGGCACTTACTTCAAATTTAGAATCAGTTATTGTTCCCAATATTGGCGCAGGCCTTTATTTATACGGAGATAATTTTTATTTCGGTGCCTCTGCTCCTCAATTAGTAGAAAGTCAGTTAAAGCTTACCTCATTCTCAGATGCGCAAAATGAATTAGCCACACATATATATGTTACAGGCGGATATAAGTATGCCATTAATTCTGATTTTATGCTCGAACCTACGGTAGTATTAAAATACGTATCTCCGGTTCCACCACAATTAGATATCAGTGCAAGGGTTACTTACCTTAAGAAAATATGGATAGGGGCCGGTTACCGTACTGAAGATGCTGTATATGCCCTTGTTGGGTATACATACCAGGATAACCTGACTTTCGGTTATTCTTACGACTATTCGCTATCTGATATAAGGAACTATAGTTTCGGAACAAATGAGATCTTTATCGGTATTAAATTCAATAGAAAAACTTCTGTACCTGTTCCGCCTAAAGACAAGGCACAATAATTTTAGTTTACTATTTGAAATAATCTTGTCTCTTCATCGGTACCTTCCTGGTGAACAAACTTTATCTTTTGTGGGTATTTTTTATAAATGGGCGCAATCATATACTCCATTGTAGTTATAACATCACCGGTATTCTTATCAGGATTCATCCTAAGGCTTGGAACCATAATATAATTTACCTTATTTGCTTTGTAATAACTAAGTAATGAATCTGCATCATAGCTGTATACTCTATATACAGCAAAGAATTCTTTTCCGTTCCCATAAATAAAAGACATAGGTGCCTTACGTGCCGCTACAAAGGCATCTTTAGATAAACTATCGGCACACCATCTGCTCATTTTAAGATAGTTCACCCAATCGGGTGTAAAGCCTGCATATATATCACCGTGAAGATTTTTACTTAGGATTGGTAAATTCTTCTTGGTTTTACTCAATGTGGCAACAATATTGGTTACTGCAAATACACTTATTATTATAGTTAATAAAAACTGTAATCCCCAGACGCCCTTTTTCTGAAAAAGATCATACAGGCTATAAAAGAATGTCATTAACAGTATTGGAACACAAACCATTATCATTCTTGGTTGATCCCAACGGGTTTGTAATACTATAAACGCAGAGCCCATAATGCTGATGGCATATAAAAATGCAGCAAGCATGTACCTGTTCTTTGATTTTATAAGCCTGTAAAGAACGAAGCCAAATACCACAATAAGGAATACTACGAACATGGTTAAATTCTCTGACTCAATTGGTTTATATACTTTCACCGCATCTTCAGAACGGAATCCGGTTATTTCAAAAAATCGCTTTGATATATAAATATCGCAGTTCTGAAAAAAACGGGTAAAAAACCCTGAGAGATTTTCCTTACCTTTAGACGCATCATACGGGTCTTTCAGTAATAAAATACCCCCTTGTGAACCCCATTGACTATCGGCATGAAAAATAAGTTTCTCAATACCAATCATTGGAATTTCAAAAGCCAGGAAAGCTCCTATTGCATACAGCACGCTTTTATACTGTTTGCTTATAACAAAAAACAAAATAATTCCGCCGAGGCATGCTATTGCAATATTGCGTGTGAGTATAAGTGCAAAAATGAGTAATCCCGGCATTATCCAATCACGGTATGTATCTTTAAATGATACTGAATCACTCTCTTTTAATTTATCCAGAAGTTTGAAGAAATAAAAGAAGAACATATACTGCAGGCACATATAAAAAGCCTCGTTATATGTAAGGCTTGCAAAATTCAGTATGTAACTATTAATAGCTGCAATAAAGAATACCGGGTAGAAGACAAGAGCCGGTATACGGTCTTTAAAAGCCCTGTAAAAGAAATAGAGGCCAATAATATTGAAAAATAGCGATAACGTTTTAAGCAGAATAATATTTATACCGAATGGCGCCACAAAAGCACTTAAGAACAAAGGATATAAAGGGCCCTGGAATGAAGGAAATATCCCTTTATGTATAAAATCAAATGCACGTTGAATGTAACCCGAATCATCACCTCCTATATCCATTCTGGCCTGAAAAAGAAGTAAGGAAAATAACAAGCCACAAACAAATGTAATGATGGTAATACTCTTTGCACGTGCATCGAACCAATTGTTGATGCTTTGAAACAAGGAGGTAGATATAGTTTCCTTTTTGTAAACAGACGGTTGCTGTTTACGATTATTTGAAGGCGCCTTTCCTCTTTGTTTATTAGGATTAGCCATTATCCCCTGTTTATTTTAGTGGTAAGAACCTGCACTCTTATTGGTTATTTGAATGTAAGTGTTGTTTCACCCATTTCTGCGCCGTCAGCGTACAATTTAATTATATAATTACCGGGAAGGAATCCACTGGTGCTTTCGCAATATATAACCAGGCTCATATCCTGATTATTATAGTCAACACTTTGTATGGCATCATAATATCCTTTGGTACCCTCAAAATTGAATATACTTGTTTCGTCACCTGTTTTAGAAAGTTCCTTTCCATCCGGAGTAAGCACTCTGACATATATATCCTTATTACCCCCCTTTGCAATGCGATTGGAAGTAATTGTAAACTGTATCTTGATCTTCTCCGCCTTCTTTGCCTTATCCGTTACGGTTTCTTTTTGACCAAAACGATAATGTACACCCTCAGCAGAAATTGAGTTTGCTACTAACATTGACCCGGTTTTTACTACATCCTGCAATTTTGTGTTTTGCTTTTCAAGTTTACCTGAATAATTTTTCTGTGTCTTTAACGAATCTGTCACCTGGTCTCTTTCAGCAGTTAATTTCTGGTTCGCTGTATTAAGTGAGTCTATGCTTCTCACATAATCCTTCATTATTGACCTTAAAGTTTCTGTCTCTTTTTTCAACCTTGCAATTATATACGGGTCATTCTTATATTTTTCGGCCTGCTGTAAAAGCATTGTTATAGTATCTTTCTTACTATTTAGTTTATCCTGAATACCCTGATCAGAAGTTTTTAAGGTAGCATACTGAGCTTGCAAATTGATAAGATCAGATCGCACAGTATCTATTTTCTCAATGGCTGCCTGGTTTTGCATAACCATAGACTGCTTTTGTTTCCAATACTGCCAGCCAAGAAGTAGTAACAATATGGCCAGAATAAAGATTATAATTACAAGAAGGCGATTCTCTCTTCCTTTTTCTTCGGGTGGATTATTCGACGGTTCTCTGCTTTCAGCTTCCATTACATTTAAATAAACGGAAGCAAATGTACAATTTTAAAACAGCCGCTTGCTTATAATTACTTTTTGATTTATTAACCATTGGTTGCTCATATTTTGAAAAAATTTTGAACGATCAGGGAATCATCTAAAGTAGTTTTACATAAAAATATTATTGTCACTCAAACCTTTAATATCTTACTTTTAGGATTTTTAATTAATTACTGTGTTCAGAAAATTCATCATTCATAACCTACCGCTTACCAGAATAAAGATAGGTATTGCTAAAATTTTATACTTTTTTGTAAGTATATTTTATGGCAAGAAGCCACGTATAATCAATCAAAACGGAATACTGTTCGAGGTAGATCTTTCCGAAGGAATCGATCTTTCGCTATTCCTGTTCGGTAATTTTCAAAAGCATGTAACAAATAATAAACTTATCGCGCTTCCTAAAGACGCAACTATAATTGATATTGGCGCAAATTTTGGTGTAATGAGCCTTCAGTTTGCTAAAATAGCTTCAGAAGGCAAAGTATATTCATTTGAGCCTACTCACTATGCGCTTACTAAATTCAAGCGTAATCTTGAATTAAACCCGGAACTGGCAAAGCGAATAGAAGTTATCAATTCCTTTCTTTCAGCCAAATCAGCTGCAAATGCAGATATAAAAGCGTATTCAAGCTGGAAAGTAAATGATGAAAAATCATCTGATATGCATCCTGAACATTTAGGTGCCGCAAAATCAACAGAAGGAGTAGGAGCGATTTCTCTCGATGATTTTTGTAAAAACAAACAGCTTACGAAACTTGATTTTATTAAGATAGATACCGATGGCCATGAATACGAAATATTGCAGGGAGCAAATGAAACATTAGCAAAATACAGGCCGCAATTAATTTTTGAGATTGGTCTATATGTTATGACCGAGAAAAATATTGATTTTAGTTTTTACAGCAATTATTTCAAGAGTTTAAACTACAAAATGTACGACTCCACAAGTACCGATATTATTACACTGGAAAACCATAAAGAATATATACCAAAAAAGGGAACGATTGATATTATAGCTAAACCACTATAATTCAATAAAAGTCCTTGTGATTTATATATGTTTTTATTGAAAAAAGTAAATATAGCCCCAATTAATCATATTTAGTCGTGGCCCTAAAACAGTTAGTCATATTAAAATGCTTATGTACTCCTTTATCGCTTTCCTAAACGATTTAGTCATGAAAATCAATAACTGGTCTAAAAACGAAACCTTTCCTGAAAACATGCGTATATTTGGGTCTGAAAGGTATTGAAACCATGATTATATATACTTTACGAAAAATGAGGCTGATCTTTACTATTATTAGTATTCTTTCTTTAAATTTTGCTGTGGCCAAAGGTTCTCAGAATAACGGTGGAACCACAGATGCTAACGGATTACGCCAGAACCATTGGATAATATATAATAGTATGCGCCATTTGCCTGGCTACACCGACGATGCAAAAGTGGAAGAAGGTGATTATAAGGACAATATGAAGCAAGGCATTTGGATAAGTTATTATCCGACCGGAGCAGTTAAAAGTAAAATAACATTTAAAGATAACAGGCCTGAAGGCCCTGCGGTTACATATTTCGACAATGGTAAAGTAAACGAAGAAGGGAACTGGAGCAATAATCGTTGGGTAGGGCCTTACAAACTTTATTACGAGAACGGTACCATTCAACATGATTTTTCATATAGCGAAAATGGTAAACGGGCCGGCGAGCAGAAATATTTCTACCCTAATGGCCAACTTATGATAGATGGTAACTGGACAGAAGGTAAACAAACAGGTGCCACAACCGAGTATTATGACGACGGTACTGTTAAAGCAAAAGAGGTGTTTAATGATGGAAGCTTAGATCCATCTCAAACCCAGACATTTGAACAGAAAACGCCCCAGAAGCCTGTAGATGTAATACCAGCCCCTGTTGTACAAGCCGAAGCCCCAAAGGCAGCCGCTACTATTGTAAAAACTGATGAACAACCTAACCCTGGGGCTACTGCTGCAAAAGTGTTTAATGGAGAAGGATATTGGAAACTATATAACCAGAACAAGCAGATATCTAAGGACGGTTTATTTCATGCTGGTAAGTTAATAGATGGAACTATATATATCTATAGCCCTGACGGACTTATACAAAAGAAAGCTGTATACAAAGGTGGTCAGTACCAGGGAGATGCCCCTATAACAGACGAGGATAAAAAATAACCTATTCGTTATTCTTCATAGCCTCATACGCTTCATCAATACTTAATGGCGGTGTATTAGCAGCCTGTACTGCAAGCATATCACAATGTTCATTTTCCTTATTATTGGCATGGCCTTTTACCCAAACAAATTTTATTTTCTGAAAAGGATGGAGTTGTAAGTACCGTGTCCATAAGTCAACATTCTTTTTACCCTTAAACCCTTTTTTACTCCAACCAAATACCCAACCCTGGTTTACTGCATCGACAACATATTTAGAGTCGGAATATATAGTAACATTCAAATTATGCTTTTTAAGTGCCTCCAGGGCTCTTATAACACTAATGAGCTCCATTCTGTTATTGGTGGTTAACCTATATCCATGCGAAAGCTCTTTTCGCTTATCTCCCGATATCATCACAACTCCATATCCACCTCTACCCGGGTTACCCTGGGCTGCACCATCGGTATATATTATAACATTATCCATTTTGCTGATTTGCAGCCAAAATAAAAAAAATAAAGGAATTAATTACACGAGCCAACTAATACGCCTAACAATCCATCTAATTCTTGTTATCGAAATATAAATTCATGTTAATTGTTAATTTATACTTTTGTTGAAATCTGATAAGGATACGTATATATGTGGGCAGCCCTAGCTAAATTTATACTTAAGAACCGTATAGTACTGATTGTAAGCATATTACTTATAACTGGTTTTATGGTTTACAGGGCAAGGCAGGTTAAGGTTGCCTATAGCTTCACGCAATTCTTACCTGCCAGTGATAGCGCAAGCATTGATTACGAAAACTTCAAAAAACAGTTTGGCCTTGACGGCACCGTTATGGTTGTGGGCATGCAAACCGACAGCCTGCTTACAAACCTGAATGAGTTTAACGATTGGTACGATCTTAACTACAGCATTAAAAATATGCATGGAATTAAGGAGGTGTTGTCAAGCGCATCGTTATATCAATTAATTAAAAATGACAGTTTAGGAAAATTTGATTTTAAGCCTTTGTTGTTACATAAACCTACAAATGCTAAAGAACTGGATAGCGCTAAACAAGCCATATACGCGCTTCCGTTTTATGAAGGATTTATTGTAAACAAGAAGAATAATTCCAACTTAATGGCGGTAACATTTACCGATAACGATGTTAATACTTCGGGAAGGATTTCAATAGTTGATTCATTAAAATATAAGGTTGACGCTTTTGCAGCCAAGTATCATATCTCCATACATTACTCAGGAATGCCTTATATCCGTACGGTTATTTCCCGTAAGGTAATGAGTGAACTTTCTATGTTTTTGTTTATTTCGGTTGCAATTACTTCTATAATCCTATTTTTCTTTTTCCGCTCTCTATTTCCTGTAATATTTCCATTGGTAATAGTATTTATAGGGGTTGTATGGTCGATGGCTTCTATATCCTTGTTTGGTTATCAAATAACAGTATTAACCGGACTTATTCCTCCTTTAATAACAGTAATTGGGGTGCCCAATTGTATATTACTATTGAACAAATACCATACTGAATACCGCAAGCATGGCAATAAAATGCTGGCACTCCATACAACAATTGAAAAAATCGGTATCTCTCTTTTCCTTGCCAATGTTACTACGGCAATAGGCTTTGCTGTATTCTGTTCTACACGTAGCCAGGCATTAGTTGAATTCGGGCTTATATCCTCGCTTAATGTTATGTCGACCTACATTATATCGCTGGTCCTTATTCCTATCGTTTTCAGTTATCTTCCTGCCCCTAATGTTAAGAACCTTAAACATCTCGAGAGAAAACATATTGTAAGCCTGCTTAGCTCAGTTGATAAGTACACTCAAAGCCACAGAAGAACTATTTACATTATAACAGTTATTATCATTGTAATTTCATTATATGGTATTTCTAAAATAAAGGCTATTGGTTATGTTATTGACGATTTGCCTAAAGATGATCCTATTTATACCGACATGCGCTATTTTGAAAGCCATATTGGCGGAGTATTACCATTCGAAATATTAATTGATACACGGAAACCCAATGGAGTTTTTTCAGATAATGGGAGAACACTTTTTAAAATGGAACGGCTGGAAAAAATGTTACGCCAGTATCCGTATTTTGCGAAACCTATTTCACTGATAGGAGGTATTAAATTTGCCAATCAAGCCTTTCACGACGGACAACCAAGATACTACATCTTACCTACCCTGAGTGATATGCAGTCTATATCACAGTATGCAGTTGGTTCAGGCTCAAAACAAAAGCAAAATTTATTCAAGTCAGTTATCGATACTACTAAACAGCTGACCCGTATTGATATTGCTATAACGGATGTTGGTTCTGTAAAGATGAAAGAAGTCCTGGCTGCCATGGAACCGCGTGCGGATAGTATTTTTAATTATTCTATCGCAGATAAATCATGGGTGCCGGCAGACCAACGCTATCATATAACATATACAGGCAGCAGTCTTATTTTCCTTCGCGGTAATGATTTCCTTGTTACAAACCTTATCGAAAGTGTATTACTTGCCGTTATACTGATCTCAATAATTATGTTCTTTATGTTCATGTCACCCCGCATGGTACTAATAGCAACATTGCCAAGTATTATTCCACTTATAGTAACACTGGGCCTTATGGGCTTTTTCGACATTCATTTAAAACCAAGTACTATCCTTATTTTCAGTATTGCATTTGGAATTTCATCAGACGGAACCATGTATTTCCTGACTAAATACAGGCAAGAGGTTAAGAATTTAAGTCTAAGCACTTCTCAGGTTATTTCGCTTGTGATTAGGGAAACAGGCGTTAGCATGGTTTATACTGCTATTATACTTTCATTTGGCTTCCTCATTTTTGTATTCTCAGGCTTTGGTGGTACAAGAGCTATGGGTATTTTAGTATCAATGACATTATTGATGGCTTACTGTTCTAACCTGGTGCTTCTGCCTTCCTTTATGCTTTCTATGAAGAAGTATTTAAAAAGAACTGAATTCTCTGATCATCCAATATTAAATATTGAAGAAGAGAAGTTTGAAGAGGATGAGGATAAGGCTTAAACGAGGAAGAGAAAGAAAGAATTAAAGAAAGCATAGAAAGTTGCTCCGGCCTGAGTCTCCAGAGTATCCTCGCTGAGCATAGAAAGCATAAAGATCACCCAGAAAACAAAATACATATACGTATATAGTTTTCTTGTTTTAACGCCTGGATAAATAACAGAAAACAATAACCACACTACTCCTATTAAACCAAAGCCGACGCCTATTTCAAGATATTGGTTATGCGACCTTAGCCTGAATTCAGGCCTTAAAGTAGAATGCATTGTATCATACTGTTTTGCAAAAGCAAGTTTGATATTACCTGTTCCTACACCAATTAACCAATGCCTTTTTATTATTTCAATAGCTGCTTTCCAAAACACCAATCGTTGAGTAATTGAATGACCACTTATATCAACATCTCCACTTCTATAATCTTCTATTTCCCAAAAAGCCTGGTAAAGGCGGTATTGGGTATTACCACTTTCTTTGAAATTGTAATTAGGAATACCGTTCTCAATCGCTTTTATATCATCATCCCTTAAGTTGCTTACTCCTGTCGAATCCTTTCTGAGGTTCTTTGAAGTAAGGTAACGGATCAGTGTATATTCAACCAGGTTGCCTTTTTTGTCTTTTCCTAATACAGGCATATTACTGTGTTTGTTCCAGGCAATTTCTAATTCACCCTTAGCATAATAGGTATAAATGTAATGGCCGCTTTCAGTACTTCCGTATGTTGAGCCTGAGTAATAACGAGAACCGCTCAAAGAATACTTTTGAATAGTATCATTTTTTAAATCGTCGGGCGCAGGGAAATATTGATGGTCGAAGTGAACAAGATAGCTCATAATGCCTACAAACATCATGCCAATAAATGATAACAACATAATTCCATATCCGACTCTGTGCTGCCTTACTCTTCTGTAAGCAAAATAGATAAGCAATATAGAAGCGAGAATAACGGCAATGAGAATACCTGTCAACGATTCCATTATCACAAGAAAGATCATAAGCCAAGTTGCCCATAGAATTAATATAGCTGAAGTAGCCGACCATTTCCTTGAAAAGATATAGCCTAATAAAAGAAAAACAGCCAGCACTATCATAAGCGCTAACCTGATGGGGGACACATGAGGCGTTATTTGATGTATGTCGATCAAACCAAGGTATTTAAGCCTATATATCCCGATTAACGACTCTACAGTTATTCCGCCTGTAAATAATCCCAACACAATATTCCTTTCTTTTTCATTTAATGGCTCACTTGTGCAGAACAGAAAAGGCAATATGAGTAAAGGAACTTTTATCCGTATATCTTCCATACCCGATTTAAAGTCGGTGGTATACAGTAATCCCAGCAAGTGCATTATGTAAAAAGAACATAGTACAAGGGCAGGTTTGTTTGACGTAAAGCGTTTCCATTTTCCTGCCAGGTTTCCTTCCGCCAGCCAGTTTAAACCTAGTGTAAGTTCAGCTATGCTTATAAATACCTTTGAAACTGACATGCCAATGCACAAAAAGGAAAGTGCAGTTATAAAAAGTACACGATGCACTTTTTGCCGCATAACAGCATTCTCACTTAAAGCTTCAGATGATAATAATGACATTAAACAATAATCTTATCTACGAACATATAAAAAGTTTTACTTTGCTTTGTACAAAATTACAAGAACGTATGAATGTTTTATTACTTGGATCAGGTGGAAGAGAACACGCCATTGCATGGAAACTTGCACAAAGCCCGCTGTTGAATAACCTTTACATTGCCCCAGGCAATGCCGGCACTGCCAGTTGCGGAACAAACATAGATATGGACATCCTGAATTTTGAATCACTAAAAAAACAGGTGCTCGATAAAAAAATAGAACTTGTTATAGTAGGACCTGAAGAACCTTTAGTAAAGGGCATACGAGATTATTTCCTGGTCGATGCAGAACTTAAAAATATTCCGGTAATAGGGCCATCTGCTAAAGCAGCTGCACTTGAAGGAAGTAAGGATTTCGCCAAAAAATTCATGGCTAAGTATAATATACCTACTGCACGTTATAATACCTTCACAAAAGAAACTGTTGAAGAAGGCGTGGCTTTTTTAAGGACCTTGTGCCCACCTCACGTTCTTAAAGCAGACGGATTGGCTGCAGGAAAGGGTGTTGTAATACCTATGACTACCACAGCAGCCGAACATGAATTAAAGGAAATGCTTCTTGATGAGAAATTTGGGAAGGCAAGCGAAAAAGTAGTTATTGAAGAATTCCTTATAGGTACAGAACTTTCTGTATTCGTATTGACCGATGGTAACAGCTTTCAGTTATTGCCCGAAGCCAAGGACTATAAACGTATCGGCGAAAATGACAGCGGCCTCAATACGGGCGGTATGGGTGCCATTTCACCGGTTCCGTTTGCCGATAGTAAGTTTATGGAAAAGGTAAAAGAAAGAGTTATACTTCCTACTATGGAAGGATTGAGAAAAGAGAAACTGGACTACCGCGGATTTATATTCTTCGGGCTTATTAATTGCCAGGGCAGCCCGTTTGTAATTGAATACAATGCACGTTTGGGAGACCCTGAAACGGAAGTAGTAATTCCCCGCATTAAATCAGACTTGCTGGAGCTTTTTAAAGCAGTTGCAACCCAAACACTTGATAAAGTAAAGTTGGAGATTGATGAACGCCCTGCGGCAACAGTAATGATGGTATCAGGTGGTTACCCCGAAGCTTATGAAAAAAATAAAGAGATAACCGGCTTAGACAAGGTAACTGATAGTATTGCTTTTCATGCAGGAACCAAATTAAATGGCGACAAAGTATTAAGCAATGGTGGTAGAGTGATTGCAGTAACTTCCATTAAAAATACATTAAAGGAAGCTGTTGCAACATCTTATGAGAGTATTAAGAAGATCAATTTCGATAAGATGTATTACCGTAAAGATATCGGAAAAGATGTAGGGGCCTGATTTTTGTAACTCCTACTATTGTTTTCTTCTGTCACCACCTTGGCGTTCGAACATCCATGCAGGATACTCTGAAGGTAATTTACTCACCTCATCCAGTTTCTGTAATTCTTCAGGTGTAAAAGTTACACCAGTTGCTTTCAAATTATCTTCTAACTGCGATATTTTTTTAACTCCGATTATAACTGTTGTAACCACATGCTGGTGCAATAACCATGCCAAAGAAAGTTGTGCAACCGTTGCATTTTTAGCTTTTGCCATAGGCTCCAATACATCAATAATATCAAAAGCCCTTTCTTTAATCACAAACGGAAAATCATAATTAGTCCTTCTTGAACCGGCTTCTGCTTCCATCTTACGGGTATACTTTCCACTCAATAAACCTCCGGCTAGTGGGCTCCATACCATTAACCCCATATTCTGATCTTTCAATACAGGAATTATTTCACGTTCCAGATCTCTGCCTGCAATGGTATAATATGCTTGTAATGAAATAAATTTAGACAATTTATTGTAATGAGAATACGATTCGGCTTTCATAATGTGCCATGCAGCAAGGTTGCTACAGCCAATATATCTTACTTTACCGCTTTTCACAAGTGAATCCAATACATCAATTGTTTCTTCCAAAGGAGTTAGCTCATCATAACCATGTATCTGGTACAGGTCAATGTAATCTATATTCAGTCGTTTCAAACTCGCTTCCACTTCATGCAAAATATGCTTGCGGCTTAATCCACTTCCATTGGGGCCTTCATTCATTTTACCACGCACCTTGGTTGCAATCACCAGGTCATCTCTTTTCAGTTTCAGGTTTCGTATTGCCTTTCCTGTCATTTCCTCGGCTAAACCCTCAGAATAAACATTGGCAGTATCTATAAAGTTAATACCACCATCAACAGCTCGGCCTGTTAGCTCATCAGCAGCTTTTTGTTCCAGGCCACCAATTGCAGTCCATATTCCTTTTCCGCCAAAAGTCATAGTACCTAAACATAGTTCAGATACTTTTAAACCTGTATTTCCTAATAATTTATATTTCATAATAAATAATATTTGTGATTGTTCACTATTAGAAAAGACGAATTTATTTAATTAATACTTTACGTCCTTAATAATAACATACACACTCTATAATTTTTCCTTAAATCCAGCGCTTAAGGCCCTATGCTGTATGAATTAATTAAGATTTCAGGAAAGTATTATTCCTTAAATCAACACTAAAAATTCTTGACTAGGCTTTCTTATTTCCTACAACCAATTCGTAAATACTATCTTTTTGTAAATACTTGTTTGCAATGTCTTTTAATTGCGCTGAAGTAATTTCCGCCAGTGTATTTATATAACGGTCGTAATACGAGTAATCGAGCCAATGCAGCCATACCTGTTTAAAACGTTCTGCCAATGCAAATGGTCCATCCATGCTACGAAGTACATTTCCTCTCAAATAATTCTTTACTAATTGCAATTCGAATTCAGGAATAGTTTCTGTGCAAAGCCTGTCCATTTCTTTGTATATTTCTATCAATGCTTTGTCGCATACATCGCTACCTACTTCACTGGCAATTTGAAAATATCCGGCTTGTTGCAGGAACACCACTCCCGACGATATACCATAGGTATACCCTTTATCCTCACGGATATTGCTCATTAAACGTGAACCAAAATATCCACCGAATATCACATTCAATATCTGGAAAGGAATAGCATCAGGATGGTTCTTATTGAATAACATTCTACCCATTCTTATGGCAGATTGCAATGCTTTGTCTTTAGGTATATAATGTTTCTTCTCAGTACTTGGATTTATAGTCAGTGCCTCGGTTTTCTTCAGGTCATCTGCCTTCCAGTTACTGCCGCCAAAGCTGTCGTTCAATGTATTCAGGAACTGATCTTTTATTTTACCTGCAACAATTACTGCACAGCAGTTTGACGCATAATGTGTTTTATGGAATTCAAGCAGATCTTCTCTTTCTAAAGAGTCGAACTCTTCTATTTTCGTTGCATGTCCGTAAGGATGGTTATTACCGAATAATAGTGCAGGGAAATTGCGTGCTGCAACAACCCTTACTTTCTTTTCTTCAACAATGAAACGTTGCTTTTTATTGGTCAGGTAAACATCTAATTCTGTTTGAGGAAAGGATGCCTCCTTAATGATCTCTTCGAGTACAGGCAATACTTTATTAATATGTTTCCCTAATGAATACAAGGCGACTGAAGCATAATCGTGATGCGATGATGTTTCGAGGAAAGATCCATAGTAATCAAGCAAGGATGCTATTTCTTCGGAATTATGCTTGGTAGTTCCCTCCTCAAGCATAGTATTGGTAGTATCAGCAACCTGTGGCATGTTTTGCTGGCGCGAACCTGCCGGGAATATCAGTTCTATCTTAACAACATCCTGTGTGCCTGTATTAACAGAATATAAAGGAATTCCATTTGGCAATTTGCTTTCCTGAGCATGAACTATATCTATCTTACTTGGCTTACCAAGTGAGGGCATTGTCTTTCTGTCGAGGCCTATTTCAGTTTCCATTCGCTTTTGATTTTGAACGATAGTATAATGTAGAACAGTTGTTTTCGTTTATTACTCTTGATGCTTCAACAAGCAGGTCGACCTCGCTTATTTTGGTGAATCGTTCAGTTTCTTTGTTTACTTCTTCTGCCCCACCCAGTAATTCAAACATGGCAAGGTTCATGGCTTTGTTCAGTATGCTCATTTCGGCAAATACCAATTGTGATTCGGTTTTGTTCTTTGCCTTTTCCATTTCATCTTTCTTCACCTGTGCCAAAGATACCTTCTTCAGTTCCTCCTGTATAGCTTCATCAGCTGCTTCGAGAGTTACTCCTTCTGATAGTTTACCTGAAATAATAAATAATCCAGGGTCAAAAGACTCCATTGTAAATGCGTTGATCTCGCTGAACAGTTTCTTGTTCTTAACCAGTTCAAGATACATGCGTGAAGCATTGCCATCCGTTAAAATATCAGAAAGTAGTTCCATTGCATAAAAGCTCTGATCCATTCGTGCACCCATGTGGTAGGCCTTATAAATAGCGTCAACAGGTACATCTCTTTCAAGTTCCAGTTTACGGCCAAGTGTTTGTTTTGGTTCAACAGGTAATTTACGTAATGGAGGATTACCGGCAGGTATAGGTGCAAACCACTTTTCACATAATGCCTTTACTTGCTCTACGGTAACGTTTCCGCTTACGGTAAGTATGGCATTGTTAGGGCAATAGAATCGTTGAAAGAATGATTTCACGTCTGGCATTACCGCATGTTTAATGTGATCGAGTTCTTTACCGATTGTAGGCCATTGGTAAGGATGTACCTTGTAAGCAAGCTTAGGCAGCTCTAGCCAAACATCTCCATAGGGTTGGTTAAGATAGCTCTGTTTGTATTCCTCAATCACCACGCTACGTTGCACATCAAGGCTCTTATCTGAAAATGCAAGGCTTAGCATACGATCGGATTCCAACCAGAAAGCCACTTCAAGGTTATTGGCAGGAAGTGTTAGATAGTAATTGGTTATATCGTTATTGGTGAAGGCATTATTCTCACCACCGGCCTGTTGCAAGGCATTATCATAATCAGGAATATTTACGGAACCACCAAACATAAGGTGTTCAAAAAGATGGGCAAAACCCGTCTTTTCAGGGTCCTCATCACGAGCACCTACATTGTATAATATATTTACACAAGCCATCGGGGTAGATGTATCTCTGTGCACTATAACCTTTAAACCGTTTGCTAAGGTAAATCTTTCGAATTGTATCATTTATAGTAATTATTATTCAGGAATATCTAAACTGTTCGCTTCTTTTATCGCAGCGTGAAATTCAGCAATTATTTCGTTCACTATGTCTTTTACAGGTTTTATTTCTTTTACAGCCGCTGCAATTTGTCCGATCTCCAATTCGCCTTCTTCCATATCACCCTCAAACATACCCAGTTTTGCACGAGCCCTTCCTAATATTGCAGCCAGTTCTTCATTGCTTGCGCCCCTATCTTCCGCTTCCTGTACTTTTTTGTAAAACGCATTCTTTATCACTCTTACTGGAACAAGTCTTTTCAGAGTAAGCATTGTATCCCCTTCCTGTGAATCAATTATTTTCTTTTTAAAATTCGGATGCACTGATGCTTCTTCGGAAGCGACAAACCGTGTTCCGATCTGTACCCCATCTGCTCCTAAAGTCATAGTAGCCAGCATAGAACAGCCACTGGCAATTCCACCTGCAGCAATAAGCGGAATATTTACAACTTCTTTAACCAAGGGAATCAAACATAATGTTGTAGTTTCTTCCCTGCCATTATGGCCTCCGGCTTCAAAACCTTCAGCTACAATAGCATCTACTCCTGCATCTTGCGCCTTCTGAGCAAATTTTACACTACCTACAACATGTACAACAGTAATTCCATGTTCTTTAAAATAAGGCGTCCATGCCTTAGGATTTCCTGCAGAAACAAAAACTATCTTAATACCTTCTTCCACAATTATATTCATCATCTCCTGCAGGTCAGGATATAACAATGGCACATTTACACCAAATGGTTTATTGGTAGCCTTTTTACACTTCTGAATATGATCGCGTAATACATCAGGATACATGGATGCTGCACCAATAATGCCAAGGCAACCACTATTGGAAGCTGCCGATGCAAGCCGCCATCCGCTGGTCCATAACATACCTGCCTGAACTATCGGATACTTTATCTGAAAAAGCTGCGTTATTCTGTTCACAGAGTGCGAAGATATAGATAATGATTTAGTTATAACAGATGTTTATGAACGAAATTCAGGAGTCGGTAAAAGCATTGGTTTAAGACCTCAGATTCATGCCAATAGCTAACGGTTAAAGAGTTTTTGTTCATTCTCAATTTTAGCTTACCTTTGACAGTCTTTAAAAAATAGCTTTTGATGAAAAACATATTTAACGAAGCTGATAAAAACGAAATTCTTCAACGGGTTGAGAAATTAACTTCTGAAAGCAACGCTTTGTGGGGCACAATGAATGTAGCTCAAATGTTGGCTCACTGCACCGGTGCAGCACAATTGCCTACCGGAGAAGTAAAAACCAAACAAGCTGGGTTTCCTATTAATATCATTGGCCGTTTATTGAAAAACAAAGTATTAGGCGAAGGAGAATTCAGGAAAAATTCACCCACGGCCGCTGAGATTAAAGTGGTAGACTCAAGGGATTTCCAAAAGGAGAAAACAAACTTTATAACGGCGGTGAAAAAACTTGGCGAAGGACGTGAGAAAGTTGCAACGGCAACTCAACATCCCTTTTTTGGCAAGATGACTGCACAAGAATGGGGACGTATTAATTATAAACATGCCGATCACCACTTAAGTCAATTTGGTGTTTAAATTTATTCCAACAATAAGAATCTGAGATTTTCCCTTCTATGCGTAAACTTACATTAACTTCCCTATTATTCATTATTTGTTCACTGGGCTTTACACAAAGCTATACTGTTCATACTTTGGCAGGAGGAAATTCAGCTGGATTTAGTAACGGCACAAATAGCAATGCATTATTTAATGCACCTGCAGGTGTTGCAGTTGATACAATGGATAATGTTTATGTAGCAGATTATTATAATAACCAGATACGTAAAATTATAGGGGGAAATACAATAACGCTTGCAGGAGATACCTTAGGTTACAGAGATGGACCCGGTACTATTGCTCTTTTTAATCGGCCAATAGGAATATGCACTGATAGCGCCGGCAATGTATACGTTGCCGACACGTATAATAATGCGATACGTAAAATAACCCCTGCCGGTTTCGTAACAACAATTAGCGGTAAGGGAGCAGATTCTATAGGATACAGAAATGGGCCTGCTGATAATGCATTATTCTATAGCCCTGTAGGAGTTGCAATAGACAGAGCAGGAAATTTATACGTTGCCGATAATGGTAATGATGTAGTTCGTAAAATATCGGCAAATGGTATTGTAAGCACTTTTGCGGGTAACGATACAGTTGGTTATGTAAATGGTATTGATACTTTATCTGAATTTTACGGATTAGCAGGCATTGCGACCGACAGATCAGGTAATGTATATGTTACTGAACTAACCAATAATTCAGTGAGAAAAATAAGCAATGGTTATGTTTCCACTATTGGAGGAGTTGATACAATAGGTATGGATACTACAATATTTACTATATCACCTGGTTACAGGAATGGCGCGGCCGACACCTCGGAATTCGATAACCCCACCGGACTTGTAGTAGATGATAGCGGTGCAGTTTATGTTAGCGATGAATACAATAATGTTATACGCAAAATATATAAAGGCTTTGTTACTACACTAGCCGGGACTAGTGATATTGGTTTTGTTAATGGAGTAGCAGACAGTTCAGATTTTTATGCTCCTATAGGTATAGCTTTGGATAACCATGGTAACTTTTATATCGGAGATAATGGTAATAATGCCATAAGGGAAATATATCCTCCAGGTGTTACCGGCATAAAGCCAATTGCAAATGAGAACGTGCACCTGATAGCTTATCCTAACCCGAGTAGTTCCGTAATGACCATTGTTTCTTCATCAAATGGCTTGGCTGAATTAATGGACCTGACCGGAAGAACGATATGGGCGAATGATCATTTCAGATCACCTTATACTTTTAACACGACTGACATTTCACCGGGAGTTTATTTCTTAAAAATAACCGCTGATTCACAGTCTGCCGTGTGTAAAGTTGTAATAGCACGCTAAGGCTATTTGCTTATCGGTTGATTTTCCTTTATTTTTGAAGGGTATTTTTTGTATCAATGAATAACGACCTTACCCAATTAAAAGAGTGGTTCTGGCCACTTGTAATTACTTCGAGTATAGTACTTGCCGGTATTATAATACAAAAACTCATTATAGTTTACGTTCATCGCCTTTCTAAAAGAACAAAATGGAAAGGTGGCTTGGTTATTATTAGTTCCCTCAGGGGAATGATTGTACTTATATCGGTATTAACAGGTGTATATCTTGGACTCCGCGCATCACCCCTTCCCCAGAATGTTCTGGATGTTGTACAAAAACTGCATAAGGTTTTTGAAATATTCATTATTACCTTTATTACAGCAAGGCTTCTTACAGGCCTGTTAAAAGCCTATACACTCCGAGAAGAAGGTATAAAGAATTCAATTTCACTATTCAATTCAATCATAAAGATTATTGTATACTGTATTGGCGGACTGATTATTCTTCAGGCGCTTGGTATCTCTATAACACCAATTATTACTGCTTTAGGTGTCGGTGGATTAGCTGTAGCGCTGGCATTACAGGATACGCTTTCAAATCTCTTTGCAGGTGTTCACCTTACGGCAGCACACATTATAAAACCCGGAGACTATATAATGTTAAGTTCCAGTGAAGAAGGTACAGTGAGTGATATTAACTGGAGGTGTACTACGCTTTTAACCCAATCGAATAACCTGATAGTTATTCCTAATTCAAAAATGGCTTCTACCATTGTTACCAATTATTCTCTTCCTGCTAAGAATTTAGATGTTTCCCTGGCAATTGGTATTGCTTATGGTAGCGACCTCGAGAAAGTAGAGTTGATAAGCCTTGAAGTAGCTAAAGCAGTTATGACAGAATTAGGTGTTACTGAAGAAACTCCAAGTTTCCGGTTCAAAGAATTCGGACAACTGGCCATTAATTGCAGTATTTCACTTTCTGTTCATCACTTTACACAACAGTATGTAATGAAACATAACCTGATGAAAGCATTATACAAACGCTATCAGCAGGAAGGAATTGTAATTCCTTACCCTCAGGTTTATAAAGTTGATATGGCTAATCCTCCGGCGCCAAAGACCTAAGAAATTCAGGCTTTATTTCCCCATTATAATAAACACTAGGGTCTGGCAAGCTAAACCTATAATATTGCCTATATATATATCAGAGGCAATATGCGCTTTAAGTTTAAAACGGGAATAATCGACTAGTGCAACAAGAACAATTGCTGCAATAACAACTGGAAAGTTCTGCATGCGGGTATAATACATTAATCCTATTATCGTTCCCAATATTCCTCCTACTCCAACACCATGCAAACTAACCTTGGTAAACATGCTTGCTATAAGTGTTATTATCATAGCTACATTTATTCCGAGCATGAAAAAACTCAGTGATCTGCCAATCATAGGTATATTATGAATAGAGTAGTATGCGAGGATAAAACATAGTTCGGTAAATGCAATAAGCATTAACCTATCCTTATCTGTAGGTACAGTCAGGCTGCTTACACGACCTGTCTTCAATAATACCCAACTTACAAAAAGAGGTAACATCATGGTACATAACAATGTCATTGCAGCAAATGAAGCCAGGAATATCCAGAACTGGTCAGGATCAAGTGAAGAATATATAAAAGGGTCACATGAAATAATCACGATCACACCTAGTGTAGGCATAAAGGCAGGATGAAAGATGTAAGAGATCGCTTTCCAAAAACTATTTGCCATGTTCTATATTTCTTTTCTCATTCTTGCAATTGGCAGTTCCAGTTGCTCACGGTATTTGGCTATAGTCCTGCGTGCGAGTTTATAACCTTTCTCTTCTAATAATAATACAAGCGCCTCATCATTCAATGGGTTCTTTTTGTCTTCATTCTCAATTAATTCTTTCAGAATATTTTTTACCTCCTTTACAGAAACTTCTTCTCCACTTTCCTTCTGGAATGCTTCTGAGAAAAGTTTTTTCAAGAGAAATGTACCAAATTGTGTTTGCACATATTTACTGTTAACAACACGGGATATGGTAGATATATCAAGCCCTGTAGGTTTCGCTATATCCTTTAATAACATAGGTTTTAACTTACTCTCCTCCCCATCCTGAAAATATGCTTCTTGATATTCCAATATAGTTTCCATTACCTTTAATAAGGTTTCTTCCCGTTGTTGCAATGCACTGATAAATCCCTTCGCATCATCAATCCGTTGACGGGCGAATGATGCAGCCTCTTTTTGTAGTTTATCTTTTGCTGCTTTTTTATCCACCATTTCTTCGTATACAGGGCTTAATCGCAATTTGGAAGAGTTCCTGCTTATCAATTGTACATCAAGTTTCCCGCTCCAGTTATTTACAATAAAGTCCGGAGTAATTTGTTCCGCGCTTACGCTTCCATCAGAATAGGTTAAGCCTGGTTTGGGATCAAGTTTTACAATTTCAGCAATAGCATCCTTTAATTGCACATCATCAATATGTACTAGCTCTTTCAGTTTATCGTAGTTCTTCTTTGAGAATTCTTCAAATCCTTTTTCCAATATCTGAATAGCAGTTGCTACCGATATACCTTTATGTGGCTTTCTCTTCAATTCCAATAACAAACACTCTTGCAGACTTCTTGCCCCCACTCCAACAGGGTCAAGCTCTTGTATCGCTTCAAGTATAGGTATTAATTCATTTTCATCAGTAAGTATATTTTGCAAGAAAGTAATATCGTTGGCAATTGAATATAGGTCTCGGCGCAAATAACCATCATCATCTATGTTACCAATAATATAATCGGCAAGCATAATTTGCCTGTCATTCATATTACGCAATCCTAATTGTGACCGTAAAGAATCCTGGAAAGAATTTGTAGCTGCAACCGGCATTTCCCTGTTTTCATCATCAGGCGAAGAATTATTTACATTTAGTTTATATGCAGGTACATATTCTTCACTCTCTTCCATAAAATCGCTTGCATCAAAGTCATCTCCGGTATCACTTCCACGTTCAAAATCTTCTTCTCCCTGGTTTACATCCTGTTCTTCTTTTGCTTCCCATTCTGCTTCGGTAGCTTCTTCTAAGGCGGGGTTATTTTCTATCTCTTCCTTAATACGTTGTTCAATTAATGCTACAGGTAATTGCACAAGTTTCTGCACCAACATTTGCTGGGGGGTAAGCTTTAATTGCTGTTTCTGTTGCAGGCTTTGCCTTAGCATACTAATTTATAATTGGAGACTTGTCCAATACAAATTTACTTAAAACTCTGCATTCTTTGGGGTACGAGGGAAAGGTACCACGTCACGGATATTGGTCATGCCTGTTACGAATAATATAAGTCGTTCAAAGCCTAAGCCAAAACCAGCATGCGGCGCCGTACCAAACCTCCTGGTATCAAGGTACCATTGCATTTCCCTTTCAGGTATATGCATTTCCTTCATACGGCCAACAAGCACATCGTAGTTCTCTTCACGTTGAGAACCACCTATCATTTCTCCAACATAAGGGAATAACACATCCATACCACGCACGGTTTTGCCATCCTCATTCAGCTTCATATAGAAAGCCTTTATCTCTTTAGGGTAACCAGTTACCATGACAGGAGCACCAAACATTTCCACTAAATAGTTTTCATGTTCTTTTTGCAGATCGGCGCCCCATTCAGGTGCAAACTCAAATTTTTTACCAGATTTCTTTAAATCTTCGATTGCCTGGGTATAGGTTATTCGCTTAAAAGTTTTGTTGGTAACCATATTCAGCTTATTCAGCAATTCCTTATCATACATATTGCAGAGGAAGTCTATATCATCTTTGCAATTATCAAGAGCGTACTTAACAAGGTATTTCAGGAAATCTTCAGCCAGGTCCATATTATCGTTCACATCGTTAAATGCAACTTCCGGCTCAATCATCCAGAACTCTGCCAAATGACGTGGGGTATTTGAATTCTCCGCACGGAAGGTCGGTCCGAATGTATATATTTTAGATAATGCCATTGCAAATAACTCTCCTTCCAACTGCCCGGAAACAGTTAAGTTGGTTTCTTTTCCAAAGAAATCTTCTCTATAATCAATTCCACCTTCAGGGCTTTTGGGTGGATTACTCATATCAAGCGTAGTTACCCTGAACATTTGCCCTGCACCTTCCGCATCTGAACCCGTAATAATTGGCGTGTGAATGTAAAAGAAGCCATTATCGTTAAAATACTTGTGTATTGCATACGCCATTGCATGCCGCACACGAAATACCGCTCCGAACGTATTAGTTCTGGGTCTTAAATGCGCTATTTCACGCAAGAACTCCAGCGTATGTCCTTTCTTTTGTAAAGGAAAGGTTTCGTCGGCAATTCCATATACTTCAATATTCTCTGCCTGTATCTCTACTGTTTGTCCTTTTCCTTGTGATTGTATCAGTTTACCCTTAATGCATACACATGCACCTGTGTTCACATTTTTCAATAATTCTTCTGAAAAGGATGCTATGGTAACCACAGCCTGTATATTATGGATTGTTGAACCATCGTTAACAGCTACAAATGCAACCTCTTTACTACCGCGCTTGGTGCGCACCCATCCTTTTACCTCTACTTGCCTGTCGTACTCAGTAGAATTTAATAATGCCTTAACAGTATCCTTGATCATATTTTTAATTTTAAAGTAATACGGTTTTTTATTCGTTCTTAATTAAACCGATGCTCAAAATTAATCGGTTTTTGCCCATACAAAGTGTTTAAAAAGAGAATAACAGAAAAAAATAGTCAGAAAACTAACGGAACAATAAAAGTTTTCTTAGTTTTGCGCCCCGTTTCAATAAAATGAAAGTAGAACAACAGATATTAAAAGGTGCTGAAGAACTCTTCTTCCGTTATGGATTAAAGGCCATAACAATGGACGATATTGCCAAGCATCTTGGTATGTCTAAACGTACCATTTACGAAAACTTTCCTACTAAAGACAGTATTGTAAGCGCCTTATTGAGCGGACATAAAGAAAAAAGCATTTCAGATATAGAAACATTCAGGAAAGAATCAAAAGATGCTATTGAGGAGATCATAATGACCATGTTCCACCTGGAAAGTACATCTGAAATGATGAACCCCCGCCTGATATTTGAGTTAAAAAAATTCCACCCTAAAGTATGGGGCGAATTCCAGGACTACAAGGAAAAGGTGATCATGCAATGTGTCGCCGATAATATGAAACGTGGAATTAAACAAGGTGTTTACAGGAAAGATCTTGATATTGATACCTTATCACGCCTGCGGGTAGAACAAATAGAATTAGTCTGGAATCCTGAGTTGTTTCCTCCCTCACGTTACGATATCTCTAAGGTTCATATAACCTTCCTGGAACATTTCCTTTACGGTATAGCTAACTTAAAAGGTCATCAGTTGATAGAGAAATATAAAAAGTCAAAAAATTTAAATGTCCCCCTATGAAATATAAATGGACAAGCCTTGTAATTGCGCTCATTTTACCTGCAGGCATTTGCTTTGCTCAGCAAAAGAAAGACAGCATTCATCATTTCTCAGTGCAACAAAGTATTGCATATGCCCTAGACCATCAGGGTAATGTAATAAACGCAAAATACGAGGTAGATAAGGCTAATGCACACGTTAAAGAAATTATAGGCATAGGATTACCCCAGATAAGTGGTACCGGAAATATCCAGGATTTCTTGCAAATACCTACAACTTTAATTCCTGCACAGTTTTTTGGCGGCCCGGCCGGTACTTTTGAACCAATTAAATTCGGCACACAGTATAATACCTCCGGTGAGCTTGATGCATCACAAATATTATTCGATGGGTCATATATTGTAGGGTTGGAAGCCGTTAAAACATACCGGGAGCTTGCACAAAGAAGCTTGCAGCAAACCGACATACAAACCGTTTCAGCCGTTACAAAAGCATATTATACCATTCTAGTAAATCATTGGAAACTGCAAATGGTTGATGCCGACGTTCAACGCCTGAAAGCGCTTATGGATCAATCACAGGCTATGTATGAAAAAGGATTTGCTGAAAAAATAGATTGGGAAAGGATCAAGGTAAGTTATAATAACCTGAAAACACAGGAAAAAACCATTGGTAAGCTGGTTGACCTTAGCTATAAATTATTAAAATTTCAGATGGGAATGCCAATGGCTGACAGCCTGTCATTAAGTGATAGTCTGAAAACAATTCCCCTCAGCCCTGATATGGAAAAAGACACAGCGTTCAAACCCGAGAACAGAATTGAATATGCTTTGGCTCAAACCAATTTAATGGGACAGGAACTGCTATTGCGTAAGGATCATTATTCATACTTCCCTAGCGTTGCTGCTTATGCATCTATAAGTCGACAAGCATTAGGAGACCAGTTTGAAATTTTCAGCCCCAGCCAGGTATGGTATCCTACCTCTCTAATTGGTTTAAAAGTGAGTGTACCTATATTCGACGGATTGCAAAAACAATATCGAGTTCAGCAGGATAAAATTGGTGTGCTTGAGGGTTTGAATACTCTTAACACCCTCAAATTAAGCATAGCGCTTGACATTGCAAACAGCTCAACAAGCCTCGAAAATGCCATTGCTGACCTTCGCAACCAGCAAGAGAACATGGACCTTGCCCAAAATGTAGAGCATGATGCTAAAATAAAATATGAAGCGGGCACTGGTTCTAACATAGAAGTAATCGATGCTGAAACATCACTTACAGAAGCTGAAACAAATTATTATAACGCTTTGTTCAACACACTTGTAGCTAAGGTTGACTACGAACAGGCAAAAGGAAATTTATACAATAAAAAATAAACACCGTCTATGAAAAAACAAGTCGCATTTATTATGTTGCTGAGCCTTACAGCCGCCTGCACACAAAAATCGCAGGTAGATAAAGACAAAGAAACACTGACTAAGCTTAAAAAACAAGACGGTGATCTGAAAGATTCTATTACTTCTTTACAAGCAAGAATTGATAAAGAGCAAGGCATTAAAGTATTGAAGACAGTTAAGGTTAATGCTATGGATATAAATACACAGGTATTCCGCCACTATGTGCAGGTACAAGCTGCCGTGTATGGACAAGACAATATTAATGTAAGTCCTGAAATGCCGGGAACTGTGAAGAGCATTCTTGTAACGGAAGGCGACAAAGTAAGCAAAGGCCAGGTATTGGCAGTCCTCGATGATGCTGTATTACAACAGAACCTACAGGAATTACAAACCTCCTTAGAGCTTACTAAGACACTTTACGAAAAACAAAAAAGCCTTTGGGATCAGAAGATCGGTACTGAAGTACAATACCTGAGCGCAAAAAGCAATTACGAATCGCTTCAGAAAAGATTATCAGGTTTACAACAACAGGATGACATGACACGGATCAAATCTCCCATTGACGGAACAGTAGATGCAGTAAAGATTAAAGTAGGAGAATCAGTTGCACCGGGCGTACCAACCATACAGGTAGTAAATGTTGAACAATTAAAGGTTAAAGGAAATGTCGATGAATCATTTATTTCAGACATTCATATAGGCGATTCCTTAAAGATATCTTTCCCTGATCTGCATAAAGATGTATCGTCAACTGCTACGTATGTATCAAGAGCAATAGACCCGGTAAATCGCACATTTACTGTAGAGGTAGGCCTTCCGCAAAGTACAGATTATCATCCGAACATGATAGCGACAATGAATATTGTTGACTATGTTAACCGTTCAACCGTTGTAGTTCCTATTAATGTTGTACAGAGTGATCCTACCGGTTCATTTGTATTTATTGTGGAAAGCAGCGGTAGCAATACAATAGCGCATAAACAACCTGTAACTATAGGTAAAGTATATAACGGTACTGCCGAAATTTTATCAGGCCTGAAAGCAGGCGATAAGATCATTACAGTAGGATACGATGACCTGAATAATGGTGATGCAATTAGTTTATAAGGTTAGAATGAACTTTACAAACTTGAAAGACTTTAAAAGCTTTATAAACTGATTATGAAAGATATTTTCAAAGAATTTAAGCCAAGCAGTTGGGCAATTGATAACCGGACAAGCATTTTTGTGCTTACCATTATCATTACACTTGCAGGTCTATTTGCATACAACAGTATACCGAAGGAAAAATTTCCTGATATACAAATACCGCAGATATTTGTTCAGACCATTTACCCGGGAACATCTCCGTCAGATATGGAAAACCTGGTTACACGCCACATAGAAAAACAGATAAAGGCTATTTCGGGTGTAAAGAAGATCACCAGTCACTCAGTGCAGGATTATTCCTCCATCATTGTTGAATTTAATACCGATGTAAGTATTGATGATGCACGCCAGAAGGTAAAAGATGCAGTAGACAAGGCAAAGACTGATCTCCCAAGTGATCTGCCAGCTCCACCTTCTGTTATAGATATTAACCTTTCTGATATTCCAATTCTGAATGTCAATCTTTCGGGAGATTTTGATCTTACCCGGTTGAAAAAATATGCCGACGCAGTAAAAGACAAACTTGAAGCATTACCTGAAATAACCCGTGTTGATGAGGTAGGCGCATTGGACAGAGAGATACAGATAAACGTAAACATGTATAGGATGCAGGCAGCACAGATCACTATGGGTGATGTTGAGCGTGCTGTGTCATCTGAGAACATTGTTATATCGGGCGGAACAGTTACCATGGGTAATAAAGAACGCTCACTTACTGTTTCGGGCCAGTTCACCAATATGGACCAGATGAACAACCTCATTATCCGTTCTATGGGTGGTGCAACTGTTTACCTGAAAGATATTGCTGCCGTTAAGGACACTTTTGCTGATGCAAAAAGCTATGCACGCATGGGGGGCAAAAATGTCATTTCGTTAAATATTATTAAACGTAGTGGAGCGAACCTAATTGACGCATCGGATAATGTTAGCGCATTGGTAAAAGATATGCAGACTAGCGTTTTTCCACCTAATCTTCACATTACTATTACAGGCGACCAATCGGACCAGACACGCCATACACTGCATGACCTTATAAATACTATTATCATTGGTTTTATTTTGGTGACACTCATTCTCATGTTCTTTATGGGTGCCACAAATGCATTATTTGTAGGCCTTTCCGTTCCATTATCGATGTGCGTGGCATTTATGATCCTTCCTACCATTGGGTTCAGTATGAATATGATAGTTCTGTTTGCTTTCTTGTTAGGTCTGGGTATTGTGGTTGATGATGCTATTGTGGTAATTGAGAACACACACCGTATATTCGATCATGGTAAAGTAGATATTGTTACAGCAGCAAAAGGCGCTGCCGGTGAGGTATTTTTACCTGTGCTTGCAGGTACACTTACCACTTTATCTCCATTTATTCCTTTAGCATTCTGGGGCGGACTTATAGGTAAGTTCATGCACTATATGCCTGTTACTATTATTATTACTCTCACAGCTTCACTATTGGTTGCATATATATTAAACCCTGTGTTCGCAGTCACATTTATGAAGGCGAATGATGATGATAAGGGTAAGAAAAAGGCAAGATGGACCAGGGGTGCAAGTATTACAGTGGTGATCTTTGTAGCACTGGCTTTACTTTTCTATGCAGGAGGCTCAAAAGGCTTAGGCAATTTTACTATCATGCTGCTCTTACTGCATATGCTTTACCGTTTTGTTTTACTGAGAGCTATATTCAAATTCCAGACCAATGTATGGCCTTCAGTACAAAATGGATATACGAGGTTCCTGAAATATTGTTTGAGAGGGCCAGGTGTAATTATGCTCATTACAGTTGCCTTGTTCTTCTTCTCAATATTTGCGATCGTATTAAGGAAACCGCAGGTTGTTTTCTTCCCTAAAGGTGACCCGAATATGGTGCAGATATTTTTGAACCTGCCGGTAGGAACTAATATTCAGTATACCGATTCTGTTACAAAAGCCATGGAGGATAAAGTATATGGTATAATTGGACATAATAACCCAATCGTAAATTCAGTGATCACAAACGTAGCTGTTGGGGCAACTGATCCTGCCGATATGGACCAGGGAACCTATCCTAATAAGAGTAAAATAACTATCGCATTTGTTGACTTCTCAGAACGTCATGGGGTATCAACTGTAAAGTATCTGAATGATATACAGAAAGCAGTACAGGGTGTTCCCGGAGCAGAAATAACAGTAGAACAGGAGTCGAGCGGGCCTTCTAATGGCAAACCGATTAATATTGAAGTGCGCGGAGATGATTACACGCAATTGGTAAACACTTCTCAGAATCTTATTCACTATCTCGATTCACTCGATATTCCGGGTGTGGAAGAATTAAAATCGAACTTGCAGAATAATAAACCGCAGATCGTATTTGATATTGACCGTGAACGTGCCAATTACCAAGGCGTAAGTACAGGCCAGATCGGATCAGAGGTTCGTACAGCAGTTTATGGTTATGAGGCCTCTAAGTTCCGAGACCTGAATGATGAATACCCGATTATGGTGCGTTACCAAAGGAATCAAAGAGATGATATTAATGCGCTTCGTAACCTTGATATTACGTTCCGCGATATGAATATGCATGGAGATATAAGGCAGGTGCCTATTTCAACCTTTACCAATATTCATTATGGAAAAACATACGGTGCAATTACCCGCTTGAATGAAAAGCCGGTAATAACCTTATCGTCGAACCTGCTGAACGGATTTGCGCCTACTGACGTAATTCCACCTATAACGGAAGCGATACATAACTTTCCTGCTCCTAAAGGTGTTGATATTGAACTGACAGGTGAACAACAGGACCAAAAGGAAACATCCACATTCTTGGGTCATGCTATGTTGATTTCACTTTGTCTCATATTCCTTATCCTAATTACATTGTTTAACTCCGTCAGCAAACCATTTATAATCCTGTCTGAGGTTATCTTCAGTATTATGGGGATATTGTTTGGGTATGCAATTACAGGTATGCCTATCTCAAGTATTATGTCGGGTGTGGGCTTCATAGCCTTGGCAGGTTTGGTAGTGCGTAACGGTATTTTATTGGTAGAGTTTACCGATATGCTTATTGAGCAGGGAATGCCTGTAAGAGAGGCTATTATTGAAGCGGGGCGCATTCGTATGACACCGGTATTACTTACTGCAATTGCCACTATACTTGGCCTTATACCACTAGCTGTGGGATTGAACATTGACTTCGGCACCTTGTTTACCGATCTTAATCCACATCTCTTCTTTGGTGGTGACAGTGTAGCATTCTGGGGTCCGCTGTCATGGACTATGATATTCGGCTTAAGCTTTGCTACTGTCCTTACACTGATATTAGTACCGGTTATGTACTTAATATCCAGCAATACCAAATTAGGCGCTAAAAAATTATTCAACCGCGTTAAATCTGCTACTTCATCGGATGAAGCAGTTGCAGCAAAGTAAACATATTGATACGGCGAATTTTCTAAATTTGTAGAAAATTCGCCATGTCAACCGAAACAGGCTTACTTGTGAAAAATTATTGCGACAGCATGACCTCGCACATCCGTCGCAAAAGCCGTGTTGTAAATATCGGCGATGTGCCTTTGGGTGGTAATTATCCTATCCGTGTACAATCAATGACCACTACCGATACACTGGATACCATTGGCACTGTTGAACAATCCATACGAATGATTGAAGCAGGTTGCGAGTATGTTCGCATAACTGCACCCAGCCTGAAAGAGGCGGAGAACTTATTGAATATTAAAAATGAGTTGCGTAAGAGAGGATATAAAACTCCCTTGGTTGCTGATATACATTTTACGCCCAATGCTGCTGAAATAGCAGCCCGTATTGTTGAAAAAGTTCGTGTGAATCCGGGTAACTATGCCGACAAGAAAAAGTTCGAGCATATTGAATATACCGACGCGACCTATATAACTGAACTTGAAAGGATAAAGCAACGTTTTGTACCACTAATAAATATCTGTAAAGAGCACGGTACGGCAATGCGTATTGGTGCAAACCACGGTTCGTTGAGTGACCGTATTATGAGCCGTTATGGCGATACTCCACTGGGAATGGTAGAATCAGCTATGGAGTTTTTAAGAATATGTGAAGAGCATGATTATAAGGAGATAGTTCTTTCTATGAAATCGAGCAACCCGATAGTAATGGTACAGGCATATCGCTTGCTGATTGAAAAGATGAATGCCGAGGATATGAACTATCCATTACACCTTGGGGTTACAGAAGCAGGAGAAGGCGAAGATGGACGTATTAAATCAGCTGCTGGTATTGGTACCTTGCTGGAAGATGGCATTGGAGATACAGTTCGTGTATCACTTACGGAAGACCCAGAATTTGAAATACCGGTTGCGAGAATGTTGGTAGGGCGATACAATGGCCGTGCCAAGCATTTACCTATTTCCCCGATAACAGAACTGCCATACAACCCTACTGAATATAAAAAGCGAGAAGCAAGAGAAATAGGAAATCTTGGTGGAAAGAATCACCCGAGAATTATAGCCGATCTTAGCAAACGAAAAGAAGAAATTACCCACGCAAGCATTTTTGGCGCGGGACATTCGCACAACGTAACTACGGGCGTCTGGAAGAGTTTTGACCAGGCGGCAGATTATATATATGCGGGAGAAAAACTAATCCCGTTCGATCTGCCGTTAAGTATACATGCAATATATAATGCAGAGTTATGGAAAAAGGCTAAACAAACAAATTCATTTCCATCCTTTAAAACCCTTGATGAATATTCAGGTTCGAAAGAAAAATCACCTTCTTTAAATTTTGTTAGTTTAAAGATCAATGATATTTCGAGTAATGCTTTTGATGCAATTAACAGTGATAAAACATTCGTTGGAGTTGTTGAAACCAACAACATTCATGGAATGGCAGAGGAACGCAGAATATTTATTGAATTGCTTTGCAGAAAATATGATATTCCGGTAATAATTAAAAGGCAATACGAAAGCGCATTGGATGATGTAATCCGTCTTTACGCTGCGACCGATGCTGGGGCATTGTTTATTGATGGTATGGGTGACGGCCTTTGGCTGGATGCAGATATTCCTACTCGTGCACTCAATAGCATAGGGTTCGGGATATTACAGGCAACACGAACCCGCATTTCCAAGACAGAATATATTTCCTGCCCATCATGTGGAAGAACTTTATTTAATCTTCAGAAGGTAACCGCACAAATACATGAACGTACTTCTCATTTAAAAGGTGTTAAGATCGGTATTATGGGTTGTGTTGTCAATGGCCCTGGAGAAATGGCTGATGCTGATTATGGGTATGTTGGCACAGGAGTTGGCAAGATAACATTATACAAGGGGAAACAAGTAGTACAACGCAATATAGACTCTGAACAAGCCGTTGATGCATTAGTGACACTGATAAAAGATAATGGTGATTGGGTGGAGAAACCATCGGAAGACTGATATTCAGGTTAAAATGAATTTATGTTAAACGCTATAAAGAGAAATATACCAAACGCTATTACCTCGCTGAACTTGTTGTTTGGTTGTATTGCCCTGGTATTTATTTTCCATAATGAACTTGTTGCTGCATCGTGGATGGTAATATTCGCTGCTATAGCCGATCTATTTGATGGTATGGCTGCCCGCCTGTTAAAGGTCAGTTCACCAATTGGTAAGGAACTTGATTCCCTTGCTGATATGGTTTCTTTTGGAGTGGTACCAGGCATGATGGTTTTTCAGCTGATTAACAATACTTATTTTGAATGGGCTGGTTTATGCATTCCTGTATTTGCTGCATTACGTCTTGCTAACTTTAACATAGATGTAAGACAAAAAACCGAATTTATAGGTGTACCTACCCCTGCTATAGCCTTATTAATTGCATCTTTTCCTCTTATTATTGCACATAGTGATATGTGGAATGGAGTTTATCTTTCCAATATTACCATGGTTTGTTGGTTCTTTTCAATACTTTCTGTGGTTTGCGCAGCATTAATGGTCTCACCTATAAGGCTTCTTTCATTAAAAGCTGAGAACCTGTCATGGGGTGTTAACAAAGCACGTTATATACTTGTACTCTTTTCCATACTGGCAATTTTAATTTTTCAGTTCTCTGCAGTGCCTATTATTATGCTGCTCTATATCGTGCTTTCATTATTCGCGAACAAGGAAGAAGCAAAGCATGAGTAAAAAAATATGTTTTATTGTGAATCCTGTTTCGGGTACCGGCACCTGGAAAGGAATTGAGAAGAATATAAAAACGCATCTCGATCCTTCTTTTAAAACCCTGATCCAATATACTGAATACGCAGGGCATGCAATTGAACTTGCAAACGATGCAGCCGCAACATGCGATGCAGTAATTGCTGTAGGTGGAGATGGCATGATGAACGAAGTAGCGCGCGGTGTAATGGGTACTAAGGCTGCATTGGGAATTGTACCAACCGGCTCCGGTAATGCATTGGCAAGGCATTTAAAGATCCCGCTAACCCATAAAGGTGCGATAGAGTGTATTAATAAAATGAATACACGTATTATAGATACAGCAACAATGAACGATGAAGATTTTGTTGCTGTATGTGGTACAGGCTTCGATGCTGAGGTTGCAAATAAATTTGCACACAGTAAAAAAAGAGGGTTCTTTACCTATCTCTCATTAACTGTTTCAAACTATTTTTCATATAAACCTGCAGAATATGATATTACTGTGGATGGAAATACCATTCGTGAAAAAGCATTTTTAATAAGTGTTGCTAATAGCAGTCAGTATGGCAACAATGCGCACATAGCCCCGCATGCTTCAACCCGTGATGGCGTGCTTGATGTTTGCATACTAAAGCCATTTCCATTACTGGTAGCGCCTGTATTAGCTTTCAGGTTATTTGGAAAGTCACTTGACCGGTCACCTTATATGCACGTAATCCAAGGTCGGAGCATTTTAATACGTAATGCGGATAAGAACACACCTGTATGTATCCATTACGATGGAGAAGCAGCAGGTACTGCAAATGAAATGAGAATAGAAGTCGCACCAAAGACTTTGAAGGTTGTTGCACCAGAATAATAACGGCTACTTATGAGTGCCCGTTGGTTTGTCAGATATAAGCTGGCCCTTATCATCAAATAGCATTGCATATCCATCACAATTATTGCAACCACCTCGTATAGTTACCACAACACCATAAATTATCTTCCCTTTATAGTCCGTTTCCTTGTCTGCGAAACCGGTACAGAAATAATCTGAATGGTATTTTTTAATGTACATGTCAATACCACTTGGCACCGAATCCAAAGGAAGAGGACGGCTTTTCAATAACAAACTTCCATTTCTATTAAATTCAGCAAGATTATAACCGTGATCAGTATGAGCCCAATTAAACATAACCTTTCTTGTCGAATCTTTTGAAGAATGTGGGAACCAAAATACCTGGTCTACATGAGGAAATAAAGAATCAAACTTAGTTAATACTTTTTTCTCAATACTTGATTTATTACTTCCGAATAATCCCTGGCATATAACTAGTTTACTGCATAAAATATTAAGTACAAAAAATAAGAAAAGTATATGTTTTTTCATAATATATTATCAAGAAAGATTATTTGGTTTCTACACATTTATAACTATCAACTTCTTTATCATTATCTAGAATCCTAAGGAATAAACCACAATCCTCAGGTTTTTCACACATATCTACCTTATCTATTATATATGACCATTCTCCACTTTTAAAAGTATATACTACTCCACCTTGTTCTCCTTGAAACTCGGAAGTACCGCCATATAAAACCAAATCAGGTTTATCAGAAATTTGTTTCCCTTTTCCCCAAGAGATATATCGAAGGCTATCATGTCCATTAATATCATCTATCCTTACTAAATATTTTTTCGATTCACATACTATAACATTCCGTTTCCACTCCTTTATCTCAGGGTACATTTTGCTTTGAATTTCATTTGTTAGTTTGATGCTAAATATTTTTTCTGACTCAGAGACATGATTTATTGAAATAATCTTACCGTCCTCATCAATCCACATATCGCCGGCAAATAATCCATAACTTCCATTATGTTGAAATATATCTGAAGAATCAAATTTTATTACTTTCTTCTTAAATTCCTTATCAAATAAAATAGGATAATAAGAAATAAATTCCTGGGCAGAATTAATATTTGGTACCGGATTCTCTCGCCTTAATGGGTAAGACACTAGTGTGGCTAATTTTTTAATGCTATCATATTTTATTAACCTGGCAATTTGATGATAGTCTTCTATTGCCCCGGATAAATCAGCTTGTGCTTTACCCAAAGAAGCAATGAATAGTAGGAATATAGGAATTAGCCTCTTCATAATATTACTAAGTATTCTAAAAATAACTCAGGTTAGGTCTCATCCATTTCTCCGCCTCTTCTATGTTCATGCCTTTGCGGCGTGCATAATCTTCAACTTGTTCCTTATTTATTTTGCCTAATGCAAAATAATGCGAGCCCGGATGAGCGAAATACAAACCACTTACTGCAGCTGTCGGGAACATAGCCATGCTTTCTGTTAATTGTATTCCAGCATTCTTTTCTACTTCAAATAAAGCAAAGTGTAAGAGTTTTTCGGTATGATCCGGTGATGCAGGATAACCTGGAGCAGGGCGAATACCAAAATATTCCTCTTTAATCAATTCTTCTTCAGTTAAGTCCTCGTCAGGTACATATCCCCATATTTCCTTTCTTACTTTCTCGTGCATCAATTCGGCAAAAGCCTCCGCCAGCCTGTCTGCCAATGCTTTTATCATTATGCTGCTGTAATCATCGTGGTCCTTCTCAAATTTCTCTATCCACTTATCAATACCCACACCTGCAGTAACTGCAAAGCCACCAATGTAATCCGCTTTACCACTTTCTTTAGGTGCAATAAAATCAGCCAAAGCAACATTCTTTTGCCCTTCTGCTTTTTTAGTCTGCTGGCGCAAGGTGTGTAATACGGTCTTTATATGCTTTCGGGTATCGTCAGTATATAACTCAATATCATCATCGCCAACTGTATTGGCAGGGTAAAAACCTATTGCAGCTTTTGCTGTGAGCCATTTTTCTTTAATGATCTTAGCTAGCATCACCTGTGCATCGTCATAAAGCTTTTTGGCTTCCACGCCGCGTTCAGTATCTTTGAATATTTTAGGATAGCTACCCTTCATTTCCCAAGCATGGAAGAAAGGAGTCCAGTCAATATACTTTGCTATCTCAGCCAAAGGATAATCCGAAAATGCTTTGTTTCCAATAACTGTTGGCTTCACAATTCCAATAGTGTTCCAATCCGTCGGGAACTTGTTAGCACGTGCTTGTGCCAGGCTAATAAACTTATCCTGTGCCTGCTTATTCAGATGCAGTTTGCGTAAGCCTTCATACTCTAAATTTATTTTTCCTACATACTCATTCTTGCTTTCTGACAATAAACTACTCGCTACATTCACCGCACGTGATGCATCGTTTACATGCACCACTACATGATCATACTCAGGAGCTATTTTTACCGCAGTATGCACTTTAGAGGTTGTAGCTCCTCCAATCATAAGCGGAATACTAATGTTCAGCCTTTTCATTTCTTTGGCAATATGAACCATCTCATCCAGCGAAGGAGTGATGAGTCCGCTTACGCCAATAATATCCACCTTTTCCTGTATAGCAGTTTCTAATATCTTATCGCAAGACACCATCACTCCCATATCAATTACCTTATAGTTATTGCACCCCAACACAACACCAACAATGTTCTTTCCTATATCGTGTACATCGCCTTTTACAGTTGCCATCAATATTTTACCAACAGCTGCTGCACCTTCTGATTTTTCTTCTTCCATAAACGGAGTAAGGTAAGCCACAGCCTTTTTCATTACACGTGCGCTTTTAACCACCTGTGGCAAGAACATCTTTCCTGAACCGAACAGATCACCTACTATGCTCATTCCATCCATTAACGGGCCTTCAATCACTTCGAGTGAACGTGGAAATAATTTACGCGCTTCTTCAGTATCTTCATCAACATAATCCGTAATACCTTTTACCAATGCATGTGCCAGGCGTTCTTTAACCGGCAATTTTCTCCACTCCTCATCCTTTTCAACTTTCTTACCAGCAGATTTAACGGTCTCGGCATAGTTCAATAGTTTCTCCGTTGCGTCATCTTTACGGTTAAGCAATACATCTTCCACCAATATCAATAGATCCTTTGGAATATCATCGTAAATCTGCAGCATACCTGGGTTAACAATACCCATGTCCATACCAGCTTTTACTGCATGATACAGGAAAGCAGAGTGTATGGCCTCCCTCACGGTATCGTTACCACGGAAGGAAAAAGACACATTACTAACACCGCCACTTACTTTAGCAAAAGGCAGATTTTTCTTTATCCATGCGGTAGATTCAAAAAAATCAATGGCGTTGCGTTTATGCTCATCCATACCCGTTGCCACAGGGAATATATTCGGATCGAAAATAATATCCTGTGGAGGGAATCCAACTTCTTTTGTAAGTATATCATATCCACGTTGGCATATTTCAATACGACGGTCAAGCGTATCTGCCTGGCCTTTCTCATCGAATGCCATTACAACAGTAGCAGCACCATATTTTTTGATTTTGCGAGCCTGTTCTTTAAAGTTCTCTTCTCCTTCCTTTAAACTAATGGAGTTTACTATTCCTTTCCCCTGCAAGCATTTCAATCCCGCTTCGATAACCTCCCACTTCGATGAGTCGACCATAATAGGAAGTCGTGCAATATCGGGCTCTGCTGCAACAAGGTTTAAAAATTTCACCATAACAGCTTTCGAGTCGATCATCGCCTCGTCCATGTTAATATCAATCACCTGTGCACCGCCTTCAACCTGGTCGCGGGCAATTGCAAGAGCTCCTTCGTAATCACCTGAGGTAATAAGCCGGGAGAATTTCTTAGAACCTGTTATATTGGTGCGCTCACCAATATTCATAAAATTACTACCCGGGAAAAGTGTAACCGCTTCCATTCCGCTAAGGTGGAAGGTTGTATCCGCCTCTGGTTTTTTACGAGGAGTTGATTTAGAAGCCGCATGGGCTATTTCACGAATATGATCGGGCGTAGTTCCGCAACAGCCGCCTACAATATTTATAAAACCATTTTTAAGGAAGTCAAACACAAACCCGCACATGGTATCAGGTGTTTCATCGTATTCACCAAATTGGTTAGGCAATCCTGCATTCGGATATGCACTTACATAATATGGCGCTTTCTGGGCCATTTCTTCTAAGTAAGGCCTCATTTCTTTTGCACCCAATGCACAGTTCAAACCTATACTCAACAGGTTTTCATGGCGCACAGAAGTAAGAAATGCCTCTACAGTCTGGCCAGATAATGTTCTTCCACTAGCATCGGTAATCGTTACAGATACCATTATAGGAATTCGTTTACCTATCTTTTCAAAATAGGTTTCAATGGCAAACAGTGCTGCTTTTGCATTCAAGCTATCGAATATGGTTTCAACCAGTAACAAGTCAACACCGCCATCCATTAATCCACGTATCTGTTCAGTATATGCATTTACAACATCATCGAATGTAACAGCCCTATATCCAGGATCGTTCACATCAGGAGATAATGAGGTAGTCTTATTTGTGGGGCCCAATGCACCTGCAACCCACTTAAGTTTGCCCGGATGTTTCTTTATATATTCTGCGACCGCTTTCTTAGCGACTTTAGCCGATTCAAGGTTTAACTCATACGTTAATGCCTCCATATGGTAATCGGCCATAGAAAGCGGATTAGCATTGAAGGTATTGGTTTCAATAATATCTGCACCGGCTTCCAAATACTGAGTATGGATCTCTTCTATCATCTTTGGTTTGGTGATAGAGAACAGATCGTTATTACCTTTTACTGAATACTTATAATCTTTAAATCGTTCGCCACGATAGTCTTCTTCAGTCGGCTTATAGCGCTGAATCATAGTGCCCATAGCACCATCTATCACAAGTATCCGTTTTTCTAATTCTTTTTCTATGCTACTAGTCATCTTCATCAATCAACTTTAGTTATATCCCAACGCTTTTCGAACACGCTTGAGTGTGGCATGTGCTATAACTCTTGCCTTATCTGCACCAATCTTTAATTGTTTATCTAATTCATTCCTATCATCCATATAATGATTGTAGAGTTCTCTTTCTTTTCCATATTTCTCCATAATCGTAACAAATAAGGCTTCTTTAGCTTGCCCATAGCCCATTCCGCCCCGTAAATAATTCTGACGCATTTCTTCGATTTGGGATTTATCAGCAAGTAAACTATACAGTTTAAATACATTACATGTATCTGGGTTCTTAGGCTCTTCAACAGTTTTAGCATCAGTCACAATCTTCATTACCGTTTTTCTCAATTCCTTTTCAGGTAGAAAAATATTGATCGTATTGTTATACGATTTACTCATCTTCTGCCCGTCAGTACCCGGAATTATCATTACCTCTTCACTGATCTTAGGCTCAGGTATTACAAATATTTCACCACACCTGCGGTTAACCGCACCTGCAATATCGCGCGCCATTTCAAGGTGTTGTTGCTGGTCTTTACCAACAGGCACATAATGTGCATCGTACAAAATAATATCGGCAGTCATTAAAACCGGGTATATAAAAACCCCGGCATTGACTTCAGCCAAACGATCAAGTTTATCCTTAAACGAATGAGCATTCGCCAGCATCGGGTAGGGAGTAAAGCAATTCAGGTACCATGTTAACTCAGCTACTTCAGGTATATCTGACTGGCGGTAGAAAACAGTTTTATCTGTATTTAAACCACAGGCAAGCCATGAAGCTGCAACGGAGTATGTATTTTCTCTCAGTACATTAGCATCTGTTACGGTAGTGAGAGAGTGCATGTCGGCTATAAAAAGAAAGGCGTCATTCTTCGAATCATTAGCCATTTCAATGGCAGGCTTGATAGCCCCTAAAATATTACCAAGATGTGGAATACCTGTACTTTGTATGCCTGTCAGTATTCTTGCCATAATTTATTATGCGTTGAATATAAGATTTACAAAAATAGTTAATTATAACAGGCTAAAGCCTGTCGATGCTTGCTACGTTTATTAATAAAACAGGTATGCCCCTCTCTGCGTAAGCGGTTTAGAGAGAAGCGATGAACATTCGCCATCTTTGAGCAGCGACACGTATATAGTACTTGATATGCTCACGTAAAAAGTATATTGCTGCAACAGTAAACACCAGGTATGTAATGGTAAGCAGGTATACTATACCCGAATTAATAGTTTTACCGATGCCACCACTTGAGTTTGCATTAGATGCAACACCTGCAGTACAAACAGAACATTGAGCCGCTGACCATAAAGGAAGCAGAACAATTACAAAAGAGAAAAATAATCTTTTGATGTTTTTCATATTGCGAATTTACAAAAAACTTAGAAACGATAGTATGGGGATATCATAAGATACACTATAACCCCTGTAGTAGTAACATAAATCCATATTGGCATAGTCCATCTTGCTATTTTCCTGTGCCTCATAATATCATTGCTCAATCCACGGTAAAAGGTAAGCAATACCAATGGTAACACTACTGCGGCAAGTATTATATGAGAAAACAAAATAAACAGGTATATATGCCTCACCGCTTGGTTATCAGTCGGGTATTTTGTTTCGGGGCTAAAAAAGTGGTAAGCTATGTAACTTACCAGGAAAAGAGCAGACAGAACAAAAGCAGTAACATTAAGTGTTTTATGCAGTTTCACTTTCTTATTACGAATAGCGAAGTATGAAGAGATCAATAATACAGTACAAGTACCGTTTAAAAAGGCATTTAATGCCGGGCAATGCGTAATAAGAGGAGGCACTACTCCCGATTTAGGCATAACATATAACCCAAGCACCACTAAAGGTACAGCAAGAGTTATAATAAGAATTACGCGGAATAAAGCTTTGTCTGTCATAGAGCAAAATTATAATTAAATGGCATCGTGTTCCTGTCCCTTGCCTGCCTTTTCGTCCTTTATTTCCTTTTCTACAAAGTAGGCAGCCTCCAAAATATTTATTTCATCAATTAACTTATCAATTTCCTTGACCTTATATCCATCATATATGCCTCTTATATGGCCTTCTTTGTCTATAAGGAAGAAATGCTTGTACCCATCGGTATAAGAACTATCTATCGGCTTATAAAAGCCTGCTTGGGCAAGTTGATTGATCTCTGTCGGATTGCCCGATAAGAATATACGTTTTTTCCCTGCATGAATACTATTAGAATAGTCCTGTAATTGTTTCACACTTTCAGAATCAAGGGCAAATGTCACTAATTTCAATGCTGTATCAAGGTCTGTTCTTTCTTCAATTCTGTTCATTAAGACAGCCATCGGGGCAGATTTCTGCACATCATTCAAATGCACAAAATAACCCACCCATATCTTGTTATTAAAAACACCTGAATTCACTTTGTTGCCCGATTGATCGTAAAAAGTAAAGGGAGGAACCTGGTAAAAGGCTGTATCTATTTTATCCCTGCCTTTAACAATTATATGAATGGTTTTCTTGGGGCCATAATATGCCAAGCGTATAAATGACTTTTCCTTACCTGCAACAAGGTAAATGTAAATAGCCGAGGGGAAAACCAGTATAAATAGTAATGTGAGCGCCTTTTTCAAGGTTCTAGTGCAACACCATTGGAATAAGGGCATCCCTTATCACCGATGAATAAGCTCCCTCTGTAATACACATAAATGCAAGGAAGAATATAAAGAGTGCATACGGTGCTATAAGAGCATATTTCATAGCTCTTTTCTCATCGCCCAGGTGCATAAATATCCATACAATAAAGAAGGCCTTTACCACAGTAAGGAATATAAATACATATTCTTTATTGATCTCGCCCATGGTAACCTTTGCACCAATGATCAGCTCAACAATGGTAATGGTAAGCATGATCCAGAATACCATCCACAGCTTTTTACGTACTGCTTTACCATGCGCTTCGTCATGAATAGCTGCTTTCTCGTAATTTGGGTAACCCTTATATTCTTCAAAAAAATCCATACGCTATATATTTTATAAATACTGTTATACTACAATAAATAGAAGAAAGTAAATACAAACACCCATACCAGATCGACAAAGTGCCAGTATAGACCAGCCTTCTCTATCATTTCATAATGGCCTCTTTTATCCATAACACCATTAAGAACCATAATAAGCATAATGATATTGATAATTACACCACTGAATACGTGAAAACCGTGAAAACCCGTTATGCAAAAGAAGAAGTCTCCAAATGCCGGTATATTCACTCCATTCGAATAGGCATTCACCACAAGGTTTGCTCCCTGGAAATGCGGATCAATAATATGTTTGCCATTCATCCAATACTCGCGGTAAACCTGGTGAGATTCTTCACCGGTAATGAAGTGATACCACTCCCAGCACTGTGAACCTACAAATATAAAACCGCCGATGATAGTTAAGAATAACCAGATAGCAACCTGTTTGCGGTTAAGCCTGTGCCCTGCTTCAACAGCGAGCACCATAGTAACCGAACTCATAATAAGATCGAATGTCATAAAGCCTACATAAGCCAAAGGAAGATCTCTGTGGGTAAATGGAAAGTGCGTAAACACATCATTTGCTACAGGCCAGGAACCTACAAACTTGTGACGCATAAAACCATATGCACAAAGTAAACTTGAGAATGTTAAAGCATCAGACACAAGGAAGAACCACATGAATAACTTACCATAGCTCACTCCAAAGGGAGACACTCCTCCGTCCCAGTCTTTGCGTAATGATATTGCAGCTTGATTTGACATATATTGATTTTAGTTTAGCCTTCGGCGCACAAAATTAAAAAGTTTCGGTTTCGGATAACCGTTTAACAGAGTTTTTTTTCTCACCTGTTAAATAGCATAAATACAAACAGGTACACCCAAAGGCCATCAAGGAAGTGCCAATATATAGCACATAGCTTAACGCCAAGGTAATTATCTGCTGAGTATTTATGCCGTAAGGATTTAATGTATGCGATCGTTAAAGCCACCAGGCCGCCAATAACGTGGCCAATATGCAATAAAGCCAATATATAAAGGTAAGATCCGGAAGCATTGCTGTTGGTTCCTACTAAAAATATACCCTGGCTTATCATAGCCTTAAAGCCCATAAACTGGAATACTCCAAATGCAAGGCCAAGTACCCAAGTAAGTAATAGGGTATTGCTTGTTGTAGAATACGCACTCTTTTTTGCAGCACGTAAAGCCATATTCATGGTTATACTGCTTATAAGCAGAATGGCTGTGCTTATATAAAAAGGAAACGGAATTTGAAACGTTATCCATGTACCACTTCCGCGGCGCACAATATAACCACTGGTAAGCCCGGCAAACATCATTCCTATACTCACTAAGGCTATCCACAATAACATTTTAGGCGATCTTTCACGTATCTCGCGTGATGTGTCGCTATTTTGAAGAAGATTTGCTTCCATCTAATTTAGTTTTTGCCGAATAAAATAGCCAACTGAACAATTGGCAAGTATAAGAACGAACCAAACATAAGTCGCTTGGCAGCTTTAACAGTGCAATCCTTATAAAGTTTATACGCCTGGTAAGCAAAAGCCATACCACAAGTAATTATTACAATGCCTGAGATAGTACCTATCATAGCAAAGAAAGCAGGCATCATGCCCACCGGAACCAAAAAGAAAGTATATATAAGTACTTGTAAGGCGCTTCTTTTATCTCTGCCACCTGCAGAAGGTAATAAATGGATGCCCGCTTTTTTATAATCATCGTCAGCTACCCAGGCAATAGCCCAAAAATGCGGGAACTGCCATATGAATTGAATAGCAAATAATAGCCATGCATAAAATTCAATCTTGTCTCCGCTACCCGCGGCAATATAGCCCAACATAGGCGACATAGCGCCCGGTATTGCGCCAACAAAAACAGCCCATGCCGTTTTTGGTTTTAAAGGAGTGTACGCAAGAACGTATAAAAGAAATGATATAGCAGACAGTAGTCCACATAAAGGATTTGTTTTTACCCATAAAATACCTACCCCTGCAATACCCATTAAGGATGCAAGGATATAGGATTCGGTAAGGCTCATCCGATTCTGAGGTAAAGGTCGGTTGGCAGTTCTGCCCATTAATTTATCAATATCACGCTCCATTATCTGGTTAAAACCACCTGAAGAAGCGGTAACCAAAAAGCCACCGAGAATAAGCCACCAGAATTTATGCCAGTCAGTAGGAGAATTTGAAGCTATCAGGTAACCAATGCCGGACGAAAAAACGACAAGCGCAGCCAATCTGAACTTAGTAAACATCACATAATCAGATATTTTACCTGAAATGGTTGCCCATATTGACACCTCGTATGTTTCTTCCTGGAGCATTTCCTGTGAAAAAGGATTGCAATATTAGCACTTTTTTTAAGCTTTAGGCTGAATAAAGTTTCAATTCTTTATGCCTGAATTACATTTAAGAATAGAAAGAGAGAATATTATCTCTTCATAATTAAGGTTTCTACTGCCCTATTTCCTTTTTGTAATCGGCAGCAGAAAGAAGCCCGTTGACTTCGGATGCATTATGCAAAGAAATTTTAACCATCCATCCATCTCCATAAGGGTCTTTATTTACAAGCTCGGGATTAGATTCCAATTTAGGATTCACCTCAAGCACTTTGCCTGTAACCGGCATGAAAAGATCAGAAACTGTTTTAACAGCTTCAATGGTTCCGAAAAGATCGCCATGTTTTACTTCTTTACCAACTGTATTGATATCAACAAATACTATGTCGCCTAATTCGCCCTGGGCAAATTCGGTAATGCCAATATGCGCTTCATTACCGCTTACACGAATCCATTCGTGGTCTTTAGTATATTTTACATCTTCAGGAAAGTTCATAGCAATATGTTTTTTAATAGGTCGACAAATATAATCTCTATTTTTTTACATTTGCAATAATAATTAAGCCTTACGAATTATGAACGAAGAATTGCAACTTATACTCGACGACGCCAAAGAACAGATGCAGAAAGCTATTGAGCATCTGGAGAACGAACTTGCCAAAATTCGTGCTGGCAGAGCCAACCCAATGATGCTTGAAAATATAATGGTTGATTACTATGGCAACCGCACACCTTTGCGCCACACTGCAAATATTAATTCAGCGGATTCACGTACACTTGTTATACAACCATGGGAAGGCGGAATGCTTGAAGCCATTGAAAAAGCATTACAAGCAGCCAACCTTGGCATTACCCCACAAAATGATGGTAAAATAATACGCCTTTCCATTCCTCCACTTACAGAAGAAAGAAGGAAGGAAATGGTGAAAAAGGTAAAGGGTGAAGCAGAAAACTGCAAAGTTTCTATTCGTAACCTGAGAAGAGATACCAATGAAGCTATTAAGGCTTTACTCAAAGACGGAGTACCTGAAGATGAAGTAAAAGAAGGTGAAGAAAAAACCCAGGCACTCACCAATACATTTATTGAAGAGGCTGAAAAACACGCCCAGAAAAAGGAGCATGAGGTGCTTACCGTTTAAATAGTTTACGCTTTCCGTTTATTAATAAGAAATACGCCTGTAATCACTATTACAAAACCAAGGATTTGTACCCATCCGAGGCTTTCTCCATCCAATACACCCCATAAAATGGCTACAATGGGAATGAAGTAAGTAATAGAAGCCGCAAAAAGTACGCTTGATGTTTTCAATAGTTTATTGAACATGATTTGAGATACACCGGTACCAAATACACCCAAAAGAACCACATAAAAAAAACTTGTAACAGCTTGTCCGCCTGAAGATATCCGCTGCAAAAAATCGGTAGAGAACAGGTAAGCTGCTGTTAAAGGACCCACGCCAAATAAAGCAAAGCCTGATAGTTGCACGCTATTAATAGGCCCTAAATATGTCTTAATGATATTTACATTGAATGCATAACATATACAGGCGACTATAATATATATGCCGTAGTAGTAATTGCCTTCAATGCCACCATTCGCGTTATACAAGACTGTTAACACAGCGCCGGCAAGCCCCAAAAAAACACCTGCAACTTTTATAGTGGTGGTTTTCATTTTATAGAATATAACACCAACCGCCAAAGAAAATACAGTGGTTAAGGAATTCAATATTCCTGCAATAGAGCTTGATAAGCCAGTTTCAGCTTTGGTAAATAAAAATGCAGGAATACCATTACCTAAAAGCCCTGCAATAATTATAAATATCCATTTATCTCTTGGTATTTTTTTGATAGCTCCTATTACAAATGGAAACAAGAACAAAAATGAAACTACCATGCGAATGGCTGCCACCTGTGCAGGAGTATAGGTAACAAGGCCCCGCTTCATTAATATGAACGAACTACCCCAGACAAGAGCAAGGGCAACAAATAAAAACCATTTTATAAATACAGGGCTAGACTTGGTATTTGTGGTAAGTTCTGACATAAGCGGTTATATAACCCTGCCCAATCTTATTTTGAAAAGCCTTTTTGCCGTATCAAGTTTGCGTTTGCGCTCCATCATGCCCATTAGTTCTTCATCGTTCAAAGGCCGTTTAATATTCTCAGAAAGATCACGTATCATTACTTCAACCTTTCGGCTCTTTAAGGCATATATTGCTTTTTCAGCCGTGCCACCCATCTGGTCTCGTTCTGTTTTAATACCAATGCTTCTGCGGCTCCAGTCACTTATTGAATACATGTCGGCCGAAAGTTCCATAGCCAATTGGCTTATATCATTATCCTCATGCCGTAAAAAGTAATCTTCACTCACCGGAAGTTCCTTATCATAAAAAGCCCCATACTCTTCATACATTCTTTTGCAGGTTGCATTTTCAAATGTAAAATCATCTTCGCGCATACTTTGCATAATAAAGTCTGCCACTTTCATTACGATCTTAGTTGGTTCTTCGCCTTCTTCCGATTCTCCAATAAAAGTCGCTTCTTCATTTCCATATTTCATCAACACACGTATCACTTCCTTTTCTTGCGGAATAGAAGAAAACAGGTCATAATTGCCTTCTTGCGCAGATGTTTGTTTTACAGTATTATTATTCTGTGTAAATGGTTTGCTGCCATTACTATCTATGACCTGGCGGCGCATAGATTTCATTTCATTCCATAACACATCCTCTTCCAATTCCATTATCCTGCTGCATTCCTTTACATAAACCGAACGTGTTATTCGTTCCGGTATTACAGAAATTGTAGAAACTATATCCTTAATGAGCTCAGCTTTCTTAATTGGGTCGTGCATGGCTTCTTCACTCATAGCACGGGTTTTGAATACAATAAAATCGATTGCTTTTGTTTGAAGATATTGTTTCAGTTCTTCGGAAGAATGCTTTCTTGCAAATGTATCAGGATCGTCTTCAGCGGGCAGGGTAACGATCTTTACATTCATTCCCTCCTTCAGGGCAATATTGAAACCACGTTCACTGGCTTTTACACCAGCCGCATCTCCATCATATAGTATAGTAAGGTTGGGAGTATAACGTCGGATCAATCTAATCTGTTCTACGGTTAATGATGTGCCCGAAGAAGCCACAACATTCTCTATACCTGATTGATGAAGTGAAATAACATCGGCATATCCTTCCACTAACAGACACATATCTTCCGCCGTGATCGCCCTGCGTGCTAAATGCAAACCGTACAATACATCGCTCTTGTGATACAGTAAAGTTTCAGGTGAGTTAACATATTTGGCAATATTTTTATCCTTGCGTAATGTACGTCCACCAAAAGCTATAACACGGCCACTTGGATTATGAACTGGAAACATAACACGACTGGCAAACCTATCGTAACAATGATCAGGATTAGGTTCAACTACTCCGCTATTTTCATCTTCATTATTACTCCGTACCAGGCCTGCTTGTATTAAATATTTCAACTTGTATCCTGCCTGTAATGCCGCATTCAAAAATGTTTTCGAATTTTCAGGAGAATAACCAAGCTGGAATTTTTCTATGATCGGATTACTGAACCCTCTTTCTTCTAGATAACTTAAGCCTATTGCTTTGCCAGTTTCTGTCTGCAATTGCTCACTAAAGAATTTCTGAGCAAACGAACATACAACCATAAGGCTTTCACGTTCATTTTCCTGTTGTAATTGTTTATCTGTTCTCTCCTCCTCAACAATCTCTATTTTATATTTCCTGGCGAGATATTTCAGTGCATTTACATAGTCTGTCTTCTCATGATCCATTACAAAGTTAACCACATTGCCACCTTTACCACAACCAAAACACTTGTAAATACCCTTTGCCGGCGATACTGTAAACGATGGGGTCTTTTCATTGTGAAAAGGACATAAGCCCATATAATTCGTTCCCCGCTTCTTCAGGTTGACGAAATCGCCTACCACTTCCTCAACTCGGGCAGTTGTAAAAATTCTATCTATTGTTTCGCGTGGGATCATACTCTAATACTCACGCAAAGGTAACCATAAAGATGGGGGTCTTGCTATATCTTATCTGCTTTAATTTTTCAACAAAGCAAACAGGTATTACTATTTTAACCCGTAAAGTTAGATGGAAGCCTTAAGCCCTTTTCAGGAAACTGCCACAGGATTCGCGAATTACCAATTTAGTTGGTAATATTTTCTCCTGAACCGAGAATTTCTTTCCATCAATTTGCTTCATGAGCAATTTAACTGCTTCCTCACCTATTTGCTCGACAGGTTGGGCAACAGTTGTAAGAGGAGGGTGAGAAAAATTAAAAGCATCCAGGTCGTCGAAACAAACAATAGCCACATCTTCAGGAATGCGTTTTTTCATTTTGTGTGTAGCCTGCAGGCAATTAATAGCCACATAATTATTGATCGTAAATATAGCTTCTGCACCTACTGCCGAACTTAGAAGGTTATTTACCGCATTAATAGTTGTATTGCCTATATCCTGGTACGATACTGATTGTATCCACTCATTACTGAATCGTATACCATTCTTTTTCAAGGCTTCCTTATACCCTTCTACACGTTCGTTAAGTGAACTTAAGTGAGAAGGCGTAACATTAACCATACCTATTTTGCGCATACCCATCTTTATAAGATGATCTACCATTTGGTAAGCTCCCTTAACATTATCTACCCCCACATAACTGCAGGCGAATCCCGGAAGCTTACGATCGATAAGCACTAAAGGGTATTGTTGTTTTTTTAATTGGTTGAATTGTTCGGCATTTTGCTGCGTCGTTGCTACAATAAGGCCTTCCACCCTTTGTCTGTCGCGCAACAATTCTATCAGTTTATTTTCTTTTTCTTCAACCTCATCAGAGCTACATACTAATAGGTGGTAACCCAATCGGGCTACTTCCTGTTCAATAGTACGTGAAATTTTTGCGTAGAATGGATTTGATATATCTGCTACTACCAGGCCTATTATATTAGACTTGCCCGTTCTAAGGCCTCGGGCCATTTGATTGGGGTAGTAGTTAAGTTCCTCAGCTTTTTTACGAACTTTTTTCTGGGTTTCTTCGCTTATTCCCCATTCGTTTGCTTTATTATTAAGAACTAATGATACCAGGGTTTTTGAGACATTTAGTGATTCAGCAATGTCCTTTAATGATGCTCTTTTCATTTTTACATAAACAATAATTTTAAAGCGGTGGTACAAGACCTAAATCGATAAACCTTGTTGTATCGCTTTATTTTGTAACTCAAAAGTATATATTTTGTAAGAACTACACACAAATAATAATAAACTTTATAAAAAAAACCTTTGTGCACCTATACTTAACCCATTTAGCGGGTAAAATAATTTATTTGCGTTGAAAAACCCAAACGCTATAACCAATTCCCTTTAAAGCCTTGTCCTTACCATCTGTATCAAATTCATTAAGCAAGGTTAAATTCGTGTTACTAACCAGAGTATCTAATTTTATCCTTCCTTCATTAGGGCCATAATGGCTATCCCAAATCATTATACTCCCAAGTGGCATATCCTTATCTGGATGATTCCAATCAATACGGTTTAACGTACAGTTACTAGTTGAATCACTTGGGTCCAAATCAAGTGCAATAGTTACGTAAGGTGCCAAGTGAAATATTTTATTTTTCAAGAATGCAGATTGTTTCAGCCAATCCGTAGCTTTCTTAATCTCCATTTCTTCATTCCCTAATTCAAAGGGTATTTTATACCACATGGTATAAGGGGCATACAAAACTGCAATTGAAATAAAAACTGCAATTAAATCACTTGCCCAATGCATTCTTATCTTGTCGAATAATCTAGTAATAAACTGAAGCCCATGTAAGGCAATTATAGCTGCCAGTGGTATAAGCGGCACCATATACCTCATAGGTCCTAAGGTTTGAGCTATTCCTGTGGCCCATACAATAGTTTGCCCCCCCAATATTCCTAAAAAACAGCCCAAAATTAATACCAGGTCTTCAGTAAATAACCTGTCTCCAGTAACTAGCTTATTACTTTTCTTGAAATATTCGCTCAGGTACCAAAATATTCCAATCACTACTAATACTTCCAGAACCGTTCCTGTAATATAAAACCCATTCCCCAAGTATGAAAATACATTGCCTCGCATATCTCCGTATGGATGGTCACCAATAGAATAAGGATTTTCATCTATCAACCAATGAATATTTTTATAATAAAAATAGCCAATCATTGTGATTATTATTGAACCTACAGGAAGTAGAAGATTGGCGAGATATTTTTTCTTTATTATAAAATAAAATATAAACAATGGCCATACATATATGTAATCGGCCCTGACAAAAGGAAGAAATGAAAGAATAATTGCACAGAAATAATACCTTTCGTTTATAATTAGCCAAATAGACCATATTAACATAAGCGAAAACATAGGTTCAGTTAGCCCTGAGTAAATCGTTGTAAAAAAAACAGGTGCTGAAAAGGTAAAAATTATTGCTAGGTAAGGGAATGGAGTATTTAGCTTTTCAGCAATTCTATATGAAATATATGAAGCCGCAAGCCCGCATAAAATATTAAAAAATTCTATTCCTTTTAAACCAAATTGAGCAAAGGGAGATGATGTCATTGTAAACAATGGCTTACCCCATTCATCAATAAAAAAGTGATGATGCTTCCACGAATATCTTGACATCAAGTAATGCGTTATACCATCACCCGAATCAGAAGTGCCAGAAGACAAGAAAAGTATAATTATTGCATAGATAAAAAGTGCAATCAAAATGCACCATGCAATAATACTTTGTCGCGACATTTGCCTTATATCAATCAGCATCTTTCAAAAACAATGGAAGACAAAGCTATATTTAAAATAAAATGGTTATTTTTTATTAATCACTCAATTCATTAATTTGCTGGTTATCTGAATGTTGCAAATGTAGATATTTATTACTATATATAAATAAAATACACCCCAAGTCCCGCATTTTTCGTATATTTGTGGGCTTAATTAAATATGAGTAAAACATGATAACTATATCGGAAAATGCAAAAGAGAAGTTGGCAGTCCTCATGCAAGAGGAAAAAGCTCCTTCAGAAAGTTTTGTACGTGTAGGCGTAGAAAGCGGTGGATGTTCAGGCCTTTCATATAAAATGCTGTTTGATACCCAATTAAAACCAGAAGATAAAGTATTTGAAGACAAAGGGTTTAAGATTGTGGTAGATAAGAAAAGCTTTTTATACCTGGTAGGTACAGAACTGGACTACAGCGGAGGCCTTAACGGAAAAGGGTTCTCATTCAATAACCCTAATGCTAATCGTACCTGTAGCTGTGGCGACAGCTTTGCTGTTTAAGTTAAATACTTAAACATAATTCATTAACCCAACCTGATACTATGGCCGGTTCTGATAAAATATTGGAAGAAGTTACGTCGAGCGATTATAAGTATGGCTTTACAAGTGATATTGATACTGAGATAGCTGCACCCGGCCTGAACGAAGATACTGTTCGTTTTATTTCTGCCAAAAAGGAAGAACCTGAATGGATGCTGGAATGGAGGCTGAAAGCTTTCCGCCACTGGCAAACGTTAAAGGAACCGCATTGGGCGCATCTTAAATATCCTGACATTAATTACCAAGCGATAAGTTATTATGCTGCACCTAAAAAGAAGATCGTACTGAACAGCCTTGATGAGGTTGATCCTGAATTATTACGCACTTTCGATAAACTTGGTATTTCGTTACAGGAACAAATGCGCCTGAGTGGCGTTGCTGTGGATGCTGTTATAGATAGTGTTTCAGTAAAAACCACGTTTAAAGAAAAGCTCGGAGAACTCGGAATTATATTCTGTTCATTCAGTGATGCCGTTAAAGAACACCCTGAGCTTATAAAAAAATATGTTGGCTCTGTTGTGCCTGTAGGCGATAATTATTTTGCAGCATTGAACTCTGCTGTTTTCAGTGATGGTTCCTTCTGTTACATACCCAAAGGCGTCCGCTGCCCTATGGAGTTATCTACTTATTTCCGTATAAATTCGGCAGGTACAGGGCAATTTGAGCGTACGCTTATAGTTGCTGATGAAGGGTCTTATGTTAGTTACCTTGAAGGTTGTACTGCACCTATGCGCGATGAAAACCAATTACACGCCGCAGTGGTAGAAATTGTAGCCCATAAAGATGCAGAGGTAAAATATTCAACCGTACAAAACTGGTATCCCGGCGATAAAGAAGGTAAAGGCGGTATATATAACTTCGTTACTAAACGTGGAATTTGCTTGGGCGATAGAGCTAAAATATCGTGGACACAAGTAGAAACCGGCTCTGCCATTACCTGGAAATACCCTTCTGTAATTCTGAAAGGTGACCATTCAGTGGGAGAATTTTATTCTATTGCGGTTACCAATAACATGCAACAAGCTGATACGGGGACCAAAATGACGCACATTGGTAAAAATACCAAGAGCACTATTATATCGAAAGGTATATCGGCTGGTAAGAGTAATAATAGTTACAGAGGGTTAGTACGCATAAATAAAGGCGCAAGCAAGGCACGCAATTTTTCACAATGCGATTCACTCTTAATGGGTGACCGTTGCGGAGCACATACATTCCCTTATATTGAGATACATGATAAATCTGCAATAGTAGAACACGAAGCAACTACATCAAAGATAGGTGAAGACCAGATATTTTATTGCAATCAACGAGGTATTGATACTGAAAAAGCAATCGGGTTAATTGTGAATGGTTATTGCAGGGAAGTACTTAATAAACTGCCTATGGAATTTGCAGTAGAAGCACAAAAACTGCTTGCTGTAAGTTTAGAAGGAAGCGTGGGTTAATTTTTAATTATGAATTTTAAATTTTGAATTAGATAAAATGTTAGAGATCAAAAACTTAAAAGTAGCTATTGAGGGAAAAGAGATCCTGAAAGGACTGAGCCTGAAAGTAAACAAAGGCGAGATACATGCGATTATGGGCCCTAACGGAGCTGGTAAAAGTACATTGGCTTCGGTTATTGCCGGTAAAGAAGAGTACGAAATAACAGGTGGTTCTATACTGTTCAACGGAAAAGATATTTCAGAACTCTCACCAGATGAAAGAGCGAAAGAAGGAGTATTTCTTGCTTTCCAGTACCCGATTGAAATACCCGGCGTAACAACAATTAACTTTCTGAAAACGGCAGTAAATGAAATACGCGCCTACCGTGGCATGGAACCAATGGAAGCAAAAGACTTTTTGGCTATGCTGAAAGAAAAACAAAAACTTGTTCAGATTGATACTAACCTTACAGGCCGTGCAGTGAATGAAGGCTTTTCAGGGGGCGAGAAAAAACGTAACGAAATATTTCAGATGGCCATGCTTGAACCTAAATTGTGCGTGCTTGATGAAACAGACTCCGGGCTTGATATTGATGCATTACGCATTGTAGCAGAAGGTGTCAATAAATTACGCAGCAAAGAAAATGCATTCCTTGTAATTACACACTACCAAAGGCTACTTGATTATATAATACCTGATTTTGTACATGTGCTATATAATGGTAGAATTGTAAAATCGGGCAAAAAAGAACTTGCGCTTGAGTTGGAAGAAAAAGGCTACGACTGGATCAAGAAAGAATTTCCTGAAATTGTTGCATCATAATGAGCGCAGTAGCAGTTAAGAAAGAGGTTTCGACAGGGAAGTGGACCACTGAATTTGAAGCAACGGCAGCCAACAGACTTGGTGCAGCAAGCCCTACTGTAAAGAAGGTGCAGGAAAAAGCAATACATGATTTTGCTGCCTTGGGTATACCGGATAAGAAAGTAGAAGATTACAAATACACCAATATCCGCCTTTACCTGAATGATGAATTTGCCATAAAAGGTGAATTGACCAAACTGAAATCGAGCGATGTAAGGCACCTGTTTATTGGTAGCCATGCGACAGTAGTAATGCTAAATGGTAGGTTTGTAAAGGAATTATCATCATTAAAGAACCTACCACAGGAAGTAACCGTAAAGAATTTATTTACTGCCTTGAAAGAGGGTAAATTCATTAACACTATATCTGAAGGGCATATAAGTCCGCTTACAATGCTTAATACAGCATTGACCCAAGACGGACTATTTATAAATGTACCGGAACGATATAACTGTGCCGGGCCTATACATGTATTACATATAAGTACAGGCCGTAATAAAGTAGTGTATAACCCGCGCCATGTTATTAAGGTTGGTGACGGCGCAAGCCTTACTTTACTTGAATCGTATCATTCCATCGACCTGGAAGAAAAGACTTTTACCAATTCGGTCACTGAAATGATAGTTGGTACTGATGCCACGCTCAATAATTACATTTTACAGGAAGAAGATGTACATGCAAGCCAGAGCAATGTTCACCAGGTATCGGTTGATATTGCGGGAAAATTCAACAGTGTAGTGGTGAGCTTAAATGGCAAAATGGTCCGCAATGATTTGAACATCAGCATTAATGGTGAGAATGCTGAAGTGCATATGCATGGCCTATCAGTTGTAAAGGACGGACACCATATAGATAATCATACATTGGTAGAACACAATGTACCAAATTGTTTCAGCAACGAATTATATAAAAGCATTATAGCCGATAATGGTACAGGAGTATTTAATGGTAAGATATTTGTGAAACAGGATGCCCAAAAGACAAACGCTTATCAATCAAACAAGAATATATTATTAGGCGAGAACGCTTCAATGAATACCAAGCCACAGTTAGAGATTTATGCCGACGATGTTAAATGTTCACATGGAACTACTACGGGTCGCCTTGATGAAACTGCACTTTTTTACCTGCAAAGCAGGGGATTAAATGAAGCCTTGGCACGTAAGGTATTGTTAGGCGCATTTGCAAAAGAGGTGAGTGATATGGTAAAAGATGAAGCCTTCCGCATTCATTTAGAAGAAAGGATACAAGACCATATAGCCTAAATTGCATTATGGACACAACCCTGAAAAAAGAAGCAACTGTCAAGGAATCTGATGTAGAAAATATCCGCAAGGAATTTCCTATACTTTCTGTTAAAATACATGGCAGGCCATTGATCTATTTCGACAATGCCGCCTCTTCACAAAAACCAAATACTGTAATAAAGGCTATTTCAACCTATTATGAAACGGTAAACAGCAATGTTCACCGCGGTGTACATTATTTGAGTAGCCTAGCTACCGATCATTTTGAAACTGCACGTAATGTTATTGCGTCACATATTAATGCAAGTGCCGAGGAAGTTATATATACTCGTGGAACAACCGAGGCAATTAACCTGGTTGCATTCTCATTCGGAGAAGTTTTTGTAAAAGAAGGAGATGAAATTATCATCTCGCAAATGGAACACCATTCCAATATTGTGCCATGGCAAATGCTTTGTGAGCGTAAAAAAGCAACTCTTAAATATATTCCCATTACAGATTCAGGTGAGCTGAAACTGGATGAGTACAAGAAGTTACTTTCCTCTAAAACAAAACTAGTTGCTGTTAACCATGTTTCAAATTCATTGGGTACAATTAATCCTGTTAAGGAGATCATTGAACTGGCACATGCAAAGAACATACCGGTGTTACTCGATGGAGCGCAAGCTATGCCACATATGCGGGTTGATGTAAAAGATCTTGATGTGGATTTTTATTGTTTCTCCGGCCATAAGGTTTACGGGCCAACTGGTATAGGTATATTATATGGTAAAGAAAAATGGCTGGAACAAATGCCTCCTTACCAAGGCGGGGGTGAAATGATAAAGGAAGTAAAACTCGAAAAGAGCATATACCAATTACCACCATTACGATTTGAAGCCGGTACACCAAATATTGAAGGCTCTATTGTACTTGCCACTGCAATAGATTACATTAACTCTATTGGCATTGAAAATATTGCGGCATACGAGCATACATTGCTTGAGCATGCCACTAAAGAATTAAGTAAGATAAAAGGACTGAAGATAATAGGTAATGCAAAGAACAAGTCGGCCATTGTTGCATTTATAATTGAAGGACTGCATCCTTACGATATTGGTGTAATACTCGACCAGCATGGAATAGCAGTAAGGACCGGCCAGCATTGCACACAACCTATTATGGATATGTATGGTATACCGGGTACGGTTCGTGCATCGTTTGCATTTTATAATACCATAGAGGAGATAGATGTATTTGTAGAAGCAGTTAAGAAAACCATTAAGATGTTGTCCAAATAAGTCATGACGATTGCAGAAACAGAAAATGAACTGATTGAAGAGTTTGCACTTTTCGATGACTGGATGGCTAAATACGAATACATTATAGACATGGGTAAAGATGTGCCTATGATAGATGAAAAATACAAGGACGAGAACCATTTGATAAAAGGTTGTCAGTCGAAAGTGTACCTTCACTCAGAAATGAAAGACGGACATATTTATTTTACGGCAGATAGTGATGCATTAATAACCAAAGGACTGGTGGCGATGGTAGTA
>OLMA01000278.1_pt1 | contig 90493 bp, 78 predicted proteins | sample 1604671 | NCBI WGS metagenome assembly OLMA01 (sample SAMEA104055725, study PRJEB20765) | soil metagenome | biome: Arctic tundra; feature: Polygonal ground; material: soil | place: USA | collected 2011-09 | depth 0-0.5 m | reverse complement strand
TCATACCTCTTGCAGCTAACCCGCGCCCACCATTTACCTATTTACTATATGAACTTATAAACTAAAGTAAGTGCAAATAAAAAAATCTTTATTTGCAGAAAACACACTAAGTGCAAATAAGATTTTCTATATTTGCAGAAGTAAACAATTCGAATAATGAATATAACAAACTTTAAATCAGGAATTTGGGAACAACAGTTCCAATACAAAAGCTTCATTCCCAATACAATAAATAACGAATGGGCAGTTGATGATGTGGTACTCAATAAGTTATTGAGTGATGCGAATATAAGACTCGGAGAACTCAATGCTTTTTCCACTCTTGTACCCGACGTAGATTTTTTTATAACAATGCACGTAGAAAAAGAAGCCACAAATAGTAGCCGAATTGAAGGCACGCAAACCAATATAGAAGAAGCACTTCAGAAAAAAAAAATATAAGTCCTGAACGTAGAGATGATTGGCTTGAAGTACGCAACTATGTAAAGGCCATGAACTATTCCATAAAACAGTTGAGTAAACTACCCTTAAGCAACAGGCTACTTAAACTGGCGCATGAACGTTTAATGGATCATGCACGCGGAGAACATAAAATGCCTGGTGAATTTCGAACAAGTCAAAACTGGATATCGGGTGCCACAATAAACGATGCTGTGTTTATTCCACCCCCTCCGCAAAAGGTAGATGAATTAATGAGCGATCTTGAGAAATTTTTACATAATGATAATATTCTTACGCCCGACCTTATTAAAATAGGTATTGCTCATTACCAGTTTGAAACTATACACCCATTCCTGGATGGTAACGGACGTATAGGAAGATTACTAATAACACTCTACCTGGTTCAGAAAAAAATACTTGTAAAACCGACGTTATATTTGTCGAGTTTTTTCGAGAAAAATAAATCACTGTACTATGATAACCTTATGCGGGTCCGCACAAATAACAATTTAAACCAATGGCTGAAATTTTTTCTGGAAGGTGTAAAGCAAACAGCAGAAAATTCTATTCAAACTTTTAATAACATTATTGCACTACGCGATAAACTTGAGAGAAAAACAATTCCCTCACTTGGAAAGAAAACAGAAACAGCACTGGAATTTCTTCATTATTTATATAAGCACCCCATAATAGATAGTGGAGATGTTGTAAAAACATTGAATATTAACGCTTCAACTGCAAACAGGCTGATAGAAGATTTTATACGGCTTAAAATACTTGTGGAGCTAACCGGTAACAAACGGAATAGAGTTTTCGCCTTTCATAAATATCTTGATCTCTTTTCTTAATTCTTAATTAAGACTTGGGGCGCCATTTGCTCCCTGCTTGCAGCCGACCTTAGGAGGCGAGGACTTGCAACGGATAGCCCGACGGCTTTGCGAAGCATTGCCGGAACGCCCAGGAAATTAGTTGAAAGTTTATAAAGTAGAAAGTTCGTAAAGTTTAAGGAAAAGTCTTCGACCCCAACGAGATTGTTGGGACAGGCAAACTCAGTATGACAAATAACCTTATTTAAGCTTCAATGAGGCAGGAAGCATTAATAAAAAAGGCAAGGCCTTACTATAATCGAGCTCACGGTACTCAAAACCCAATGCCCGTAAATTGTTATAATAGGTTTGATGGTGCTGGTAATAGTTTTTCTCCGACTGAATGAACCATGCCTTCATTCCCAGTTTTTGGGCTAAAAACCATTTTTCTATTAACCGCCCGATACGGCCGTTACCATCATTAAAAGGATGTATTTTTACAAATACCAGGTGTATTAAGGCTGCATAAAAAAATACCTCTTCAACACTTAGTTTAGCTGCAATCAATGCATCTACATCAGCATAAAATTTCTGCATTTCGCCTTTTACCTCGTGTGTGGTAGCAGCTACGTATTCTATTTTACCATCGGGGGTTGATACATATATGTTATGTGTGCGTATTTTACCTTGCTGCGGTTTAGCCACAATATGCTTACTCAGTAGTTTATGTGCTTTTTCTATATTGGCCTTATTCAGCACATTGCTTTTTGCAAATGTGTATGCATTATAAAGGTCATCGATCTTTTTAGTGTAATCGGGTAAAAATTCAATACCAAATTTTTTGTGCTTTATATACGAATCCAGTTCAATTTCCTCTCCTTCAATTTTGCTCGAAAAAACCGAAGATACCGAAGTATAAAAACTAAATGTTTTGGTAGATATTTCGGCATCCTTTAACTTATTGAATGAAGCCTGCAAGCCCTTATTTACCTTAAGGCTATAAGGCTTCAGCAGGTTAACAGGTATAATTAATAATTTCATGCCGGATAGTTGTACCACATACTGCAAATATACAAAAGAGGTTAAGCAGTAGCGGAAGATATTATACTATCAGCGGCCTCTGATTTCAGTTGGTGACATTTTGACACCGACTCTTTTGAATTTGATCATTCAGAATTTAAAATTCAACACTCAACATTCGTAGCTGGGTTGTTGAAAACACCACCACTATTGGCTTGTAATAGCAAATTGCTTGTTGTAACTTTACGTTGCGCGCGAGCGCAAAGTAGTAAGGAGTAAGGGGTGCTTGGTTATTTCTTTGGCTTCTTGGGGTTTAATTTTTTAGCCGTTGTTTCTATTTGTTTTACAAAATGCTTTTCTGCTTCACTTAGTTCGTCTTTGTGCAGTGCTTTATATTTATCGTATTCTTCTCCGGCCTTTTTCAGGGCTTGTTTATGGCTTACCGTTCCGGCATTATTAAGAATATTATTGCCAGTCATTTTCACAAAATCGTTTAAGCGATCAACCCAATCCTTCATATACATAGCTTTGCGGTTCAGGGCTTGCAACTCTGCCAATTCTAAATACGCAATTACCATTCTGTTCAAAATATTCAATTCGGTTTCATTCAAATAATTCTTCGCTATTTCGGTTTCATGTTTGGTAGGTTTATTGCCTTTAATATGTGTAAGGCCTAGGTTTGGCTTGCCGGCATCAATGCGTTGGTAAATTATTTCGGCTGCTGTATGCCCGTGCTGCCCAATGCATTTTATTTTGCACGGTTTGAAAAAACTGCACCGATATTTCCAGGTGCGGGTCGTAATCAATACTAGTAGCATAAATATCGAGTATTTTTCGCCAAAATACTTTTTCAGACGAGCGTATATCACGTATACGTGCAAGTAACTCCTCGAAATAATTCCCTCCGCCTGCCTGCTTAAGCAGTTCATCATTCATTGTAAATCCTTTAACAATATATTCCCGCAGCCTTGCAGTAGCCCATTGCCTGAATTTTGTACCCTGGTGGCTCTTAACCCTATACCCCACCGAAATAATAACATCGAGGTTATAAAAGGCCAATTCTCGTTCCACCTCACGATTGCCTTCCTGTTGAACCGTTCGGAAATTCCGAACAGTTGCCTTTTCATCCAATTCACCTTCCGAAAATACATTGCTAATATGCTCACTTATCGTTGATTTCGTTTTCTGGAATAGTTCTGCAAGTTGAGTAAGCGAAAGCCAAACGGTTTCGTCTTCCAGACGGGTTTCTATTTTGGTATTGCCCTCCTCGGTTTGATATATTATAATTTTACTATCCTCCATAAATGGTACATTTAAAAGTAATTCTTTAATGTATAAATGCTATTAATCAAAAATACATTTTATGTTGAAATGATATTCTACTATTTATGAAGGGTTGTTGAAAACCTCATCATTATTGTCTTTTAACAAATAATTGGCTGTTGTAACTTTACATTGCGCGCGAGCGCAAAGTAGTAAGGAGTAAGGGATAAGGAGTAAGAAATGACAATTGAAGAAAGAAAAAAACCTAAAAAATCACTTTGACAAAATACGCATTATGAAAAACCTGTTGTCGCATATTTTACACCCAACCTATTGGTATTCAATTTTTAATGGAGAGAGGGGGGAGGGGGTAAAAACCGCCAGTTTCCGCCACTTACCACCAAAAATTACAACAAAACACAAAACCCTCAAAAGCCTATACCCTGGCCTAATCCACGGGGTCACACAAAACAAATTTGCTTACATACCCCTCGGAAACCCAGTAAACACAATATGTTAAAATATTTCAAAAGAAATGAGGGCGTTTAAAGCTCCTCTAGGGTTTGGGGCAATACAAATGCATCTCATTTCTTTTATCTTGACATAAAAGAAGCAAAAGGTCAAGACTGCTTAGTAATGCAGACAAAACCTACGCCTGACTCCGCTAAACTAAACGAACTCGTTTCACTCAAACAGCGTTTAGTTTCATCGCTCCACCAGACTTGTTTTGTTTACTGCATTCCTAAGAGGTCGGTAAGCGGAATTGGGCTGTTTGCGTTAGGGATAGAAGCGGTTACCCCACAGCAGAGCGAGGAGTAATAGCGTATAGCCCGACCCCTTGGGGTAACGCCCAAATTGTATTAAAAATGAAGAATAGGAATAGATACTTCGACAGGCTCAGTATGACAAATGATTAAAGGAACGCCCAAGAATAGAATTGAGATATGAGTATTAAGTACAGAGATATGAAAACCCAGACCTCACCCTACCCTCTCCTGCAAGGCGAGGGAAAGAAAATGACGAACCGCCTTACCACTTACTCCCTAAACCGCAAATATGGACGCATCGTTGGCGAAAGCCTTAAACTCAAGGGCATTGCCGGAAGGATCGAGAAAGAACATAGTAGCCTGCTCGCCCACCTCACCCTTAAACCGGGTATAAGGCTCAATAATAAACGTAATGCCATGCTTTTTAAGCCGCTCAGCAAGCTCGTTCCACTGTTCCATGGTAAGTATAACGCCCCAATGGAGCACAGGCACGTCCTTCCCATCTACATGGTTGGTAGCAGGCTTTGGCCTTGGGCCATCGACCAGGTGCGCCGATATCTGGTGATGGTAAAAGTCAAAATCGATCCAGCGTTCGGCACTGCGACCTACTTTGCAGCCAAGTACTTCGGCATAAAACCTGCGGGTTTCCTCGAGGTTGGTAACCGGGAAAGCAACATGAAACGGACGGATATTCATACTATATATATTTAAAAGGTAGTTTACTTAAATCGACATTACCACCACTGATGATGATACCAACACGCTTACCGGTCAACCGCTCTTTAACCTTAATGGCAGCAGCCACCGGCACCGCACTCGAGGGCTCAATGATGATCTTCATACGTTCCCACACCAGGCGCATGGCAGCAACGATCTCGTCTTCGGTAACGGTAACAATGTCTTTTACATGGCGGCGTATAATATCGAAGGTTTTGTCTCCCAGCGAGGTGAGCAGTCCGTCGGCAATGGTACTTGGCGGGTTAGCAGGCACAATCTCTCCCTGCTGCATCGAGCGGAAGGCATCGTCGGCATTGGCAGGCTCTCCTGCTATAACCACCGAGGATGGCGAAAAGAAATGTGTTGCAAGGGCTGTACCGCTAAGGAGTCCGCCACCACCAACAGGCGCCATTACCACATCTAGGTTGGGTATCTCTTCAATGAGCTCTTTGGCCGCAGTGGCTTGTCCGGCAATAATATGGTAGTTGTTGTAGGGATGAACAAGGGTTGCGCCGGTACGCTTAAGCACATTGGCAAGGGTTTCCTCGCGGTCGTGCTGGGTAGGTTTGCAGGTAATGACCTCGGCTCCGTAACCTCTTACCGCAGCCATCTTTACAGCAGATGAGGTTTCGGGCATTACAATATAGGCTTTGAGTCCGTTGTTGCGGGCAGCAAGCGCAAGGGCCTGAGCATGGTTCCCGGATGAGTGTGTAGCAACACCGTTCTTGCGTTCGTCGGGTGTTAGGCACAACACAGCATTGGTGGCTCCGCGGTACTTAAAAGCACCTATCTTCTGAAAGTTCTCGCACTTCAGAAACATGTTAAAACCAAACATAGCATTGATGCTCTGGCTGGTCATAACGGGAGTGCGGTGGACAAAAGGGGCAATGCGCTTAGCGGCGGCTTCAATGGTGTCTTTGGTGGGAACGGTGTCTTGCATACAAACGATAATTTGAATCAAGTATAGGAATAATATGGAAACGGGTAATAAAAAAGTCCTGACGTTGCGGCCAGGACTCTTAAAATAATAGAATGAAATACTACTTAAGTGCTTTATATGTAATTGACATGCTCTTATCTGGTGTGCAAATGGTGAACTTATCATTGGTGATCTCGGTGATGATGATAGTATCTTTCTTTTGCTTTTCATCGGTTTCCATTAAGGCTTTGCCATCTTGTCCTAAAGCCCATTTACCTTTTTGGGTTTGGGTTTGGCCCATGATAGACATTGTCCTTTCGAAGGTGCTGTCTGCCTTATATTCTACAACCATGTTCTTAAAAGCATCCATAAACATCATGTTCATTTTAACCTTTTCTGCAATGGTTGCCTTGGTTGCACTGTCCTTAGCTGTATCGCCCATAACCTTCAGGCTTGCCATTTCCTTATCGAAATCAGTGCTCTTGATGGAGTCAACCTTCCACTTCTTCACGATCATTTTGCCTGTATTTGAGCCACCAGTGCAGCTATACATAAATACTACAGTTACCATAGCTGCTAAAGCACCGATAAATTTCTTTGTTTTCATTGTTTAAAATTGATGTTAAATTGATATTAATTAGCCCGCAAAAGTACAATAAGTTTTGATATAGCATGAACCCTTATACCAATGCTCCTTTCTTATACAAAGCAATAATGGCATTTACCCGGTTCGTCCAGCCTTGCAGGAACTTTGCCTGGGAGCTATCCTTACCAACCAAAGCTTTATAATAAGCAATACGCATAGCTGCATAATATTCAACACTTACCTTTTGTGACGCCTGTATAGTATCCGGACCCATTATGCCGTCTGTCTCTACCCCTGCTGCGGCTTGTAATAACTTAATAGCCGCTCTTACTCCGCAGTTTACAGCCGTATCGAAATGGATATAATGTAGTTCCGGTTTAAGGTTGGCACAACCAGATGGATTCCAGTACTCGTTCTCGTATATTGTCCTAGCTTGGGCTTCGGTTAGGTTGGCTATATCAACATCAGGGTGCGATGCGTGCGCAATGCCATATTTGGTAAGTCCGCCTTTATCGCCTTTAATATTAGTGAGCTTGCCGCCTCCTTCAAAGTACATTAATATATTAAATGCTGTGGTTATGTCCATGTTGTTAAGTATTGAGTAATGTGTATTGAGTAATGAGATGTTGGTAGTGTGTATATAGTATTGAGAAGTGAGTAGTTAGATATTAGTTTGAGAAACACTATGCATAACTCTATACTCAATTCTAGTTCCTTTTCCTTTTTTCAATAAACTGAATTATGGTTATTATCGAAACTACAATAGCCAGGACGAAGGATATTTCCTCGCTCCAGCTAAGTATTTCTGCGGGAATGGGCTTCATTATTCCTAACAATTTTGCGGCGCTGTGTAGTGTTAGCACAAGCAGCCACATTAGTATTGAATAAGGGTTATGTTGTTGCGGAGTGGTTTCCATATTTGTTTTATTTACTTGCTTTGCTTATTTTCCTAATATTGCTCCTATTAATAATAATATGGCATTAAAATCAGTTTATTTCCCTAACTTAAATGCTTTAAGATTCATAGCTGCATTTCTTGTAGTTGTATCTCATATTGAAATGTATAGAGGTTTTTTCCCAATTGAAACTCACATACATAATCCCATCATTAGTATAATTGGAAAGTTAGGAGTAGTTCTTTTTTTTGTTTTAAGTGGTTTTCTCATCACAAATCTTTTATTTATTGAGGATACTGTTCAAAAATCCATAAGCATTAAAAACTTCTATATACGAAGGATACTAAGAATTTGGCCTCTTTATTTTTTAATTATAATTCTATTTGTATTACCTTATATTGATTTATTTAATATCCCTGGATATGATATTAATGCTACTCATACACAATTTGGATGGAAGCTTCTAGTTTTCTTTTTATTATTACCAAACCTAGGATTAAGTATTCCATTGTCATTTCAGCATGCAGCACACACGTGGTCTATAGGAGCAGAAGAGCAGTTTTATATATTATGGCCTTGGGGAATTAAGTATCTTAAAAATAAATTCCTATTTATGATAATTGTTATTATTTTATATATATCAATTAAATTTTTTCTTCAATATCTGCAATTCGAACATCCATCTAATAAAGCCTTAGAAATTGTTAACGGTTATTGACACAAAACCCCAATTGACTGTATGGCTATTGGTGGTATTTTTGCTGTAATTTGCAATAATCCTAATATCATCTTTGTCAAGATTAAACAATTACTATTTAAAAAACATATCCAATATCCTGTCTTTATTTTAACCGTTCTCTTAATTCTATCTGGATGTAACTTCAATACTATGCAGTACGAAACGTATTCTTTATTGTTTGGAATCATCATATGCAATCTTGCACTAAATAAAGATAGAATCATAAATCTTGAAAACATTTGGGGATTAAATTACTTAGGGAAAATCTCCTACGGTATTTATATGTACCACCCTATGGTTATATTATTTATTTTGAATATTATGCTTAAGTTTCATCATTCAAATAATATTGTAGTTTATATACTATCCTTTGGAATAACTATTGCTTTATCTTCATTCTCTTACACTTTCTTCGAAAAACTATTTATTGAGAAAAAAATCAAATTCTCGTCTTTAATTAGTGGAGATAATGCAAGGGATTCCAAACAAAATCTTAGCTGATTTTAATACTAGTTTTGTTTCTCAAAATCCGTAAACACTTCCCATATATTGTCTCAGCATCATATAATCCGTTAGGTAACTACTTATATAAAACAAGGTGTTTATACTACAGTGTAGCATAAACATATAAATTGAATCAGATATTTCTCATCGCTTACAATAAAAAAGGGCATCACGTTTGATGCCCTTTAATGTATCTCAATAAGATTGGTGCTCCTTTAATTAGTTTTTTTCGGAGGAGGAGGCGTTGACTGCGGATGTGCTGGATGTCCAGGTGTTTTTTGATGCTCAGTATTAATCCTATCGCTCTCGTATGGTTTGCTTGTAGGATTTTCAACAATTGATCTCTCCTCGTTGGGAGTATACTTTTGTTCTTTTGCGATTTATAATTTTGTTTAACATTTGTTGCAGATGATTGATTTAGAACGCCTGCATACGTTCTTACATAAATGGGCGGCCACCCCTTTGTAAAGCCGTTATATTTTCTTTCACTAAAGTAAGCATTACCTTTTGAAATAAAAAGGAAAACCCTATCAAATTACTTTTTGAATAATACATTTACTATTTTTGTCGCGCGGAGCAGCTCTTGAGTGGTGGAGTCAAGCTTTTATCTAATAAAGGTCATGCTCCGCATTTTTTATCTGTAAAAACCACATTTTGTGTTCATAAAAGTAAATAAACTGCAATATGGCTACAAAAAAAATAACTCCGGAAGAAGTCGAAAGAGCCTCTGAATCTATGGTGTCTTTATTAAAAGCCTCCAAAAGTGGTATGATAGATTTTGAAATAACTAGGGATAATTTAAAGAAAGAATTTGGCTCCCCGGTGGTTCACGAAGACAAAGACGGTAGAGAGGTTATACATCCGAAGGTAAGAGATATGTTTAAAAATAAAGCAAGTAAGTTTGCTATATGCGATAAGAGCGAAAAATCCTGGCGTCAAAGAAGAGCCCATGATAATCCAGCTAATTGGGTGGCTGAATAACATGTTATAGTAATTACCCATCCACTAAACTTTATTCCTGCACCTATAATTACTATAGTCTATTCCTAAATAATAGGTAAACCTTCTATTGTTCTAGCTCGACTCTAGTACCTTGAGCGATTTTTTTAGGATTCCCAAAAAATTTGAACGTTACATATTTATCCCTTCTACAACTAATGCAATAAGCCTGAATAGCATTGTTTAAAGGGACCCTAATTGAATATAGTCCACCTGGTAGGAAGTGTGCACCCTGCTTAACAAGTTTTGTGTGCATAAGATGGTTCTTTGGAACAAAGTATGTAATTTCCAGTTCGTTCTTTTCGTGAGTATTATACTCCCACCTGTATCAATTGGCCTGCTTTTAATTGCAGATCGGAATACGAATTAAATGCCCTGAATGTTGAAGTAGTCGTGTTTGATGTTACAGATGAAATAAGTATTTCATCAAATAATTTCGGATTGTTCCCGCTTGTATCGGTTATAAAAATCAGTAATAACCCTGCTGCTGAATTTCCTTCAACCTTGCAGCCTATTTGGGTAACCTTTGTACCATTACCTGTAGATAATGCTGTTACCAGGGTTTTCATATTGGTAGTTGTACCGCCTGTTTTATCGGTTGTAGTGGCTGTTAATTCCGCATAAAAACATAAAGGCGTTAATGAAAATACCGGACTTGTGTTTGCGCTCATAATTATAGTTTATAAAGTTTGTAAAGTGAAAAGTTCATAAAGTAAAAAATCTCGACTGACGACTAACGACTATTTTAATAATTGTAGAATAAATAAAGCTGCGAACCTGACGATGGTGGTATGGTCACTTTCGTGCCGACTGGATTAAGGTGGTGAGTATGGAGTCGTCGTCGCTGAAGTCAATGCGCAGGTAGCTCTTGACGGTGGAGAGGCTTAACTCGGTTGCCGGAAGCGTTACTATTTTCAGTTCTGTTAATGCCATGTTTAAAATTGAAAATTGAGAGTTAAAAGTTGAAAGTGTGTAAAAAAGAGAATAGGAAATTATTTTCAATTCTCAATTTTCAACTTTCAATTTCACTGCAAATATAAACACAATGTTTACTACTATTAAACAAAATACTTACGTAGTTTTCAACAACCTGCTTCCAATCCTTAAAATTGTGCAGTCCCGCCCGTAGCGGCGGGGCCATTTAATTAGCGGAAGCGGTCGACAGTCGTTAGTCATAAGTCGTTAGAAACAAGATTGTATATTTGAATTAAGAAAACACAGCATGAAAAAGACCGACACATTTGTAATTACCCAATTAGACAAGGACGACACAACACTTGCAACCAGGCTTATTATCTTGTTTGCAGAAGTATTTGAGGAAAAGAAAACCCCGGTAAATAAAACCAGTGTAACAGTATTGCTTAACAACCCTGCGTTTATAGCACTCGTGGCGCTCGACGGCAACAACGTAATTGGTGGAATTACGGCATACGAATTACCTATGCTTGCTAAAGCAAAACCTGAGATATTTGTTTACGATGTAGCTGTGCAACACGAATACCAGAGAAAAGGCATTGGCAAAAAACTGATGGCGGCACTACTTGCACTCGCCAAAGAAAGAGGCGCAGGAGACGTATTTGTTGCGGCACACCACGAAGATAAACATGCCATGAAGTTTTATAAGTCGCTTGGCGGAAAAGCAGAGAAAGCGAATATGTTTAGATAAATTAAACCAAATTATACCGGAAATCAACAATATCAAACCAACTACGTTACCTACAGCCGCTCGTAAACTACTGAACCTTAAATTAAGGCAAGCCCGGAAATTTTCTTTGGCTGAGGGATGAATTTCAATTGTAAGGCTTTCCATGTGTAACAGTTACTGAAACATAAAATTTCCTCATAGTGGCTTTATTTCCCTCAAATATAAATAAAAAAAGGGCCACCTTACGGGATAGCCCTATGTTGTTTTAATTTGTTGGTTTCAATCCACTTTTATTTATAGGCTATGTGGATAAATCAGTCTGCGTTTTATTCGCATACCATAAGCCTTAGGTTGTATTCAAACTACCCCGTCAAGTAATTTGCTTTCAAGCTTCCCGATGCCTTTGCTCCGGGTATTTTTATTGTTAGAACTTTATTTTATATTTTCAGAAGCTTCATTGAAAATATCGTAAGCGAAACTATATCGGTAATGCATTTTTTGCAATAGGCAGACCCTTGTTTTTTTATTAACAGGGGCAATTATTTCTGAAATTTTAACATTTCTTTACTAAAACATAGCATATACTTGCAAACCGAAATTAGTACCAAAAACCATCCCGCTTATTTATCCTCTTTAAACGTAAAAGGCTTTTCAGCATCGCGCTTTTTAATAGCTGTTTAATAGTATTGTACGTAATAGCGTATTCGTAATGGGTATGTTCTACTGTACCTTTCAGGCTATCTGAGTCTTCATGAAAGATTTTCTCATCCAACACCAGCTTTCCATCTTTATCTAGTTTACCGGCAAGAATTGCTTGCATCATATTGGGGGCATCGGCTCCGCTAGAATAATCACCGATCGTAAAAGTCTCACCTATAGTGTTACCATTCAGCATCGTAAAGTAAATGCTTGTTCCTGCAAAACACGGGCAAGCCTGGTAAGTGCAGCTAGAATATGCCCAAACAAGCAAAGTAAGGCTATCGTTCATTTTTATTTTTCTTAATCCGTATGCACTTGCAAATTCCACCATACCTATATCACGTGTATCAGCCCATTTTTCATATACATGCAGTTTCTTTGCTGAATCAATAGAATAAAAGTCTCTCATATCATTATCGCTTACAAGATTATCGCTGAACCATTTCTTTACCAGTAGCCTTACATCACTAGCCCCCAAGGAATCATTCTTATCAAGGTTTGCATTAAAGGCAGAATCAATTACCATATCATACTGGTAATAATTTTGCAAGCAATGATCTATATTACATATATATACTGAATCAATTACTACAGGAAATTTGTCGTACTCTTTAAAATGTGTCAGTAGCTTACTTACCCATGCATCAGGTGGTGTAATATTTGACTTAACTGAATCTTTATGCTCAGTAGTAGTTTGTTGTGTGGTGTTTGTGTTACATCCTCCAAGTATATACGCAACAGTAATTACCAGTATTCCTTTATATATGTTCTTCATATCTTATTATGTCTCAATGATGCACTAAATTAACCATTCTGCGCTATCCTTTCTATCTTTGCCTTCATGCGTCAGTTGATTCTCCTGCTTTTACTTGTACTATCACTCAGTGCTTTTTCCCAACACGATAGTATTCCGCCTATGCCTGCATACGATACGGTTTATTATAGCGGATTTGAAGGAGATAAGCTTTGTGCCCAGGAGCGCTTGCGCGCTATTACTGAAAACAAGCTTTATTATATTGAGCCAACCATATACGCCCCGCGTTATATTAAGTTCATGCAACAATGTTGCAACCCTTACCACCTTACTTATTACTTTATACTCGAAGACCAATTAGGCTTAAGTGGTTTTAACCCAATGCGTTGCTACATAGCCGCAATGGATTCCATGATCAAATCAAAATTCGGGAATGATATAAAATCCAAAATAGCGGCAAAAGCCGATAGTTTATTCCTTGTCGATATTGCTAATGATACAATTGATGCTAAATACTGTACTACACTAGCCAGCTTAACCGATAAGGGAATTTATACTGGCATTCATGGAGAAATACTTCATTTTATTTGCCCGGATAGTTTATACAATAAATTCAAAAAACTGACAACCCCGGTATCGGAGCCGGTTATGCTTATGAGTTTATTAATTGAAGCAAACGGAAGGGTAAGCCAGTATAAACTCAATTACTTTGAATCGGATGGAGATATATTTTATGCAGATACCTTGAAACACAGTAAGGTATATGATGCCTGCGGTAATGAATTTCTTCAACTGGCCATTACCGGCCTGCAGCGATATACAAAATGGGAACCGGCTATGGTACATAACGTTCCGGTACGGTCATGGCATAGTATTGAAGTAATATTCAATGAATTCCGTAAAAACTGATCTTATTAATAAAAAACACTGGTTTTTAAACTAAACTGGTACCAGTATTGCAAACAAATTATATTTTTGTTAGAAGCGAATTAGTCGCACATATACAGGTATTACCAATTACGCATGAAAAAAACACTACTACTTATTATTCTAATCACATTATCTATGGGCTCCTTTGCCCAGTTCAAAGACTCAACTGCGGCCTGGCATTATAGCACCAAAGACCACGACGGGGCTATTTTTCCAGCCATTTACCCCGACTTCATTATTCCCGGCAAACGATTTACCCCTGGTTTTTCTGATATTGATAAGGCTGAACATGGCATTGCAGAGCAAATACTGTTGCAACGCGATACTACTAAAAGGCTGGCCGACATTAACCGCCATTTGAGCAAATACAAAAGGCAATACTTCGGTTATACAGGAAAAGACGGGCACAAAATAGTGTACGTGAACCTGTTCTGGGACGATAAGACTTATATAAAGAACTGGCTGAAACAGATGGTAATGGTGCAGGGTGGCGGCTCAAGCTACTGGAATGTTAAGTATGATATCGACGCCAACAAACTTTTCGACCTGCAAATAAACGCTGACGAATAAGCCGGAAGTTTATCGCTTTCTTTCGTGCGCTTACCCCAATATATTTCCCATCCATAGAAAAGCTATTGTTTTAACCTATGGGTATGCCATATTTATACTGATTTTTTCAGTTTTAAATTTATTGATCTCTTCAGGTTATTATGAGTAAAGTGTTGTCTTTAAAAGGAGAATGGAAGAATATAATCCTTGTTAATTATAAATTCGATCCTGTAGTTCTGGTAAAATACTTGCCGCCCGATACTGAATTAAATACCTTTAATGGCGAACATTATTTAAGCCTTGTTGGTTCCCTTTATAAAGATACTCGGGTAAAAGGTGTTATAGTCCCCTTTCAGCGCACATTTGAGGAAATAAATATGCGTTTTTACATCCGCCAAAAAGCCGATGATATTAGATGGAAACGAGGCATAGCGCTTGTAAAAGAAATTGTGCCTAAAAAACTCACTGTTTCAGTTGCAAATAAAATATTTGGCGATAACCACGAGGCCTGTGAAACACGCCATATATTATCAAACCCGATGGATGGGAAACTAAGCATAGAATATATGTGGAAACATTCGGCTGACTGGAACTGGATGGTCGCTACGGCAGATTACCTGTCGCATTACCCGGCGCTTGATTCTGAAGAACATTTTATAAGTGAACATTTCAGCGGGTATTTTAAGGATAAAGATGGCTCTACAAATGAATACAATATAGAACGCCCCAGCTGGAGAATGCATAAAGTGCGCCACCACAAGGTTCATTGCAACTTTGAAAAAGAATATGGGCAAGATTTTGCCATTCTAAACTCAATTAAGCCCTCATCGGTATTCCTGGCCGAAGGTTCCCAGATACAGGTTACCCATAAAAAGAAGGCTTCCCTTGTAGCTTTATCCTAATATTCTAAAAATTCCACTTTTAAAAACGGCTGGAAAACAATAGGTTTAAAGTTATTTTTCAAAAAACTGACTTAAATCATATTTTATGCCGATAAGGTCATGTTACTTTGTATACAAGCAATGAGGATTGTGGTTTTGTTTACCATTAAAATGACCGCTAAGTAAAATATTGAAGATGTTGGTTGTCGGGTGAAAACTTATTGGCAACTACGCTCTAGAATGGGAGGAGGTATGGGGTCCTTCTCCCTTTTAGTTTTTATAGAACCTACTTATTCCTTACCACTTATCCTCTTACTCCTATTTATCCCTGACGGAAGAACAGCCCCTTTACAAAGTTATATAGTCCGAAGCCTACAAGTCCCACTATACCTAATATCATTATACCTATTAATAAGGAAGCTATACTTATTACCACTATTTTAAAAAACCTCATCATATTCTTCTATAAATGTTCATATTCCGCTATTCCAGCCCAAAAATACACATCAAATGAATGTAATTCAACATAATACAATAATTATTATAATTTTGTGTATAACAATTAAACCCAAAACACTAATTCATGAAAAAACACATTTTACTCTTAACAGCAGTATGTTCTGCATTTATGCTTAAAGCAGGTGATCTTAACACAACCTACCATGGTGGAGGAAGTAGCGACAGCAAGCTAACTATAGGATTATCAGTAGGTGCCGGCATACCTTTGAGCGATTTTGCAAATAAAACCAAGGATACAATTCCAGCAGATTCAAACAAAATTCATGGCTTTGCTAATACAGGTTTTCATTTTAATGCAACCGCGAGCTATATTTTTGCAGGCCCTTTGGGAGCTATGGTAAGCATTGGAGGTACAATGAATTCTTATGATGCTGTAACAGCTACCAGTGTTTATTTTCCACACGGTGGCGGAGTTATTACAGCAACAAGCTATTATGTTGGTGAATACCTGGTTGGTCCTTGTGTTTCTTTTGGCGATAAACTGAAATTAAATATTCACGCTTTAGTCGGTTTAGTAACAGTTAACAGGCCTACAACTACCATTACTTTCGCCGGTGGAACTGATGTAACATCGGGTAACGGTGCAAGTGGTTTTGGCTACAATTTCGGCGCCGGAATCAAGTATAACTTCACTGATAAAATTGGTTTACTTATAGACTTAGGTTATACTGGCACTACTGCTAACTACACCGGTTATACCGATGTTCAGACATCTGGTAGTTTTAGTGGAACAACAACTAACACTGGTTCAAAATCAAACATGAATGTTGCTATTTTTACGGCAACCGCTGGTATAGCGTTTAACCTATAAAAAACGCTTTCTATACTAAAAAGCCCTGAGGTTGAACTAAGTTCTTCTTCAGGGTTTTTCATTTTACATACTTTTACAGGCATCTATGAAAACCGGCGCATCAAAACTGACACAGAAACTCTGGAGGACACTTGGCCCGGGGTTTGTTACCGGCTCAAGCGATGATGATCCTTCTGGTATTGCAACCTACTCACAAGCAGGTGCTGGCTTTGGCCTTGCTACCTTGTGGACAGCCTTGGTTACTTTCCCTATGATGGCCGCCATACAGGGTATGTGCGCCCGCATTGGCATGGTTACATCGGGCGGCTTAACTAAAACACTTAAGCAGCATTATTCCAAAACCCTGTTGTATATAATGCTGTTGTTCTCTTTCCCTGCTATAGTACTCAACATTGGTTCCGATATTGCCGGAATGGGAGCTGTAGCCAACCTACTCTGCCCATCGGTAAACACACTTATATTCTCAGCCATATTCTCAGCTTTACTTATTGTTTGCCTGGTTTACTTTCCTTACCGCAAAATAGCCGGTGTGTTAAAATGGCTTTGTCTTATTCTTATGGTTTACGCCATAGTTCCTTTTATAGTGAAACAGGATAGCTGGGCTGTTGTTAAGGCCACTTTCATTCCGCATATGGAATGGAACAAGAACTTCATTGCTATACTTGTAGCCATATTGGGTACTACTATTTCTCCATACCTTTTCTTCTGGCAGGCATCTATGGAAGATGAAGATAAATCGAGCAAGAACATTGTAATGGTCGATAAGGCAGCTATTAGCGAAATGCGTGTAGATGTAAACATAGGCATGTTCTTTTCAAATATTGTAATGTACTTTATAATACTCACCGCCGGTTCTGTTCTATTCAGAGCAGGTATTAAAAACATTAACAGTGTTGACCAGGCAGCATCAGCATTAAAACCACTGGCCGGCAATTCAGCTTACTTATTATTTGCCGTAGGTGTTTTAGGAACAGGTTTTTTAGCTATACCTGTACTGGCAGGTTCAGTATCGTACATGCTGGCCGAAACGTTTGGCTGGAAAGAAGGGCTCAACAAAAAATGGCATGAAGCACGAGGCTTTTACGGTATTCTTATCATATCTATTCTGCTGGGTTTCGCAATTAACCTTATAGGTATAAATCCTATTAAAGCCTTAATTTATACTGCCATTGCGTATGGAGTAACGGCTCCTGTGCTCATTGCTATTATTATGCACATTTGCAATAACAAAACCATAATGGGTGAATTTACCAACAAGCCCCTTTCCAATATTCTTGGCTTTATCACACTTGTTGTTATGACGGTTGCGGCTGTTGCCCTGTTCGTTACCATGTAAATTACCACTTGGTTTTCAATTTTATTTGTCTTAGCTTTGGTATAACACTATTCGGCATGAAAAAGATATTGGCTTCAATTCTTTTTGTTTTTGCAATAATTGTCATTGCTTATGCAAAAGGTGGAATACATGGTAAAGCATGCAGGATCCGCTCTTTTCATGGCTTCAAGTCGACCACTACTACAAGTGTAAATGAAACGAATGATCATACAATATGGAAGAGTAAAGGTTCCAAACAAAAGGTTTCCAATTGGCCATGGTGGCTACCTAATTCAAACTAACCATGAAAACAAAACGACTCATTCTACTTACTTTTATTTTGTGTTTTGCCTTTTCAGCTAGCCAGGCCAAAGGCCATGGCGGAGGACATTGTGGCAAGCATTCACACCACGGTGGATCATCAGTAACTGCTAATCAGTCGCCTACTACGCTTTGTAATATTGAGCCAAGCTCACGCACCATTGCCATTGCCGAGATTGTAATACTCTGCGTTAAGGTTGCTATTTCGGTAATACGGTAAGCTTTACTGCACCACCACCTTAGCAGTAGCCACATACTCCATACCTTCATCGTAAGCCCTTACAAAGTAAATACCCGCTGTAAGTCCGGTACGACTTAATTCATATTGTTTGCCGGTACATTCGATGTTTTCGATTTTTCTTCCCGTTATATCATCTACCTCAATATTGTGTTTACCATCTTCAGCAAATACAATATTGGTTGTATTATTAAATGGATTAGGGTAAACTGTAAAATTATTTTGTGGGGCAATATTATTCACAGCCAGCGGCTGGGCTTTCACTTCCAACAATGTACCTGCAGGTTCAGCGCCAATTGCGGTAAAGTTGAAATTTATCAGCACTGAATCTTTGCCGTTTAAAGGATTATAGCTGAGCATGGTTCCGTAATTATTTACACCACCACCAAAGGTCAATACATAGATCAACCCATTGCTGGCAATTATTGGTGAGCCGTAAGGGTGTATGCCGGTGGTCGATTTCAGGAATAAAACTACTGAATCATCATTAGTAACGGGATTGAAGCAAAACAATACACCCCCATTATTAATCGCGTCATTATAAGTGAGTCCGTACATTTTACCGTTCGCTGCCTGCACAAGGTTTCCCCAAGGGTAATATCCTTTTGTACCATCCATACTAACCCGTATAGAATCTTTTAATTTAACAGGATCGTAACTGAATATGGTACCATCATCGCTGGTTCCTCCGTGAAGAGTTAACCCGTATAACAAACCATCGGTACCTTGTATAAGGCCGCCACGCGGACCACTACTGCTGCTTACAAAACTATATAAAGCAGTGTCTTTATTGTTTACCGGGTTAAACTTGAATAAAACGCCCATTCCATGTGCTCCACCACCCATATTCATTCCATAAATAAAACCATCTTTGGCTTGCATTAAACTACCATATGGATAACCACCTTTGCCAACACTATTGTCAAAAGTTAAACGCACTGAATCTTTTAATTTAACAGGGTCGAAACTATATAAAACACCATCGCCGCTTGTACCACCGGCATTAGTCATTCCATAGATCAACCCATCATTAGCCTGCATTAGCGAACCATAAGGAGCTGAGCCATGTAATGTTCCGTCGAAATTTATCAGCACGGTATCTTGCCCTGTTAGCGGGTTGAACCTGTACATTACGCCATAACTGTTCAAACCGCCTCCGCTTGCAGTACCATAAAGCATTCCATCGGTAGCCTGTATTAAGCCGCTCAGGTAATATGGGTTCACGCCATTAGCACCGTTAAAGCTAAAATTAACTGAATCTTTACCGGTTGCGGTATTGTAGTTAAAAAGCACACCGTTGTTTCCTCCCAGGTAGGTATCACCATACAGAATCTGAGATTTTAAAAATGAAGTAGATGCTATTACTGTGGCTATAAATAGTATATATTTTTTCATGTTGTTGTTTTTACGAATTTGTGAATACTTTTTTTCCGTAGATTATTTAGTTTTCTCAAATGTAAAACAATAAACATGAATTTGAAATGAAGAATTACTACTGCACCACCACTTTCGCAGTAGCCACATACTTCATTCCTTCATCGTACGCACGTACAAAGTAAATGCCTTGTGCAAGTCCGTTGCGGCTTAATTCGTATTGCTTGCCTGTGCATACTATATTCTCTATTCTGCGGCCTGTAATATCATCCAGTTCTAAATAGTGTGTACCATCAGTATTAAACACAACACTTGTTATAGTAGTAAATGGATTAGGGAACACGGCAATGTTCAATACGTTACTTAAATTAAGAACAGATAATGGTTTTGATCTTATAATATTTACTGTTCTGTTTGTTTTTACTACCGGGTTAGCATCAAAATAGATACCGGCGGTATTATATATCACAACACCAATTGCATCACTGTACAAAGGTTTTACAGTGTATTTAAAAACACCAATACTTGTAGTTTTGCTTGTTGCGGTATCGGGCAGGTTTATATTACTGAAGGTGAACTTTGCAATATTACCCGGCAAAACAGTTAGTGCTACTTCATGGCTGCTTGACACCGTGTTTAATGTAGTAATATCAAGATAAGGACTTATGGTATCGAGCACTACTACATTTTTCGCAGGCGCAGTTCCTGTATTCTGAAAATGGATGGTATAGGTTAATAACTGTGTGTCGGCTATATCTCCCTCAGGGTAAACACTTTTTTCATTCGGGTCAAATGGAATGCCCACACAATTATATGGGAAAGGTTTTACCCAATAGGTTACACTGTTATTGGCAGGAACAGAATCTCCGGTTACAGGTGTTATAAACATGGAAACGAATACACTGTCAGTTGCATGCAGTGAATCTACTTTACCGGTTAACGATACGCAATGGGTTTTACCTTTATCATACAAACTATCGTAGTTCCATATCAGTGTGTCGCCGGAAATATGTGCAGTAGAATCGGATATGATATTGGTAATATGTATAGCAGTATCAATTACTAATTTAATTGTACCGTTTACCGAGGTACAGCGATTATTGAATATACATGCTTGTATAGATGCATTGCTGAATGAAGGTGTATCAATACACACGTTAAGGTTACCGGTAAGGTCGAAGCCATTGGAAGGTGTTATGGTAACTGTTACAGAATCGCTAGCTGCGCAGCCTGCCGTATCAGTACCGGTAATGGTGTAAGTTGTAGTTGTTACCGGGTTAGCGTACACCACCTCGCCTGTAGATGCCGATAACCCTGTTGCCGGAGCCCAGGTACATTGCCCTGCATTTATGACTTTTAAACTCAGCGGAATGCCACCGTTACACATGGTTGGTGACGAAGGGCTAATGCTTAATGCAGGAACATCAATATACAGCATCAGAGTTTTGGCCGGACTTGCAGTACCATGTGGCCCGTTAGCAACAACACTTATCGGTCCGCCTGTTGTGCCTGATGTAACGGTTATTGCCGTATCGGTTGATGAACCCGACCAGCCTGTAGGAAGTGTCCAGGTATAACTTAACGCGCCTTTTGCACTATTTACATAATACGTAGCCGAAGTTGCGTTTTTACATAAAGCTGTTTTACCATGTATAATGCCCGGTATATAAGGTTCATAGGTTAGCTTACGTATTACATTGTTATAATAATCGGCTATATATATATTGCCTTTGGAATCTACATTAATGCCTTCAGCAAGGTTAGTTCCGGCAGAATCAGCCGGTCCGCCATCACCGGAATATTCGCCGGCATATTTATCACTAATTATGGTGGTTATAATTCCATTGGTATCTACTTTATATAGTTGGGCGTAATACCCATCTGTTATATATAAATTACCAATAGAATCTAATGCTACACCTTCCGGCCAGCTAACACAGCTTGCAGTGGCAAGGGCGCCATTAACAGGCATAGAAGTGTTATCACCATTACCGGCTACTGTAGTGATTATACCACTTGTGCTAACCTTTCGAACGCGATTATTCCACGAATCAGCAATGTAAAGATTTTCTTTTGCATCAAGGGTTATCATTTGCGGATCGTTTATTTCGGCCGCTGTGGCAGGCCCGTTATCACCGCTGTACCCGCCGGTACCATTACCAACCACAGTATTTATTACTCCCGCAGTATTTATTTCCCGTATACGACTGTTACCGCCATCAGCAAAATAGATATTCCCTTTCTTATCAAGTGCAATCCCTAATGGGCTACTTATCTGCGCTGCAGTAGCAGGTCCGCCATCGCCGCTAAACCCTGAACCGTAGGGCCCCTGACCTGCAAGTGTGGTAACATTATCAAGTGTATCTATTTTACGTATCAGGTTATTACCATCATCAGTAAAATATACATTACCTATACTATCTTCTCTTACACTCTGCGGAGTATTGATAAATAGCGTGTCGCCTAAACCGCTCAATCCATCATAATCACCTATCCAAAAACCCGCTATAGTATTTATTATACCAGCTTTGTTAACCCGGCGCACAAGGTCTTCACCCTCGTCGGCTATAACCATATTCCCTTTTTTATCGGTTATAACATCGGTTGGTAAATATAACTGGGCCTGCAAAGCAGGCTTACCGTCGCCTGCCAGCCCTTCGAATCCCGCCACACTGGCTATAATACCTTTAGTATCTACTTTTCTTACTTCGCCCCAATACTGATCGGTAATGTATATATTCTGCGATCTGTCAATAGCAATACGTGTGGGGCCGCTTAAACCTGCCGCTGTTGCAGGACCTCCGTCGCCACCATAAGAAGTGGCGCCGTACAAGCCCGCAAACGTTGATATTATTCCGTTGGTATCAACCATGCGTACTACATCATTACCGTTATCAGCAATATATATTCTGCCTAAACTATCAACCGCAACACCTAATGGATTGTTCATGCTGGCCGCCGTAGCAGGCCCTCCATCGCCACTGTAACCTGTATTTGTATTAGCACCTGCAACGTTTGTAATTATACCGTTTGTATTTACCATTCGTATCCTACCGTTCAATTGGTCAACAATATATAGCATGCCCTTTTTATCAAGCGCTATAGCCATAGGCCCGTTAAGTGCAGCAGCAGTAGCAAGGCTGCTATCGCCACTGAAACCCGCCGTACCGTTACCGGCATAAGTTGTAATAATACCATTCGTATTCACTTTACGGATACGGTTGTTTACCCAATCGCATATATACAGGTTGCCTGCCTTATCTACGGTTACATCGGTAGGTTCATTAAGAGTAGCTGCAGTAGCCGGAATATTATCACCATTGTAGCCAGGTAAGGTATCATCTCTTCCTGCAACGGTTGTTATTATACCCTTTGTATCCACTTTACGAACGCGGCCGCTCCAGGTTTCGGCAATATACATATTGCCGGAGGCATCAAAAGCCACACCTTCAGGTTCAGCCAGGGGAGTATTTACAGCAAGACCGCCGTCTGCACCGGCAACAACATCTCCGGCACCTGCAATACTGGTTATGATTCCCGCAGGCGATATTTTATAAATATTCTGTGCTGCAATGTATAGGTTCCCGGCAGCATCGAGCGCAGCACCACATACATAATCAAGCTTTACACTATCGGCATAACTTCCGCTTATGCTGGCCCCACCGGCAACAGTAGATATTACATAGGTTTGACTATAAACATTCGTTAAAAGAGAACAAGCAGTTAGGGCGAGTATTATTTTTTTCATTCTTGTGGATTTATATAATCAAATATAATAAAAACTAATTATTTGCCAAAACTACTTTACTGCACCACCACCTTTGCAGTAGCCACGTACTTCATTCCTTCATTATAAGCACGTATAAAGTAAATGCCCTGTGCAAGTCCGTTGCGGTTTAATTCATATTGTTTGCCTGTGCATTCTATGCTTTCTATTTTTCTTCCGGTTACATCATCCAATTCTAAGTAATGTGTTCCATCGGTATTGAATACTATACTTGTTGTAGTTGTAAACGGATTCGGGAATATTGAAATTGTATTTTCATCAGCTATTTGCTGAACGCCTGTAATTACAGTGCCATTGGCCGAATTGCTCCGTGATGATACAATGTTGGTATATTTTGCATTGCCACTTGGTACACAAGCATTCATATCTTTCACATCAATATAATAACTGATATTGGTGCCGGATGAATAACAATTCGCATCTGTCCATGTAAACGTTCCGGAGTTTACTGAATCAATCGTTTTCCAGCCCATGTTTACACTGTCGCGGTGAATAAAATATTGCGTAAATGTAAAATAACCGGAATATTTTGTCCAGTTTAATATGTAGCCGCAACCGTTGGGGCTTATTGTCAGGTGAATAGTTTTTGCATACCCTGTCAATCCGCCCGAGCCCTGGCCGCATCCATCAACTCCATCGAGATTATACTGGTATGAATGGATATTTGGGTTCATTCCGTTTGTAGTATCAACAAACTCGCTGTAGCTGCCAACGGCAAACCTTGCAATAGGGTTACTGGTTACAGAATCGCGGTAAAGAAATAAACTGTCAATACCCGTATTCGCTCCGGGATTGTTCCATATTACAATAATTTTAGATGAAGTACTGTCAACCGTTACAAGGCAAATAGGTATTACCGGTACCGAATCATGCACCGCAAAATTTTTTGTTGTTTTACAGGTATTAGCATCGGTTACTGTTACAGTGTAGGTTGTACTTGTAATAACTGCTGCAACACTGTCCGTACTTCCAGTAGTCCAGTAATACGCAAAGGGCCTTGTGCCGCTGGCATGTGCAATTAATGTATCGGTATTGCCGCACACGTGTTTTGCATGGCCACTTACATTAACTACCGGCGCTGAATTAACGGTTACAATAAGCTTTGCTGTATCGTTAGCACAAACCCCGCTGCCTGCACTAACCCAATATGTAGCAGAAAATGCAGGATCAATTATTATAGTATCGTTGGTGCCACCAGTGCTCCATACATACCCTGTGCCTCCACCGGCAGTTAAGGTATCAGCAATTCCGGAACATAGCGTGCTTTTGCCGGTTATAGTTGCCGCCGGAGGTGTATCTATAGTTACTATTACGGATGCCGAATTTTTACAGCTTCCGCTGGTACCGGTAACCGTATAGGTTGTTGTTACAGCTGGATTAGCAGTTACCGATGAACCTGTTGTAGCGTTAAGCCCCGTTGCCGGTGCCCATGTAAATGATGTAGCTGTTCCACCTGCGTTTAAACTCACAAAGTCTCCGCTGCATAATGTGGCACCCGATGGGGTAACACTGGTTGTAGGAACAGGGTTTACAGTTACCACAACTGTTGCTGTAGAATTGCAACCTGTAGATAGTGAACCTGTAACAGTATATGTTTGTGTAGTGGCAGGGCTTGCTGTAACAGCCATGCCGGTTGTTAAGTTAAGGCCAGTTGCGGGTGCCCATGTATATAATGTAGCCGTTCCGCTTGCGGTTAAACCCACAGAGCCTCCGCTGCATAACGTAGTGGAACCCGATGGGGTAACACTGGTGGTAGGAACAGGGTTTACAGTTACAGCAACCGTTTTCACCGCACTATTACATCCCGCTGAAGTACCGGTAACGGAATATGTGATTGTACTTGCTGGGCTGGCATTAATTGAAGACCCTGTTGTTGCACTTAGAGCGGTATTCGGTGACCAGCTATATGTAGTTGCACCACTGCAATTCAATGCAGTAGAGCTTCCTGCACAAATTGTTGACAAAATGGCTGTAGCTGTTACAGTTGGCGTTGGGTTTACAGTTACAACTACAGTAGCAGTTGCATTACAACCACTGGCAACAGAACCGGTAACAGTGTATGTTTGAGTAGTGGCAGGGCTTGCTGTTACGGCTGTGCCGGTTGTTATGTTAAGGCCAGTTGCAGGCGCCCATGTATATGATGTAGCCGTTCCACTTGCGGTTAAACCCACAGAACCTCCGCTGCATAATGTAGTGGAACCCGATGGAGTAACACTGGTTGTAGGAACAGGATTCACAATTACCGCTACGTATGCCGAATCCTTACAGCTTCCACTGGTACCTGTAACAGTATAGGTTGTTGTTGCAGCAGGATTAGCGGTAGGGTTTGAACAGGTAGTGCAACTTAATCCCCCACTCGCCTTCCATGAATACGTGCCAGCTCCGTTTGCATTCAGCACTACATTACTGCCAGCGCAAATGGCAGCCGCTGACGGTGTTACTGTTACATTTAAACTGGCAGCAACGGTTACTACTACTTGTGCAGGACTGCTTACACAGGTTCCTTTTCCGCCGGTTACGCTATATGTTGTAGTTGCAGTGGGTGTAGCAATTACAGTTGCACCGGTACTTGCATTTAATGTGGATGATGGTGTCCAGGTATAGGTTGTTGCACCGCTGGCCGTAATGCTTACATTATTACCCGGGCATATAGTTGGCGCGCTTGGGGCTATTGTTACGGTAGGCGTAGAAGTAACCGATACAGACAAAGATTGTGGAAAACTAGGGCAACCAAAAGCCGAATAGCCATATACAGTATATGTTGTGCCTACTGTTGGGGTGGCAATTACGCTTGAGCCTGTAGTTTGGTTAAGGCCTATTGTAGGCGCCCATGAATAAGAAGAAGCAGTACCAATGGTATCATGAAATGTTATACTTGCACCCTGGCAAATAGCGCCGCCACCCGGAGATATGGATATGTTTGGAAGCGGGTGCACAATTACCGAAACAGGTGCCGTACTCGAGCATCCGCCGGAGGCACCTGTTACAGAATAGGTAATGCCCAAAGTAGGAGAAGCTATAACATGCGCGCCTGTGGTGGCATTTAAAAATGTACTCGGGCTCCAGGTATATGAGGTTGCGCCGCTGGCTTCAAGGCTTATCGTGTCGCCCCTACACACAGCGCCCGTAGCGCCGGCATATTTTACCGTAACAGAAGGGCTGGCATTAACAGTTACTACCACTTCAGCCGAATCGCTACAAGTACCTGTACTGCTATACACCGTATATGTGGCGGTTACTGTGGGCGTAGCGTTTACGGCAGCTCCCGTAGTTGCACTTAAACCTGCAGCAGGTTTCCATGTATATGTTCCGCCGCCATTACTTGCCGTTATTACACTTGTTGACCCTGCGCAAATTACAGAAGGTGATGCGCTTACCGCTACGGTAGGGCTACCCGAAGCTGATGTGGAAACCGTAACACTACCCTGATATACAGTAGTGCAGCCCATGGTCATATTTACGGTATAGCTACCTGCGCAAAGGCCGGAAATGGTTTGGGTGGTTTGCCCGCCGGGACTCCAGGAATATGTTGCGCCAGCCGGTGCTGAACCGGAGAATACTACAGAAGTCGTACCATTGCATGAGCCGCATGAAGTAAATGTTGGTGTTGACGATACTGATACAGGAGAACTGCTGGCTAATGCTTCTACATAACCGCTACCGCTAAGCCCCAATGCATTTACCGGGCCGCCGCAAACATAAATAGTAGCCTGGTTAGCTCCAAGCACAACCGAAGTTGATGGATTCGGCAACGCGGTTGACGATAGCAGAACCAGTGAGGAATTATATACTTTAAGCGTAGCTGCATATCCTGTAGTGCCTGTATTAGCACCCACATATACATTATCACTTAGGTCGGCAGCCAACCCACCCCAATATACATCTGTCTCATTCATTCCCTCAGCATTACTTATATAGGCCGTAATAAGTGTTGAAGCGCTTACCGCACCCGTAGATTTATTTTTTTTATTTAATTTATAACCATCGTACGTATATAACCAATCAGGACTGGCAGCCATTCCATTCATTCCGTTTGCAAAAGTTGAATAATAGGATGCATTATACCCATTAGCTACATAACTTACACTACCAACCTGCAGCATTGCATCGCCGGTAGGTTCAATTTTATAGGCATAGGGTGTAAGTGCAGGTACAGGCACACTCATAAGCACGTTATCAGTTGTTGCAAGTGTACTACCATCGTTCGGTGTACTCAGGCTGGCATAAAGCGTATTCCCATTAGGGTCAATACACATACGATCTACCTCATGATAACCGGTATTTGCTCCATAAGGGTCCGTAATGGTCATTGTAACCATGCTGGTGTCAATACTGGCAAACTGGCCGTTATTAGTATTACCGCCGCCGCCGCCTATTAGTATCTTTCCTGAACACCTGCTATAAACCATCCTGTCAATATCATGCAGGCCCGCATTTCCTGCAAAGGTTGCCACCAAAGTACCGGCAGTGTTTATTTTTAAAATCTTTGCTCCGCTCGTATTAAATCCTTCTCCTACATAACAGGTACCCGTTGCTTTATCAACTACAAAAGAGCCGTAGTATAAATTAGTGTTAAGGGGTGTTGCAGTGTATGTCCATAAAAATACTCCCGCTGAGTTAAGTTTAGTTAGCTGGTAAGGGTTATAACCGCCATATACGTATACATTGCCTGCGTTATCATAATCTAAATTATACGGCATGTTGTAGGTGCTTACAAAAGATGTGCTGGTTGTCCATGGGTCAATTACGAGTGTGCGTGTGTTATCATACCCGTTTTTCGCCACAAAACTTTCTGTCCTTCCGTTTACGGCATACTTTATCGCCACTTCTTTTTTTCCGTCCTGGTAAAAACTAACGGGAGTATGGTCGGTAATATCGCTCATGCCTTCATCGGTGCTGTGTTCAGTAAGATTACCTTTATCATCAATTTGCATATTGCCATTGCCGCTGTATACCAGCTTCAGTTGCGAAATATCGGCACCAGGGTGAACTACAATGGAATATTTAAGCCCTTGTTCATCCTTCGGAAAAGTATATACCAGGTCAATACCTTTATACATATTATGATAGGTAATTTTTTTATAAACCTTCATTTTCACCGTTTCATTCCTATCATTTGCATATATATAATCATACACTTGTTCATCCTGTGCATCAATAGTAACATCCGGGCTTGAGCCTTGCCATACAGCTGCTAAATAATGCGGCGGCAAAGGTTCTGATTCTTCAGAAACATCTCCGCTTTTATGTCGTTTCCCTGCTTTTAAAATATTACCCCCGTCGTTTTTATACACCACACCTTTTGCTGTAAAGTATATTTTAGTTTTTCCGGCTATGGCAGAAAACACCGCTTTATCACCATTATTCAACTCCTTATCGAACTGTCCATTATTGGGAATAAACAGCTGATGGTCGAATGGGTTTACACTCCATTTTTTTGCCAATGAATTTGTTGCTCCAGCTTTCGCAGAAGTATTATTGCTCTGCACCCTGATCCCGGTAAAAATGGCATGCTGGGCGGTTAAATTAATTGTTGCAAATATGAATGCCGCAATGTTGATTTTTTTTGCAGCATGAAACGCGATACGTGTATTTTTCTTCATGGTATGGTTTTATTACGTGGATTTAGTATTCCAAATATACTAAAAATCAATTATTTTCCAAACCCCAGCACATTCTTATCATAGTCGTGGTTGAACTGGCGTACACAGGTGCGGGTATATTCTTCGCGGGTGGCGACATCGAGCTTATTGAGTGTTACCGATGTACCATGAAACACTTTTATATCTGATCGTTTTTCAATCAGCTTGTGTTCTTTTATTTGTTCAGTGGTTACATTATCGGCACACCAAAAACGATATGTCGTATTCAGCTTACCCATCTTCAGCCATGCAAGCCGGCGCATAACAAAACAAAAACCGCTTATAATAGTCGGGTGACAATACCCATGCTGATTCAACACCGATAACACATCGAGGTTCTTTTCGCGCATCTCCTCCACTACTCTGTTTACAAATCCTTTCGGAAACAACACATCGTTATTGGTAAAACAAATAAACTCTGCATTGCCGATAGAGGCACCATCGCTAAGGCATTGGTTATAGTTGAATGGTGTGCGTTGCAGAAAAGTATCGGCATTGGCGTACCTAATGTTATTTGCTTTTTCAAGTATAATCACGTTCACATTTTCAGCAGCAATAGAGTTGATTGCGGATTGGGTCATTTGCCTCAATTCATTATTTTCTTTTTGGGCGTTACCCTCCTTAGGTCGGGTCGGGCTTTCCACTGCAAGTCCTCGTTCCTGCGGGCTTTCCATTGCTATCCCTAACGCGGAATACACCTCGCCCTTCCGCTGCGCTCCCTCCCTCTCCTTGCACAAGGAGAGGGAGGGGGTGAGGTCTGTCGCATTACTCACCATCACCACATCCATATCTATCATTGGTTTTGATGCTGGTCTGCGGTATTTAGGAGAATACTTGTGTGTTTCACTTTCTTTAAACGAAAAGCGATAATAGTACATTGGCTTTTCAATTTTGTGTTCTGTCTTTAACAACCTACGCACACGCAGGCCGTAATCCGTATCTTCTCCAAAGTTCTTTTCCAGGAACATGGTTGCCAATGCAAACTCACGCTTCATGGGTATTAAATGATTAGGTACACGCAGGCGTGGTTTGTTGGGCTCATCTACATTCAATAAATTATTAACGCTGTATTGTACTGGAATCTCATCTCCGGCATCGGTCGAGTAAATAGCATTGAACGTTACACAATCCGGTTTGCTTTCAATACCATTTAATATCTCATCTATATAATCATCGGCAACCCAGTCGTCGTCATCTACAAAGCAAACGTAGTCGCCTTTGCTTATGCTTAAAAGCTTGTTGCGTTTCTCTCCTACCGTCATGGTCTTTGTATCACCCAGCCACAATATCTCGACTGGTTTGTTGTGCGCTTGTTTTTCTAAATGTTCTACTAACTGAGAGAGCTTTTGTAGTCTCTTCTGTACGTTACATATTAATATGGATAATTTCATGTTGTGGTTTTATTTGGCGTTCCCCTTCGGGTCGGGCTATTCGCTACAAGTCCTCGCCTCCTATGGTCGGCTGCTAACGACTGATGACTGCCTGACGCATTTATCATTTCAAACCCCACGGAATGTTCTTTATACACACCGTCGCGATAGAGTTGTAATACATCGTCACCCAATTGTGTTTTGGCAACAGGTGTTTCAAAATAAAGTCCTGTGTTATCTTCCTTAAGCAGACTTGGCCTGCCGATGGGCTGCAGGGTGTTATGTTGTAACAGGTGCATAATACGGTCACTGTTTTCGTTAATGCTCTTGGCAAAACAACCGGGTGCAAACATATCGCCATCGCTATCCTTCGTATTGAACGATGCAAAATAGCCACATACAGTTCGGCCGGTGGTATCCACATCTTTCAGCTTACCGCCATTGTTCTTAGTCTGGTACCAGCGCCATTCGCTTTTGCTTTCCCAGGGAGCGGTACGGCCAAACTCGTGGTAATGTTTTTGCAGATGTGCTTTCACAGCATCCATGTCGTACTTCGGAATCTCTACTCCGCCCCTTGCGCCCATAATGGCATTGCCTGCGGCTATCAGGCCTTTCAGGTTGGTGTGGTAAGTATCGGCTGCATGGTGCGGGAGTTTGTACCCGTTTTTTTGTTCAGGGTGGGTAGCATCGTCCCATGCACACATTATGCGCAGGTCGTCGGTGCTGGCTTTGGCTATTTCGGCATTGGCATCCCAGGCTGCATCAGGTGCATCGAGCGGATAGTGCTTGTAAGGTATTGCGGGCATGGTGTGGTTTATAATTTTGAATGTTGAATTCTGAATTTTGAATTATTGGAGTTTCATTTAAAACTCAAAATCTAATACAAACATTCTTTCAATTAAAAATCAAGAATTAACAGTTAAAAATCTTCTAGAAAAGCCTTATTATTAAAGAGGTTCCGGGCGACTGATAACTAACAATTAACCACTGAAGACTTAAATAACCGATAGGTTATTGGTAGGTTATTTTTTCACACTTAAAATTTCTTGGTTTTTAATTCCTGATTCTTAATTGTATATAGGATTTCAGTAGATAAAAAAAATGATGTAAAAAGTAGTTTGTCTTGAAATTATTTGTATATTTGTTGTGTATAACTAACATTAATAGCCAAAATACCATATAATGTCAAAAAATAACAACATATATGAAAAATCGTTAAGCGATAGCGCTATTATGGCCAATATTGGCGCCTACATTAAGCATCACAGGCTTGAGCAAAATAAAACCCAGCAAGAATTAGCTACCGCTGCCGGAATAAACCGCGCTACCCTTGTTTTATTTGAACACGGAAAGGGCGGCAGTATAACCATGCTCATTCAATTGTTGCGTTCACTTAATTTGCTGCATGTGCTCAATGTGTTTGAAGTGAAACAGGAAATAAGTCCGCTGTTACTTGCCGAAATAGATATGGCCAAACGTATGCGGGCATCGCGGCAGCGCAAGGCACGCAAAAAACCAAAATCAGACTGGTAAATGATAACCACTGCATTTATACACTTGTGGGATGTACGCATTGGTGCTATAGCCTGGAACTCGGAATCGGGCTTGGGCACATTTGAGTTTGAACCTTCGTTTGTAAAAAAGGGTTGGGATGTTGCGCCGGTTAAGATGCCCGTTGAAGGTGCCGCACAGCGCATATTCAGCTTTCCGGAACTGAGAGACACAACAACCTTTAAAGGCTTACCAGGCCTATTGGCCGATATATTGCCCGACAAATACGGTAATGCCCTTATAAATGTATGGCTTGCACGACAAGGCAGGGCACCCAATAGTTTAAACCCGGTAGAAACACTTTGCTTTATCGGGCAGCGAGGTATGGGTGCACTGGAGTTTGAACCGGTACACCCTAAAACAAGCACAAAGGCGTCCGTTATAGAAATGAATAACCTGGTAACAGTTGCCGATGAAATACTATCGGGTAAAAAAGACTTTAATGCCAGGTTAGCTGCCGACGAAGAAAAGGCTTTGCTCGATATTTTAAAGATAGGTACCTCGGCAGGTGGAGCAAGAGCCAAAGCCGTGATAGCCTATAATGCCAAAACGAAAGAGGTGCGCAGCGGGCAGACCGATGCACCCAAAGGATTTACACAGTGGATAATAAAGTTCGACGGAGTTACTGACAAACAATTTGGTTCATCGCACGGGTATGGCAGGGTTGAAATGGCCTATTACCTTATGGCTAAAGACGCAGGCATTGAAATGACCGAATGCCGTTTGCTGGAAGAACATGGCCGTGCACATTTTATGACCAAGCGGTTCGACCGTGATGGCAAAAAAGGCAAGTTGCATGTACAAAGTTTTTGCGCCATGCAGCATTACGACTTCAACGATGTAACCCACTACAGCTACGAACAGCTTTTTGCTACCATGCGTATGCTTGGCCTGCCCTATCCGCAGGCAGAACAACTCTACCGCCGTATGGTGTTCAATGTTATGGGCCGCAACTGCGATGACCATACCAAAAACTTTGCATTTTTAATGGATAAGAAAGGACTGTGGAGCCTCAGCCCTGCCTTTGACGTATGCCACGCTTACCGCCCCGGCAGCGACTGGGTTAGCCAACATGCACTGAGCATTAACGGCAAACGAAGAAATATTAATAGGGCTGACTTACTCTCTGTTGCCAGGCAAATGAATGTGAAACGTGCTGAGCATATTATTGATCAGGTTGCTGAAGTAATTAGCAGCTGGAACAAATATGCCAACAAGGTTGAGGTAGAAAAAGATCTGCAAAAGGCGATTGGGAAAACACTGATATTATTATAGTTGACAATTGACAATGAAATAGAACGCGGATAATTTACACATATAGTTATCACAGACTTTCCGACATTGATAATCAGACCAAAATGTTTTTTTATTAGCTTTGTTTAAAATACATTTTAATGAAAAAACTCTACTCTATATTTCTAGCATTAGTGTGCTTAACAACCAATGTTACAAAAGCTCAATACACAACCTTATTTGATTTCCGCCCAACAAAGGGCACCGGAAGTGCGCCTGCAGGGTCATTAACACTTTCCGGAAACGTGTTATACGGAATGACACAGACGGGAGGCCAGGAAGGTGCATACGGTACCGTGTTTTCTATTAATACCGATGGCAGTGGATATAAACAATTACACAATTTTGATGATACACTGGGTGCTTACCCTATCGGCTCGTTAATACTTTCGGGTAACACTTTGTATGGAATGACATCGAGAGGAGGATTCCGCGGTAACGGTTTCGGTAATATCTTCTCTATACATACCGATGGTACCGGCTACAAAGAACTACTTAGTTTCAACGGTACAACAAAAGGCGGAAACCCTAATGGTGACCTTGTACTGGTGGGTAGTAAGTTATACGGAGTATCGGCAAACGGAGGAAAAAACAATATGGGTTTGGTTTTTTGTATTGATACGGATGGAGCCGGATTTAAAGACATGCTCGATTTTGATGGCAAAAATGGCGCCTATTGTAACGGTACATTATGCAATTCGGGTGGAGTATTATATGGTATGACATTTAATGGTGGAGTGATGGAAGGAGGCAAGGACAAAAAACACAAGAATGGTGAAGACAAACCTGCTACTGGATGTATTTTTTCTATCAACGCCGACGGATCAGGATATAAAGACATATATAATTTTAACGATTTCGCTTTCAGCGGTGCTATGCCTACTAATTCACTCACCATTTCAAATGGCACCATTTATGGAACCAGAGAATTCGGGGGATTACCGGGTAATGGTTACGGGTATATTTTTTCAGTAACTACAACCGGTACGGGGTTTAAAGACCTGCATAATTTTAATGACACAATTGGTAATGACCCTGTTGGCACTTTAGCTATTTCAGGAAACCAATTATATGGAATGACCCATGATGGAGGGAAATATAATTTTGGAATTGCGTTTACCATAAACATAAATGGCGAGGGCTATAAGAGCTTGTATGATTTCAATGCTAATATTGGGGCAAGGCCATTGGGATCACTCACCCTATCTGGAACCACCCTTTATGGAATGACGCAGGAAGGTGGCAAAAATGTGAGCGGCACTATTTTTAGTTTAGGTACAAAGGGGCAGTAAGGAATAGAAAACACTACCTTTTTTTACTTACCTACATCCCAGGGAGACTGGCGTGAGCGAGAGTGCATGATTGACTTTATGCACTTTAACTTGATTGGGCGTTCCCTCCTATTGGTCGGGCCGGGCTATACATTCCAAGTCCTCGTCGTTCCTCCTGTGGGCTTTCCTTTGCTATCCCTAATGCGAAATGCCAAGAGACACAGACTTCCAGAACGAGGAGTAACTTGTGAGTATAGATAAGCAATTTTGCAAATTGCATTTCTTATTTATAATGGATTTTAATATCTTTGATCTATAAATATAATCACTATGAAAAAAATTACCATTCTTACCTTCATCGTATTTATTATTGTTGCCGGCAACTCCTCGGCTCAAAGTTATTATCAATATTTCGATGGTAAGGACACCTCAAAGTATAATTCTATACTTATTCGATTAGATACGGCCAAACAAAACGTATGGCAAATTGGCAGGCCGCATAAGCATTACTTTGATAGTGCATTTTCAAGGCCGAAAGTTTTGGTAACCGATACCAGTTTACCATACCCAATAAAAAATACTTCAAGATTTTCATTCAAGATCCCTGAATTAAGTTTTAGTCGTTCAATGCTTGTTTTACAGTGGATACAGAAGATTGACATGGATAGCGCGCGTGATGGAGGATACCTTGAATATTCCTGCGACAAGGGCAAAACCTGGACAAATGGTTTCAGCAGCAAGTATGTATACAATTTTTATGGATTTAATGCGGCCAATAAAATGATACTCGCTAATGGCGATACCGCTTTTAGTGGTACTGATTCAACATGGAGAGATGTATGGTTTTGTTTGAATTTAAACGCCTTACCTCCTGTGGATACCCTTCAATTCCGGTTTACTTTTCTATCTGACTCTATAAATCATAACCGAGAAGGATGGATGATTGATAATATGAACGCCCACATAAATACATTACACCCTGTTAATGAGGTAAAAAACGACCCATATTTTACAGTTTACCCCCGACTTACTACTGGAACTATTTATATTAAACTGAAGCCAGAGAATAATTCGAAGATTCAGGAAGCACAGCTATATGATGAATCCGGGCGACTGGTAGCCAGCTACAAAATAGGCCCGGGAGATTCCTATATTAATATTGGAGACCATGCTACAGGTTGGTATAATCTCAGAATAAACACTAACACCATCAGCAAAATATATTCACTCTGGCTTAATAAAAACTAAGACTTGAAAGCAAAAAGGCTTATTGCCCTATTTGCAGTCCCAGGTATTTTTATTATCTCTTTTTCTTTTATGAGAAAAGGGGATACAACTCCTTACCAGTTCCCTGAACTGGAACGGTTCCCTAAAATGCCGGTAAATCTTGAAAACCCTGTCACAATTGAAGGTACAAGCTTAGGTAGGTATTTATTTTACGACCCTATTTTAAGTCGTGACAGTACTTTTTCCTGCGCCAGTTGTCATAAACAGGCTAATGCTTTCAGCGATTCGCCTAACAGATTCAGTAAAGGGCTTAAAGGAAATTTAATGACACGCAACACACCACCATTATTTAACCTGGCATGGTACCCGGGACTGTTCTGGGATGGAAGAGCAGCTAATGCGGAAGCACAGGTATTTATACCTGTACGGACACATACAGAAATGGATTTACACTGGAACGTTGCAGAAAAACGCTTAAATGCCAACAATTTTTATGTAAATAAATTTAAGGCCGCTTTCGGCGATCAGAAAATAGATAGTGTATTGATTTCTAAAGCACTTTCCCAGTTTCTTAGAACTCTCTTGTCCTACAGATCGAAATACGATAAAATAGTAGACGGTAAAGGCTCTTTTTCGAAGTTCGAATACGAAGGATTTGTACTTATGAATGACCAGATCAAAGGCAACTGCCTGCATTGCCATACCACAGATGCCGACGGCCTGGGGACTACTCTTACCTATAGCAATAACGGGCTTGATTCTGTTTATAACCCCACAAATTATATTGATAAAGGAAGAGGTGTCGTTACCGGAAAACTTAGTGACTATGGAACATTTAAAATCCCCTCCTTACGTAACATTGCAGTAACAGCCCCTTATATGCACGACGGCCGTTTTCAAACATTAGAGCAAGTACTTGATTTCTATAGTTCAGGGCTGCATAACAGCGCCAATGTAGACTCTAAACTGGCATTTGTAAACAGGGGCGGCATACGGCTTACAGGCCTCGAAAAACAAAAAATAATTGCCTTTTTAAATACATTAACCGATTCTGATTTTATTTCTGATCCTGAATTCAGTAATCCATTTATAAAAAAGAATTAGTGGCCTTCATGGAATTACTATTTATTTTTTCTGTACAACTCTACTGCCTCCTTTAGTCGCCCCAACTCTCGCAAGTTTAGCGCAGCGTAGACTTAATCAGAGGGCTAGTTGAAACTCTGGTTGTTTTCTCTTTTCATTCCCATGTGGCAGATTTAATAAGGATTCCATCATTCAACATTTAAAATTCGTTTAGAATGCTTCCTGTATCGTCAGGTAAAACTCAACCGATGTACCATAGGCTATATCAAGCCTTACATTAACATGTGTGTGGGTGGCGTAGTTATATCGCAGGCCGAGGCCTTCTGCAAAAATGGGATTCATTTCGGGGAACACGGTATAGTTACCTAACAGCCCCGCCGAGCCAAAGGCAGCCAGTGAAACACGGCCTATTAAATGTATGCGGGCTTCGGCCTGTAAATAGGTAAAGGCATCGTCGCGGTAATAGCCGGTGTAATAACCGCGCATTTGTTTGGTGCCACCTACCAGTGCAAGCTGGTTAAAAGGCACATTGCCCCACGATAGTTGTGTATGCTCGTTTACAGCCAACACAACAGGGTCACAGAGTTGGTGGTAATAATTGATGTCGGTTATAACCCTGCCGAAGTTACTGCTGGCACCAAGAATTGGGGAGTTAAAGTATGACACCCCTTTTATGTACCAACCACTGTGCGGAAAGTAAACACTGTCGCGTGTGTCGTACGAGGCATCGATACCAAAGCCAGATGATATACTGCCACGGCTACCCGGTATAGCGCCCTGGCTCAATTCTCCGCCGGGTACAGTTTTCCAGATGTCGTCGTTCTCATAAAAGTAATCGATGCCCACATAGAAATGGGGTATTACTTTACGATAAGCATTAACCTGCAATCGTGGAAAGCGCACTTTGTATAACTCCTTGGGAACACGGTTGGTGCCAATGCCCCAGTAGTAATAACTGTAGTTGTAGTAATCGGCCTCGCCATCTATGTAATACTTATTGTCTTTGGTATACAAAAAATATGGTATATATAAATACGACTGATGGTTTTGTGTATAGGCAATGAAAGGAGAAATTAAAGAGTAATGGGTAGTGCTATCACTGCTCAACTCAAATATAGCAAGTGCTCCTGCACCAAATAACAGGCGCGTTTCAGGGGCATATGATATAACAGGTACGGGTTGAATGCGCAGTTTGTCTTTTTTGTAATGATACGTAGTATCTGACCCTGCCTGGCAGATGAAAGAATAAAAAATAGTAATTGTAATGAGTAAAACTTTGTGCATCCCCTTCCCCTAATATTCAAGGCAATGATACTTATTTTTTCGGGAAAGGCATAAAATACAAAACCCCACTGCAATAGAGAAGTGGGGTTTTCACGGAAGAATTTTTCAGATCAGTATTCTAACCTGTCTCTTCGGTAGTATCGGTCAAATAAATCAACGTTTACTTTCTACGTTTGTAAAAGTATATATGCAGTAGGCTGAATGATATAATATTCTGTGAACCTGCCTAATTTATATGTAAATACTCAAAAAATGTAGACAAAAAACCGGCACCACAGATATTACTCTGCAACACCGGTTGTCCCTGTGCTCGGATACCTTTACCAGATCTGGTACCTATACCAAGGCTGTAACTCAGTCGGGACACAGGCACACTGCCACCTATATGTATATAGGTGACGTTATCGTTCTGGCTCAACATTGTAATTTTCATTTCAGGGCTGAAATTATAGAGGAGTCTCGCTACGGCCGCATTTATTACGCTAACCACAAAACTCCTTAGGCAAACGCTTGAAAACAATAGATGGGTATTTCAATTAGGAATTGAAAGCTAATTTTCACTAATACATAAAAACAATAAGTTATATGGTTTGATTTTCATACTTTTGCAAAATGCCTATTCAGCCTGCAACCCAAATTTCAGCGTTTAATGTTTCAGATTTAAAACTGAAAGGGTTCAAGATTCACGAAATATCAGGAACCGCAAATCACTACGTTTCGCAAGGCAGGCGCGATTTTTATAAAGTAGGCCTGGTAACCGGCAATATGACTGTTTACTACGGCGATAGGATAATAGAAATAAATGATACCGTTCTATTTTTTGTCAATCCCAATGTTCCCCATTCTGTTGTGCGTAGTTCTAAAAAGACAACCGGCATTGCTTGTCTTTTTACCGAAGCCTTTATTACAGGCAGGGAGCGGACGGAAATTTTGAAAAATTCCTCATTATATAAAATTGATGGGACACCCGTAATTCCGCTTAACAAAAAACAGGCTGTGTTTATGTCCGGCCTTTTCCAAAAAATGCAGTCTGTGCATAGTGGTGATTATGCTCACAAGGACGAGCTGCTCAAGAGCTGTATAGAGCTTATCATTCACGAAGCTTTGAGAATTCAGCCGGTACAATATGGGTTGAGATATAAAAATGCAGCTACCAGGATTACCAGTCTGTTTATGGATTTACTGGAAAGGCAATTCCCCATTGAAAATACTACAGAGCCACTTCGACTAAGAACGGCACAGGACTTTGCCAAAAGTCTCTCGGTGCATATAAACAACCTTAACCGCGCGGTAAAAAAAGTTACAGGCAAATCAACTTCGGTGCACATTGCAGAACGCATTGCCGCAGAAGCAAAAGCCCTTTTACTATATACCGATTGGAGTGTGGCCGATATTGCCTATGGCTTAGGCTTTGAATATCCTACCTATTTTAACAACTACTTTAAACGGGTAACAGGTATCACTCCAAATTCCCTCAGAAAAGAAAAAGTTTGAAATTCATACTTTTTAGTTTGATTCTCGTTAACTGGTTTCGCCGGTTTAACCACAACTTTGCGGTATCAATTTAAAATAGAAAATATGAAAACAGAAAACAATAAACGCGTTGCGCTGGTAACCGGGGCTAATCAGGGAGTTGGCCTGCATGTTGCAAAAGAACTTGTAGCCCATGCCTTTACTGTATTTGTCGGGTCACGTAATTTAAAGCATGGCGAAGATGCAGCTAAAGAAATAGGCCCTGGTGCCATTGCCATTCAGCTTGATGTTACCGATGCGGCTTCGATAGCTTCTGCAACAGAACGCATTCGTAAAGAGTGTGGCTATTTGAACCTACTTGTAAACAACGCAGCTATTTCGAATACAAGAAAAGGGAATTTGTCTTTACAGGAATATGGTAAAATAAGTATGGCAAGTAATGTCTCGCTCGATGAAGTGCGCGATGTTTGGGAAACCAATGTGTTCGGTGTACTTGCTGTTTACCAGGCCATGCTGCCGCTTTTACGCGAAGCAGATTCAGCACGCATTGTTAACGTGTCAAGCGCTGTTGGTTCACTGGTACTTAATGCAGATCAGGCCTATCATTATCACCCTTTTTTCGGGCCAGTTTACCCTGCGTCCAAGACGGCTCTCAACGCTATAACGTTGGCCATGATGGTCGAATTGGAGTCGACAACAATCAAGGTCAATTTAGTCTCCCCGGGCTTTACTAAAACAAACCTCAACGGATATGAAGGCACGCAATCTGTGGAGGATGGTTCACGCGAGGTTGTTCGTGTTGCACTGCTTGGCTCCGATGGCCCGACAGGCACATTCACGCGTTGGGAAAACGCAACTATTCCGTGGTGATTTATAAAACTCATATTCATGAAAGATCTTACACAGGATAATTGTAAAGAAACACCGGGACAACTGGCACCCGTTGTTGACTTTAATAAATGCGAAGCCAAAGGGCCCTGCATTGAGGAATGCCCATATGATGTATTCGAAATGCAAACAATAACTAAGGAAGACTACAGCAAGTTGGTTTTTTTAGGCAAACTAAAAACCCGTGTACATGGCAATAAAAAAGCATATGTAGTAAAACCTGAACAATGCCACTCATGCGGCATCTGTGTTATTGCTTGCCCCGAAAAAGCCATTAAACTTAAAAAAGTTTCCTAATCAATTTTAAATAAAAAACAATATGAAAATTTTAGTTACCGGTGCAACCGGAAAAGTAGGCAGCCGATTCGTTTCACGCATTTTAGCAAAGGGCTACGATGTTCGTATATTGGTGCGTGATGCTGCAAAGGCAGCGGCATTGGTTGAGCGCGGTGCAAAGATCGTTGTAGGAGATTTAAGTAATACCGATGCTTTGGCTGAGGCAGTAAAAGGCATCGATGCCATTATACATATAGCCGCATTCTTCCGGAGCTTTACCGATAATGAAGGTATTATAAAGACAAACCATGCCGGAACTGTTGCGCTTGCAAATGCAGCCCTTGCAGCAGGTGTACAACGATTTGTTTTTACAAGCACGGGCAATGTATATGGGGTGGACTATGGACGCCCTTCTAAAGAAGATGATAAAGTTAATGTTAACGACCCACGAGCATACTCATCGAGTAAAATTGCAGCAGAGAATGAACTTGTATCGCTTCACAAAAACAAAGGTTTTGATATACGCGTGCTACGCTTGGGTTTTGTATATGGTGACAAAGACCCGCATATTGAAGAGATTATATCTGTACTAAAAAACTGGAAACGTCATTCAGGATACAGAATGCACATGGTACATCATTTAGATGTTGCCCAGGCTTTACTATTACTGCTTCATACAGAGGGATTGAATGGAGAAATATTTAACGTGGCAGATGATGCACCAATAAGTTTGTATGAGTTAGCTGACTCTTTTGGCAAGGCTGCCTATACATTCCCCGCCGAGGAAGCGCCATTAGCAAAACCATTTGAAGGCATTATGGATATTTCAAAACTCAGAAAGAGAACGGGCTTCAGGCCCCTGGTGCCAAGTTATTATGTGGCGAGGGATTTAGATATTTTATAAGAACTATGGAAAAATATCCCTTCTGGGTTAATGTAATCAGTATTGTTATAATGATAGCAATCATAGTCAGTGCCGATTTCCTGTTCTTTAAACATTATTTCTGGGCACGCCTTATCTTCAATATAGGAATTGTTTTGGTGTTCCTGGCGATTTACTTACGGTTCCTGAGATAGCTCTTACATATCCGCTTGGTTGTGTGTAGGGGATACAAATATGCTATTCAAAACAAATTCATACATTTAATGAATAAAACAAAACACCATGGTAATAGCACTCTGGATTGTACAAAGCCTGTTAGGTTTAATATTTATAATGACAGGCAGCTTTAAATTTTTTCAAACTAAAGAGAAGATCATTGCCAGCGGTGGCACCTGGGCCGAAGATTTTAAACCGGGCATAATTAAAACAATAGCCGGGATTGAACTTATTTGCGGGTTTTTGGTTATAGCACCCAGGTTGTTCGGGCATGGGCATTATCTTACTGCTATAAGTGCTGCCTGTATTTCTTTAATAATGATTGGTGCTATATACATTCATATTACGCGTAAAGAATTCATGCATGCGGTTATAAACCTGGTGTTTTTGCTTACGGCCCTGTTTGTGGCTTATGCCGGCAGGCCCTTTTGATAGCATAAACAAAACTGCCAGCTTATTTATACCGACATTTACACTTTGCTGATTTGTGAGATTGAGGGTGCGGCAATGATATTATTATGACAAAACTAAGCGAGATAGAATTATTCAGGGCTTTCAGAAGCAGAAATTATACGTATTATTTTTTGGGCAGAGGAATATCGCAATTCGGCACCTGGATGCAACGCACTGCTGTGGTTTGGGTGGTGTACTCATTTACACATTCTGCTTTTTTAACGGGTGTCACTATTTTTGCAGAAACATTTCCATCGTTCCTTTTCTCTATTCCCGGTGGTGTAATGGCCGATAGGTATAACCGCTATAAGATCATTAAGGTTACCCAAATACTATCTATGATACAGGCAGTGTTACTGGCAACCTTAATAATGACAGGGCACATAATTATATGGGCCATACTTGTGCTGAGTGTTGTTTTGGGTATTATTAATGCGTTCGATGTATCGGCAAGGCAGGCCTTTGTGCATGATACGGTTGCCGACCAGGCCGATCTGCCCAATGCATTATCGTTAACCACAGCTACAGCAAGCCTTGCTCAGTTGCTTGGGCCTGCTGCTGCAGGTTTGGTGTTACACGCATTTGGGGCACCAGTGTGTTTCCTGGTCAATGCCGCAAGTTTTGCCGGTGTATTTATCTCAGTACTATTAATGAAATTGCCTAAAAAAGCGCCGCACAAAAAAGACAAAAACGTATTGGCCGAATTTGCAGAGGGTTTCACCTATCTTGCAAAAACGCCTAAGCTATTTATGCTGATACTTATGCTGGCTGTAGTAAGTTTACTTGTGCAACCCTTTAATACTTTATTACCAGTATTTGCCGATGTTATATTTAAAGGCGATTCATCTACATTTGGCTACATTACCAGTTTTATTGGTATTGGCGCAGTAGCCTGCACTATTTACCTGGCTTCGCGCAAACCCGGCGCATCATTAAAAATCATTATGCTTATAAGCACAATTTTACTTGGCATAGGGCTTATCTTCTTTTCGCAGATAAAATACTTCCCTTTAGCTATGTTTTTTGCTGCAATAACAGGTTTTGGTTCAATGGCATCGTTTGCAGTTTGCAATGTTATTGTTCAGTCGGAATGTGACCCGAAAATGCGCGGGCGTGTAATTGGTATTTTGCTGATGGCCGTTTTTGGTATGACTCCCCTCGGCAGCTTAGTAGTGGGTGCTGTATCGCAACATATTGGTGCACCTACAACAGTGTTGTGCCAGGGTATTATTTGCCTGGTAATAGTAATGTTCTTTGCAAGGTTCTTACTCAAGCCATCAGCAAAACCAATGCTGAACGATCCGCAGGTAAATGAAACGAACGAATTACTGGAAGAGAATTTCGAGTAATGGTATTGTTCTATCTATAATGCTTCCGACATTTTCTTTATTATATACAAGGCAGTGTTCCAGTAAAAATTGGCATGCTCATAAGCCGTTTCTGCAATAAGGTTTAAATGCTTAACCGTTAAAATAGTATTGTTATTCTTAGGTTCAAAAGTGAATGTAATAATGGAATAGTTCTCAGGCACATCGGGTAATCGCATTACTTTGCTCCAATGGCTATATTGAAATATTTTCTCTTTCTCTATCTTTAGTACCGCGCCTTTATCATCATAAACAACCTTATATAAATTCCTTTTAAAAACTATAGGGCTACCCACCTCCCACTCCGACTCCACCGACATTTCTTCTTCCAGCATCCACTTACTTATACTTGCAGGACTGGTAACAACATTCCACACCTTGTTTATTGGCGCAGCAATAAGTAATGATTTAGTAAGTTCGGCTTTAGTCATTAAATGAATTATTCCCCTATTTCCCCTCTCCCGATTTAAGGAGAGGGTGCAGGGTGAGGTTTTACTAATATTTACTTCTTCATGCAATTGAACATCCAGCGAATACCAAAGCGGTCGAGGCATACACCCCAATAACCCCAGAACATTTGCTTTGGTGCTTCCATTTCAGAACCACCTTCAGATAGCGCTTTATACAAACGGTCAACTTCTTCTTTGCTATCTGCCTCAAGGCTGATAGTAGTATTATTACCGATCCTTAATTTATGCCCCATCGATTCCAGCATATCGCTACCCATAATAATGGTGCCGCCCAAAATTGGCATACCCATATTCATAATACAGTTTGCTTCTTTGTCTGACAGTTTTGGTGCGCCGGGACCAGAAGGGATATCCTTCATTCGATGTACCTGACCAGCAAATTCACTTTTAAATATCTTCTTGTACGTATTAAAGGCTTCTTCACAATTGCCTTGAAAATTGAGGTAGATAGATGTTGATGCCATAGTAATTATGTTTTAAAGTTTAGAGTACTTATTTAATTACATACAAAAATAAAATTCGGCGTTGAATAGTTAAAATTACTTTAAATGTGAAAACCTTATTTTCTTAATATATTGCTTTTCAATATGTTACAATTTATTTAATACATTGCTGTCTTATGTATCTAACTATTATGTATCTTTGTCTTATGTAATTAAATAAACTGCTATGATATACTCTTCAGAATTAATAAAAGGAACCTTGAAAACAATAGTACTAAAGCTATTGGCGGATAACAAAAAAATGTACGGGTATGAAATTACCCAGCGGGTAAAAGAAATTACCAATGATAAAATTCAGATAACAGAAGGTGCATTATACCCTACCCTTCATTCGTTAGAAGAAGATGGTTTGGTAACTACCGAAACTGAGTTTATTGGAAAACGGGTACGCAAGTATTATAAGCTAAGTGCAAGCGGTAAAGTAAAAACCAAAGAAAAAGTAACCGAGCTTACTGACTTTATGGACACCATGCGTTTTTTACTCGACATAAAAACTAAAACCATATAAATGTATTGCATCAGTGACGAGCAAATAGAATACATCCTCAACGATATTAGACGTAATGGAGTTGAAATGGAGGACCTGCAGTTGAACCTTCTGGATCATGTTTGTTGCATAATTGAGCAAAACCTCAAAGATGGTGATGACTTTGAGGGCTTCTATAAAAACACAATGAAGCAGTTCTACAAAAAAGAGTTGCGTGAAATAGAAGAAGAAACCATTACCTTATTAATGTTCAAAAACTTTTACACCATGAAAAAAGTAATGATAATTAGCGGAGCCACATCTGCTGCAGCATTTATAATAGGTTCTTTCTTTAGAATGTTGGTTTGGCCGGGGGGAGGTGGGCTTATGCTTTTTGGTTTTTATCTTATGGGCCTGGTATTTCTGCCTTTAATGTTCATTCTAAAAACCAAGGAAGAAGGGCCTAGGCAAGATAAAATTACGTTGGCTCTCGGAGTCCTGGTAGGTTTATCATTCTGCGTTTCCATAATTGGTTCGTGGTTGGGTGGGCCAATACCACGATCGGGTATTTTTTGGCTAATAACAACCGGCCTTTCACTTTTTGCATTCATACCTACCTATTTCTTTATGGGTATACGTAGGCCCGAAACCAAAGTGAATACTATTGTTACATCAGTTTTATTTGTGGCAATTACTGTATGGCTATTCTCCATGGTAAATTTAAGGCCAATAAACCCGGAGATAAAAATGAATACCTATATTCAAAATGAGCGTTTGCTTGAAAAGATGAGAGTGCAATTTAAAGACACGAATAAACTGGTTGCTCGTATTAATAACACCTGCGAACAGATTAAAGCTATGATACTGGATGAAGCAGAAACTGATAAAGATGAAAAGGTACAATCAAAGGATATTGTAAACACTAATACGGTTATCATTGAAGGAGGCCTAAAGATGGAATTTTACAAAGGTCGTGAAGGGGTGGTTTTGTTAAATACCTTAAAAGATGAAATTGTTAAATACAACGAGACAGTTGGTTATGAGGAAAACAAAATCCCTATCGAACATTCTATTTTAAGTGATGTGAATAAGGTGTTCTTCTACTCAAACCTATTTGTATTGAACAGTATAACACAATTGCAAATGTCGTTAGTACAAAACCAACGCAGCCTGGTAGCAGTTAAATAAATTTAAACGTGACACATTAGTATAGCGGGCTAAATGGCCCGCTATACGTATTTACCGCGCAATCCAAAAGATCAATAATTCCCATAAAAAGTCACCTCTTTAAAAATAATCATTAAAATATTTGTTTGGTAACTTTAAAGTTACATCTATTTGCGTAACCTTAAAGTTACATAAAATGAAAAAAGAAATCAATCACACCTTGTTCTTCACCCAATCTCCGCAGGAGGTATGGGAGTACTTAACCAAGCCAGAGCTAATGGAGCAATGGCTTATGAAGAACGATTTTAAACCTGTTGTAGGCCACCAGTTTCAGTTTACTACCAAACCTATTCTGCAGCTTGATTGCGATGGAACAATGTATTGCACGGTGCTGGAAGTTGTTCCATTTAAAAAACTTACCTATTCATGGAAGAGCGGACCTGGTGAAGGCAATATTAAGATAGATTCGCTTGTAGAATGGGTGTTGAACCCCAAAGACAATGGCACCGAACTGGTATTGAAACATAGCGGGTTCAGTGATAAGGAAAACCTGCACATGTTTGAAGGCCTGAATGGTGGATGGTTACAAAACATGAAAAAGGTTGCTACTATTTTAAACAACAAACAACATGGCACAGCCAAGGCTTAACGCATTCCAGGTAATTGCCGACCCAAGCAGGAGGCAGATATTACACATGCTTGCAAAGGACAGTTTAACCATAAACACCATTGCCGACAAGTTCGATATGAGCCGCCCTGCCGTTTCAAAACACATAAAGGTGCTTTACGGTGCCGGGTTTATATCTATACAGGATGTTGGCCGCGAAAGGCATTGCACCCTTAAGCAGGATGGCTTTAAAGAAGTACAGAAATGGATAGACTATTTTGACAAATTCTGGGATAGTAAACTTAACAATTTACAAGCCCTTTTAAACAAAAAAACAAATAAAAACTCAGGAAATGGAACCAAAGGCAAAAGACTATAACGCTGTTATTACCGTTAACACAAGCCCCGCTGAGGCATTTAAAAAAATTGCCGCAGTTGGCGAATGGTGGGCAAAAAGCTTTAAAGGCAAAGCATTGAATGTAGGCGATACATTTACGGTGCAGTTCGGCAAAACAACGGTTGATTTTGAAATTAGCGAAGCCATTGCTGATAAGAAAATAGTTTGGCATGTTACCGATTGCCACCTGCCATGGTTAAAAGATGTAAAGGAATGGAAAGGCACCGATATTATTTGGGTATTAACCCTAAAAGGCAATGGAACTGAAATTAATATGACCCATATTGGTATAGCAACGGGTGTTGAATGTTTTGAAGCCTGCCAGGAGGGTTGGAACGGGCATATTAAAGGAAGCCTGGTTAAATTGATAAACGATGGTAAAGGGAAGCCCGGAGTAAGAAACAGGAATAGAATAATGATAAAAAAAGGCTGCGCTTGGTAGCCTTTTAATTTTAATGAAGTGTGAGTCAGGATGTATTGAGATTTTGGTTCTCGCGTTAGGGATAGCAACGTAAAGCCCGCAGGAGGAACGACGAGGACTTGGAGTGTATAGCCCGACCCTGAAGTAGTTTTTCACTTCAGGGTAACGCCCAAATAATATTAAAGATTAGTTCGAAACAGGTATTAAATAGCCTCAGCCTTTCCCAATAAGTTTGCCTCGGCAATCTCGTTATGCTTCCTGAGCGGCCACATATCGTTTAATGTTTCAAACCATTTATCGACTGCTTTAAAATACACCTTTATTGTAAGGCCATATGTATCGCCAAATTCGCGTTCGAGGTCTGATACCGACATGTTAGGCGTAATGGTTAATATGCCTTTGGTATGTATGGTTCTGCATTGCCCTATAGTATAACTGGGGCTTACAGGCTCTTTATGCGGAGTTGCACCTTTAGCTACATGTGGCTTTCCAAAAATCTGTAGCCTGAGGGATGGGAATAGTTCAGAAAATTCTTTCTGTATTTCGGAAACCTTTCTGTGGTCTGTTATGTCAATTTTCATGGTACTGCGTTTTAATTATGTTTTGTAATGCAAAGTAACATCAAGGCCAGAGGCATTGTTATGATTGGTATCATGTGCTCGTATGATAGTTCCCCAACAGCAGTTTGGTTCTCGCGTTAAGGAACGCCCGAAGATTATTAAATACACGTACACAATAATCCCTGTTAATCACCGTTAAACCTTATATATAAAAACACACAAGCAGGCATGCAACAAAGCGACCCAACTTTAAAATCAAATCACCATGGGTCACAAAACAAATGGAGGCTGGGACGATGTAACCAGTGCAGGCCGCAACGAAATTGTGTTTGAAGGGCGGCATAAAGAATACGGTGCCTTTTACATTCGCAAACGATACAACACTGCTTTACTTCTTGGTTTTTTAATTACACTATCATTAGGTGTGCTTGCAGCCGGTATACCATTACTTATCCAACTGTTCACTAAAACAGTTCCTTCACCTCAACCTTATGAAGGTAATAGAGATAAACCTCCTGTTACATATTCTATTCCTATAGATAAGCCTAAACCTCCTATACCGCATCCGCCTGTACCAAAACCGCCCAATACACATACTACGGCCAATAATCCGCCGGTGGTTACTTTAAACCCCACCGTAACCGATACCGATAAAACCATGCGCGACAAGCAGGAGTTAACTATGGGCACTACCACCACACAAGGCCCACCAGCACCACCTGCTCCGCCAACACCGCCCGCTCCTCCAGGGCCACCTGCGCCGCCTGCCCCACCGGTATTGCGTGCCGATGTTATGCCAAAATTCCCCGGAGACATGGACGAGTTTATAGTTAACCATGTTCAATTTCCGCAATACTTGCGCGACCTGGGTGTAGACGGAATTGTATATGTAAACTTTATAGTAGAAACAGACGGATCGGTGAGCAATGTAAAAATACTGCGTGGCATTGCCGGCGCTGAACAACTTAGTACCGAAACAGTGAATGCAGTTAACATTATGCCTAAGTGGTCACCTGGTATGCAAGGCGGACACCCAGTGCGTGTGCAATATATGTTGCCTGTGCATTTTAAAATATTATAATAAAACAGGAGCGCCCGCTCCTGCATGGCTCTGAACTGAACATCGGAGTCATTCGGGGATAGCTTATGTGAGGTTGGCTATCCCCTTTTTTTAATTCTCTGTGCAACTCTGTGTGTATTTTTCTGTGCCTCTGTGTTGAGATGATTTAAACTAAGCTCCTATTAAGCTATCGTAATTCCTAATTATTAATTTTTAATTGATCTTGGGCGTTCCCCTTCGGGTCGGGCTTTACGCTTTTACTCCTCGCTTCGCTGCGGGGTAACCGCTGCAATCTCTAACGCAAAAAACCCACGCGACAACTATTCCTGGTATTCCCATTCAATCTTCTCGTTATTGCCGTTCGACTTGCTCCTGATGATCTCCAACCTACGTGAATCCTTACCATAACGCTTGATAGTTTTTTCCTCAATTTCTATTTCAATCTCTTCTTTTATTGTTTCATCATCGGGATAAAAGATCACAATGTTGGTAGAATATGGTTTGTCGCTGCATGAATTATATTCTTCTACCTTAGTTGTCAGCCTGTACGAGTTATATGCTTTAATAGTTTTAGAGTTTGTAGCATATTGTCCTCCACCACGTTCTTCTACATACACAAGGTCTCCGCTTGCATTAAACTTATAGTTTGTTATCATGGTCGACCGCGACATATACATATTCCCATCCTCTTCTGTGGTTTCGGTATCGCATACCATTCTTCCGTTTTCGTATTGTATTTTGTCAAGCACCTTTACGGTAAATGGTATTCCTCCTTTTAAACTGTTGGTTATTTTAGAAACCTGGTTGTAATGCGTGTCATACGTTGTAACAGCTTTGTTATTATTGGGGCATGAATTTCCATCCTCTTCATATTCTTCTTTAGTATTTACATGACTGCTGTCACTATTATATACATTACTTTCAAATGAGCCCAGCTTACCATTGTTGAACTTTTTTTCCTCAACCGTGCGGTGCCGGCCGTCGTAAACCGAACGGGTAATGGTTGTATCGCCGGGGCTTTCAACCTCAACATGTTCTGTTATGTTACCATCTTTATCATACACCATCCGTTCTATTCCCCATTCTCCGGAGTTGTAGGTTTTATTCTCAACAGTCCTATTCTTATCGTCATAGGTCGACAGTGTAATAGTTGTGTCTTCATTCTCTACTTGCAATTGCCATACTAAATTACCGGCCTTATCATACCGGTTATAGCTGTATGTTATTTCAAATCTGCCCGTCTTTTTCAGTTCTACATTATCGTCACCTTCAAGCCGAACATCTTCTATAGATTCTGTCATAGAATCTTTCAATACTTTGCCTTGGTCGTTATACGTATAAACCTCATCACTATATAGCGATCTTTTTCCCAGTGAATCGAATATATAATCTGTCTGCCGCGTTTTGTTATTCTTACTATCGTACATGGATAAAGTACTGTCAACACATCGTTGTTTGATGTCAGTTACTAAGGTATACACCTGTTTGCCTGTATTATCAAAGACTGCTTTTGTTTTCGATACAAGTGTTTTTTTGTGAAAGTTGGTATCTTTTGAACTGTACATTACCCTGGTGATTGATTTGAATTTTTGATTATTCCGTTTGCCCGGATCATTATAATATGCATCAATATCGCTGTTTATGATAGAATCTGCCGCTGCAGAACCCCATTGCGCATGTGCATGCAAACTAATGCATATGGTAAGGGCGCTCAAAATAAAATGTAAATGTATTTGCCTGGTAATCATTATATAAATATAGGAAAGTAAATCAACAAAACAATTATATGAAATATGTTTCATATATTTTCGAAATACATTCCATAATTCATGACCGACACAATTTCGAAATTAGGTTTCCTGGCAGGCGCAACAAGATTCAGGCGCATTGGCGAAACGCACACAAAAAATAATGAATCTGAATTTGATTCAATGATTTGATTTTTTTACTCAATACACAATACTAATTACTAAATACTACTATATGAACACAACAGCGGCCAAACAAGTACACATTGTTGATTACAAACCCGAACACCAGGCGAGGTTTAAAGACATTAACGAACAATAGATAACGCGCAAATACCAAATGGAGGAAGAGGATATTAAAACGGTAAACAACCCTGAAGGTTATGTGCTGAAAGACGGCGGCCGGATATTCATTGCCATGCATAATGACTATGCGGTGGGCACAATTGCGTACCTGAACATGGGTGCACATGTGTTTGAAATGATAAAACTGGCGGTAGATGAAAAGTACCGAGGATTGAAGATAGGCAGGATACTTTGCGAACAAAGCCTGGATGCCATGGGAAAAATGGGTGCCAAAAAGATAATCCTGTTTTCGAACAGGAAAGGATCGGCCGAGGCAATTGCGCTTTACCACAAATTAGGATTCATAGAAGTGCCTCTGGGCAATTCCGAATTTCAGCGGGCTGATATTAAAATGGAAATAGACTTAGTATAAAGTATTGGGTATAGAGTATATAGACAGAACACCTTACTCATTACCTTATACTAATTACACAATACTAATTACTCAATACTAATAAATGGAAATAGTAAACTGCACGTTACAGGATATAGATACCATACTCAGCCTTTATAAAAGTGCTACCGAGTACCAGAAAGCAAACGGCTTTAATGAATGGAAGGAGTTTGAACGCGACCTTATTATAAGTGAAATAGATGAAAAGCGTATTTGGAAAATCGTCATGGATGGAGATATTGCCTGTGTGTTTACTGTTGCGTATAGCGATCCTGTAATATGGCCTTCTTCAGAGGGCGAAGGCGAAGCTATTTATCTCCACCGTATTACCACCAATCCTGCATACAAGGGCAGGAATATGGTGCAATATATTATAGCATGGAGCAAAGAGCATTGCAAAGAAACCGATAGCAAGTTCATCCGTATGGATACCTGGGCCGATAACAATACCCTCATCAACTACTATATTAAATGTGGTTTCAGATTAGTAGGCGGCCGCAAACTCGATAAAGATATTGCCAAAGACCTTCCCAAGCATTACTCTACCCTATCGCTGGTGTTATTGGAAATTGGGGTATAGACACTTTTGTAAACTATTCACTCATTCCTTCTAACCTACTCACAAAACCTGTGTTAATGACACATACAAAGAATTAAGGTTATCATAACTTTATGATAATCAATATTTTCATATATTTGAATGTATGTATAACCTATTACTATGAAGAGATTTACCCTTATTGTATCAGCATTAGTAATTGCGTTGTTTGGCAATGCACAACAATGCAGTTGGAACGCTTTAGGCTTGGTCGATTCAAACCAGGCATCGTGCGGACAAGTAAATTCGCTTTGTATGTCCATTGGTAAAAACAATGTACCCTATCTTGCATTTATGGATGTAACTGATGGCAATAAAATGACCGTTAGCCAATACGCCAATGGTGCATTTGGCCTGGTAGGGCCGGAAGGCTTCACCCCTAATACTGTGGTTAATACAGCTATGACTACAGATACTAGCGGCATGCCCTGGGTACTTTTCGATGACAATAATGTAGCACAAATGGGTAGTGTAATGAGATACAATGGCAGTACATGGCAGTATGTGGGTGATTCAGGTTTTATTGGTGCGTATATGCAAGCACCCGCAATGGCGTTCGATAAAAAGACTAACACACCCTATATTATGTATGATAACGGCGTTGGCTACGTAATGAAATACATACGCAATAAATGGGTAAACGTAGGGCCTCCTAATTTCGCCAAAGGCTCTGCCGGAGCCTGTAATATTGCTATTGACAAGAACGGAGTACCCTATATAGCTTATATAGTCGGGGCATTAAATACGGAAGTAGTAGTACAAAGGTTCAATGGTACCTCATGGGATTCATTAGGTACAAGCCTGGGTGTAAGCCCCGGCAATGTGCAAAACTGTAACATGGTACTCGATAAAAATGGTGTGCCCATTGTTGCATACCAACTGAATGGAATTTATAGTAGTGTTGTAATGCGATTTAACGGAAGTACCTGGGATACCATTGGTAATGCCCATATTCCAACTTCTTTCAACCCTCAACTTGCTATTGATACAGCCGGTGTAATTTATGTGGGGTACGATAATATATCCACATCTGATAAAATGTGTGTTGTTTATTATAACGGAACCTCGTGGGTTAATGCAGGTAATAGCAATTTCAGTAATATATATATCAAGGATATGGGGCTGGGTTTTGATGCAAATAATAATTTATATGCATCGGGGTATTGTGGCAGTACTGCATTTTTAGCACAGCTTGTTGGCAGCACCTGGCAAATGAGGGGTACCAATGGATATGATAAAGCTACCTACCTGAGTATGACCATGGATAAAAAACGTAATACGCCCTATATGGTATTTCAGGATAACAGTGCCGGTTATGGCCCCTCTGTTATGAAATACAGTGGTGGCGCTTGGAACTATGTTGGCACACCTGGTTTTGTTGCTGGTCCGGTAAATTATACTACAATCGCGGTCGACACCGCCGGTACTCCTTATATTGCATATGACGATTATAACCATAGCGATAAAGCAACTGTAATGAAATACAATGGTACCAGCTGGGTTACGGTAGGCACAGCAGGTTTTACAGCAGGTTCTGTTACGTATACAAAGTTATTTATAAGCCCTTCGAATGTGGTTTACCTTGGTTATGCCGATGGTAACAACTCAAATAAAGCAACAGTAATTAAATTCAATGGCACCTCTTGGGTGGCAGTAGGTTTTGCTGATTTCACTAACAGCGGTATTTTATATATGAATTTAGCTATGGATAAAACCGGTGGGTTTTATGCGGCCTATGAGGATCAAGGCTCAGTAACAGGAGGGGCTTCTGTAAGAAAATTCAATGGAACAAGCTGGGTCTCGGTTGGAGCCCCTGGTTTTACAACCAAAGCAGTATCGAGCGTATCGCTTGCTATAGACACAAATAATATACCCTACGTTTCTTTTACTGATGGATTCGAAGGCAATCATCTTTCTGTAATGCGTTACAATGGAACAGCATGGGTATATTATTCCGCCTCGGGGTTTTCTCCGGGCACAGCTACTTCAACATCAATTGCAATAGATCCGTTAACCAATGCTCCTTACATAAGTTTTATTGATGGCTCAAAAGCAAATAAAGCTTCGGTTATGTATTACAATAACGGTTGGCAATATGCTGCCGATCCTAATGGAGTATCAAACGGAATAACCACAACCACCTCACTTGCATTTAACAGTTCAGGTACACCTTACCTGGCCTATACTGACATATCACCATTTGTGCGTACACTGGCATGCCCTTTATTCGATACTTTAAAGGGAATGGTGTATGCTGATAAAAACTACAATTGCACATACGATGCAGGTGATGTCATTGCCCCGAAGGTAAAGATAGATGCATATTATTACGGCAGAAAAGTAGCATCAACCTTAACTGATAATTCGGGAAATTATTTGTTCCCTTATATGATAAAAGGCGGCAAATACACCATTAAACCAGACTTCACTCCCACTCCATATTACAGCACCCGCTGCGGTATTGCAACCGGTAAAGATACCATTCAAACAAATTCGAACATGGTATTGAACATACCATTAAAAGATACATTGAAACAAATAACACAAATATTCGGGCCTGTTGATGGAGGTATGGGTGGACCGATACACGCTTTTATCAAGTACGATTCGGTAATGTATGCAGGCGGTTATTTTACAACAGCGGGCAACTCTGGTGGAAGAAGTGTGGTTAAGTGGGATGGCCAGCATTGGCGAAAAATGCAGGCATCTACCGGGTTTAACGATGATGTGTATTGCATTGGTATTTATAAACAGAAATTATTTGCCGGTGGTGCTTTCACTACTATTGAGGGAGGAACCTCGGCAGGCCATATAGCCCAATGGAATGGTGCAAACTGGACACCCGTAGGAGCAGGTATTAATGGTGCCGTAGAAGCATTAAAAGTATATAATGGCCTGCTTTATACTGCGGGGGGGTTCTCATCTCCATATGTTAATATTGCAACCTGGAACGGATCTGCATATGGTACTGTTGGTGGTGTAACAGGTGGTATATATGATATGGCCGTGTACAATGGGAATTTATATGTTGGTGGTAATGTTGTATCGGCCGGAGGAATAGCAACCAAAAGTATTGCCATGTGGAACGGCACCACGTGGGATTCGGTTAGTACTAAAGGCATTAACAACACAATAGAAAAACTCTGTGTGTATAAGAACAAATTATATGCTGGCGGCCTATTTGACAGCGCCGGAGGAAAACCTGCAGCACATATAGCATGCTGGGATGGCACCACGTGGTCACCGGTTGGTACTGGCATAAATGGAAATGTAACAGGCTTTGGCATATACAATAACAAACTATATGTAGGTGGTACATTTACAACTGCCGGCGGAGCACCAACAAGTAATATAGCCATATGGGATGGCTCAACATGGACCGGAATTAATGGCGGCCCAGACTTGCCTTATGCAGGTTCTTTAAATGTACAAGCAATATGTAGTTTCGATTCAGTATTATACATAGGTGGAAGCTTTATACAATCTGGCACTACCGCAACTTCCAGCGTTGCACAATGGCCATGCGCTAAAGTAATAATGGGCGGCAATGTATTTACCGATAATGCGAACAACTGTACATATGCCCTTAAGCAAGACAGCACTGTTTCACAAATGAAGGTGCTTATTATTGATAACCTGAAGGACACCAGTGTAGTTTACACAAATTATGCCGGTAATTACTCCGATACACTGTCATCACAAATGACGTATACTGTTCAACTTGCTCCTCCATCAGGTTACGGATTAAAGATACATTGCCCCGCGTCTAAAAAGTATACTGACTCGGCTTCGTTCAATTATACCATGAACTTTGGTATTGATACTGCCGCGCTTTACACGGATTCAATAGCATATATAGTAGACACCTGTTATGCCGATAGCGCAGAACATTTCACGTATACATTATATGGCCACACATTCGGCTTCTTCACCGGCGATACCATTACAGGTTCATTTAATTATGGCGATGGCACATTCGATACCATACGAATGATATCTACAGGGGCTGCTACATATAAGATCAAAAGACAATTCTCGCATACATATTTTACATCAGGTAATTACACCACTACATTCAAATTGCTGAGTCGCGATGTTCCATCTGATTCTGTTTCAAAGCAAATAAATGCGTCGATTAACTGTACTTACGTTAAAGGTATTTTGTATTTCGACAGGAATAAGAATTGCGTGTACGACCCGGTAAGCGATATGACCGAGCCTAACCTTACCATTGATGCTATTTACAACAACAAGATAGTTACGTCAACAAAATCTGATGCTAGCGGTAATTTCCTTTTAGCTCCATTACACAAAGGCTTAACCTACTCTATTGTTGTCGATACCATCGCCTCGCATGGCTTTGCTGTTAACTGCAATGGAAGTTTACTTGCAGGTGGTGCAGCAACCCACACCAATGTTTCGGTAGTATGTAACGCAGGCTTTGATTTAACAGGTTCACTTACTGTTTGCATAGATACACCAAAAGGAAACTCTGCTTCAATATCTGCTTGTATTTACAATAATCTGTGCCACCCGGTTAGCGGTAGTTTACGGTTAATACTCGATACAGCTATACATATAACAAGTACAGTATCTGACAGTGTTGCGCATGTAAGTGGTGATACCCTGACTTGGAACTATAACAACATTGGCGTTTACACTACACAAACCGAATGTGTAAACCTGAGCGGAACCATAAGCAACCTGCCAACAGGCGACAGTGTTTTTGTAACTATGCTTATTACTCCAACCAAAGGCGATTCTGTTCCATCGAACAACAAATTCACCTATTGGGTAAAAGCAAAACCTGCTAATTGTGTGGGCCTACCATTCGATCCGAATGAAAAGAGTGTATTGCCTGAAGGAAATATTTCCCCTACTCAACAACTTAGTTATACTATTCATTTCCAGAATACAGGAACTGCGGTTGCAAAGAATATGGTTGTGATTGATACATTAAGTCCTTATGTTGATCCTACTACACTGAAAATAACATCGGCAAGCAGCGAAGTTGTTACAACAATTGTATCGGGTAATATTGCAAAGTTCACGTTCGATAATATTAACCTGCCCGATACGGCAACCAGCAAAACAACAAGCATAGGCGTATTTAAATACACCATCAACCCTGCCGCAACTGCAGCACCTGGTGATGTGATAAAGAACAGTGCAGGTATTTATTTTGATGCCAACCCAGTTGTAAAAACAAATACTACAAAGAGCCCGATTGTTGGAGCACCGTTAGCAGTTAATCACATTTCAACTTCATTGAACATTGCTGTATTTCCGAATCCATTTACTACTACAACAAGTATTGTATTCAATACCGATGGTACACATTACTTAGAACTTGATGATGTAACCGGAAGAAAAATTGAAAGCATGGAATGCACAGGTAAACAATATGAATTGCAGCGTAAGAATTTAGCTGCAGGTGTGTACTTTATAAAAGCTTTCGATGCAGAACATAAATATGTAGCTGTACAAAAAGTGGTTGTGCAATAACCTTAAATACTAACATTAACTTAATATAGTTTCCATTAAACAATTATATATTATAATTTTAAGACCCATTACTTCAAAAAAAATAGTACCATGAATAAAACTACAAAGAGTTTTTTTACCTGCGCACTTGCATTCATGTTTGGCTGCATTACAGTTAATGCACAACAAGCTGCACAAACCGATAAAGCTGAAAAGGCAGCAAAAGCAATGAACGAACAAATAATGAAAGGCGTTATTGCCCATACAGGCATGACTAATGCAGAGAATGCTGAATTCAACAAGTACTATACAACACAGTTGGCAAGTGATAAAGTAAATCTGTTCAGGAATATAATGAACGGGCAGATGAATAAGGCGAATGCACAGCAATATATTCAAACCCTTGAAAACACTTACGAAAAACTATATGTTTCATACAAAAAGGCAAAAGCCGAATTTCCGCAAAGTGTAAGTGAAGTAATACATGCGTCTCACAACCCGTCAGGTGCATGTAATCCTGCCTGCGACAACATGGATTTTTCGAGCGGAACTTTGGCAGCATGGACCGAGTGTTACGCAGCTTCAACAAGTTCCAAGTCTACTTCATTTGTCTACACCACCCCTACTTGCGGAACATATGGAGGTACCGCCGGAGCATACGATGCCACTACTGCCACAAACCAGGTAAGTATAATGAGCGGAGGAAATGACCCTGTTACAAACATGCCAACCGTTTACCCGGGCATGACACATTCTGTAATGGTAGGCGATGGTGAAAATGCAAATTATGGTGTAGCCCAGATAGAGCAAACGTTCATGGTGAATTCTTCTAACGCAGCTTTCTATTACATGTATGAACCGGTATTAGAATATCCTTCCAACCATACCTACAATGCAGAACCTTATATGTGCGTTACTTTTTTAGACCAGAATGGCGATACAATTCCTAATTGCGGCAATTACTTAGCTGTATCGGGCACCAATACTACCAATTGGTTGCAAACCAATTACCAGGGTTGTACTGTTTATTTTCAATTCTGGCAGACTGCTTATGTTTCGTTAAAAAAATATATAGGCACCTGTGTAACTATTGTAGTTCGTACTTCAGATTGTACAGAGGGCGCTCACTTTGGCTATACCTATTTTGCCTGCAGGTGCGAGAGCACATCCATTACCACATCGGGGCCTTTAACATGCAACAACCCTGTAACATTAACTGCACCTCCGGGTGGTGCTCAATATACTTGGACAGGCCCATGCATTATAGGAAATGCTGCAAATCCTAATATCCAGGTTGATTGCCCCGGTAAGTATACTGTAATACGCCAAACCGTGATGGGTGGCAGCTGCCGCGATACACTTGATACAATTATAAATATGAGTGCCGGAACAAGTGCTGTTGCCAGCTTTACAGCAGCCACAGCCTGCATTGGCAGCCCTGCCCAATTTACGAACACTACTCCGCTAGGCAGTTCATACACCTATTCATGGAATTTCGGCGACCCTTCTTCCGGCGCCAGCAATACATCTACGTTAACCAATCCTACACATACTTTTGCCTCGTTGGGCACATACACCGTTTCACTACAGGCTACCAACGGTACTTGCGTGGGCAATACTACACTTAGTGTATTAGTCAACCCCGCTGGAATTAAAGCCGGTTTTAAAGCCGATACAGTATGCAAAAGCATAGCTACCACATTTACCGATACATCCAAGGGTGGCCCTTTAACATGGAACTGGAATTTTGGCGATGGGTATACATCGAACCTGCAAAATCCCACACACATATATTATTCTACCGGAACTTTTACAGCAACATTAATAACCGGTGGCGGTGCATGTGCCGATACTGCTAAACGTACAGTGCTGGTTAAAGCCGTCTCTATTCCTTTCTTCAGTGCTGCTGAAACATGTATAGGCAAAGTAACTACGTTCACAAATAATTCATCTCCAGGAACAAATACTCATTATAGCTGGAACCTTGGCGATGGTACCTTATCAAACGATACAAACCTTACACATACCTATGCCTCTACCGGCAAATATGCTGTAACGCTTGTGGCTATTAATACAAGCGGCTGTTCGCACACAGTTACCGATACCGTAAAGGTAGATGCAAAAGTATATGCTTCGTATACTGTTACCGGGCAATGCACGAACCTTACAGCTGTGTTCACCAATACATCTACCGGGCCATTCACCAGTGATAACTTCTGGTTTGGCGATGGCAGCGGGGCATTGCAACTAAACCCTACTCACCCGTATGCAGCACTCGGAACTTACTCTACCGGGCTTGCCATCGCAAATGGCGTGTGCCAGGATACTGCCCTACACACGGTTACCGTTAAAGCATTACCAACGGTTGCTTTTAAAACTGATACCGTTTGTGCAGGTTCAGTTACCGTATTTACCAATACCACAACCTGGACAAAGGGCAATACCTACAGCTGGAACTTTGGTGACGGTAGTGCCACTTCACCCGATACCAATGTATCGCACACCTATGCTTCGCTTGGCACATACAAAGTAGTGCTTACAGCAAAAGACTCAAACGGTTGTTATACATCTGATACAGGTAAAGCAATTGTGACCGGTAACGCGGTTGCAAATTTCACAGCCACCACAGCTTGTTTGGGAATAGCTACAGTATTTACCGATAAATCTACCGGCACTCCATCGAAATGGAAATGGAACTTTGGCGACGGAAATAAATCGACCAGTCAAAACCCAAGCCATACCTATGCAACCGCAGGAAGCTATACGGTAACCCTTGTTGCAGGAACAGGTAATTGTGCCGATTCATTGAAACAAACTGTAACTGTAGTGGCTTTACCGGCTGCAACTATTACAGCAAAAGATACAATACAATGCCAGGGCATTGCTGACACACTGGTTGCAGGCGGTGGCACAACTTATGTATGGAACACAGGTTCAACCAGCAGTTCGTTAGTGGTAAGCCCTGCTACTACAAGTACGTATACACTAACCGCAACTAAAGGCGGATGCTCAAAGTCCATACTAACAGTTATACATATTAATCCAACTCCTGTTGTAACTATTACCGGAGATTCAATTATTTGCGCAGGAAATTCCACCACCTTAACAGCAAGTGGTGCAAGTACCTATGTATGGAGTCCATCAGGAAGTACAGGATCTACTTTTTCTATTTCACCTGCATCAACAACAACCTACACTATATATGGTACTAACCCGCAAGGTTGTACCGGCTATGCCACACGTGTTGTAAATGTAACTCCTTTAACAGGCTTCGATCTTACAGGTAATTTAAGTGTATGTATCGATGCACCAAGTTTTTCTTCTGCATCTATTCAAGCTTGTATATTCAATACACGTTGCCAAATGGTTAAAGGAAAATTGAAACTGGTACTGGATACAGCTTTTCATATTACCAATACAGTATCAGATAGTGTTGCACGTGTAAGTGGCGATACATTGATATGGAACTACGACAGCCTTTCAGAAATTGGAAAAACACATTGTGTATCGTTAAACGGAAAGATCAGCAATATTCCATCTACCGATAGTGTTTTTGTAACCATGATAATTACGCCAAGCGCCGGTGATGCTGTTCCGTCGAATAATAGTGTTACGTATTGGGTAAAACCGTTTCCTTATAATTGCGTAGGCCTGCCATTCGATCCGAATGAAAAGAGCGTTGCACCTGAAGGAAATATTTCTGCCACACAACAATTGAGTTATACTATTCACTTCCAGAACACAGGTACTGCTATAGCGCATAATGTTGTTGTAATAGATACACTCAGCCAGTATGTCGATCCTACAACATTAAATGTAATATCGAGCAGTCATGAGGAAACAACCTCGGTTGTATCGGGTAATATTGTAAAGTTTACCTTCAACAATATTAACCTTGCTGATACAGCTACCAATAAAACAAGTAGCATTGGTGTTATCAAATACAGCATTAGCCCTAAGAGTACAGCAACTGCAGGAAATGTGATTAAGAACGGCGCTGGCATTTACTTTGATGCCAACCCGGTTGTAAAAACAAATACTACAAAGAGCCCGATTGTAGGTGCACCATTATCTGTTCAGCATATTTCAACCTCACTGAACATTGCAGCATTCCCTAATCCGTTTACAACTACAACCAGTATTGTATTTAATACTGATGGCTTGCATTACTTAGAAGTAGATGATGTTACGGGCCGAAAACTGGAAAGCATGGAATGCACAGGTAAACAATATGAATTGCAACGTAGGAATTTAGCTGCAGGTGTGTACTTTATAAAAGCCTTCGATGCGGAACACAACTATATGGCTGTGCAGAAAGTGGTAGTACAATAAGTTGATATACAGCACTTAGCATTCATTCGTTATTGATGGGTTTTCTTTTACTACATTTGAGTAAAGAAACCCTTAATAATGAAAAAAACTACAAAGTATTTTATTTTACTGTTTGCAATAAGTTTACTTGTACATGCAACCGCGCAAAGCATTAAAGGCGGCAAACATGTTACAGCTATAAACTGTACTGCCGATTCGGTAATATTCAATTATACCGGAGCACCACAAACATTTACTGTTCCATCCAACATAACTTCAATCACTATTAAAGCATGGGGGGCCGGTGGTGGCGGTGGCGGTGGCGACACACACCCGGGTGGCGTGGGCGGCGGCGGTGCGTATGCCTCAGGCACGTTTACTGTAACACCCGCAGAAATATTTAATGTAATTGTCGGTGGTAGTGGCTTAGGCGGTGGAGGTACAAACAAAGACACCGGCGGGGCTGGTGGATATGGTGAAGGTTATGGCGGCAAAGGTGATCATTCAGGAAGCAAGGGTATATCAGGCTCAGGTGGTGGTGGTGGTGGCGCCACAGCTTTATCACAAAACGGATCTTTTGTATTGGTTGCTGCCGGAGGCGGTGGTGCCGGTGGTGGCGGCCACATTTCCGCAGGTGGCAATGGAGGCGGTGGCGGAAATAATGGCGGCACCACAAGTACAACTTCGTACGATGGCGCCGGTGGTATTGTTGGCGCAAGTACCGATTCAACCGGAATGGCAGGTAGTGCATCGACTGCTGATGGCGGCGGTGGCGGCGGTGGCGGTGGAGGAGATAATGGTGGCGGTGGCGGCGGCGCACCTACCAATTCGTGCGATTGTGGTGCCGGTGGCGGCGCAGGGGGTAATAGTCTTGGAATTATTATTATAAATGGAAAAGGGCAAACTGATGGTGACAGTACTTATTCTGCTTTGCCTGCGGGAATTGCTAAAGGCGGGAATGGCAGTACATCTAATAATAACGGTAGCAATGGAGGCAATGGCTATGTTGTTATATCCTATAGCTTACCATCAAATGGCTTCGACCTTACAGGTAACTTATATGTATGTATCGATACTCCTAAAAATGCCAATGCATCTATCCAGGCTTGCATATTTAATAATCGTTGCATGCCAACAAGTGGAACATTAAAATTGGTATTAGATACAGCTTTCCACATTACAAGTACGGTATCAGACAGTGTGGCCCATGTTAGCGGAGACACACTGATATGGAGCTACGACAGCCTTTCAGATATTGGTAAAACGCATTGTGTATCCTTAACAGGTTCGGTAAGTAATATACCTGTCGGCGATAGTATTTTTGTAAAAATGTTTATCACTCCTACTTCTGGCGATTCTGTTCCTGCAAATAATAGTGTTACATATTGGGTTAAGGCTTTCCCATATAATTGTGTGGGCTTACCATTCGATCCGAATGAAAAGAGCGTGTTGCCTGAAGGAAATATTTCTGCCACACAACAACTGAGTTATACCATTCACTTCCAGAATACCGGAACTGCCGTTGCAAAAAATGTAGTTGTGATAGATTCACTTAGCCAGTTTGTTGATCCTACAACCTTGAAAGTAACATCAGCAAGTAGTGAGGTAAGCACAACAATTGCTTCGGGTAATATTGTAAAGTTCACGTTCAATAATATTAACTTACCTGATACGGCAACCAGCAAAACAACAAGTATTGGAGTGTTTAAATACACTATCAATCCTGCTGTAAGTGCAGCACCCGGAGATGTGATTTATAATGGTGCCGGTATTTATTTTGATGCTAACCCCGTGGTAAAAACAAACACAACTAAGAGTCCGATCGTTGGAGCACCATTATCAGTACAGCATCTTTCAACTTCACTCAACATTGCTTGCTTCCCGAATCCGTTTGCAACAACAACAAGTATTGTATTCAATAACGATGGTACACATTACCTGGAGTTGGATGATGTAACAGGCAGAAAAATAGAAAGCATGGAATGTACAGGAAAGCAATATGAGTTGCAACGCAATAATTTAGCTGCAGGTGTATACTTTATAAAGGCCTTCGATGTGGAACACAAATACATGGCCATTCAGAAGGTTGTGGTGCAATAAAACTTAATAGGTGAATGTAATTCCTCCGCCTGCTCCATAGTCGTTATCGTAATTTGCAGAAACCGAAATACGCTTTGTAATTATATAACGAAGGCTGAGCTCGTATTCTTTATCGGTGTTTACCATACCATCGAAACGGAGGCGCGATGTAAGTGCAAGGTCATGGCGAATTATTTGTAAACGCACATTACCTGTGTTATCTATCCTTAGGTCAGTCTGTAAAAAGAAAGGTAACATGTATTGAATTCCTGCTATTGCCACATTTCTTTTTTCAAGACGTGCAGGCATCATGTCACCATTGCTTGCTGTAAGACCATACAGGTTACGGGCATCAGCACCCACATATATTTCAAGAAATTGCCTTTCATCTAAAAACCTGCCAAAATGCACTTCGCTCATGTAATGGACTTTATAATCGGTAGCGCCCATAGCATCGAACATGTAATAACGGTTCATGGTCATTACACTGCCCCATACAGCCTGCGATTGAATAGAGACACTTGCAGTTGAATGCCACATTTTATCGTCCATGAGAAATTTGCTGTAAGCATTTTTTATAGAATCAACGCCTGATTTGGGTAAAGGATTATCGTAACTAAATATTCTGCCCATACCGCTCATCATGTGGTAAAGTATGTGGCAATGAAAAAACCAGTCTACCCCATCGGCGGCGGCATTGAATTCAACTGTATCGGTTTCTCCCGGCATAACATCCAACACATTCTTCAATGGGGCATACTCGCCATTACCATTCAGCAAGCGGAAGTAATGCCCGTGTAAATGCATAGGGTGCCGCATCATTGATGCATTATATAGTATCAGCCTAATATTATCTCCCTTCTTCACCGATATTTTTTTCGCCTTCGACATAGGTATATCGTTAATATCCCAGTTGTAATGGTTCATATTTCCTGTAAGCGAAAAACTATATGTTTTAAGTGGAGCAACAGGTAACGATGTTTTTGCTGCAGAACGCAACATGGTATAATTAAGTGTAACCATATCATTCCCACCGTTGCCCATATTCATCCCTTTCATTGAAGATGAGCTATCTCCCGCAACTGGAATTTCAGGATACATTACCGCATTCATATCCATTTGCTGCATACTCATATTCATACCCATGTTATCCATGCCACCGTTGAACTTCATCATGTCGTTCATCATTTTCATGCCCTTGAACAATTCAAGTTCGGGCAATGTAGGCGCAGGCATTTCCATTCCCTTGCCTAACCATAATGAAGCATGGCCTGTTCTGTCTTCACTGGTGGCCCTGAATTCGTAACTCATATCTTCTGGTATGGTTACTATCACATCATACGTTTCAGAAATGGCAATGATCATCCGGTCAACTTCAACGGGAACAACATCATGCCCGTCGGCAGCAACAACAGTTAATTTGCTTCCTGCATATTGCAACCAGAAATACGTAGAAGCTGACCCATTTATTATTCTCAGCTTTACTTTATCACCTGCTTTAAACTCCGGTAGTTTTTTTACCGTGTTACCGTTTATATGAAACGCGTTATAATAAACATCCGACACATCCATAGGTAACATTCGTAACCATTCCTGTTTTGCCTTGGATCCGAAATTACCGGTTATCAATGCCTCGCCCCAGTTCTGGGTAGAATGCTTTTTAATGGAATACCAGTCGTTCGCTACTTTCAGTATACGTAATACCTCATTCGGATTTTCGTTTGTCCAGTCGTTTAACATTACAACATATTCCGGCATTATGTTTTCATTCCGTTTATGAATAATGAGGGCGCCATGCAAACCAACCTGTTCCTGCATACCACTATGCGAATGATACCAATATGTTCCGCTTTGAATTATAGGGAACTTATATAAATAGGTTGAATGTGGCTTTATAGGTATAGTAGTAAGATAAGGAACACCATCTTCTTTATTAGGGAGAAGAATACCGTGCCAATGAATAGAGCTTTCCACATTCATTGTGTTGTGCACATATATTTCTGCAGTATCTCCTTCAGTGAATGATAATGTAGGGCCGGGAATTTTTCCATTTATAGCTATGGCATGTACTTTTTTGTTTGTATAGTTTACAAGGGTATCGCTAACATACAAATCATAACGCACAGCCTTTTGCGCCAATACTGAATTTATAAGCGCCATGAATACAATGAAGGGGAACCATTTTTGCCCAAAGTTCTTTCCTGGCAGTACTCTATATCTCATAGTATCAAAAATAACCATTTACTACAAGAACAATTGCCGGAACAGAAATAATCCTTATTTACTCATGGCTGGCGGCGTGCATACATTGTTTATGAATTTTTCAGGATTTAATTTAAAGGTAGCCTTGCAATTATAAGTATCGAAATAATACTTAACACCTTTATACTTTACATCATACGAACTGTTTATATATATTTTCATTCCGCAAACACAGCATACAGTAGTATCGCGTATTGGTTTTGCCACCCGGGAACTTTTTGACTGCGCCATTATAACATTTGTGGCAGAAAGTAAAAAGAAGAGAATTGATAACGCAATTAGGTTGTATACACGTTTAGTTTTCATGGCTTCATAATTTAATTCATTAGTATAAAAGTATATGGTGCTCTACTATATAAAATAATCAGTTTATTGATATTCAAGTGTAGCGCTTGTTTTAAGGCAAAGTTCAGCGCACTTGGGGCATACCTCCGCACATATTTTGCAATGCTCATATTCATGCTTAGAACATTCATCGGCGCACTTTTTACAGGCATCTTCACATTGGCGGTATAAAGCCCGGGTAACATTTGCCTTAATAAGTATTTGCCGGCACTTATCTACACATTCCCTGCATAGCCTTGCACATTCCTTCATGCCGGGCATAAGTGCACAGGCTTCAGCACATGCCCCGCAATCTTCTATGCACTCATTAAGCGCAGCCGTAAGTTCGTTATTCTCATTCATCCGATTTAATATTTACACAAAAATCTACATGGTACTATCTTTAACCCTTGTACAATTTTCGTAATAAATTATATCGTTAGCTGGTAACCGAAGTACCAAAGCAGGCTTGTGTCGCCAATAATACTTCTGCCAATTGACAATAATATATGATGATGGTCGGTCACATCAATTACAGAACCAATTCTGAAACGCAGATCGCTTTTGCCGTCTGTTTGTTGCGGAGTGATGTAATAAATTTCAGCGCCGATATTGGCAGGTTTCACAAACTGGTATTGCGCCTGTATTCCTATAAACTCATAATTTCTGTTGCCCGGCCCGGGGTTTATCCAATAACCACCGCCGCCATAACTGCTAAACTTCTTACTAATGTTTCCCTGTATCCATACCGGAATATATAGCTGCGGTTTTCCATTTCCTAAATTTTCGCTTGCACTGCCGGTTGCTAATTCCACTAATGGAAATAAACCAATTTGTATAACTGAAGAGTCATTACCAACAAACCTGTATTTAGTTCCTAATTCCATATCTCCAAAACCATAATTTGTTTTTTCCTCAGGTTCATGATAAAAAGCCATAGGTGCAATAACGTGCAACTGCAAATTAGGAACGGCTCCGTAATTCACCTCTATATGAGGCGCAGTGCCTGTGTATATACCATCTACCCGCTGGCCAATACTTGAACAGTATACTTCCCAATGCTGGTAATCTACCGGTTGGGGGTCATCGGTATCGTAAGGCGGACCTGCAAACAATGGGTTTGCAAAACCTGCCATATATAATAAGGTGAGAAATACGATTTTGTATGTATAAGTCATTTTGTTTTGTGTAAAACAAAACTACCCTTTTATATTATGTTTGGGTTGATACTTAAAGTATTTGGTATTGTACATTTTACATTTATCTATAAAACTGCTTCACAATTCCTACGTGTTTTAGCCTGTGTCTCAATCTTAAAAACAAAAGATATGACAATCACACAACCTGTATAACAGGCTGAATTATTGGGGTTTTTGGCTGCCTACCCGTAAATGATACAAGATATTACTACAAGAGTGTAATGCCTCAGGTACCTCTATATACCAATTTTGCCTCGTAATAATAAATCACAAAAAACAATATTATGAAAACAATAAAACAAACAGAGTCAGCGCGAACAAGCTACAAGGATAATGATGGTTCTTGTATTAAAAAGCGCATGAGTTTGCTGAAGACAGGTGTAATGCTATCACTGGCAGCACTTTCACTTCAACCTACACTAAAAGCACAGGACAGGGTTACCCCTACCTGGTGGTTTGGTATTTCGGGTGCAGCAAACTTTAATTTTTACCGCGGAACAGTTCAGACACTTAATGACAACCTTACGTTACCTTCTGCATTTGATCACGGATTTGGTGTAGCGCCTTATGCATCTATTTTTGCAGAATGGAGGCCAGGACCAGTTTGGGGCCTTATGTTGAACTTTGCATACGACGGACGCCAAGGTATATTTACACAGGCTGCTCCGGGACAAAACGGAACATCGCTTACAGCACGTTATAATTATTTAGCTTTCGAACCGAGTTTACGCATTGCTCCATGGGCAGGTAAACTTTATTTCTTTATAGGCCCAAGACTCAGCTATAATGTTGATCACGAGTTTTTATACCAACCTGTATCAGGCCCGAATAACGAGGCAAGATTCAGTGATGTGTACGGCATACGTGTATCAGCACAGGTAGGAATGGGATATGAAATTCCTATTTCAGCTCCTGCTAATACAACACAATGGGCTTTAGCGCCATTTGTTTCTTTCCTTCCTTATTTTGGCGAACAACCAAGACAGTCGGAGAGCCTTACACTTACAACAGTACGTGCAGGTTTAGCGCTTAAATTCGGTTGCGGACCAAAGAAGTTAGCGAACGAAGTTATTGTAACCCCAGCTCCGGCGCCAGCGCCAGAACCGGTTATCAATTTCTCAGTAGTTGCGCCTACAACGGTACCTGCTCAACGTAAAGTAAAAGAATTGCTTCCTTTGAGTAACTATGTATTCTTTGACGAAGGCAGCACACAAATACCAAACAGGTATGTTATACTTACCAAAGACCAGGCACAAAGTTTCAGAGAAGAACAATTACAGGATTGCCAACGCGTACAAAGTACACGCGCATCAAGGCAGCTTACCATGTATCATAACGTGTTGAACATTGTTGCAGCCCGTATGATGAAATACCCTAATTCAACCATCACCTTAATTGGTGCATCGGGCGGAAAAGGCGAAAAGCTTGGTAAAGAAAATGCAGAATCGGTAAAAGATTACCTGGTTAATGTATTCGGAATTGACGGATCAAGAATTGCCGTAGAAGGCAGGTCAAGGCCTATCGTTCCATCTGAACAACCAACCTATGTTAAGGATACAAACTTTACCCGTGTGGAAGATAACCGTGTAGACATTGTAAGTAATTCAAAGGACCTGATGATGGAGATCAAGGACAACTCAGCGCTTTGCATGAGGCCAATTGAAGTAACCGCAATGGACGGAAGTTCACCAAGCGATGCACAGGTTTATGTAACCGCAGATGGCGCTACCGCAGGTGTTCAGACATGGTCAGTAACCGTTACCGATTCATTAGGTAATGTTCAGAACTTCGGGCCATTTACCAGCGATAAGGCAACCGTATCGGGTGCAGCTATTATAAAAGATGGCAATGGCGGAAACTATAAGATGACTATGGTAGGTACAACACCTTCGGGTGAAGTAATTACCAAGTATGCATCATTCAATTTAAAACGTCAGTACCAACCTGAGATACCTGATCAACGTGTAAGCATTCTCTTTGAATTCGATAAATCAAGGACCATGGCTACCTTCGATAAGTTCTTACGTGAAAAAGTGACCCCGCTTATTGCTCCTAACAGCACTGTAACCATCAGTGGCTATACCGACATAGTGGGATATGCTGATCATAACCTGCAACTTTCAGAAGACCGTGCCAGGGAAGCTCAAACCATACTTTCCGATGCTACTAATAAAGCAGGCATTACCGGTGTAACCTTCAATGCAAAAGGATATGGCGAAACAGGAACTGAGTTTTCAAATACTCTACCTGAAGAACGTTTTTACAATAGAACAGTTGTAATTGACATTAGCTCTGTACCTAGCACAGAAGTTACTACAAACTAAGTTCTATATTTCTTAAACCAAAAAAGGCGCCGCATTGGCGCCTTTTTTATATTTATTACCCTGTAAATTATACAATATTAACATACTACTTTATAACCTGTTCAGAGGCTATAAAGCCCAACTTTGTATGTAAGTTCTTTACGATAAGAAAAGAGAGTTTAACATATAATACATAGAAGCCATGAAAAACCATAATGATATTTCCGAAGAGGAAGCTGCTCTAAGAGCTGAAGAAACCAAAGAAAAGAATACCGAAGGATATCCTTTATACCCTGCCAGCGAAGATGCATACAGCCATTTAATTGAAGAACAGGATATAGACCCTGAAAACCCATCTAAGCTAAAAGCACAGAATTTTGACGAACCCGGTGCCCCAGAACGTATGAATGAAAAGAACTTCGATGATGAGGATATCCTAAGTACCGACTTAGGTGCTGACCTTGACATACCTGGTGCTGAGCTTGATGATGCACAGGAAAAGATTGGCAGTGAAGACGAAGAGAACAACTATTACAGTATTGGTGGCGACGACCACAACGACCTGGAAGATGACAGGGGAGAATAATCTCTCACCCTGCAAAAAAAACCTCACCCTACCCTCTCCTTGAAAAAGGAGAGGCCTATAGGGAAATTTTATTCCTTTATAAGTTTTCCTGTCGAAACTAAACTACCTTTAGTGGTAATAATTCTGTATAAGTAAACACCTACACTGCAATCAGAAAGTGAAATGGTTGTTTCTCCTTTGGAGGAATTTAAGGAGGCCGCCTGAACTTTCTCTCCAAGCATATTATACACCTCTATTGATGACGGGATATTTACACCTGATAACTGAAAAGTAAATGTTCCGGTTGAAGGATTTGGGAAAACCTTAATGGAAATGTTGTTTCTTATATTGTTAATCCCTACAACTCCTGAATATTCTAACAGATAGTTGGCTGCATTACCCCATGAAGCCTGGAAGTCTCCACCTGCATATAGCTTCCCGTTATAACCGGCTATTGCAAATATTACAGGGAAACTTACATCAAATGGTCCGCAACTACAACTGCGGCTATTGCATCCTGTTATATCGTTGCCAACGGGTCCAAACGATGTGCTATTTAGCTGCTCAATGTCAGAAGCACCGGCAAACAAAACATCTTTACACACACACATAGCGCTTACACTTGATAATAATGCAGATTGGTTCACCAATACATTGCCATTCCAAAAACCAAGGAAATAGTCAGCCGATGCATTTGAATCACTCCACTGCCCACCAACATATAGTAAGTTGTTATATGCCGCTAAAGCAGTTATCGTATTGTTTACACATGGGTTGTTCACCCATCCATACATACCTTTTACAGTATCCCACACGGAGCCGCCCCATTTAAATAATAACGGATTTATGCCACTACCGCCGCCAACATAAAGATTACTGTCATATACAGCCAATGACGATACAGTATAGTTCAATCCTGTTCCAATGGTAGACCAGGAGCTTCCATTCCAAACTGCTATATTATTAGCTGGTGCTCCTCCTGCCGAATCAAAAGATCCGCCAACACTTAAATTACCATTATATATAGCTAATGCATTTACATTTCCATTAAGTCCCGCTCCTAACGCAGACCATTTAGATCCATTCCACATTGCAATGTGATTTGCAGAAACCCCACCAGCATGTATAAACGTTCCACCAACAATTAAATTGCCATTGTATTCCAACAGGGCGGTTACGCTACCATTTACTCCTGAGCCTAACCCTGTCCATGATGTTCCGTCCCACGCTTCAATACCAATGATTGAGTCAAAGGGGGAGTTTAATATGTCTCCACCGGCATATAATTTATTAAAGCAACTATCCAGTGCATATATGTTGCCACTAACACCAGCACCCACAGGGACCCAATTCTGCCCAAACGATATGCTTGTACTTAGAATAAGAAAAGTTGAAATTGATAGTAGTTTTTTCATAAAGTGGTCATTTATTCTTTAATTAATTTCCCCGTTGATACTAAGTTACCATCTTTCGTTGTAATACGGTATAAGTAAATACCAGCACTATAATCAGAAAGCGAAATGGTTGTTGAAGTTCCTTTGGAGAAATTTAAAGGGGCAGCATATACTTTCTCGCCAAGCATGTTGTAAATATCTATAGTACTTCTGTCTTCGACAAGCCCAGACTGACTAAACTGAAAAGTAAATACGCCGGTTGAAGGGTTTGGGAAAACGGTAATTGCATTTGTTTCTTTCAGTTCATTTATACCAATAGGGCCATTGTATTCCATTAAATAAGGCGCTGCATTGTTGCCCCAAGTGCCAGGGCCATTACCATAGCTTCCACCTGCATATATATTTCCTTTATAGCCTGCAACTGCTAAAACGTATATATCAGGTGCTGTTCCTCCACAGGGTGTACAACCACCACAACCATATATATTTGGAATATTCTGAAAGGTAGTATCGAAATAAGTGCTTACACCATTGCCACCTGTAAGCAAAAAACCATTGTAGACTGAAAGCGCTACAGTTGATTGCCCAAACCCATACCCGGCGTTGTTTGGGTTTAACCAAGTTGAGCCATTCCATGCAGCACCATTATTAACTGTATTATAAGAACCGCTTACATAAAGCAAATTATGATAAACACTTAAAGCATATACCCCATAAATAAGGCCACCGCAAATCATAGGGCCGGTAAGGCCCGAAACAGAATCCCACGTAATGCCATTCCATTTCTGAAGATAAACTTTATTTCCACCCATGGTGGTATTTGAGCCACCCGCATAGAGTGTATCATTGTATTGCGCCACTGCGTTTACTCCGCCTGTAATTCCATTTCCTATCGCCGACCATGATATACCGTTCCATTCTGCAATATCATTCGCAGGAACCCCACCTGCGTTTGTAAATATTCCACCAACAATTAAATTACCATTACATTCTGTCAGCGCATTTACGCTACCATTTACGCCAGAACCCAAGGCAGTCCAGGATGTACCATTCCACATAGCAATGTTATTAGCAGAGGCTCCGCCTGCATTTGTAAACTTTCCACCAACAATTAAATTGCCATTGTATTCCAACAGGGCGGTTACGCTACCATTTACTCCTGAACCTAATGCAGTCCATAATGTACCATCCCACGCTTCGATTCCGATTGTTGAGTCTTTATTATTTAATATGTTTCCACCGGCATATAATTTATTAAAGCAACTATCCAACGCATATATATTGCCACTAACTCCATTACCTACAGGCACCCAATTCTGCCCAAACGATATGCTTGTACTTAGAATAAGAAAAGTTGAAATTAATAGTAGTTTTTTCATAAAGTGGCTATTTACACTACCAAATATAGCATAAATAATCACTAATACAAAATTTACCTATGATGCCAGCCGTGTCCCCTGTGCCCTACATAAATAAAGCAGGAACTGAAACAACTCATGGTCAAAGCTAAGGCAATAAACAAAATTGGCCTTGTTATTTTGCGTGACAAGGAACTAAATTTTGCCGTTTCCTTTTTATCTGAAGGTATTTCTAGGGTCGTTTTCATGATTCTGATTTTAAATTGTCAATTACGGCTTATTTACAATAACACCTGCCCCTGTGCTATGCCTATCACTATGCGCGCCAACAAATATGGAGCATGAGCTTAAACACGAAAGGGCAAAAACCAAAGCAATAAACAAACCCGGTTTGCTCATTTTGTGTGTTAATGAATTTATTGTTTTCTTATTTGAGGTATTTTCTACTGTCGTTTTCATAATTGCGTATTTAACTGTTTCAAGGGTAAAATTAGGGTGCAAACAAGGTATAGGGTTATTCTTTCGGTGGAGGGGTTAAGAGCTTACGTGTAGGGTGAAAATTTTTGCTTGAACCTAAGCGGTTTCATTGCAGAAATATCCGATATTGTAAAATAAATAACCATTCTATACTTTTGGCTTTTATCATAATCTATAAAAATGACACCTAACCTGGCAGAAAGTAAAAACCAAATACTTGAATGTGAACGTATTCTTTTAGATGCTTTTAAGAACAAAGATCTTAAATCGCTTGATGAATTATTACACCCAGACTGCCTGTTTATTTTGCCAAATGGAAAAACGGTAACCAAACCAATGGTGATAGAAAACTATCGCACAGGTAATATGATGATGACATCGTTAGTTGCCACTGATTATATAATTAATATGATAGATGACACTGCCATAGTTTCACTAACCCTGGAAATGAAAGGCAAGTATTTTGATCAGTTGATAGAAACAAATTGCCGCTACCTGAGGGTATGGAAATTATGTAATTCGCAATGGAAAGTGATTGCAGTTTCGGGGGTGCAAATTGGCGAATGAGACACCTCACCCTGCCCTCTCCTTGAAGAAGGAGAGGGTGAATACAAAAGTATATTTTGGCCCTTTTTTCACACAATCTAGGTTCTTCTCTCTCCTTCTTCAAGGAGAGGGATACAGGGTGAGGTCTATCGAGATTAAAACTTTTCCCTATTTTTATTCCTTCGACATTTAGTTGAAATGAAAGTACACAACAAAGAATCGTTGAAAGAGATTCGCAGGCAATTACGACAAAGTACGACGCCTGCTGAAAAGGTTCTTTGGGAGAAGCTAAGGAATGGAAAGCTCCTTGGACTTAAATTTAAAAGGCAGCACAGTATAGGTAATTATATAGTAGATTTTTTTTGCTCAGGCGCTCGTTTAATAATTGAACTTGATGGGCCAGTTCATTTAGAAAAAGAACAAAACGAAAAAGATAAAGCCAGAGACGAAAACATGAAAGAAATGGGCTTTAAAGTCTTACGGTTTTCGAACGATGAAGTATTGAGTAATTTCGGAAAAGTTCAGGCCGGAATTGAAACAATAATTAAAGAAGACCTCACCCTTCCCTCTCCTTTTTCAAGGAGAGGGAAGGGTGAGGTCTTCACTTCAAAGTGATACAGGGTGAGATCCTATTGCACAGGCTAATATTTTACTGTATTTCCACCTTACCTGCACTTACTAAATCCCCTTCTTTATCCAGAATTCGGCACATATATATTCCCTTTGAATAGTTATTAATAACTATTTGATTTACACCAGTATTAAGCATTGATGAATAAACCTTTTCTCCAAGTATATTATACACCTCTACTGACCACTGACGACTATCCACTGAGGACTCGATATAGAACCTTCCATGGTTAGGATTCGGGTATAAATTTACAGCACCATTTTGGGCAGGAATCTGGTTAACAGAAGTGAGGATTGGAACCACTCCCATTTCCATTCCGTTACCAAAACTATTCACCCATAAATTCGACTTGATATAAGGGTTAAAAAACACCCTTGTAGGTTGCTCAAAAGGATAGTCTAAAAGCTGGGTGAAAACAGGTCGGCTTGCTTCGGCATTTGCACTGTAAAAAAGCCCCCCTGTCTCGGTGGTTAAATAGGCCGCTCCCTTGTTCACCGGATCGAAGGAAATGGAGAAGCAACTTGTGGTATCTCCGTTGTTAGAATTTACCGAGTTTATGATCTTGGTCCAAGTAGTTCCGCGGTTGGTTGTGCGGTATAATCCGCCCTGCCCGTTAGGGGCTCCTCCCCATCCGCTATATACACAAACGTACCAGGTATTTTGGGTGGCATCGTTCGGGTCTATGGTAAGGTCCATGGTCCAGTATTTCATTCCAGGTGCGCTTACATCGGTCCAACTTGTGCCTTGATTGGTACTTACAAATACGCCAGAGCTATCGGTAAAGGCAGTAGCATTTCTTCTGCCCGAAAAGGTAGTTACCACAGTGCCATCGTTCAGCACCACAATATCCATTGGGTGGCCCTGGGTACGTGCCGGGTTAGGGCAATGGGTCCATGTAGCTGAAGCGTTCAGGTTAATGTTATTCGACACCCAAATACCACCTGCATTGCCACTACCTGAATGGTTTATTACGCTGGCATACATACGGTTGGCATTGGTTGGGTCGAGGGCAAGGTATATTACAGGCTTGCCAAAATTGTACATGGTATTAAAGGTCTTTCCGGTATCGGTACTAAACATAACCGCTCCGTTTCCGACGTCTATAATAGCATCGGTAAGGCGGGTGCTTTGGTACATATCATGTATGCTTGAAGTAGCTGCATACACCACTTTCGTAGTCGGGTTCTTGAGGAACTTATAGGTAGTATTTAGTGTGAGCCCGCTGCAATCAAATCCCCATGATTTGCCTCCGTCGTTACTCCGCACCGCATTAATATCGGTATAGCCGGCAAGCATGTGTAATGAATCGTACCACTGCAGATCCCATCCCGATGTCATTTCAATCCCGTTGGTTTGATAGTATTTACCTTTTGGAGTATTAGCGTTAGAGGGATTCAGTTCTGCAGGAGGAACATAAGCAGCCTGCCAGGTTTTGCCGCCGTCGGTACTTTTATGTATAAAGCCTTCATCGGTTTCTACAATATCCAGACTATCATTCCGACATACATCGAGCCCGAACACAGCGCCCGGCCAGCCCCAGCCTAAATCTCCACCCGAACCGCAATAGCCCGTTTGAATGTTCTGGTTGGTCGTGGTATTGAATACATAGTTCCACTTAGCGCCTGCATTGGTTGTTTTGAGTATCATAGGATTCCCTGCTGCACTCGATCCGCCAAGGAAAGCTTCATTTATATTGTTGGCTGCCATGCGCACATAAAAAGGGTCGTCGCCCGATACAATTCCTGTTGTGCATGCTGCCCAAGTACCGGGATAGGTCATAGTATATGTACTTGCATAACCGCTGGCACTTTGCCCGTCGATGCCTACATATACGTTGCCTGAACTTTGTGTAACACAAAAGAATCGGGTTGTACTTCCAACCTTAGCTCCGGCAAACGAAGCAAAATCTTCTGTAACTCCGCCTGTGTTAAGCACTGACCAGGTAGCTCCTTTATTGGTTGAAGTAAGCAGGCCTTTATTGGTACATATATATATATTATTCCCATCGAAAAAAGTACCGGCTATATAAGCACCGTTACTGCCGTTATCAGTATAAAAAGCAGCGCCAAATGTTTTGCCGCCATTGATAGACAAATAAAAATTATTGTAATCAGATACAATGATCTGTAAAGAATCCTGCGGATTGGCAACCAAAGTCCATGCCCCGTTTCCGCCTGTAGGATCGGTTACAGCATTCCATGTTACGCCGGCATCTGTGCTTTTTACCGGCACCAAACTCTGACTTACGTGATCTTCGCTCAGGCAATACCGTATATTATTGTTATTTGTGAATTCTACCTTGGCAAAATGCCCACCGGTAATCTGCTTAAAGCTTATCACATTCCAGCCTGCACCACTATTTGTTGAATGGTACAGGTCGGTCATATCGGTACTTGAATATATCTCCGACGGATTGGCAGGATTAATGCTCGGGCTGTACTGTGCTCCCCCTCCACCAATACCATGCGCGGTAAATGTAATTGGTTGGGCGAATAATAAGGAATAAGGAATAAACAATAAAATAATTGAGAGTTGAAAGTTGAAAGTTGAAAATAGGCTTGTAAGTTTTTTCATAAGGGATTATTTTATTTCTGTTATTGAACTAATTGTAAATCGAAATCTTTACCATTATTACCAAGCAAACGAACTATACCATCGGGTCCCAATACTTTAATTTCAGTAAAGGTAATTCTTCCACTTGCACTTTTTATAGCACTTAACATTATTGAAGAAAGAGCTGAAGAATCTGAATGAAGTGTACTATTATTTACATGCATATCGAACGATTCTATTTTGAACCAGGTGTTTGCTCCAATTATATCATCGCTCATAAATGTGCTCATTTTTTTACTTTTCAATAGATCCTGTTTAGAAACCATATTGGTAATTTGCTTCCCGTTTATGCATAATACTGGATCAGGTACCTTATCAACTGCCAGTCTTTCAATATTTACCTCGACAGTATCTTTTTCTTTTGTTTTGAATATATAAATAGTAATACTATCACCTATTGCACTAGCGTCTGCATATATTTCTTTGCCATTCCACCATCCATGACTTTCAATTTTGACAAGATATTCTTTAAAAGGCTGTACTGTATCTACCCATTTCATTTTATTAGGAATACCTGCATATAGATCTCCTGATTTTGATATTGTTGAACGTAACGTTGGTTTATCCTTTGGCTTAGTTATTTTAATTGTTTTATGTGTTTGTCCGAATGTTGAAACAACACAAAACAGGAATGAAATAAACAGGCTTTCGCGCATCCGATGAATTTGATCTTAACAAACTTAAGAAAACGAAGCTAATAAGCAAATGCTTTTTAGACCAACGTGGGGTAAAGAGGTTAGGTAAGAATGATGACTTATTACACTTTTTCATTATATTTGCAATATGAGTACAGCCGAATTAAAATATACTTTGTTTAAGGTCATTGATGCCATAAACGACAATAAGACATTAAAGGATATTTATTCTTTTGTTTCAACTAAAACAGATTCTGATTTTTGGGATAGCCTTACTGAAACACAAAAAGAAGAAATTGAAGCTGCGCTAAAAGAGCTTGATGCCGGACTTGGCATTTCGCATGAAAAGGTTATGGCTAAGTACAAAGGAAAATATGCTTAATGACTGCAAAGATCACCTGGTCTCCCAGTGCGGTAAAGTCGTTTAACAGCCTCATACTTTTTCTTGAAACAAAGTGGGAAAGGAAAGTAATTGAAAAATTATTTACTGACCTGAATAATTCATTGCATGCTATAAGCGAAAACCCTCAAATGTTTCCGTGTGTTTCTTTAAAGAAAAAACTACATAAATGTGTCTTAAGAAGAAAAACATTTTTGTTATATAGGGTTAAAACAAAAGAACACATTGAAATTGTACTGTTGATTGACAGCAGGCAAAACCCTAAGAAGTATAAAATATAAGTTTCCCTTTTAATGAAATTAAAACCACTCTTATTAGTACTATTCATTTCGTTTTTCACAGTAACATCCTTTGCGCTACAAACAACTTATAATTGGAATGATACGGTATTCGTAAAGGGTGCAAAAAGATTACCTCGTATTGAATATTACGTTGACTATTGTGGGCCAACGCAGAGTTCATTAGACACATTAAATCTTGTAGTACACTTTATGCAAGAGAATCCATTCTTAAAAATTGAATTTGATTGCCATACAGACCCTCAGGGAAGTGAAAAGCATAATATGCCGCTTTCACAATGCAGAGCACAGTTATGTATAGACTATGTTAGAAGCCAGGGCATTGATTCAGCCCGTTTGGTAGCTAAAGGATGGGGCTTTCATCAAACATTACCCGGTTGTAGTATATACGACATTGCTAAAATGAAAACCAATGAAGAAAAACAAGCAGCATACCAGAAAGATAGAAGAACTGAAGTAACAATTATTGGGCCCGATTCTGCTAATACATTTCAGTGGTGTGATGTAAAGTTTATGAAATACAGCTTGAGGAGAGTACGATTTACATATGAATTGGACAAAGCACAATTATTGAGTAAAGACTCGACTAACCAATTAAGAATAGATACGGTTGCAATGTTTTTAAAATCGCATCCATATCTATTAATTGGGGTGTATGTTCATACCGATCCGCAAGGAAGCGACAAGCACGATTATATTCTTTCGCAGGCCAGGGCACAAACTATTACAGATAAACTGGTAGAACAAGGAATAGAGCCATCACGCATTACTACAAAAGGCTGGGAAGGCCGAAAACCCATTTATTCCCAACAATATATAGCTGACTTTATAAAAAAACAGAGACATAGCAATTGTGATTGGTGCCCTAACCGACCCAATAACAGGCGAACTGAAATTGTAATATTAGGAATGAGAAAGTAACTTTCCTACTCCTTTATAAACTTCAGTGTATAACTCCTGCCGGTTGTTTCTTCCTTAATATTTATAAAATAGATTCCACTAGTAAGGCTTGAAGTATTTAAGGAAAATTGCTCCTGTGATTTTGTTGTGGAAATTACAGGCTGCCCAATACATTATATATAGTGACCTGCTTTTTGTTCTCATCTGCACCAGTTATGTTAATTACGCTTTGGGCAGGATTTGGGTAAATGCTATAGCTACCTGAATTGCTAATTTCATTTATACCTGTTGGGCAGGTAGCCTGCACATCTACTTGGAACTCTACTTCCATAGTATCGACAGGAACGTATATATTCCAGGCTGTGAGAACACGCTCATACACTATAATATATGCAGCAAATTGAAATAGTCCAGGTTGTGTTGGTTTGCACCATGAGAATTGACCGGTAAGGGAATCAATTGTAGCACCAGGTGGAATCCAATAAGTCGGACAATTAATGCATGCCCCAAGCGTATACTTAAGGCTATCACCTTTCGGAACATTCATATTATAGAAATAACATTGTGCCGTGCATGCTATTCCACCAAATGCTGGGTTTGTTATAGTGGGAAATGAGATACTATCTCCTGCCTGACCAAGGTTAAGTACATTTGATAAAGTCATCACTTCAGGTACTGAGAAAGGTATATTTGCTTCGTTTACAACCCGGGCACCAGTATTACACCATATATGGTATGACCGAGAACCAGGAAAAGTATGTTTACCTATATAAATACTGACCTTTTCGCATGGAGCAACAGAATCCCCTCTGGGAATAGTATCGGGTGGAAATAATTTACCGTTTGAACGATATAATAAATCAGTACTGCCATCGCCATAATATATGCGCATGGTATCTTTATCTGCACATGCACCCGAATTTTCAGGATCGCCGAGGGTATAATGGGTAAGAGTAACCTGGAAAGCATAACCGCTTATATGTTGCAGGCTTATATAGCCTGATATCTGTATTTGTGATTCAGATAAAAGCGGGAATAGAACTAACGATAAAATGCAAAGTAGTTTTTTCATAAGAGTGGCTTTGTTTCTTATAGGATGACTTAACTACATAAAGGTTTAATTATTGCTAAAGAATAATCAAATAAGCAGCAATAAATTCCTTTAAAACACTATACCCACCTGCACGGCCGTGGTAGCATAACCCACTTCAAAAAACACTCCAAAGTTAGGTTTAACCATATAGCGTGCACCAACGGTTAATTGCCAGCTGAAATTCAAAACGGTTTGCTTGTGGCTTTGGTTTGAACTTGCATTAGGATCTTCGTCGGTTGTATTATATATGGTAGCTAAGTAACCAAGGCCCACACCGCCATATATATCTATTTTATCACCTATAGGATAGTGACCATTAAAACGTAAATAACCTGCAATAACACTTTGCGATTGAGTTACGTTGTAACGTAATGCTGTGTTGGTATCGTACTGGTATTTATTCAGTGCTGCAGAATATTCAGCATTTATCCCTACCCCGAAGTATTGGCTCATACCATGTTCAAATTTAAGCACAACAGTTCCGTAATTATCCTGGGTGTAATTAGTGAAACTTGGATTATTATAATATTGGGTAGTTATGGCATTACCGGGTGGCAATCCAAAGCCTATGTCTACCAGGTTCTTGCCGTCAGAGAACGCCTGTGCAAATGATGCGGCCGGAGCAGCAAGTAATAAAAGTGATAATACAAGTGTTCTCATCTTTTTCATAACGGCAGTAATTTATAAGGTTGTGTAAGCATTTTATTCCCCTTTCACGCTATCTTTTCGTTTCCAATAAATAGCATGATTGGAACAAATGTATAAAATATATGATATAGTAGAAAATTATGTAAACTTATTTGCAACCCTCACCCTACCCTCTCCCCGAAGAAGGCGAGGGTGAAACACATTAATATATGGTTCTGTTTTTTGAGTAAACTGGGTTCTTTCCCTCTCCTATTTTAAAAAGAGGGATATAGGATGAGGTTTGTTTTCTTCCGCCCACAAAAAAACCCCTGACAGTACTGCCAGGGGTTTTTTATTTATCCTGTAAAAGATATCTTATCTTTTATCCTTTGTCACTACAGCACAATCGCGCACATTGCCATCCAAATCAATACACTGGCCTTCTTTTAACCTGTCCCTTTTGCCATCCGTACGGGTATATTCGCCCGTTCTTTTGCACATCTTTCCGTTCTTTAGTTTTACATCACCTTCCATGGCAACTGTTTTACCTTCTTTTACGTGCATCATTTTTCCATCTTTCATCATGTAGCGTTCGTTATTATCTGCCCCCCTGTCTTGCGCGTAAGAAGTGTTTACGGTAAAGCAAAACACCATTAATAAGGCAAAAAGGCCTGTAATTACTTTTGTTTTTTTCATAATCAATATTTGTTTAAAATTATCGTCAGTACCGCTGTTGCCCGGCCTTCAGTTAAGCTGTCGCACTTGTTTAGAACACGTAAAATAAACTACAAACCCACTTTTAGGGCTTGCATTATTGTCGGTATCATGTGTAAGATTCCTGTTTATGTATTATGATTACACCATTACAAACACTATATTTGCTAAAGCAAAACAGGTTAACAGATAATGATATGAAAACCCCGAACCGCCAGATCAGAATACTATTATCACTTTTATTCTTTGCAGCCTTAATGCTTGGTAACACAGGCTGCAAAAAAGAAACGACTACTCCCGGAGCCTCTATGACGGCTAACATTAATAACAGCAATATTACTTTCAATACCACCCTAAACAACTCGAACGGGTTTACCATTATACAAGGCACAAGCAGCAATTACACCTTAACTGTAGTATTGCAAACCTTAAGCCCGAGCATATTCACACTGGGTGCACAATCAACCGGGTATTATGCAACGGTATCCGATAATTTTGGCAATAGCTACAGCACCGATGCCGCTAACACCGGGCAAATTAACCTTAGCACATCAAGCTCTACCACTTCACGCTATAATGGCACCTTTTACTTTATTGCCAACGAAACCGCTCCCAGCCAGGGAGGAGGTAATATAAATGTTACCAGCGGCACCTGCAGTAATATATAAGGTGGATAAAGATCAATCTACAGATTGCTTGGTAATCATTATATTTGTCCGAATATCAAAAGGCCGATCCTATAAATTATCCACTGAAATAAGTTTATGATATCTGAAATAATTACCTGGATCAGGCAAAACCCTAAAAAAATATTTCAGTACTCATTATTTTTATTACTTATCTGCTTTCCACTTTTTTGTGATCTTGATACTCTGCCTCTTCGCATATGGGACGAATCGCGCTTAGCGTTAAATGCATATGAAATGCATAAGGGCGGAGATTATATAGTTACCCATATTTTTGATTATCCCGATATGTGGAATACCAAGCCACCACTTATGATATGGATGCAGGTGTTATGTATAAAACTTTTCGGTGTCAGCGAACTTTCAACCAGGCTACCTTCTGCTTTTGCGGCAGCGCTTACCTGTATAATAATGATGGTGTTTTCGATAAAGCACCTTAAAAGCTATTGGATAGGGCTAGCTGCCACACTTGTTTTGGTTACATCTAACGGTTATGTATGGATGCATGGAACCAGAAGCGGAGACTATGATGCACCCGTTACATTTTTTATGGTTTTTTACTGCCTTGCATTTTATGCCTACTCGATAACTAAAAAGAACAAATTTCTGACACTGACATTTATAGGCCTCATTCTTGCAGGTTTAACCAAAGGAGTCGGGGGATTGCTTTTTATTCCTGCTCTGATAGTATTTGCTTTTTTTCAAAAAAATGTATTGGGAATATTGCGTAATAAGATATTCTACCTGAATGTAATACTATTTTTAGTAATGGTGATCGGGTATTATTTATTGAGGGAACATTACAATCATGGCTATATCCAGGCAGTATGGGATAACGAATTGGGCGGCCGTTATTTAAACGTGTATGATAAACACCCTGGTGGATTTTGGTTTTACTATTGTAATTTTATTGATTTTAAGTTTACATATTGGTATATGTTATTTCCTGTCGGGGCAATTATTGGCATGGCAAATAAAGACCAAAAAATAAGAATGTTCAGCTTATTCTGCATTTTAATTCTTGTTACTTTCTTTCTGATAATCTCCTCCGGTAAAACCAAGCTAGAGTGGTATGATATTCCCATGTACCCGTTTGCATCATTTGTTATTGCAATGTTTGTTCAATGGTGTATTCAGATGGTTGAAAATATAGCAAACCTTACCGCGATCAGAACTACGGTAACACCCTACCTTGTAATGTGGTTTGTTTTCTTTCAGCCTTATAGGGCAATAGTAAATGAAACCTATATGCCTACTGACACTGAAAGTGATAAAGAGTATATTAAAGAGGAATATTTTCTAAAAAATACCATAAATGAAAGAACGGATTTAAGCGGATATACCATGTGCTTTAGCGGATACCCGGCTCCAATTCTGTTTTACACACATATACTTGCTGATGAAATGGGTGAAAAATTTAATCTTGTTTTAAACGGTTTCAATTTCAAACCAGGTGATAAAATAATAGTTTCACAACCTGATATTCAGGATACGATCAACAAAAAATATAATTGGACCCAAATTGATTCTGAAGGAGATATAAAAATGCTGCAGATCACTTCTAAAAAATGAACACAACAAAAAAAGAAATAAGTGTAGTTATACCCGTTTATAATGAAGAACTGGGTTTACGGGAATTGTTTAAGCGATTAACAAGTTCACTGAGCCAAATTACCGACGATTATGAACTGATATTTATAAACGATGCCAGCAAAGACCAAACACTTGTTATATGTAAAGAATTTTCCAAGTCTGATGCGCACGTAAAATATATCAGTTTCAGCAGAAATTTTGGCCACCAGGCAGCTCTTTCAGCGGGCATTCATTATGTTAATTGCAATGCACTTGTTATTATTGATGGTGATATGCAGGATCCTCCTGAACTTATACCAGAAATGTACAAAAAGTATAAGGAAGGCTATAATGTAGTATACGCCAAGCGTGCTGCACGGAAAGGGGAAAAATTCCATAAAAAAATAACAGCAAGCATTTTCTATCGGCTACTCAGGCGAATAACATCAATCGATATTCCACTTGATACGGGCGATTTTCGCCTGATCGACTCAAAGGTGATAGGTGTGCTCCGCACCATGCCTGAGAAAACTATTTTTTTAAGAGGCCAGATTGCTTGGATAGGATTTAAACAAACTTTTGTTGAATTTGAACGTGACCCAAGAAGGCATGGTGCAACAGGTTATTCTTTTAGTAAAATGCTGAAGTTTGCATCTAACGGAATAACCGGATTTTCAGAAGCGCCGTTACGGCTTGCCTTATGGCTTGGCTCCGGTGTTACATCTATTGCAACAATAATAATGCTGTACCTGCTGGTCTCAAGGTTTGCGTTACATCAGCATATCAGTACCTGGGGTACAGTAGTTACCTGTGTGTTTTTTATGGGCGGAATTCAATTATTTACTATTGGGGTAATTGGTGAATATCTTAGCCGTATTAACAACGAAACCAGGGCAAGACCTTTATATGTTGTGGCGGAAAGCAATATTGAAACTGGAACAAACTAACACAGCTGCCCTTAATGAAAGAAAAGATCTTGGTGCCAATAGGAATAGCGGTTGCATTTGCAATAATGCTTCTGATCGCATTTACGCATAATGGTACAGGAGATTCGGGTGACAGCGTAATGCATTTTTTAGTTGCAAGAGATGCGTTTATGCATCCCGAAAATTTCTTTAGTGTATGGGGAAAGCCACTGTATGTATTTCTGGGCGCTCCTTTTGCTCAATTCGGGTTTATAGGGATAAAAATATTCAACATTATTAACACATTGATTTCAGCTGTATGCACTTACTTGGTAGCAAAAAAAATGAATTTCAATAATAGTTGGATGGTAATTGTGTTTTTGCTGATTTTTCCCATGAACATTATAATGGCTTTTTCCGGTCTTACAGAACCATTATTTGCCACAATATTGATAAGCGGGATATGTTTGCTTTTTTATAACAAAACGGCAACAGGGTTAATATTGTTATCCTTCATGCCTTTTGTGCGTTCCGAAGGCCTGTTCATTATTGTTATTGTTGCAGGCTGGCTTATTCTTCAAAAGAAATATAAAAACTGTTTGTGGCTGCTCACAGGCCAGGTAGTGTATGCATTTATTGGATATATAGTATCTACAGGATTTTTATGGTTTTATACAGGTAATCCTTATTCCTTAAAGAACCCTTTAGGACATGGAGCATGGTCTGATTTTTTTGATTTTCTCAGCTTAATTCTCAGCTACCCTTTAATGTATTTTTTCACCGTGGGAGTATTACTCATTCCGGTTAGTTTATTGGTAAAAAAAATCAAGAACAACTTTATTCAACCCAACTGGCAGCTTTTGCTTATATGGACACTATTCATAACTTACTTTGCTTTTCATGCAGCAGTATGGGCTCTTGGCTTATTCGGCGGTGGCATGGCAAGAATAGTTATAGGTGTGGCACCTTTAATGGCTATAATTTGCCTTTTCTCTTTTAATTCTCTCGCCGGCATTTTAGGTAAGTGGTTCAATCCTCAGGTTATATCAGGGCTCTTGCTTGCAGCAGTTATCATAACAGATATATATTACATTGATTTTCATAAAGATACTTATACATTAACTACAGGTTTTTCGGTTGATATTTCAATTGACGAGTTAGCTGAAAATAATGCAGTAGCTTATTTAAAAAAGAAATTTCCTTATTATAAATCACACACTATTAGTTACGGAGCGCCTTATATTGGTATAGCATTAGATGAAGATTATTATGAACCAAACCATATGGTGTGTTTAAATGGAGAAAAAGTAATGCCTGATAGTAGTTTTATTATTTGGGAAAAAACATATTCCGGAAGGCTTTGTGGTGTTCCTATAAAAGATATTGAAAAGGACACGACAATGGTGCTGGATACAACATTTGTTGAGGGTGGAAAATGGGGCTCAGATTCAATTCTGTTATATAGAAAAAAGAATGCATTTCCTGTTAAATAATTAAATAAATAATACTATATATATAATTTAATTGGAATGGTTGTAAAGATAAAGCATACTGCTTCCCCTTACTTTACCCTATTCATTTCATCGGCTGCGGCTTTCTGTTTTTCCTGGCGCTCAAACTCCGACCTGCCCAGTTTCCAAGTTAGGGTTAGGTGCACTCGCCTGCTATCCCTATGAAAATCCTCTGTAAAATTGGTGTTCAAATACTGTTCTGTATAATTTTGATTCTCGCTTTGGAAAATATCACTTACATTAAAACTTACCGTTCCCCTGTCTTTTGCAAACCGTTTTTTTATTCCGGCGTCTACAGTATAAAATGGCTGGTACAGGTTAATGCCCTCTATACGCAATGAAGCATACTGAAAGCTCAATTCCGCACTCCAACCCTTTTTTAGTGCAAAGGTATTTAGTGAATTTGCGTACCACGAATAATGAATATTGGAAAAATCAGCACCCTGCAATTCACCATAATAATCGTCGCGCCAGCCGTTTATGGTATTCATGCTGGTAAACCATGTTGAAACAGGAATGGTGATAGTCCATAGCGTATAATAAGTATTCGCGTTACTCAGGTTTTCCGGAATATCGTACGACACAAATGTTTTGGCATTCTCATAGGTTACCTGGCTTATTACGTTGTTCTGAAAACTATAGCCTGCAGTAATATTTACGTACCTGCCGAGTGATAAACTTGCCTCAAGAATATTAACTATGGTAGGTAGCAAGTCAGGATTACCTTCATCGAAGGTATAAGGGTTTATAACAAGTATAAAAGGATTCAGTGAATGATAGTCGGGCCGGCTTATTCTGCGACTGTATGATAGGTTTAAGGTATTGTTCGAATCGAGTTTGTAATTTACTAATGCACTGGGGAAAAGATTAAAATAGCTGCGGGTGAAAGTAGTATCGTGCACTATCTGCACTCCCTTCGATTGTGTTTCTTCTCCGCGCAAACCTGTCTGCAAAAATAGTTTGCTACTTGCTTTATATGAGTAATTCGCATAGCCTGCATATATGTTTTCGGTATATGAAAAGTTGTTGGTTTTGGTAGTATCTACATAATATACGTTATCAACCACATTCTTGTAATCGGCAATGTTAGCTGTTGAAACTGTACTTGCTTTAAGTCCCAGGTCGAGCTTGCCTTTTTTACCCAGGGGTTGTGTATAATCAATTTTAGCGGCTATTACACTTACATTAATAGGCAGAAAAAAAAGCAGGTTGGTGGGGCTATGCAACAAGGTTCCGTCGGTAGCATAGTAATTTGTAATATCCAGTTCCCTGAAATGTTGAGTAAAATTATCATATTCCATATCAGCATTCAGTTCTTTGCCTGCGCTGTCTATCTTCCAATTGTAATACATGTCGTAACTGAGGTTATTGGTTAGGTGGTTCCTATGACCGTTCAATATCATGGTAGAATCAAGCTGGCTGGCAGCACCGGTATACATTGAATTAACATACGTTTTATTTAACACTGAATTCATTTGGCTGCCATCAAACACAAAACCAATGGTTTGCTTATCGGTTGGCGTAAAATCAACTCCTGCACGTTCTGAGTTATCCTGTTCTGTAAAGGTTCTTACATTATTTGAAATGAATTCATTCTGTATTACATCATTGTTCAGGAAGCCATACGTAAGCAGATTGTAATTCAGGCTCTTGTTGTAAGAATATGAATATGAACCAAAGAAATTCCAATGTTTTAGTTTATAGTTCATATTTATTCCTTCGTGCAAACCACCATAAAAGCCCTGCTCAGCACCGGTAGTTACCTCACCGTTAAAACCTATGTTCTTATCTTTTTTAAATATTATATTAATTACTGCTTTACCAGCAGCATCGTATTTTGCAGAGGGGTTGGTTATTACTTCTATCTTTTCTATCTGGCTTGCATTAATGCTTTTCAGGTAATTAGCAAGGTCTTCCGCCGACATATACGATGTTCTGCCGTCTATCAGTACCATTACTCCACCCTTTCCCATAACGGCAATATTGTTGTTGATATCAACGGTAATGCCCGGTAATTTCTTTAATACCTCAAGCACATTATTGCCAGCAGCAATAATGCTGTTCTCTATATTATATATTGTTTTATCTAACTGATGTTCTATAAATGGCTTTTCAGCCGACACCTGCACACCTTTCAAAAACAAACTCGTTCCTTCCAGTTTAATATCGTCTACTTTATAGCTTGCATTTTTATCGGAAACAAAAAATGGTATTGAATACTTTTTGCCATAACCAGGATAAAAAGCTAATACCATTACAATATCATTACCTGCGATTGGCAAAACATATATACCTGCCGAATCTGTTGTAGAGGTTGATACCATACTGCTGTCGTGCACCCGTATAAGCGCCACATTACAAAATGGGAAAGATTGGTTATCGTTAACATAAACCCGTCCACTTACCTGTGCATTTGCCTGCAAGGCAATAAGTGCAACAAAAGCACTTAATAAAAGCGATCTTGTAAAAGTGGTATTCATAAAATAGGGTTTCAGGTTAATACAACCTTATGCAATAAAAGTTCAATATACAGAAAAATGATTCAGGAGGCAAAAAAGGGTTGTTTATAATTACAGCACTATTCCATTTATTATAAAATGCATAATTGGTAAATTTGGGGGAAAGAGTATTGGGTATTGAGATGTTAGATGTGAACAATTAAACCCTGTGGAGCTCTGTGTGTATTTAACTCTGTGGTATCTGTGTTGGAAATTATTTAACACAGAGTTCACGGAGGCAACAGAGTTTCACAGAGAAATTAAATAAACAAGATGAATCATGGACAAAAAATCAAAACCACTAAACACAAGTACTAAGAATGAGTGTTTAATTGTGTTGAGTAAAATGAAAAAAAACCAAAAAATTTGACACAAGTACTAGGACCGGTGTCCAAAAGTGTCCAAAAAATTGAGCAATAACACATAACAAATAATGAATATTGAAGTAATATTGAATAATTAGCCTCTATCATTCTTTTGCCTTGACGCAAAAGAAACAAAAGGTCAAGACTGCTTAGCAATGCAGACAAAACTACGTCCGACTCCGCTAAACTAAACGAACTCGTTTCACTCAAACAGCGTTTAGTTTTACGCTCCGCCAGACTTGTTTTGTT